>Ga0208788_1000252_pt1 | contig 27113 bp, 27 predicted proteins | sample Wag4_2014_7_11_3_FD_187363 | JGI IMG/M metagenome (GOLD analysis project Ga0208788, IMG submission 187363) | Fresh water mixed with fracking chemicals microbial communities from Ohio, USA - Utica-2 Time Series FC 2014_7_11 (SPAdes) (version 2) ...
CAGCACAGGCAGCGCCTGCCGCTGACGATTCAATTGCAAAGGTGCAGGAACTTGCTGCCCTTCATGCTCAAGGAATTCTTTCAGATGAAGAATTCGCTGCAGCAAAGGCAAAAGCACTAGGTATCTAAGTAATAACTAAAACAACCCCTGGCGAATTCGTCAGGGGTTGTTTTAGTTGCGCAGGCGTTGAGTGAATACTGCAGCTATTTATCAAAACTACTCATCAATGAGCCGTAGCAAATCGTAGAATTTGGTCATGCCACAAAACTCTTGGACCATAAGCATTGATACGGGCGGAACTTTCACAGACTCGGTAGCTCGGGCCCAAGATGGAAACTTTATGGTGGCAAAAGTTCCTTCCACGCCAAGTGATCCAGGTCTTGCGCTTGTGCATTCAATTCAAGCATTGGTTAATCAAGGTCTGGATCCAAGCAATATCAATTTGATTTGTCACGGCACCACTATTGCGACAAATGCAATTTTGACGAATCAATTTTCAAAGGTTGCGTTGGTAGTCACGAGCGGATTTAAGGATGTTTTAGCAATACGCAATGGCATCCGCCCTGATATTTACAATTTGCATGTTCCGCGACCAGCGCAGTTAGTTGAGCGTGAGCATTGCGTTGAGGTTATCGAGCGAGTTACAACTGGCGGCAAAGTGCTAACTGAGCTGACTGAAAGTGAAGTCAATCGGGTTGTTGCTGAATTAGCTTTAATTGAACCTGAGTCCATCGCGATATGTTTGCTATTCGGTTATAGCAATGACAGACACGAGTCATTGCTTGCTGAAAAAATTCGTAAATCGTTTCCCGGGATTCCGGTAACAGTATCGAGTGAGATTGTTCGCGAGTTTCGTGAATATCCGCGAACTTCAACTGCCGTTATTAATGCTGGCCTACGCCCAATCGTTGGTAGTTATCTAGAAAGTGTCCAGAGCAAGATTGAAGAAAGTGGCGTTAACGCGCCATTTCTTGTCATGCAATCCAATGGTGGTTGTGCTGCAGCAATTAGGTCAGCTGAGGAATCACATCGTTTGATTCTTTCCGGACCGGCTGGTGGTGCGGCTGGACTAGTCGCACTTGGTCGTCAGCACGATCTGGATAAGTTGATCGGCCTTGACATGGGTGGCACTTCAAGTGATATCTGTCTGATCAAAGAGGGAACACTTCCGCTCAAATCAACTCAAGTGATTAACGATCACACACTGCTTGCACCAACGGTAGACATACACACAATTGGTGCTGGCGGAGGAAGTATTGCGTTTGTCGACTCCACTGGACGCTTGAAGGTTGGCCCAATGTCTGCCAAAGCAGTACCTGGCCCTGCTGCCTACTTAAAGGGTGGCACTCTTGCTACTTTGACAGATGCCCATGTTGTTCTTGGCACCGTTGGCCAACAAAGCCTGGCAAGTGGCTTAACTCTGGATAAAGAAGCTGCCGTAAAAGCGGTATCTGACATTGCAAGCAAGTTGGGTCAAGATGTTGTTCAAACAGCCATCGCGATCGTTTCGATTTCGGTTGCACACATGATTCGCGCACTTCGTCAGGTAAGTATCGAAAGAGGACTGGATCCACGGGATTTCACGTTGGTTCCGTTTGGTGGTGCAGGCCCGTTACATGCAGGATTATTGCTTCGTAACTTGAATCTTGAATCAGCATTAATACCAAACCGTCCAGGCTTGTTTTCTGCTGAAGGCCTGCTCTCGGCGGGAGTCAGAATAGATGCAGCTCAAACGCTTCTCTCACCATTTTCAGAAAATGAGATTCCAAAGTATGTGAATTGGTTTAATGAAAAGCAAGAAGAGCTTAGAGAACGATTACTCCTTGATGGAATCTCGCCTAATCTCATCGAGTTTGATTTTGTAATCGATGCTCGATACCTGGGTCAAGGTTACGAGTTGCCCGTTAAGTTGTTACCAACCTTAAGCAATGTAAATGAATTGCCAGATCTTTTTCATAGTGCTCACAAGGCACTCTATGGCCATGCAAGTTTAGATCAACCCGTAGAAGTAGTAACTCTGCGGCTAAGTGCTCGCGGTAGTTTTCCCGAACGCGATCTAGTGAAGATAGCGCAAGGCAGCAAAGCTGTTGACGCTCAAGCCAGATTAGGCATCCAAAGAGTGATTTTCCCAGACTTCCCATCAGGTGTTGATACTGCGATCTATCAGCGCGAAAAATTGCTGGCAGGAAACGAATTTGATGGCCCTTGCATAGTTCATCAGATGGATTCGACAACAGTTGTTCTCCCTGGGCAACGAGTTCTAGTAACACCTCACGGGGATCTCTTGATCAAGGAGGTAACGCGATGACGCGAATTGAAATTGATTTGATCACGCAAGAGATTCTGGAAGCTGCTCTGATTTCAGCAGCACAAGAAATGGGTGGGGCCTTAAAATTCTCGAGCTACAGTCCAATCATTCGTGACATGGAAGATTTTTCGTGTGCCATCTTCACAAGTGACGGTGACTTAGTGGCTCAAGCTGACTACATCCCTGCCCAGCTAGGTGCAATGTCGCTGGTTGTGAAGTCAGTTATTTCAACGTGGAATGAAAACATTCATGATGGTGATGTTTTTATCTGCAACCATCCGTATCAAGGCGCAATGCACTTACCCGATGTGAATATCGTTGCCCCTGTGTTTCATGGTGGACATGTTGTCGCCTGGGTAGGAACAGCGGCTCACCATATTGATGTTGGTGGCGTGCATCCGGGAAGTGAAGGCCCAGAACTTACAGAGCTTTTTGCTGAAGGGTTAGTGATTCCACCCACTCGTTTGTACATAAAGGGTGAAGAAAACTTAGATTTGATTGCCACAGTGACCGCCAACATTCGTGACCCCTTGAGCACAGTTAGCGATCTAAGGGCGCAAAGAGCGGCTTGCAATCTTGGGATGCAGCGCTTCTTGGAACTCATTGAGACTTACGGAAATTCTGTTGTACAACAAGTTTTTCAAAACAGTCTGGCATCAGTTGAGAAAGCGATTCGGTATCGACTTAGTGGGTTATCCGATGGAACAGGGGATGCAACTGGATATCTGGATGATGATGGAAGATCAGGTCCTCCAACAAAAGTTCAGGTAAAGATTTTCAAGTCCGGCGATTCATTAACTATTGATTTATCTGGCTGCGACCCACAGGTGGCAGGTGCCATGAATGTGCCGTGGGCTAGCACTAGAGCAGGCATTGTTTATGCGGTTAGAGCAGTGCTTGCACCTGAGTTAGCTGCGAATGATGGAATTTTGCGCGCCGTTGAGATCATTTGCCCGCAAGGAAATGTTCTTAATCCATTTCCTCCCGCAGCGGTTTCGGTACGGCACAACACTTGTCAACGTTTTGCTGACACAGCAATTCGTGCCCTAGTTGATTTGTGGCCACACCTACAAGTTGCCGGTAGCAGCGTAACTTTCTTTGGAGTAAACATTGGAACCACTTCACCAAGTACCGGGCAGTCGACTGTGCTCTCAGATGTTGTTGGCGGCGGTACGGGTGCATCTTTTGAACAAGATGGACTAGATGGCGTTGATACCTACATGTCGAACGTCGGACTGATGCCAATTGAGGTACTTGAAACCAATTACCAAGTTCGAGTACTTAAGACTGAATTGATTGATGGTTCAGGTGGCCGTGGTATTCGAAATGGTGGCATGGGTATCCGCCGGGAATACCAAATCTTGGATCACACACAGCATGCAACTTTTTATGCTGAACAAACGAATCCAGAGTTTGTAGCTCAAGGGCGTAATGGTGGAGAAAATGGAAAGCCATCGAAGTTGACTTTGATTGATCCCGATGGCGAAATTGTTCCTATTCCAAGCAAGGTATCGATGGACCTGGAACCTGGAAGCATAATTCGCATCGAAACTAGCGGCGGCGGCGGATTCGGTGAAGCGCCCTGAGATTCACGGGCCTAAACTGCAATGTTTTTAGCGAACCGTGCGCTGTTCGCTAATTGAATTTCCACCGTCGACAATTATTACTTGGCCAGTTAGGTAGCTTGCTTCGCGACTGGCAAGGAAACCAACGACTGCAGCAACTTCTGCTGGCGTCGCTGAGCGTCCCATCGGAGTGCTGCCACCCTCATGACCTTCGCTGATGCTTTGTGAGGCAGTTTGAATCCATCCGGGTGCAACGGCATTTGCAGTTACACCATGTTTTGCTTCATCGACTGCTAAGGATTTAGTGAGTCCAACCATTCCGGCTTTCGTTGCGCCGTAGGCGACATCATTGCGAATCGCCATCACCGGTCCAGTAATACTCGACATCATGATTACGCGACCAGCACTTGATTCGCGCAGGTGGGGAAGTGAAAGCTTAGTTATATAAAAAGCAGAGTTGAGATTTCGCGCAATTGAGTTGTGCCAACCATCTACGCTCATTGAAGCCCCATCACCAGCTTCACCAACTTCTTGCATTGGCGCATTGACGCTGGTCATGCCTGCGTTGTTGACCACGATGTCAAGGCCACCAAGAAACTCAAGTGCGTTGTTAACGACAGTTTCAGCAGCCGAAAATGTGGTTAAGTCCGCAACGCAGCCAGCGACATTAAATCCCTGCGCCTTCAGTTCGGTGATGCGATCGTTGAGACGGTCACTCGCTCCAGTTATGTAAACGCTGGCACCCATTTCGCAAAGCAACTTTGCGCTGGCATATCCAATGCCGGTAGGCGAGCCAGCACCTGTGATCAGTGCTTTGGATCCGGAAAGGTTAAATGGAGGTGTCATGGCACCATCGTGCCAGTGAATTCATTCAGATGAGTAAAGAATCGACTCACAATTTAGTTGTAATGTGATGAACCAACTAGCGACCTGGTGATTCGGAAACCGGCGCTAATGGGACAATAGAGACTTACCAAGGAGTTACCTACATGGCTAATAACAGTCCCGGTTACGCAATCACATTGCGCGTTGAGTTATCGCCTGAATCATCTTCAACAGCGAGCCTGGCACAAGCAGTAATTGATACTGGCGCTGCACTAACAGCCCTTGACGTTGTTGAATCCAGCCATGAACGCATGGTCGTTGACGTAACTTGCGACACCTCTGACCCTGATCACGCTGACCGCGTTACTACTGCGATTGCAGGAATCCAAGGGGCTCAGGTTCGCAAAGTAAGTGATCGCACATTTTTGCTTCACCTTGGTGGCAAATTAGAAGTTAAGCCAAAAGTTCCGCTACGTACTCGCGATGACCTATCCCGTGCTTACACCCCAGGTGTGGCACGAATCTGTATGGCAATTTACGAAGAACCAAGCGATGCTCGTCGGCTAACCATCAAGCGAAACACAGTCGCGGTTGTAACTGATGGTTCGGCAGTGCTGGGACTTGGCAACATTGGTCCAGCTGCTGCACTCCCAGTTATGGAAGGTAAAGCTGCGCTCTTTAAGCAGTTTGCTGATGTCGACGCCTGGCCGGTTTGTCTTGATACTCAGGACGTAGATGAAATTGTGCGCACAGTTCAAATCTTGGCTCCGGTTTATGGTGGCATCAACCTGGAAGATATTTCAGCGCCACGTTGTTTTGAAATTGAAGCGCGATTGCGCGAACTTCTAGATATCCCAGTTTTCCATGATGACCAACACGGCACTGCAATTGTGGTGCTAGCAGCACTGACCAACGCCTTAAAGATTGTGAAGAAGAAACCTGAAGATCTAAAGATTGTGATGAGTGGTGCCGGAGCGGCGGGAACTGCAGTTGCGCAGTTGCTATACGAAGCTGGAATGAAAAACATCACCGCTTATGACACTGAAGGTGCGATCTACAAAGATCGCCCAAATAGCGCATCCACTAGTGCCTGGATGATGGCAAACACCAACAAGGCTGGAGTAACTGGCAAGTTGGGAGAGGGTCTTGCTGGCGCCGATGTATTCATTGGTGTGAGTGCGCCAAATATCTTGACCGAAGCCGATGTGGCCTCTATGGCGCCTGATTCAATCGTGTTTGCCATGGCCAATCCAGATCCAGAAATTGATCCAGTTATCGCAGCCAAGCATGCAAAAATTGTGGCAACTGGCCGCAGCGATTATCCAAACCAGATCAACAACGTTTTGGCATTCCCAGGAATTTTCCGTGGATTGTTGGATGCGGCATCATCCAAGATCACAACTGAAACCTTGCTGGCTGCAGCGAATGCAATCGCAAGCTGTGTATCTCCGGCTCAGTTAAACGCCAGCTACATCGTGCCAAGTGTGTTCGATCCAAACGTTGCAAAGTCTGTGGCTAAGGCCGTGGAAGATGTGGCAAAGCGCGCCTAACTTGACTTAGAGAGTAGTTGAAAGTTAAACTAAAATAGTTAAAACTTAAACTACCAAGGAGTCGTTATGACCAATCTTTCTTCAATCGCAGGAACCTGGGTTATTGACCCTTCACATTCCCGCTTGGGTTTTGAAACCCGTCACGCAGTAATTACAAAAGTTCGTGGACACTTTGCGGACTTTGAAGGCACCATCGTTGTTGGCGCTGACACTGCTTCATCATCTGCCAAAATCACAGCAAAGCTTGACTCAATCGACACCGGCTCAGCCGATCGTGATGGTCACCTAAAGAGTGCTGACTTCTTCGACACTGAAAACACAAATGAATTGATCTTCGAATCAACAGCTATCAAAGCAACTGGTGACACATTTGTAGTTACTGGCAACCTAACTATCAAGGGTGTAACCAACAGCATCGACATCGCTGTGGAACCAACCGGAACTGCCACAGATCCATTCGGTAACGCTCGCGCTGGATTCGAAGGAACTAGCGAACTAAGTCGTAAGGATTACGGCCTAGTTTGGAACGTAGCCCTTGAGACCGGTGGCTTCTTAGTGAGCGACAACATCAAGTTGCAGCTAGACATCTCTGCAATCAAGCAGTAATTCTTGTTCTCCTGGAAAACTTCTTGGGAAAAACTAAAGAGGATCGATGCCTAGGCATCGGTCCTCTTTTGGTTTGCTATTTGGTTTACAGAAGTGGATTAGAACGCGTCGCGCAAGCGCTCGATAACACTCTTGCGGGTGATGTTGTTCTTTTCCATGTTGTACGAGCGCACGATGTAATTCACATCAGCATTGCGGTACTCGCCAATAGCATTGTTAATTAGGACTGCATAGTTTGATTCCAGTGCAGCGAATCCAACAACAGATTCAGTTTCATTCATTTGAACACTCATGGTGTTTTTCCTTTCAGGTGTGAGGGTCTCTCACATTTAAATTGTCCCAGAGGTCGATGAATGCCTCACGACGAGAAGGTGTCTAAAGCCTTAAATACCATGTGAAGCGTGCCACATTTCGTTGAAATCTCAACTAAATCGTGACCCAGGCCACAGTCCGCGTACGATTACCAGTTATGAGCAACTCTGATTTAACTCACATCGACGAGTCCGGCAACGCCCACATGGTCGATGTTGCCGATCGTGAAGTGACAACGCGTACTGCGACCACGGTTGGTCGCGTGCTACTTTCGCAACAAGTAGTGTCACTTCTGCGCGATGGCGCAGTGCCAAAAGGTGATGTTCTGGCAACTGCTCGGATTGCGGGCATCATGGCCACGAAGCGAACCCCAGATTTAATTCCACTTTGTCACCCGATCGCAGTTCACGGAGTTTCTGTTGATCTTGTGGTTGTTGATGATGGCGTAGAAATCACGGCAACCGTCAAGACTGCTGATCGCACGGGTGTTGAAATGGAAGCACTAACTGCGGTTGCAGTCGCTGGCTTAACCGTAATCGATATGGTCAAAGCAATCGATCCAGGTGCGACTATCACTGATGTGAAAATGACTCACAAAGACGGTGGCCGTAACGGGGAATGGAACCGAAGCTAAATGGCTGTGCGTACTGCGGTAGTAATTACAGCTAGCAATCGCGCTAGTGCTGGCGTCTATGCAGATACCAGCGGTGAAATCTTGGCCGCTGGATTAACCAAACTGGGTTACGAGCTAAAAGATCCAATTGTGATTCCAGATAACATCTCGCAGATTCAAGCTGCGATTGAACTATCGCTTGCGGGCAACGTAGATCTAATTGTCACAACTGGTGGCACCGGAGTTTCGCCACACGATGTGACCCCTGAGGCAACTGCGCCGCTGATTAAAAAGTTACTTCCAGGAATTCCAGAAGCGTTTCGCGCCCATTCACGCGAGCGCGTTCCAACAACTGATCTATCGCGCGGCTTGGCCGGCGTCACTGGATCATCGCTGATTATTAATTTGCCAGGATCACCAGGTGGCGTGAAGGACGGCTTGGTCATTATCGAGCGCCTGGCAGGACATATCCATGACCAGATCGCTGGCGTAGACCACACGCCTACGATTAAGGCATGAGCCAACCACTTCGCATCACTACGCGGGCAAGTGATCGGATAAAGCGTCGGCAATTGCGCCGAATGAAATCGTTTGCAACCGGTCTACTACTTGCATCTGCTGTTGTGTATGTGTTTGCAAAGCGCGCCGAAGCTGCTGGTGCTGATGAATGGGTAAGTTACGTTCGAGCAGCAGCTGAAGCTGGAATGATCGGTGGCTTGGCTGACTGGTTCGCAGTTACTGCGCTATTTCGCAGACCCCTTGGGTTACCAATTCCACACACTGCAATCATTCCAACTCGCAAAGATGCCATCGGAGCCTCTCTTGGGGAATTTGTTGGCGACAACTTTCTGTCTGAAGAAGTTGTGCGAAGCAAACTGCAATCTGCTCATATCTCAAATCGCCTGGGTAGCTGGCTAAGTAACCCACAAAATGCCAAACAAGTAACGGATGAACTCTCTGGGGTGGTTGCTTGGGCAACATCTCTGGGCGATGACCAAGACATTGCTGAAGTCATCGAAGAGTCATTTCGCCGCACCGCCGAAAACTTTGACATCGCAAAGCCACTAGGAATCTTTTTAATCAAAGCGGTCGAGAATGATGCGCACACTCCAATCGTTGACATGTTGGCCAAGGCAATTCAAGACTGGCTAGAAAATGATCCCGCTCGCGCTAAAGGTTGGATCGACAAGCAATTACCTAAGTGGCTGCCAGGACTTGGTAAAGATCGAGCTGGCGAGTGGCTATACGAGCGATTAATCGAATTGAGTAAGGAAGTTCAAGAAGATTACGAACATCCGATACGCAGATCAATTGAACGATTGCTGCATCGATTTGCAGATCAACTGCAATCCGATCCGATCATTATTGAACGCGTAAATGCTGCGAAAATGCGACTTGTCGACCGCCCAGAAGTTCGCCATACGATTTCTGATATCTGGATTTCGACCAAGAAAACGCTTCGCCAAGAAGCCGCAAATCCACAAAGTGAACTGCGCAGCCGAGTTACGGTTTTGATTTCAAACTTTGGAACCAAAGTTTCCACAGACCGAGAATTACAAGTCACCATTGATACTGCAATCGAAAATGCCACAACACACTTAGTTGATAGATATCGAGATGAAATCGCAGCCATCATTAGTGACACAGTTGCTCGTTGGGATGCGGGGGATACTGCAAAGAAGATCGAACTTCAGGTAGGTCGGGATCTGCAGTTCATCCGAGTTAATGGCACCATCGTGGGCGCACTGGCCGGAATCGTAATTCACGCAATTGGTGAATTGGTAGTTCGCTAAAAAGCAGCGCGCTGCAATCGATCATTGATTGCTTGCACTAAGCCTTCGCCAACTGGTGGCACCACATATATTTTTTCTAGCCCTAAGTCATCGCCTGCGCGCAAGCAACCATATAGATCGTGGGCAAAATCCTCGATGGTTGCTGGAGAGCCAAGTCGAACTAACTCACCAGGCGTTTGGATCATCGCAAGTGCTAAAAATCCTGACTTAGGTTCAAATACTGCAGTTGTTTCATCTTCGATCAAAACTACTTTTGCACTCGGTGAATAGTGTGAGTCGAGCGATCCGCTGACTCGAGGAGTAGCTGTTGCAGTTGTGGAAATCTTGATTCCAGTTATTCGCTCAATGTCAGCTTCTGTTATTGCACCGGGTCGAAGTATGACTGGCGCAGAGCCAGTAGCAAGAACGATGGTTGACTCCAGCCCAACTTCGCAATCACCACCGTCCAAAATCAAATCCCCATTCGCCGATAGGTAAGCACCTAAATCAGCAGCCACATGTTGGGCACTTGTAGGAGAAACGTGACCAAACCGATTTGCACTTGGTGCTACTAAACCCTTTATGCCTGCAACTTTTAGTTGGCTCAACAACTCTTGAGCAATTGGGTGACTTGGAACTCGAACCGCGACAGTGTCTTGGCCGCCCGTAACTGAATCACTGGCTAAATCAGTACGCGGTCCAACAAGTGTCAGCGGACCTGGCCAAACGGCAGCTGACAATTCAACTGCCCACTTTGGAAGTTCAGTGATCCATTCGTTTGCGTCCTGGGCGGATGCAACGTGCACAATCAACGGATGATCAGCAGGACGTTCTTTGGCGGCAAATACTCGCGCAACTGCTGACTCATCCAAAGCGTTTGCTGCCAGACCGTAAACGGTTTCAGTTGGGATGGCACACAACTTGCCAGAGGCGAGAGCTGTTACGGCAAGTGCAGTGTCGTTGGTGATCATGACTGCACTTGATGCAAATATGGCAGTGCCTTCATGATTTTAACCCCACCAAAATGCAGTTGCAATACCTAGATACAAAGTAATCAGCGCAGCGCCTTCAAACCAAGTTGACTGTCCATCAGAAACGACAACGATAGCGATGAACACAGCCATAAACATAACCGCAAGCAATAGTGGTGAAAGGACGAGCGTGAAAGTTGCAGCGCCAACGAGTGGAGCAGCCAGTGCAATCAACGGAGCCACGATCATGGCTACTTGAACTGGAGATTGCAAAATAATTTGCATTGCGTAACTCTGCTGGTTACGAAGAGCGAGCTGCACACCTGCAAAAGTCTCAACGACATTACTTGCTAGGGCAACGATTATTAATCCGGCAAAAGCTTCGGAGATTCCTAATGTTGACATTGCTGACGGCAACACATCGACAAACCAATTTGAAACCAAAATTGAACCTGTAAGTGCAACTAACACCATTAAGGCAGCCACATTAAATGGCCACTGTCCGTGTTCATCAGCTTCGCTAGCTGCAACCAATGCCTCGTTAGTGCCAGTAACGGGTGACTCGTGTTCAACATGGCGAATTGTGTCAGGAATGGAAGCCAAGAAAAGGAAAATCAAAAGCAGCGAAATGATCACTGTTATTTCGCGTTCGTACTCAACGGCTGGAGTGTTAAAGCTCGCTGCGAGAGATGGAATAGCAAGCGCAAATACCGAAAGCGCGAGCAACATGCTGAGCTGGCGCGCAGCGACCACGTTAAACGATTGGCGACCAAATTTGCGGCCACCAACAACGAAAGCAATACCCATTACGAGCAAAATGTTGGCAATGACCGAGCCAACAATTGTGGCTTTAGCAATTTCGTAGAGCCCAGCCTTTAAGGCAAAGAGAATTACAAAAATCTCGGGCAAGTTACCGAGCAATGATTGGAGCAGACCATTTAAGCCCCGACCGATCCGATGACTGATTGCTTCCACACTTCGCACCACTAGGCGAGCAATTGCGCCTAAGGCAATGGCCGAGGTTATGAAGGCTAAAACTGGATTACCGTTTGTGTTGTTCAAAATTCCAGCCGCAATCGAGACACCGAGCACTATGGCCAGAAGTCTTCGATCCGAATGACTGAGTACCGCTAACCCATGAGGACGTTCAACGGTAATAGTTGCAACTTTGTCAGCTTTAACTGCCCGGCGACCACGCGTGCTCGATCTTGGTGATTTTTCAGACTCGGGCTGTGGATCAACTCTGCGACGTGACATAACACGAATCTTACCGTTTTTGAGTTAACGGAAATTATCCCTTGATTTCTGCCGATACATACGCAGATTTCAATGCTTCGATTAACTCAGTACGAATTAATTGAGCGCGTTGCGCAAACCCGATTTGCAGTTTTGCAAATTCGTTTCGACCAGTTTCAGTCTCAACTGGAATTGGAGTCACACCTAAATCTGCAAGGTCGTACGGTGCGGTTTGCATATCAACTGTTCTGATGTCTTTTGCTAAAGCAAATGAATCACGAACAATTTGCGAACCGACAATCGGTGCAAACCGTTGTGCATGTTTATACAAATCCATGTTGGCGTGCAGGCAACCAGGTTGCTCAACTTCATTTCGATCAATGGGAGTTAGTTGCAGGGGATTAAGTGGTACTGCGATCGGAGTGAAGAATCGGAAAGCGTCGAAATGAGTACAGCGCAATCCGACTTCATCGATAGTTGCGCGAATCTGTTCTTGGCTAAGTCGTAATGGCCACTTCTCGTGTCTAACCTCTTCAGTTCCCAGAACCATTGCCCATTCGTGCAAACCAAAGCAGCCTGAACGAATTGAACGCTCCTGAGTTTTGCCCAAGAATTCGATCAGACCAGTAGCCGGCTCTTGGTTCTTGGTTAGCCATTCTTGGCGAAGTTGGATCCTGTCATCGGTGAACTCGTAGGCGCCAACTGGAAACTCGTCGAACTCGGCTTCATTTGCCTCAAGCAGGAATCCAAATCCCGGATGCCAAGTTAGCAATTTGTTTGTGCTGATTGGGTAGTACTCAAACAAGAAGTCATCGACTGGATGACTTTCATGTCGGGAGCGACGCTCCAGACGCGGAGTAATCCAAGGCAATACTTTTTCTCGGTGTTCATCACGGAGCACGTGCCAAGTTTCTGGTGAAAGCATTTGCAAGGACATAAGTTCAACTAACTCGCAAAATCTGAAACGACTTGGCTATGTCCATCAATACATTGATCCACCACGCTGCGTGCCAAAAGTGCGCCAACAACATTTCCAGTACCGCAATATGCGCCAACTGCCCAAACGCCTGGTTGTACTTCTTTCACAATTGGCAAACCCGAATCGGTGTAACTAACAATGGCTGCCCAATGATGTTCAACCGGGGCAGTGACCCCGATGTCCGCGAGTTTGCTTTCGAGATAATCGCGCATCAATTTTGTTGGTTCAACGACATCAGTTGCCTCTTGTTCTAGCGCAAGATCCCGGCCGCCACCGATTGCAATGCGACCATCGGGAAGTTGTTGCCAGTAGTCCCAGCCCTGTCGAACGTAAACCGCGTATTTCAAATTGAGTCTTGTTTCCGGTTGCGTTGAAATCATCTGTAAGCGAGTGGGTTGAACTTGATCTGCAACTTGTGGAAGGACTTTATCTAAGTTGCCATCAACAGCAACCACAATATGTTTTGCCTTAATGCTTCCGTGCTGCGTTGTTACTAGCCCTGACTCAACCTTGATTGCTGGTGAATGGGTGAATATCTGAGCCCCAGCCGCCGTTGCAAGTTTGGCTAACAACACAGCTCGTTTGGCTGGATGGAATGTGCCATCAGTTGGAATCAGAATCCCAATACCTTGCTCACCTTCGTAGTCTGCAACCGGAAAGCCATCGGCCAGCAAAGCATCGCGATGGGCATAAGTATCTGCAAGCTCTGCAGGATCGCCACCACGGTGTAGTTCGCCAATTCGCAAAGCGCCGATTCGAGAAACTGCATCTGGTGTAGTTGCCTCAATTCGATCCATTTCATCCAAGGTGTGTTGGTAAAGGGCCTTCGCGCGTTCAACACCAAAATCTTTTCGAACATTGTGATGAAAGTCGGCGATGCCAGCCAGCAACAACCCACCATTGCGGCCCGCTGCGCCGGCTGCAATTCGATCGGCGTCGATGCCGATGACTGATAAGCCGCGCTGTGCGGCGTGAAGTAGTGCAGTTAGTCCTGAACCACCTAGGCCTATGACGACCAGATCAGCTTCAAGATTTGAGGTTAGTTGCGCAAATTCTGGGCGTTCTACGTTGATATCCCAAACGATGCCCATTGCGATCCATTTCATTAGCAATTTGAATTAGGTTTTTCATACCTTAGGTAACAGCATAGGAGTATGAGTTCGACCCCTGAAAATCTTGATGAAAACTTGGATGCAAAAGCCAAGAGTTCCGCACGGTTGCGCGCATTGCTTGATGATGTTGAGTTAACTCCGGAACAAACCAGCGATGACGTCGCGCCGCAGTCGAATCGAGATCGCGAACTACTAGAAGATGTGCCACCACATCACGGTTAATAAAACGACATCTAACGCAACAAGCCCTATGGCAATAACGCGATTGTGAATCCTTGATTGGAAGCGTTTCCGGCAATACTTATGGCAGCAACTGAATCCACACCAACGATGATCGAACTGCTTGCTGATCCGCTAGAAAACATAGAGCCGCTTCCTTGACTTGGAATTGCCAAGATCCTGGCACGTGATGCAATCAAAACCCCAGCGCTTAATCCATCGTTACTTGTGCCGTATACGTCGATGATGTTGCCAACATTTCAAAGTGAACTGCTCGTACTGGCACTGACAGGAAGCGAAACTGCAACATAGTTCGCTGGCAGTCCAATGAGTAAACCGGAACTAACGAGATCATTGCTGCTTATTGGTTGATTAGGTGCAAGTGAGCGTGCCAAAACTTGCCCGACTATTTCCTGAGGTTCAGTCCGCAATGAATCCCAAGCAGACTCAGTCGGTATTGATTTTTCCGTGAAGTCTGAAGCGGACAAAGTAACCCCAGCTGCCAAAGATTCTGTGGCGACTAAAACTTTGGTTTGAGATCCAGGTCCTGGAATCAACAGACTTAACGCGACAAAAGTGCCAAGTCCGGCAAGCGAGGCAGCGATTGAGCGGCGGTACCTAACTAGCAAGGGATAGTACTTATAAAGAAATTCGAGGTTTTTCATAGTTGTGCCACGATAAGTCCAAATCCAGATTTCGCATGTTTTTTTGTCCACAGGTACGATTGCGGGAGTCGAAAGGAAATCATGCCTACCTATCAATATGTTTGCGGACAATGCGATGCGCCGCTTGAGGTAGTCCAGTCCTTTTCTGATGACGCGCTTACAACTTGCCCAGAATGTAAAGCCGAAGCCCTGAAAAAGGTTTACGGCTCGGTCGGTGTGGTTTTCAAGGGCTCTGGTTTCTATCGCAACGATTCGCGAGGCACGACAACTTCTGCCACACCTAGCTCAACTGACTCCACTTCGACATCTTCGCCGGCAGCTACTTCAACCCCGGCTCCCGCTGCAGCTCCCGCAAGTACGCCAAGCCCAAGTGCTTAAGTTCGGTCTATTCGCTGCGCTTGGGGCAGTGATTGGTTCACTCGCTCGGTTGCAAATTTCATACTGGATGCAAACTCCAAGTGATACTGCGTTTCCGTGGTCGACTTTTCTCGTCAACATCGTTGGCGCATTACTTATTGGTCTAGTTGCAAGTTCACCAAACATTATGAGTAACGAAACTCGTCGTCACTTTGTTGTCACTGGTGTACTTGGTGGCTTCACAACATTTTCTGCAATCGCAGTTGAAACTCTAAATCTTGCAACTACTCCAGTTGCTTCAGTCACATACGTCTTTGCAACATTCGCAGTAGGTGTTCTGGCTACCCACATCGGCAGCTTGATTGGTAATCGCCGATGAACTTTTTGATGTTTATTCTCGCGGCTGCCTTAGGTGGCTTTACTCGGTTTGCACTTGAGTACTACTTGCCTCCAGTAGGTTCTTCTGCATTCCCGCGAGCCACTTTGTTGGTGAATGTCGCGGGTGCATTCTTGCTCGGAATTGTTATGGCTCTACCGGGGCAATGGCAGGTAATTCTGGGAATTGGATTTTGTGGTGCGCTGACAACTTTTAGTGGCGTGAGTCTGCAATTGCATCGAAGACTCACAGCATCGGCATTCCAACCAGCAATGACTTATGCCATCACATTGATAACGGCCGGTGTGATTGCTGCAGGCAGCGGAATATTTCTAGGTCGCTACCTTTTTAGCTAACGCGAATAATTTGGCTTGGTGTCACAATGACATCGATTGGTGCATCATGAGATTCACTTGGGACTGAGTCATCGACTTCATCATCGAAGACCAAACAAATTCGAAGTGGGCCTCCGGCTGCGTGTGTTTTTACGTCCGCCAAAGCTCGGTCGTAGTAACCCGCACCTCTGCCTAATCGAGAACCGTCACGTCCCACCCGCAGTGCTGGAATGATGATGGCACTTGCGAGCGCAATGTCGATTTCAGCTGGTGCTGGCTCGTTAATTCCGTAACTGTTTTTTGCAAGATCCGGACCATCAAATCCCCAGGACAGCGAATTCCCAGGTTTCATAATCGGGAGTGCAACAGATTTTCCGAGTTCATTCAACTTTGCACGAAGTTGCGATGTTGGTGGCTCGGTCGCCATGGAAACAAAGCAGGTAACGAGTTCGCCCGGGCATAAATTTGCCCAGTCGTGCTTTGCGATCGACAATCCAGCGGCAGATATTTCCGCAGTGCTTCGCGCAGCTCGCGCCGATATAGTTTGCTCGCGCACTGTGTCTTTGGAACGACTTACCATCCCTTAACCGTATTGCCAGTAAAGTCTAGGTATGAGCAACAGGGGTGCAATCAATAAAGCTGTGATTCCAGTAGCGGGATTAGGTACGAGATTTCTGCCAGCCACCAAGGCAACCCCGAAAGAGATGCTTCCAGTTGTCGACAAACCAGCTATTCAATATGTAGTTGAAGAGGCAGTAGCTTCAGGCATTACTGACGTACTTTTCGTAACTGGTCGAAATAAAGAATCTTTAGAAAATCACTTTGATCGATCGCCGAGCCTGGAACAAACTTTGGCTGAGCGCGGTGCATTTGAAATGCAAAGCAAAATTTCAGGCTTAGCCGACTTGGCCGCAATGCATTACGTGCGTCAAGGAGTCCCGATGGGATTAGGCCACGCAGTAAACATGGCGAAAGAACATGTCGGTGATCAGCCATTTGCAGTTTTACTCGGTGATGATTTAGTTGATGCCAAAACTCCGATCTTGCCCGACATGTATGCCGCGCAAGCTAAATTTGGTGGCAGCATTTTGGCGTTAATGGAAGTGCCAGACGATCAAATTCATCTGTACGGTTGTGCTGCAGTTACTCCAACTGACGATCCGAACATTGTCCGAGTCACCGAATTAGTTGAGAAACCAGCTGCGGGAACTGCGCCCAGCAATCTTGCGGTAATCGGTAGATACGTTATTGACCCAGCGATTTTTGGATTATTAGAAAACCTTGCGCCTGGTCGTGGTGGCGAAATTCAATTGACTGATGCCCTAGCGTTCTTGATTGATATGCCGGCAGAATCTGGTGGCGGGGTACATGCTGTGGTGTTCCGCGGCAAACGTTATGACACAGGCGACAAACTTTCCTACCTTAAGAGTGTGGTTTCGATTGCGCTTGATCGTGATGACTTAGGCCCCGACCTACGTGCGTGGCTAACTTCTTACTTAGCAGGCAAGATTTAATGCGCTCTGTCGAGCAACACTTAGAAGCAGTGTTAGCCAATGTTTCACCTTCTGAGTCATTAGAAGTTGGACTTTTAGGTTCGGTTGGATGTGTTCTGGCAGAACAAGTCACGACTGAAGAAGACGGCAGCGAACATGTTTTGCTGCCACAGGGAACAACAATTGGAGCGCGGCACGTAGCACTATTGGCTGCTGCAAACTTAGGTCGGATTTGGGTGCACCCAAAACCTCGAGTTGTTATCTTGACCGTCGGAAGTGACTTAGCTGATCCGGGCACTCTAGAAGATCTCCGCCCTGACATCAATGGCATCGCCTTGACTACTGCCTCAACAGCTGCTGGCGCGATGACATTTCGCGTTGGCCCATTGCAAAGTGATTCAGACTTAATCAGATCCGCAATCGAAGACCAACTAGTTCGGGCCGACGTAATCATTACTGCATGTGGCATGAATGCCGGCGACTACGACTTACTAACAAGCGTCCTTCGGCAGCTTGGACGAGTCGAGATTTCTCGCGTCAACATGACACCAGGTGGAGCGCAAGGCTTTGGCATTATCGGCCCTGACTCAACTCCAATTTTTGTGTTGCCAGGTAATCCTGTCGGAGCATTACTTTCTTTTGATATCTTTGTGCGACCATTAATCCGCAGACTTATGGGCCACAGCAAGTTGCATCATCGCGTAATTGAAGCGCGACTTGAGACAACCGTAGATGGCGCCGGTGATGATGCTCGATATGTTCGTGCTCACTTATCCCGTTCGGGTAACGTGCCAAGTGTTAAGTCACTAGAGAATAACAACGACAACCCACTCGCCGGCCTAGGAACAGCCGACGCATTGATCATTGTGCCAGCCGGAACTACGCGATTGAATGCTGGTGACACCGTAAAAGTTATGCAGCTAGATTCTTTGAGTGACGAATAACTAAGGTGAGCAAGTGACAAAAGCTTGGCCAGTTGTCTTGAGCCACGGGGACGTAAGAATTAGACCGCTGCGAGTTCGTGACGCAAAAAGATGGAAGCAATTACGGCAGATCAACCATGACTGGGTGCAAGAGTGGGAAGCAACCTCACCGATGCCAAGCGTCGAGCCACCACCAACCTTTCGACAGAGCGCCAAGCGCATGCTGGCTGAAGCCAGGGCAGGTCGCACCATGCCATTCGTGGTCGAATACCAAGGCGTATTCGTTGGCCAAATCAACGTTTCGGACATAACGTACGGATCGCTTCGCGGCTGCCACTTTGGCTATTGGATTGATGAGTCTGCCTCAGACAAGCGAGTCATGACGACTGCAGCCGCCTTAGTTACTGACCACTTGCTGCAAACCCTTCAACTACATCGGATTGAGATTGCGGTGCGGCCTGAGAATATTCCGAGTAACCGGTTGGCAATTCGACTTGGCTACACCTTTGAAGGTGTGCGCCCCTCGTATCTACGCATCAATCGGAAATGGTGCGATCACAATATTTACGTCATGATGCCTGACACGATTTCGGGTTCAGTACTCGATCACATCTTCAGCTAATGCGACACGAACCGTCGATAACCCTTTAGTTCCACAAGATATTGGGTATGACACCGTACCGTAAATAACCATGACCGGTTTGTTGTATCTCATCGTTGTGGTGATGTGGGCCGTTGTCTTAGTTCCGATCTGGTTAAAGAGTCATGATCGTGCTCAAGTTGAAAAAGGACTTCGCGAAGAAGGCGAAGTTGCTATTAAATGGCGCTGGCAACAACGCGAACCAATGTCTTCTCGGCAACTTGCTTTTGTTCGCCGCCGCCGAGCAGCAATGACACTTTTCACGGCATTAGTTGCAACCATTGTTTTAGGTGCATCCGGAAGAATTTCAGTTTTTTGGATTGCTGCTCCAACATTTTTAATTGCAGGATTCGCGGTAGCGGCAGCGCGTAATGCCAAGCATGCGCCACGTCCGATGCGCATGACACAAAAGCAAGATGAAACTGCGCCAAGAACTCAACCTGCAGTTCCTGATCACCGCACTGAAATTATTTCGCTTACTGAAACTGTTACCGAAACCAGACGTACGTGGCAACCAGTTGAGACACCGCTACCGTCTTATGTGAAGGCAGATAAAGCGACAACTTATTCACGCGTAATTGATTCAGAAAAACCTTGGACTGGTCAAGACATGGTGGAACAAGCAGAACTTCTTAAATCTCAGCGCGCGGAGCGAATTCAGGAATCACAAAAGCGTCTTGAAGAAGCTCGAGCTATCGCGATGGAGAAGGCTCGCAAAGCAGCCCTTGCTGCAGCACAGATTTATCCCGAAGTTGCAGAAAAGCGCGCAGTAAACGAATAAGTCCTTCGCAGTACAATTAAGTGAGCGAAGGAGTATGAAATGCAAACCACTATCAATGTGTCAGGAATGACGTGTGGACATTGCGTTTCTGCAGTAACGATGGAGCTGTCTCTGCTGTCTTCCGTGACTGAAGTTGAAGTCAACTTAGAGTCTGGTCAGGTCACAATAACTTCAGATGCTGCGTTGGATCAGGCTCAACTTGTTACTGCAATCGATGAAGCCGGATACGAGCTCGTTCCTAACTAATGTCAGCCAGAAGCGTTGAGCTCAGCGTAGGTGGAATGACCTGCGCATCTTGCTCACGTCGAGTTGAAAAATCCCTTGAAAAGATTGATGGGGTAAGAGCATCCGTTAACTATGCAACTGGAGTTGCATTTGCTGATGTTGATCCGAATATAACTAACGAAGATCTAATTGCAGCAATTGAAAAGACAGGATATTCGGCCTCAGTTTCTGGTAAAGCTGTTGAGTTATACGGAGTGCGTGAATTTCGCAACAGATTAACGATTTCGGCAGCGCTAACGATTCCATTGATGACAATTTCCATGATGCCCAGTATGCAGTTCACATATTGGCAATGGGTTTGTGCTGCACTTGCTACCCCAGTTGCCGTCTGGGGAGCCTGGCCATTTCATCGAGCTGCCTTTTTGAATTTGTGCCACCGCGCCGTGACGATGGATTCGTTGGTCAGTCTTGGAGTCTTGGTTTCCTACATGTGGTCAATGTGGGCAGTGCTGTTTACTTCAGCTGGCGCAATCGGAATGACAATGAATGCAGAATTCTTCCCAACGCGCCAAGAATCTGCTCACCCCGGGCTTTACTTTGAGGTCGCAGCCGGTGTCACGACTCTGGTACTACTTGGAAAATTCTTAGAACACCGAGCGCGCGAACAGTCCCAAAAAGCAATTGAGAATCTGGCAAGTTTGAATCCAAAGTTTGCACTTGTCTTAAAGGATGGGAAACAGATCAACACAGCCATCGAAGATGTTGTAGTTGGTGATTTGATTTATGTTCCTGCCGGAAGTCAGATTCCGGTTGATGCAATCGTGGCTTCAGGTTCTGGCCATGTTGATAACTCGCTGGTGACTGGCGAATCGCTTCCGGTAGCAGTAAATGTTGGTGACGATGTGATTGGTGCCACGGTATTAATCGATACTGCGCTCACTATTAAAGCAAAAGCAGTTGGCAAGGACACAGTACTTTCCGGGATATCAAGGCTGGTGCACCAAGCACAAACTGGAAAAGCTGAAGTAACACGGTTAGTTGATCGAGTTTCTGAAATCTTTGTTCCGATTGTAGTTGCGCTTGCATTGCTCACTGCTATTACTTGGTTTGCAATCACGGGCGACTCAGGCTTTGCAATCACAACTGGGATTGCAGTACTTGTTATTGCCTGCCCTTGCGCGCTTGGGCTTGCTACGCCAACAGCGCTACTGGTTGGAACTGGCCGAGGAGCACAACTTGGTATCTTGATCCGCGGCCCTCATGCCATTGAGTCAAGTCAAAAAATTGACGTCATCGTTATGGATAAAACTGGAACTCTCACAGCTGGACGAATGAGTGTTATAGAAGTTTTCACGACGATCGAACCAACCAAGCTATGGCAAATTGTGGATGCTCTTGAGTTAAGTTCGACACACCCAATTGCCACAAGTTTGCGCACTCATGCTCGCAAATTCCAATTCACTAAAGAGTTAGCAAGTTCGGTTAGCACTATCGGTGGCTCTGGTGTGACAGGAATAGTCGCAGGTCATTCATGGGCTCTGGGTTCACCTAAGTGGCTGGATGTTCCGACAGGTGAATTCGCGCAAGCAGTTCATCGATTTGAATCCCGGGGTGACAGCGTGGTTGTGGTACATCAAGCAGCGCAACCAGTTGCAGTTATTGCGCTGGCCGATGCCCTAGATCCCAGTTCGATACCGGCCTTAGCCCATTTGAAGAAACTGAAGATAACTCCCATCGTTGCCTCTGGTGACAATGAAGTAGCCGTGCAAAAAGTAAGTAAGCAACTTGCCATTACGAAGTTTTTTGCAAACAGCTCACCAGCAGCAAAACTTGAATTAGTCACGCAGACTCAAAACGAAGGTCGCTTTGTGGCAATGATCGGAGATGGCATTAATGATGCAGCTGCCTTAGCTAAAGCTCATCTCAGTTTGGCCATGGGTACTGGCGCGGACGTCGCTGCGAGTGCAGCAGACATTGTGCTATTGCGATCAACAATGGCAGCTGCCGTTGATGCAATTGAGTTATCCCGAGCAACCATGCGAACCATAAAGGTAAATCTGTTCTGGGCCTTCGCCTACAACGTTGCAGCAATTCCACTAGCCATGTTCGGATTGCTTGGTCCGGTTATTGCGGCAGCGGCCATGGCATTTTCTAGCGTGTTCGTAGTGACCAATAGTTTGCGGCTTCGATCCTTTAAATCAATTAGTTCTTAAACCCTGCAGTATTTATTTGAGCTGGTTAAACCCAGCTTGGCAGCCACATCCGAAGGTTCCACATCTCATAGCTGATTGAATGCCCAGTAAGTATTGGATAAAAGAATGCCGTCAAAATTGCAGCAACAATTAGAAAACTTAATGTTGGCCAACGCCAGGTAATCGGTTTAGCGCTGCGCACCTTTTCGTTTGCAAGATAAAGCGTTAGCGCTAAAGCCATAACCGTGTATGGAATAAAAGCAACTGAATAGAAACTGAAAGTGGTTCGTTCCGAGAAAAACAACCAAGGCACCCAACCTGCTGCGAAGGCGACGGCAATCGGTAGCGCTGCACTATGACGACGGGCAACAGCTAAGTAAACGATGATTGCAAGTGCAATCGCGCCTGCCCACCAAATCAATGGATTGCCAAGTGGGATGACTTCTTGTGAGCATTTATCGGTGCCACACGTTGGATTTGTTTCGTAAAAGAAACTTGTTGGCCGAATCATCAATGGCCAAGACCAAGGATTTGATGCGTAACTATGTGGGGTAACTAAGTTGGTATGAAAGCTCAACATTTCCTTGTGATAGTGAAACAGACTCACTAATGCATCTGGAATCCATGACGTCACATCATTTTCTTGGGCCCAATTTCGATTCCAGCCACCAGTGCTTCGAAACCAACCAAACCAGCTGGAGAAATATATTGCGATGATGGCAAACGGCATTAGTAAGGCCGGCAAGAAGTCTTTAGTTAACCAAACTCGAAAACCTTCAAGGCGCTTACTTCGGCGTTCGTAATCCCAGACCAACATCATGATTCCGAATGCAGCCGCGAAGTAGAGCCCACTCCACTTCGTTGCGCATGCTAAGCCAAGGGCAACAACCATTGCCCAGCGCCATTTCTTTGATGCGCCAGAATTTACTGAGTCTCGATCAATAATCAAAAATCCAAATGCACAAAGTGCAAAGAACGACAATGAAGTATCAAGCAACGCGGTGCGGCTCATTGCGATGTGCAATCCATCTAAAGCAAGCAACAAGCCCGCTACCGTTCCAATGAAGTTTGAGTTGGTTAGTCTGCGGGCAATTCGCGCAGTTAACAGCACACTTAAGATTCCCAATATCGCGATTGCGATTCGCCATCCAAATGGTGTCGCTCCAAAAATCGCTTCACCACTTGCGATAACCCACTTACCTACAGGTGGATGAACAATGTACGACGCGGCATCAGTAAAGATACTTTGGAAGTTCTCGCCATTGCCTGCCAGCAAAGTTGCGTCAGCACCTTCAATTACTTTTCGTTCATGTCCGAACGTTAATAAGGACAAAGAATCCTTAACGTAATAAGTTTCGTCAAAAATTATGGCGTGGGGTTGACCAAGGTAAGGAAGTCGCAAAAGCGCAGCTAACCCTGTGGCCGCAAGAGGTCCGCGCCAGCCGACCCAACCACCTTCGGGTTTTGTCTTTAGGTCCAAGTCAAACGCGGTGCGCTTTGTTTGAACCTGATCGCTTGCATTCGCTTCGGTTGTCTCCACTGCTTAAAAGTACAGGAGTTGTTCTGATTTAGGGAATGATTCGGACGTAGTCCGATTTAGGGAATGATTAGGACGTAGTCCGATTTAGGGAATGATAGAGGAATGTCAGGTCAGCTATTTCTTGCCGCTACTCCAATTGGAAACATTGGTGATGCATCAGCACGGCTGCGGGAAATCCTGACTTCTGCAAATGTGATCGCGGCGGAAGATTCCAGGCGAGCGCACAGATTGCTCTCAGATCTTGGAATTACAACTGCGGCACAAATTTGGTCCTTTTACGATGCAGTAGAAGAGGCGAAGAGTCCGGAACTAATTGGTCGAGTGCTCTCAGGCGAAACCGTTGTCATGATTTCTGATGCTGGAATGCCAAGCGTTAGTGATCCTGGATATCGGTTGGTTCAGGAAGCAATCGCTCAGAACGTAAAAGTTTCTGTGATTCCAGGTCCTTCAGCAGTGCTTGCTGCGCTAGCGGTAAGCGGGCTTCCAGTTGATCGCTTTTCGTTTGAAGGATTTTTGCCACGAAAGTCTGGCGAGCGCCGAACACTTTGCGAAACTTTGCTCCATGAACAGCGCACTATGGTTTTCTTTGAAGCCCCACATCGCTTAGTCGACTCACTCATTGACCTTGAAGCAGTCTTTGGGTCAAATCGACAAGGCGTAATTTGTCGTGAATTAACAAAGACTTACGAAGAAGTAGTGCGAGGGACTTTGGCAGAACTACTTGCCTGGAGTGATCGCGAGATTCTTGGTGAAATCACGTTAGTTATTGCGGGAGCCCAGCCGTTGCCAGACACAACCGCACAGGACTGGGTTGGGTTAGTTGCAACCCGGGTTGAAGTGGGCGAGACCCAGCGCGATGCGATTGCATCGGTAGCGCGAGAACTGGGTGTTCCAAAGCGTGATGTGTATGACGCGGTGCTAGCTGATCAGCGCGAGCGAAAAAGTTAATCCCGTTACGCTCTAGACTTATCGCATGACCAGCGCCAAAGCGTTTTACCTGACTACGCCTATCTACTACGTAAATGATGCGCCGCATATCGGGCACGCATACACAACGGTTGCTGGCGACGTCATGACTCGGTGGCATCGAATGGCTGGCGAAGATGTCTGGTTTTTAACGGGAACTGACGAACATGGGCAAAAGGTATTGCGTACCGCAGAGGCTAATGATGTTAAGCCTCAAGAGTGGGCAGACAAATTAGTTGCCGATGCTTGGCTGCCAGTCCTTGATGTGATCGATGCAGCAAACGACGATTTCATACGCACTACCCAAGAACGCCACACCAAGCGGGTTCAAAGATTTTTATCGCAATTGAAAGATGCGGGGCACATTTACGAAGGAGCTTATGAAGGTCCTTATTGCGTAGGTTGCGAAGAATTTAAACTTCCAGGTGATCTAATCGATGGTGATGGTGAGGAAAAGCTTTGTCCAATACACTCCAAGCCAGTCGAACAAGTAAGTGAAACAAATTACTTCTTTAAACTTTCGGCTTACACAGATGCTTTGATCAAGCATTACGAAGCTAATCCCCAAGCGATTCGACCAGAGTCTGCGTACAACGAAGTGATGTCGTTCTTACTTTCTGGACTTCAGGATTTATCAATTTCGCGTTCCACATTCGACTGGGGCATTGAAGTTCCGTGGGATCCTTCACAGGTTGTTTACGTTTGGTTTGATGCACTTCTTAATTACGCAACTGCAGTTGGCCTAGGGGATGAACCTGGAAGCGAAGGTGCTAAGAAGTTTGCCGAAACTTGGCCAGCCGATGTGCACTTAGTTGGAAAAGACATTTTGCGCTTCCACGCAGTTATCTGGCCTGCAATGTTGATGGCAGCCGACCTGCCGCTTCCGAAGTGTGTATTTGCGCATGGCTGGTTACTGGTTGGCGGCGAAAAGATGAGCAAGAGCAAGCTCACTGGAATTTCGCCACAAAGCATTGTGGACTTGATCGGCTCCGATGCGTTCCGGTATTACTTCATGCGGGCAATCATTTTTGGGCAAGACGGATCATTCTCTTGGGAAGATTTAGTTGCGCGTTACACATCCGAGTTAGCTAATGGACTTGGTAACTTAGCGAGTCGAGTGCAAGCAATGGTTGTCAAGAATTTTGACGGCTTGTTACCTGCACCGGGTGAACTCACTGCCGCCGAAAAAGTCTTGACTGAACTATTGGTGAAAACTTCAGCACAGGCAGATGTTTCTATCCGGGCTTTTGATTTCCAGACTGGGATCGTTGCAGTCAAAGAATTTATCGATTCGGTAAATCTTTATGTGACAGAACAAGAACCTTGGACTTTGGCAAAGAAGGAAGACGCCGATAGTCGCCTGCGCCTGGCAACAATTCTCTATACCGTTTGTGAATCATTGCGAGCTATTTCAATTTTGTATTCACCGATCATGCCAAAGAGCATGGCCGCACTATGGAGTGACATCGGTGCTGCGGAGTCTGGCATCGGACAATCATTTGCCAATGTGGAGAGCTGGGGACAATTGAAGCCAGGCGTAAAAATCACGAAAAGCGAATCGCTATTTCCAAGAATTGAAGAACCAGAAACCATTTAAGGCTTGTTGATCAAGGACCGCGTAGCGTGTCATTAACTAAGTTTCCGAATACATCTGCACCAGTTTTGGTCAAATGCACACCATCAGGTGCAAAGTATTTCTTTTTACCTTTGGAAACGGAATTCCAATCTGCTAAGCGAACATTGGGATATTGCTTCACTAATGTTGAAATCATCTTGTTAGTTGGCTTCATCCACACTCTTGGCACCTGAACGTTCACGACCACAACTCGATTACGATCACGAAGTTGTTCCAAGATTGGTTTCAAGTCTGACTCTTGCACGATTCCATTTGTGCCCATATGGATTACGACATTGGGACTGAGGCGCTGCTCATCACGTCTTGCTCTAATGCGATCTGCAATTACCTTTGGTTGGCGGCTCACAGCTGCATCAATTGATACCTTGCCGATTATGCTGCGAAGACTGTCTCGAGCGCTGAGCACAACTGAATCACCAAAAACTACGGGCGCGAGTTTGTTTTGAATGTCTTTGCGAACTTGCACTGCCTGTTGTGCGCTGATCAGTGGGTCGGCATTAGGAGTTGGTACAACTACTATTTGGTCGGCTGGATCGTCATCAATTGCGGTGATGCCTCCTATGCCAGTTAAGTTCCCGGCATCCGGAGTTGGAACTCGATACATTCCAACCAAACTCGCAGTTAATACTGCGATTGTGAGCGTGGAGGCCAATAACGTCCTGGCTTGTGGTCTGGGAACTCCAGCTGCTCGCCAGATTGCCAGTCGGGTACCGATTGCACCATTTCGAATTGGCATTTCGACAAATCGGTATGACAAATCAGCAACAACAAGAACGATTGCAATTTTGGCTGTGAACGCGATCGGTTCAGCCCACTGAATGTCAATGCCGGAGCGCATCAACACAAAAATTGGCCAGTGCCACAAATAGATTCCATATGACCGGTCGCCAAACCATTTAAGTACTGGATTGCCAAG
>Ga0208788_1000253_pt1 | contig 27059 bp, 27 predicted proteins | sample Wag4_2014_7_11_3_FD_187363 | JGI IMG/M metagenome (GOLD analysis project Ga0208788, IMG submission 187363) | Fresh water mixed with fracking chemicals microbial communities from Ohio, USA - Utica-2 Time Series FC 2014_7_11 (SPAdes) (version 2) ...
GAGTCGAGGCGTCCCACAAATCGGCGAAAGCGTCGTCTGTCAATTGTCTGAATTTGGCCACAGTAAATCGTGCTGGGAAGTTCATCAATCAAACCTGCCGGTATTCCGACGTTTTGGGGGTAGCGGCGCTTTGGGATGGTGTGAGTGATTGGAACGATGCTGACAACTGGGCTGAATTGGTTATGCAGATTGTTGGAGACAATAAGTGCTGGTCGAATTCCTTGTTGTTCGGAGCCTTGAGCCGAGCGAAGATCGACAAAATACACTTCGCCACGCTTTGGAAATGCGCTCATCGCGCCAGCTGCAATTAGCGAGTACTTGGCACAGCGTCAGATGCTGAAGGCAAACAAAGCTCGGCCCACGCAAGGGCTTCGTTTGCTTGCTCAAGACAGCCTTCAATAAAAAGAAGTTCATCTGCTGTGAAGGTGTTTTCGCTCATCAGTGCAAGGATATCGGAGTAGTCCTTATTGATGTGCGTGCCTGGCCGATGAAGTGGCGATGATTCTGTTGATCGTGTGATGTGCACGGGGGCAATGTAACCATTGGGTGTTGCACAGACGCTGTTATAGCCGTAGTGCAGCCCGCAAGTAATGTTGCATGTATGGCTGGCGGCGCAAAAGCAACAAAGAAAGATCGCGACCGCGCCGCCTTTTTGCGTGAAGCCATCAACCTGCATAACGAGCGCTATTTCGCTCACGATGCACCAGAAATTAGCGATGCGGAATACGACGAATTGAAGCGCGAGCTTCAGGCACTTGAAGCAAAATTTCCTGAATTGGTCACATTCGATTCGCCAACGTTGAATGTTGGTGCGCCGGCAATCACCACGTTTGCGCCGGTTACACACCGCGCACCAATGACCAGCCTTGACAACGCAATGGGGCCAGACGAATTGCAGGCCTGGGGCGAGCGCATGGTGAAGGGCCTCGACAATTCAGACATGGCGTTTATCTGCGAATTGAAGATTGATGGCCTTGCAATCAGCATTCGTTACGAACGTGGTGTGTTGGTTCAAGCAGCTACTCGAGGCGACGGAAAAGTTGGCGAAGACGTTACGGAGAACATCAAGACCATCAAAGTCATTCCGCATACACTGACAGCACCAAAGGGTGGAAGCATTCCCGACGTGTTGGAAGTTCGTGGCGAGGTGTACATGCCAATTGCTGCGTTTGAACAATTCAAAGCCGACAAAGAACGCGACAACGAACAACGTGTGAAGCAGGGCAAGAAACCAGAGTCGGTTCCTGCAAACCCACGCAACGCAGGTGCAGGAAGTTTGCGTCAGAAAGACCCTGCAATTACTCGCACACGAAACCTGGCATTTTGGGCGTATCAACTTGGAGAAACGCAAGGCGTTCCCGAGTTAACCAGCCATCACGAAACATTGAATTACTTGAAGCAACTCGGTTTACCAACCAACCCAGAACGCAAGTTGGTGAACAGTATGGGTGAAGTGAAAGCCTTCTGCGATCACTGGGAAGCACATCGTCACGACCTTGACTACGAAATTGACGGAGCAGTAGTAAAGCTCGACAGCCTTGCGCAACGCGAACAACTTGGGTTTACTTCACGTGCACCACGCTGGGCAATTGCCTACAAATTTGCACCAGAAGAACGCAACACCATTTTGAACGACATTCAAGTGTCGGTTGGCAGAACTGGGCGAGTAACGCCGTTTGCGGTGTTGCAACCCGTAGTAGTTGCCGGCTCAACGGTGGGCATGGCCACATTGCATAATCGCGAACAAGTGGCATTGAAAGATGTGCGTCCGGGCGACACCGTTGTGGTGCGCAAGGCGGGCGACGTTATTCCTGAAGTAGTTGGCCCGGTGTTGGAAAAGCGTCCAAAGAATTCGAAGCCATGGAAGTTTCCAGAAACATGCCCGTGTGATGTGAAGTCCACCTTGGTGCAAATTGAAGGCGAGTCCGACACGCGTTGTGTTGAACCATCGTGCCCATTCCAACGCGATCAGCGCATTATCTATTTCGCATCACGTGGCGGAATGGACATTGAAGGCTTGGGCGAAAAGACAGTGTTTGCTCTTTCCGATCTTGAGTTAGTCAGCGATGTTGGCGACTTGTATTCGCTGAACCAAGAACAGCTGTTGCAAATTGAAGGCTTTGGTGAACTGAGTGCCACCAATTTGTTGGCAGGCATCAACAAGTCCAAGTCGAAACCACTTCCCAAATTGCTTACGGCTTTGGGTATTAAACACTTGGGTCCTGCAGCGTCGGAATCGCTGGCGAAAACATTCGGCTCACTTGACCGCATCATGGAAGCCAACGAAGAAGAACTGAGCAACATTGATGGTGTTGGTGGAGTGATAGCGCAATCAATTGCTAACTGGTTTAAGCAAAAGCCGAATAAAGCGATTATTGAAAAACTACGTAAGGGCGGTGTTGAATTCGGCAATGTGGTCACTAGTGACCTTCCGCAAAACCTGGTTGGCAAAGCAATTGTGGTCACGGGAAGCGTGGAAGGGTTTACGCGCGATGAAGCAGAAGCGGCAATTAAAGATCGCGGTGGAAAATCCCCAGGTTCGGTAAGCGCAAAAACCTATTGCGTAGTGGTGGGCGAAGACCCAGGCGCGTCAAAAGTGACGAAGGCAATCGAGTTGGGTATTCCCATGATTCAGGCAGATGCTTTCCAGAAGCTGCTCGACACCGGTTCTATTTAAGGAGTTGCGCTAATTCTGCAGCGTGCGTAATTGATACGTATTTACGCACGTACTCCACCAGTTGTTGCTGAAACTCTGCGCCGTGGCCTTTGTTGGCACAAGCCAAGTGGGCAAGTTCGTGCAATAACAACAGTTGGGTTGGTTTCGCTTTACGAACCGCAATGCACCACTCGTCGCTAAACGCTGAACCAAGCAAGTCGCTCGACATTTTTTGACGCACAAGTGCAGGTGGGTCTAAGTCTTCGTTTTCGGCAATGGTGGTGATCCAAGTAGTTGCATCAGCCATGCTCAAAGCACGCGTTGGCGAAGACATTTCGAGTGCATCTTCCGCTGCGTACACGCGGAGCGCTTCCGAACTAGCCATTGCTTCCAGCGCCTAACTGTCGACTTGAGTTTCCGAAACTATTTCGACCACTTGAAAACTGCTGACCCGCACGGTGACCGGCACCAAAGGCTTCGCGGTCGCTGCGGTAATTGCTGGTGTTGCTGCGCAAATGCGGTGTGCTTTGTACCATCACGCGTCGCGCACGTTCGGCGCGTTCAACAAGCACCAATCCAACACCAGGCGACTCTTTGGCAATGGTCTGATGTTCTTTTGCAAGCTTTGCGCCAATAGCTTCGCAGTACCCGCGCCACCACGACGTTTTGAACCGGCGGTCGCCTGCAGGAATAGAGCGGGCGGCAAGTAAGTCGGCAGCTGTGTACAGCGCTTCAAGTGAGAACAGATCGTTTTCAGTACCGAAAGCAACCATGATGACTTGCGTTGGGTTTGGTTCCATCATGTCGCGGTACGAATGGCAGGAAACTGCGTTGGCGATGTTCCATAACAATGTTCCTCGACGCACTCGGTATTGACCGGTGATCGTAAAGGTTCTGGATGTCACCGTTTCGTTGTCGAACGTGCGCTTGTTGATGGAACTTTCATCAATGTCGTACTTCTGCATTAACCGAAAGGCAAGTGTTAATGCGGTCTCTGCTTCGGCCTGAGGGGTGTTTGGGTGGTTGGCTTTTTCCAGAATGGCGCGCACCTTGGCATGCAGGTTGTCGCGATTCGTCATGCCGTCAACGTAGTCAATGGGTGCGCGGCGGTATCAAATATGTGGAGAGTATTTGCGGTGGACAGCTTGGGCAGAAACCCCGAGCGCAGCACCTATGTTGCGCCAAGAAACTCCTGCTTTTCGAGCGCTCTTTACACACTTCAATGCATTTCGCTCAAAAATCGCCTTCTGCATTCGAATGTCAAAAAGTGCGGCTTCTGCGGCGCTGAGCTCACGCATCTGCGGCGTTAGCCGATCTGGTTGCTTGCTTTTCGGGTTGATCACTTTCACCATAGAACTACCTCAAGAATTCCTTTCGTGCTTTCATTGCATGAATTACAGCTAAATACTCCGAGCTTTCGACGACTCCAATTTCCAATACATTGCCTGCAAAATCTGGACCGGTAATCATGATCATGTCGTCAAGTTCAAAATGCTTCAGCGGGTTGCTCAGTGCATGAATGATCTCTTCTTCTGTCGCCCCATGCCGATAGGCGCTTTCTTCTATCCAAAGCATGAGGTTATCAACATATGTTGACGCTGTAAAGACGGGCCAGTTTTCATGTCCCGATGTGTGCTGCGCCAGTTAGGCGGGGTAGGCCGAATTGCTTTGGCCATACTGCGGGATTCGATAGCCGAATGGACAAAGAAGACTTGACTAGGTGGGCAAAACTCACCCCAGAGGTGTACAACACTTGTAGGTCTGTGAAATGATTGCGCTATGGCTTGGATGAAGCGAAGAGTTACAGAGCCAGTAGCGCCTATACACCAGTTGTCTGAGGAAGATTTTCAATCAATGGCGCGAATTAGCGCGACGATGGAAGCGTTGCCACTTGGCGTTGTGGTGATGTCGAGTGACGGTTCAAACATGTGGACCAACAGTGCGGCTGACAGTTTGTTCACCCCGCAATCAGAGGATCACATCTTGTTTGTGCACAGTCTGGAAGGTTTGTTGAAAGATGCGCTGAACGGCACCATTAGTCAAACAGAGCTTGAATTTGGTGAAGACGTCGTTCGCACTATTGAAATTGACACGGTTGCTCTTGCAGACGGCGGTGCTGCTGCAATTGTTGAAGACGTGACGCAACGATTGATGATCGACCGAGTGCGTACCGATTTCGTGGCCAACATCAGTCATGAACTTCGCACACCGATTGGCGCAATTTCGCTGATGGCAGAAAACCTCATTGCCGAAATGGGCGAGTCAGAGTCTGCGCGGTTGGCCGAAATCATTTTGAACGAAGTCACTCGCCTAAATGAAACCGTGAATGACTTGCTTGATCTTGCCCGCATTGAATTTGACGGCCTGTCTATGCGTGAATCGATACATACTGCACGAGTAATTGATGAGGCAGTAGGCCGCATTCGTAGTGCAGCGTTAGCGAAATCGGTAATGATCGTGGTGGAAGACAATCCCGATATGTCGGTTATCGGCGACCGAGCACAATTGGTGTCTGCCGTTGGAAATCTCATTGACAATGCGGTGAAATACAGCGACCAAGGGTCAATCGTAAAAGTGGAAGTGCAGAGAGCAGAAGGTCGAATGCTCATTTCTGTTGCCGATAATGGTCCGGGAATTGCCGCAGAGCACTTGGGGCGAGTCTTTGAACGTTTCTATCGAGTGGATGATGCGCGCAGTCGCGGAACTGGTGGAACCGGACTAGGGCTTGCAATTGTGCGCCACATTGCGTTGTTGCACGGAGGTGATGCCAGCGTGACATCGGAAGTTGGCGTTGGTTCCACTTTCACGCTTTCCATACCCGCCGTTTAGATAAGTTGAGTGTGTGAACATTCCTGAAGGATTGCGTTACACCCGACAACACGAATGGGTGCTGATTGATGGTGAATCTGCGCGAATTGGCATTACTGATCTTGCACAAGATGCGTTAGGCAACATCGTGCACGTGCAGTTGCCGGCTCTCGGTCAAGCAGTGCGCTCTGGCGCAAGTGCGGTAGAGGTTGAAAGCAGCAAGAGCGTGAGCGACATCTATTCGCCAGTGAGTGGAAGTGTGGTGTTGGTGAATGAATCACTTGCAACACAACCCGGACTAGTGAACTCAGACCCATATGGATCTGGTTGGTTGTATGAAGTGCAATTGTCGTACGACGAAACGCTTGACGGCCTGTTAACTGCCAGCGAATACCGCGCCATCGTTAGTTAATCGGTGTAGAACTTCCAGGTGTACACGCGAGCTTTGTTTTCACCTTGACCGATTAGCCAATATTTGACTTTTCCTGTGTGCTCACCCTGTTTGAGTTCTTCAATAGGAGCGCCATCCTGTGGTAAGTAACTGATGGTGAAGTTGCCGGGGTCATAAATTGCGGTTGGTGGCAAATCAACTTGAGCACCTGGTGCTGGTGCCGCGCCACCTGAAATCAATTCATCCAGACGAGTGGTGGGAAGTTCAATTCCGTCAATGAACATTGTCGCTTCGTAGCCATCAATAAAGTCAACAATGATTTGCGATTGTCGAAGTACTCGCTCACCTTGTCCTGGAGAAATATTTTCAATTGCATCTGGCAAATTTGTTGCATCACGACCAGTCAAACCAGTATTCAAACCCGTAACAAAAAGAACGAGACCCGCTGAAATACCCATGCTGGCCAATAAAAGTTTTGGGTCGAGCTTCATGACCTCTATTCTCGCTTATTTATAGGGCTATCCGTTATTCATGCGGAGAGTAAAAGGACTAGATTTAGTTCACACATGGCAGGTACAGATTCGATGATTGGCGCGGTTCTCGCGCACCGATACCGCATAGATGCACCGCTTGGCGGAGGATCTGGTAATTCGGACGTGTTTGAAGCTACTGATATTCGCTCGCGTAAAAAGTTGGTTTTGCGACTCTCTCCAGCAGAGGCGTTGGTCGACCTGGAGTCCGGTGTACTTACCGCATCAGATGGCGTTGAAGTGTTTAAGCGACAAACGCAGATGCTTGCCGGACTATCCCATGCCTCTCTTGCCGCAATAGAGGACTGGGGCACAGAGACTATTGCTGGCACCCTCTACGTATTCACGGTTTTGGAAAGTTACAGCGGTGGAACATTGCGCCAGATTCTGGATCGTGGTCGCCGGTTAACGCCTTCGCAGGCTCTGGTAGCTGGTTTAGACGTGTGTCGCGCATTGCATTTCATCCATGGCAAAGGTTGGGTGCACGGAGACGTTCGGCCAGCAAACATCTTTATTGGTGACGATGGCCGTGTTCGTTTGGCCGGTCTCGGTTTAAAGCGAATGGTGATTGCCGAGAAAATGAGTATTGAACAAGCAAACTATGCAGCCCCAGAAATTGCTGCAGGTGAACAGCCCAGTGCGCAAAGCGATGTGTATTCGTTAGCAACAACACTTCTTGAGTCAATTACTGGCACCCTGCCATTCAGCGGCGACACCGCAGCAATCACGTTGTCGAATCGTGTTGGAAAATTACTTCCTGTTTCTGCGGATCTTGGACCAATTGCTGCACCGCTCGAACGTGCAGGGCGACCAGATTATGCCGAGCGTTATACCGCTCTAGATTTTGGAAAAGCATTGGCCGGCATTGCCGAGAAGATGCCACTGCCGACACCAATTGAGCCTCTTGCTGCAAGTTCGTTTGCGAAAGTGATTGAACAAAAAGAGGCAGAGCACACTGGCGAAATTGCACGTCCAAAAGTTGACGAAACACAAGACGTCACAATCCCCATTGCTACAGCAGTAGATCCATCGGGATCAATGTTGAGAATTAAAGATGACACGAAGGATGAACCGATCGTTGTGGCATCCGAAGGCGAAGTGCGACGACACAAGCGCCTATGGGTGATTGGCGCTGTCATTGCATTGTTGGTTGCAGGCGTTGTTGGCTTCCGCGTAGTGGTGAAGCAAGCGCACACCATTCCGCCGCTCGCCGGGATAATTGAAGGTGAAGCACGCAACTTGATTGCTTCAAATGGTTGGACAATTGTTGTTACGTCTGAACGCAATGACGAAATATCTGCAGGCTCCGTGGTTCGAACCGAACCAGCTGAAGGAGAAAAACTGAAGGAAGGTCAAACGCTGACCATCGTGGTTTCGGAAGGGCCAACGTTTGCAACCTTGCCCGATATTTCTGGAGCAGATTCGCAAGCAGCACTCGATCAACTTGTTGCACTTGGTCTCGCGGTTACGCCACGCGACACCAATAGCGAGGAAGTTCCTGCTGGAATTGCAATTGGCTGGAACGTTCCCGAGCAACCAGGACTGAATCCTGGTGATCAATTACTGAAGGGAACAGCGATTGATTTGTTGATTTCGGTAGGACCAGAGTTGCGCGAAGTTCCAACCATTGTTGGACTCAAACTTGAAGACGCACAAAAACTCATCGCCGATTTGGGATTGACTTTGGTTGAAACACCAGCAGCAAAAAGCAACGGTGCAGACAAGGGTTTAATTGGCGCACAATCGCCAGTACCTGGTGAAAAAGTTGCACGTGAAACTGGAATTGCATATTCAATTTCGCTAGGTCCAGACCTCGCGAAACTTCCGTACCTCGTTGGAAATCGCATTGACACGGTGCAACAGCGCTTGCAAGAGGCCGGATTCGTTGTGGGAAGCGTCACAGGTAATCAAAGTGGCAAGCTAAAACAAGCCCTAATTGCTGGGAAATCAGTGAAAAACAATGCGATGGTGCCACGTGGCGCAACCGTTGATCTTGTCTTTCCTTAACCGTCAAACGCATCTGAACCTCGTGTTGCAGTAGGCAACGCAAGTACGGTGTAAGCCGTGCAACGCGACGAACATCTTCCGCCTTCTGCACATAACGAACCTGGAGTAATTGACTCCGGTGGAGTTGACGAGATTTCAGTTATTCCGTGGTCGGCGTTACTCAAGCATCGAATTAAAAAGCGTGTTGGTTTAACCCACCGCAAAGCCACCCTCGGTGTGTTGCTTGCCAGTGTGTTCACCGTGAGCTTCACGATCACGCTGTTGGTGGTTTCGCTGAAGACTGTTGCCGACGATTTGGGCAGCACGGTCACCATCATGAGCTGGACAATCACTGCACCGTTGCTTGCATTCGGAGTGGTTGGACCGGCATTTGGTAAAGCAGGAGACCTGTGGGGCCACAAGCGTGTGTTTGTGTATGGGCTTATTGGCGCAGGTGTGTTTTCATTAGCAAGCGCATTTGCATGGGATGACATTTCACTGATCGGATTTCGTACGCTTAGCGCAGCAGCCGGGTCGGCAACAGGACCTGCTGCAATGGCATACATCAACCGAATGTTCAGTGCTGATGAACGTGTACGGCCCCTCGGTTATTGGAGTTTCGTTACTGCTGGAGCTCCGGTAATTGGTGTTGTTGCAGGTGCACCGCTGGTCGAAGTTTTTGGATGGCGCATCATCTTCATGATCCAGGCTCCGCTGAGTTTGCTTGGGGCATTGGTTTCTTGGCGACTGTTGCCAGAAACCGATCGTCGTGACAATGTGCGATTTGATGTGAAGGGTTCACTCACGCTTGGCGCGGGCGCGGTTCTGATCTTGCTCACCATCAACCGAGGTAATTCGTGGGGTTGGACAAGTCCGCAAACGCTTGGTGCAGGAATTGCGGGAATCTGTGCCTTGTTGCTGTTCTATCGAGTTGAAACCGTTGCAACCGATCCACTGATGCCGGTGAAGTGGTTGAAAACTCGCAACGTTGCATTTCCTGTTGTCACTCAGGGGCTCATGAACATGGCTTACATGGGCAGTTTTCTCTTGGTACCACAGATGCTGGAAAACGCCTTGGATTATTCGCCATCACACATTGGTTGGTTAGTGATTTCGCGTCCATTGACGTTTTCGCTCATTGCTCCATTCGCCGGGTATTTCGTTGGCAAGTTAGGTGAGAGAAAAACGGGAATGCTTGGCGCGTTGATGATTCTTCTTGCCATGGTTGCACTCATTTCAGTGCAGTCTCCGAATAGTGATTGGAAAGTGATACTTGGGCTGTCATTAACTGGTTTCGGTATGGGAATTGCTGCGCCATCGCTGACCGCATTACTTGCTGCCTCGGTTAAAGAGAGCGACATGGGAGTTGCGAGCGCGATGCAACAGCTGATGTCACAAATGGGGGCAGTGCTTGGCGGTGCACTCATGATTGCCGTGCATGACATTACAGAAAGCAGCGGCAAGGTAATTAGTTATTCATATGGCTTGCTGATTGGCGTTGTCGCCAGCATTGCCGCAATCATTGCTGCAAGTTTGGTGCGATCAACCGAAAACTAAAGCGTTGACGTAATGGCCATGATTTCGGCCGCAACTTTTTCTGCCAAGTCGTCCTTTGGCATGGCGATTTGCATTTGCATCATCTTCGTCATGTCGCCTTCAACCTTTACCTTGCCTGACAAAAACGCCTGCATTCCTGCTTGCGGGTCTTGCTCAAGAAAGATTGCGCGAGCAGTTGCGTAATCGGTGGTGACCGTGAGGTCTGGTGATTCGAGATGACCCAAGTCCATGACGATTTCGCCCGATGACGTGTCGATGTGGCTGTGAATGACTCCATCTCCAAATGGCACGTTCTTCACCACTTGATTCATGCGAATAGACACCGGAATCTTCGGTGCCTGACCTTCAAACTTGGCACGAATAAGACGTGCTTCAGCGATCCATTCAGGTGAGAGAAAAGGGTTTGGCACGTGAGGCAGGCTAGTTGTTTGCAGCGCGAATTGCATCTCGCGTGTCAATTGCAACAGCACGACTGGCCTGAGCGAAGTCCTCGCCGTTGCTGGCATACAACACTGCGCGCGACGAGTTGATGATGAAGCCAGTTCCTTCTTCGTTGCGACCCGCGCGCACGGCGGAGACGATGTCGCCACCTTGTGCACCGATTCCGGGAACAAGGAATGGCATGTCGCCAACGATGCCGCGAACCTCTGCGAGTTCTTGTGGGTACGTAGCGCCCATGACCAATGCTGTGTCGCCAATGTCGCGCCACTGAGAGGCTGCGGCAATTGCAACATGTTTGTAGAGCGATGTTCCATTCACCATCTTTGATTGAAATTCACCACTGCCACTGTTCGAAGTGCGGCACAGCACAATGGTTCCCTTGCCGGGAGTTTGCAGAAATGGCATTAACGAATCTGTGCCCAGATACGGATTAACGGTCACCGCGTCTGCTTGGTACCGCTCAAATGCTTCTCGCGCATACAACGCAGCGGTGTCACCAATATCGCCACGTTTGGCATCCAGAATCAACACCACGTGTGGGTATTGCGTACGAATGTGGTCGCACACGGCTTGGAGTTGTGCTTCCGCGCCAACAGCGGCGAAGTAGGCAATTTGCGGCTTGAATGCACACACGGTGTCGGCTGTTGCATCAACAATGTCAATACAAAACTTTTGAATGCCGAGAGGGTCGTTCTTCAGGTGTGCGGGAAGTTTGTTGATGTCTGGGTCAAGTCCAACGCACAAGGCTGAATCAGTTTTTGCCCATGCAGCATTAAGTTTTGAATAGAACGTCATGTTTAGGTTCAGCCAACAATCACAATGGCGCCGGTAGGGCAAAGCTCTTCGGCTGCAGTCACTTGCGCACGAAGATCTTCATTCGGTTCCTCTTGAAGAACGTGCAGCATTCCGTCGTCGCGAATTTCGAACACCGTTGGAGCCTGATGCACACATCCACCTGTTGACGCGCACAAATCGAGATCTACGGTTACGCGCATGCCTTAACAGTAGTTGAAGGACTATTTATGTTTGCGAGTTGCCTCGTGGCGTTGAAATGCGCTCAGCACCGCACGAAGAGATGCGGTAATCGTGTTTGGGTCGATGCCCACGCCCCAACGATTGTGGCCACTGTCGTCGCCCGTTTCTACATAAGCAACTGCAGTGGCTTGTGAACCCTGTCCAAGCGCGTGCTCGGTGTAGTCCTTCACGTCAAGGTGTCCGCTGAACTGGCCGCGAATGGCATGCACGAATGCATCGATTGGTCCATTGCCTTTACCCATGAATGTTTGTCGAGTGCCGTTGATGTCGATCTGTGCAGAGATTTCCGTATGCCCGGTGATTGATTCGCTTTTCAGTTCGTGACTGATCAAGTTGTAGGTAGGAACCTCAGGGAGGTATTCGTGTTTGAACGCATCCCACAACATTGCTGGGCTGATTTCAGTTCCCGAGTCTTCAGTGATGTGCTGAATGTTTTGCGAGAACTCAATCTGCAAGCGACGAGGCAGATCAAAACCATGCTCTGCCTTCATGATGTACGCAACACCGCCCTTGCCCGACTGGCTATTTACACGAACAACTGATTCGTAGGAGCGGCCAACGTGCTTAGGGTCAAGCGGTAAGTAGGGAACGCCCCATTGGTCGTAATTGTCGGAAAGTGCTTCGAAGCCCTTTTTAATTGCGTCCTGGTGGCTGCCCGAAAATGCGGTGTACACCAAGTCGCCAACGTATGGCTGACGCTCAGGCACAGGCAGGCGATTGCAATACTCGGCATCGCGGCGCAATGCGTCAATGTCGGTGATATCGAGTTCTGGGTCGACACCATTCACAAACAAGTTCATGGCCAACGTAATGAGGTCCACGTTTCCGGTGCGCTCACCGTTGCCGAACAGTGTTCCTTCAACGCGATCGGCACCAGCCATCACACCAAACTCTGCTGCAGCAACTGCGCATCCGCGGTCGTTGTGCGGGTGCAAGGAAATAATCACCGTGTCGCGCTTGGCAATGGTACGTATGAACCATTCAATAACGTCGCCGTACACGTTTGGTGTGTAGCACTCAACAGTTGCTGGCAAATTCAAAATCAGTTTCTTTGCAGTAGTTGGTTGAATTACCGCCATCACTGCCTCGCAGATTTCAATAGCGAAATCTGGCTCGGTAAGCGTGAAGCTTTCTGGCGAATACTCGTAGCGCACATCTGTTCCAGGAAGCAGGTGCTCCAAGTCTTTGCACAGTGTTGCAGCCTTTACCGCGATATCAATAACGCCTTGCTTGTCAAGGCCGAACACGACGCGACGTTGCAGTGGGTTAGTGGAGTTATAGAAGTGCACGATTGCTCGCTTGGCACCCTTCAAACATTCGTACGTGCGCTTCAACAAATCTTCGCGGCACTGCACCAACACTTGAATAGTGACATCGTCGGGAATGAGATCTTGCTCGATGAGTAAGCGAACGAAATCGAAATCGGGTTGTGAAGCAGATGGGAATCCAACTTCAATTTCTTTGAAGCCCATTTTCACGAGTGTGTTGAACATGCGCAGCTTGCGCTCGGGGTCCATTGGGTCAATGAGTGCTTGGTTGCCGTCGCGAAGGTCGACTGAGCACCACAATGGTGCCTTGGTGGTGACGGTGTTCGGCCAGGTGCGGTCCTTCAGCACCACCGGAATGAACGGCGTGTACTTTTCGAATGGCATCTTTTTTGGAGTTACGGGCTTTGGGGCCATGTTGCGTTTCTTTCTCGGTAATGAAAAAACCCCCTGACCTTTCGGTTCAGAGGGTTTCGGCGACAGCGAATATGGGGCTGGCGCCGTTATGTAAGTAGAAGGTCCAAAACTTGCGCTTGCATGATGAAACCAGCCTAGCGGTGGTTCTAGCGAGGTGTCGGACTCAGAAAGTTGGCGAACTGCCAAGGGTCTGAGTGGTCCAACAGGCTGTCGTCGTTGCCGAATCCTGGGAATGGATCGAAGCGCTCAGACAGCGGAGTCCAGTCGGCAGCCGCCGAATGAAGAGGACCGATGTATGGGCTGGTCCACTCCAGAAGTTCGCGCCACGGCAAATCGTCAGGCACGCACACTCCAGCAGTTGGGTAGGTGAGCAACCAACGAACTGCAGCGACTACCGAGCCACCAACTTGCAACGTGGTTGCACTTTGTCCAGGAAGAATGCTGCGCGCTTGATCGATGTCGAGCAACGAACCTGTCCACCACGACTTGTAATCGTGACCCATGAGCAACACGCCGAGTTCGTCGCGACCGCTAATGATTTCGTTGTTCAAAATGCGCTCGCGGTCCTGCATCTTCCAATTGCGCATGCGCAATTCCAACACGCTGTCAATTGCGACATCGGATGGGTGATAGGCGTAGTGCACAGTTGGTCGGTAAGCGTCGGTGCCGTCTGCGTTTTTTACGGTGAGGTGTTTGCACATGGTGTACGACTCGCCATGGCGAATGACCATGCCGAAGTTTTGACCACTTGGCACCCAACTGCGCACCCACGTTTCCATGCCAGGTTGTGCAATGCAGATTTGGTTGCGCGGACCATCGTCGTGATGCTCGTGTGCATTCTTCGGCATCCACTTTTCGTGTGTGCCCCAACCAAGTTCTGCTGGTGCAATGCCTTCTTCGTAAAAACCTTCAACCGACCACGTGTTGCAAAACTCGTTTACTTCTTTTGGCTTGTTGGTAATTTGCGTGTCACGTTCGGCAATGTGGATGACTTTGGTGCCAGTGAGTTGCGCGAGCACATTGAACTGCTCGGCTTCAAGCGCAGCCTGCAGTGCTGAAGCGCGACTTCCTGCTTTGCCGTCTTTCAGCAATGCGGTAGTGATGTCAACAAGTGCACGCTTGACCAAGTGGCTGACCATGCCTGGGTTTGCACCGTGTTCAACAACTGCCGATGGTCCGTTGTTGGAACCCCAGCGCTCGATCATCTTGCGCATTTCCTGGTGACGCACATACAGCGTGCGGTCTTGTGGACTCGTGGTCTGCATGTCTTGGTACGGGTCCCACAGCTCCACCGAAGTGTTCAGGTAGCGAACACCATGATCGCGACACCATTCAATAATGGTTGGGCCATCAATGTTCCATGCAAGGTCGAGCAGAATGTCGCCATCGCCAACACGTGCGCTGAGGAATGAATCAAGGTTTTCGCGAGTAACGCGGTCTTGTTCATAACTGACACCCATTGCCAAAACATCGGCAACACGGTGGCGATTGTCGCGAATATCAACAATGGTGATGGTTTTTGGATCGAACTTCAGATCGCGAATCATCAATGGAATCGCACATTGCGCAACCGATCCACAGCCAAGCACCAAGGTGCGCTTTGGATGTTGGAATGTTGCGGAAGCTGGTGCGTTCACTTCGACGCAGTCGGTGACATCTGGTCACCTGCATCGATTGCGCTCAACATTGTTTGCAGCGTTGCTTCAAAAACTGTTTCTGAAGGAATGAGCAACTGCTGCCAGTCGTAGACAATTCCTTTACGACCCGTGAAGGTTGGCTCAGGGCTGGTGTGGCGATTCTCCAGGAATGATTCCTCGGACTTGAAATTGTCGATTGGCATGAGCACCTCCTTAGGGTTGTTAAATACAGAATTTTGACTTTATAAGTTTTTGACGGCTCTGCACACTATTTCTGACTATCTCTTCGACGCTTGGAGATGGTTGGTAGCGTGACAGCACTCGTGACGACGCCTCAGAACAACTCCAAGCCGGTAACCACGGTGACCACGCCGACTGGGTTCGCCGACCTAGGAGTGCCTGCCAATATCGACGCAGGGCTTGCAGCAGCGGGCTTTGCTGGTCCGTTCGCCATTCAGACTGAAGCTATTCCTGTTGCGCTCGCTGGCCACGACGTGTGTGGTCGTGCTCGCACGGGCTCGGGCAAAACCTTGGCCTTCGGCGTGCCGATGATGTCGAAAATTTCTTCACCAGCTGCCTCGGGCAAGCCTCACGGCCTGGTGCTGGTGCCAACTCGCGAGCTGGCATTGCAGGTTTCTGAAGTGCTCGGGCCAATTGGCAAGCAGTGCGGCATTCGTGTGCTCGCTGTTTACGGTGGCGCCGACAGGCACAAGCAAGTTGTCGACATTGAGCAAGGCGTGGAAATTATTGTTGCCACACCGTTGCGACTGATTGACCTCATGAAGTCAAACGAGTGCGACCTGAGTGCAATTCAAGTTGTGGCAATTGATGAAGCCGACCGCATGGCGGACGAAGGTTTCATGCCACAAGTGGAATGGATTATGCGCCACGTCACCGGCGAGCATCAAACCATGTTGTTCTCGGCAACGCTTGATGGCCAAGTTGGCAACTTGGTGAAGCGATACATGAAGGACCCAAAAGAAATTTCTATCGATTCGCCAACTGACACGGTTGGAACGATGCGCCATTTGTTCCTGGCAGTTCACCACATGGATAAAGACCGCGTCATTGCCAACATGGCAGCGGCGCACGGTCAGACCGTTGTGTTCTGCGATACAAAGCGCGTATGCGACAAAGTGGCAGAAGCGTTGCAAAAACTTGGCGCAAACGCGTCGGCGTTGCACGGTGACATGCCGCAGAACGCGCGCGAAAAAGCGTTGAGCAAGTTTGAAAAGAATGAACTGAAGATTCTCGTGGCAACCGATGTTGCAGCCCGCGGTATTGACATCGATGACGTAGCTGTAGTGATTCACTACGTGCCACCACTAGATGTGAAGACCTACTTGCATCGCTCTGGCCGAACCGCGCGTGCTGGTCGAGATGGATGGGCAGTAACGCTTGCTGAATACAACCAGCACACCACGTGCCGCATTATTCAACGAGGCCTGCGGCTTGAGCCTCAAGCCCCGATTGAAGTGTTTTCGAACGACGCGCGACTGCGCGACTTGTTTACTTTTCTTACTGCGTAACTAGCGCTGGTTGAGCCAGGCGGGGCGGGACGTCTCGAAGCTCGAGATTGCGTCGCCCTTCGTCATGGTGATGCCAACGTCATCGAGGCCGCGGATGAAGCGATCTTGCGTTGAAGCGTCCATGTCGAACTTCTCGGTAATGCCGGCGCTTGGAATTTCAACCGTCAAGCGCTGCATGTCGATAGTGATTTCGGCAGTTGCATCGGCTTCAAGAATTTCCCAAATGCGATTGACCGTTGGCTCCGACAACACCACGGGAACAAGACCGTTCTTTGTGCAGTTGTTGCGGAAAATGTCGGAAAAACTTGGCGCAATAACCGCGTTGAACCCGCCTTGCAGAATTGCCCACACTGCGTGCTCACGCGATGAACCAACTCCAAAGCTTGGGCCGGCAACCAAAATGGATGCGCTTGCATAGCGTTCGTCGTTCAACACAAAGTTGCGATCATCTCGCCACGTGGAGAACAATCCCTTTTCAAAACCCGTGCGCTCAACGCGCTTCAACCATTCCGCTGGAATGATTTGGTCGGTATCCACATCGGAGCGCTTCAGTGGAACGCCGCGACCAGTAATGATGCTGACGGCTTTCATGCCAAGTCTCCTGGAGTAGCGAAGTGGCCAGCAACTGCGGTTGCAGCAGCGACTTCTGGTGAAACAAGATGGGTGCGACCACCGCGTCCTTGACGGCCTTCAAAGTTGCGGTTGCTGGTGCTCGCTGCGCGCTCACCAGGTGCAAGTTTGTCGGGGTTCATGGCCAAACACATTGAGCAACCCGGCTCGCGCCAGTCGATTCCTGCAGCAATGAAAATTTTGTCGAGGCCTTCGGCTTCGGCTTGCTTTTTCACTTGATGACTTCCTGGTACCACCATGACGCGCTTCACCGAAACGGTGCGGCCCTTCACCACGGCAGCAGCAGCGCGCAAGTCTTCAATGCGGCTGTTGGTGCATGAACCAATAAACACGGTGTCAACCTTCACGTCGCGAATTGGTGTGCCTGCAGTGAGGCCCATGTATTCGAGTGCGCGTTCAACGGTGTTGCGTGCAGTTGCGTCGGCGTAATCGGCAGGGTTCGGAATTGTTCCGTCGATGCCAATTCCTTGTGCAGGGTTTGTTCCCCATGTAACGAACGGTGTGAGCGCTGATGCATCAATCACCACTTCGCTGTCCCATTGCGCGCCTTCGTCGGTGCACAATGTTTTCCAGTCGGCAACTGCTGCATCCCACTCTGCACCTGTTGGTGCGTGTTCGCGACCCTTCAAGTATTCAAATGTGACGTCGTCTGGAGCAACAAGACCAGCGCGTGCGCCGGCTTCGATGGACATGTTGCAGATAGTCATGCGACCTTCCATCGACATTGCACGAATTGCTGAACCGCGATATTCGATGACATGACCGATGCCACCGCCAGTACCGATTTTGGCAATGACAGCAAGGATGATGTCTTTGGCAGTTACGCCTGGTGCAAGTGTTCCTTCAACAGTGACGCTCATCCACTTTGGACGCGACTGCGGAAGTGTTTGTGTTGCAAGAACATGTTCAACTTCGCTGGTGCCGATACCAAATGCAAGCGCACCGAATGCACCATGAGTTGCAGTGTGGCTGTCGCCGCACACAATGGTCATGCCCGGAAGCGTGCGACCTTGTTCTGGACCAATGACGTGCACGATGCCTTGCTTGGCGTGGCCCATTGGATACAACGTGACACCAAACTCTTTTGCGTTTGCGCGCAACACTTCAATTTGCTTGGATGAAATTTCGTCGGCAATAGGAAGATGAATGTTCTCGGTTGGAACGTTGTGGTCTTCGGTTGCCACGGTGAGATCGGGGCGGCGAACTGTGCGACCGTTAATGCGCAGGCCATCAAAGGCTTGCGGGCTGGTCACTTCGTGAACGAGGTGAAGGTCGATGTACAACAGGTCTGGTTCGCCGGGTGCGCTTTGCACCACGTGGCGGTCCCAGACTTTTTGGGGAAGCGTGAGTGGCTTGCCGTTTGAATTGGCCATGCCTCCATTCTGCCGTGAATTGCCTGAATTGGCTCAATAGAGCGTCCGCATAAGGGCCCGAAGCCACACATCGGGGCATGACACAACACACCATTAGTCCAGTCACACTCGCCACATGCGTTGAACACAGCCTGCACCTGTCGCTCGATGGTTTCGATCTATCGAGGGCACGCCTCTATGGCATCAGCATCGTGGATGAAGAAGCTGCAGCGCGAAATGAAAATGGTGCGTTACGCATTACGTTTCTTGCAGAACATGGCGACGTATACGAACTGCTTGAAGCACAAACCAGTGCCATCGTGCGCATGTTTGATGCCGCGGTCGTGCTGACCTGTGGGTGGGCCGCGCCAATTCGCGATGACGACGAAGAAGATGAAGAATCATCAACGCCACCCAGTCAGCACCCAGAGCGCAGGCGCGTTCGGTTGGTTGTAGTGGTAGGCGATTGTGGCGTTGGTTCGGTTTTGCGGTTCGCCGATACCCCAAATGATGTGGTGACCGATGCGGGGGCTGCGCGCGGAAGCCTGGCCGATGCAGTGACCAACATGTGGTTTGATTGCCCAGTGAATGTTGCCCAAAACCCCACAGATTCGGCAATGCAGGAGTAGCCGATAACTTGAATGTGTGAGTTCAAGCATCGCCAACAGCGTTGACTACGGTCCGAAGTCTGCATGGGCCGAAGAAGTTCGTGCGCTAGCTAAAGAGCGCGATGCGGTAATTCTTGCTCACAATTATCAGGTGCCAGAGATTCAGGAAATTGCGCATCATGTTGGCGACTCGTTGGCGCTTTCACGAATTGCGGCCCAAGTAGATGCCAGCACCATCATTTTCTGTGGTGTGCACTTCATGGCAGAGACCGCAAAGATTTTGAGCTACGACAAAACGGTGATCATTCCCGATGCCGCTGCCGGTTGTTCGCTCGCCGACACCATCAACGCCGATCAGCTTCGCGCATGGAAAGCCGAGCACCCAGGTGCAGCAGTGGTGAGTTACGTGAACACCACGGCAGCAGTAAAAGCAGAAACCGATATTTGCTGCACATCGTCGAACGCGGTTGAAGTGGTGCAATCAATTCCACTTGATCAAGAAATTTTGTTCTGCCCAGATCAGTTTCTTGGTGCTCATGCTCAGCGCGAGACGGGTCGCGCCAACATGCACATTTGGATGGGTGAGTGCCACGTGCATGCCGGAATTAACGGACAAGATTTGAAGAACATGGTTGCTGCTGAACCTGAAGCAGAGCTGTTCATTCACCCAGAGTGTGGTTGCGCAACATCGGCAATGTACTTGGCTTCGAGCGGAGCGGTTCCTGCAGAGCGCACGCACATTTTGTCTACGTCGGGAATGATTACCGCGGCACAAAACACGCATGCAAAGAAAGTGCTGGTTGCAACTGAAACTGGAATGCTGCATCAACTGCGCAAGGCAAACCCACTGGTCATTTTTGAACCGGTAAACCGCGCAGCAGTGTGCAAGTACATGAAAATGATTACGCCAGAGAAGTTGCTGCGTTCATTGCGCGATGGAACAGACGTGGTTGATGTTCCCCGCGACATTGCAGACAAAGCACGTGCTTCGGTAGAGCGCATGATTGCCATTGGCACGCCTTCGCGTACGAAGGAATAATCACAGTGCCGACTGGTTCGCGCGTTCAACAATTACCTGTGAATTTGCCAACTCAACTTGCTGCTCCAGCGGTTTCCTGGACACGTGAAGTGGATGTTGTCGTGCTTGGTTCTGGTGCCGCAGGGCTTGCAGCAGCGTTAGCGGCTCGACCAGTACGAGACGTATTGATCATTACGAAAGACACGCTTGATGCTGGAAGTACAGCGTGGGCACAAGGCGGGTTGGCTGCAGTGCTCGACCCAGCAGACACCTTTGGCGAACACGTGCGCGACACGCTTGAAGCAGGCGCGGGACTATGTGATGAAGCGGCAGTGACTTCGCTGGTGCGCGATGCGCCGACTGCAATTCAATACTTGGAAAAACTCGGCGCAGCATTCGACCCAGGCAGTGACGGCTTGCGTGCACTCACACGCGAAGGCGGCCATTCACGGTCGCGAATTGTGCATGCTGGTGGCGACCAATCTGGTGCCGAAGTACAACGAACGCTTGACATGAACGCCATTAACGCAGGTGTTGAAGTAATGGACCATGCCTTTGCATTGGACTTGGTATTTGGTAAGTCATCTGGTGGCCGTCGCCGAATTGCCGGCGTGCGCATTGCGAAACTCGATGAGCAAGGAAATGTTGAAAGCGTTGGGTTGGTGAAAGCACCAGCAGTGGTGATTGCAACTGGTGGATACGGGCAGGTGTTTGCAAGCACATCAAACCCACCAGCAGTGACTGGCGACGGTCATGCACTTGCATTGCGCGCAGGACTTACATTGCGCGATCTGGAGTTTGTGCAGTTTCACCCAACAGTGTTGTGGCACTCCGCAAGTTCAACCCAACAACAAATGCTGATTAGCGAAGCAGTGCGCGGAGAAGGAGCAATTCTTTTCGATGCCGCCGGCGAGCGCATTATGCAAGGTGTGCACCCACAGGAAGACCTTGCACCACGAGATGTGGTGGCTTCGGCCATCAGTGCACGCATGGCACAAGCTCCAGTAGGCGTTGATGACCATGTGTATTTGGACGCCACGGGCATTGAGAACTTTGAAGAACGCTTCCCGTTTATTACCAAGGCGTGTCGTGCTGCCGGAATTGATCCGCTGACACAGCGAATTCCTGTTGCTCCTGCGGCCCACTACACGTGTGGCGGAATTGATTCGAATCTTGATGGCATTACCGAAGTCGATGGGCTGTATGCCGTTGGTGAAGTGGCGTACACAGGTGTGCATGGAGCGAATCGTTTGGCATCAAATTCACTTACCGAAAGCTTGGTTGTGGGAACACGAGTAGGTCGTAACCTCGCGTGGAAAATTCCTGAACGCGTTGAGCCGGAAGAGAATGTTGAATCAGAAGTTTCGGGACTGCTTGACGATTCGCTGCGTACTCATGTGCGCACCCTGATGAGCAAGCATGTTGGTGTTCTGCGTAAACCGGAAGGCTTGCAACATGCGCTTGATGCCTTAGCAATTGCAGCCGAAAAAGTTGATGCGAGCCTGGTTCCTTCGCGGCGCAATTTTGAAGCAACGAACATACTCACCGTTGCAACTGCAGTTGCGGCTAGCGCGCTTGCACGCACAGAGAGCCGCGGTTGTCACCGACGTACAGACACCGTGGAGCAACGTGAAAACTGGGTTCGACACCTTGAGGTTTCGCTGCGCAGTGGCTCGTTGTCAATTAGCGGAATTCCGAACGAGGCGTAATCATGTTGCACCACAAGCTTTCTGATGAATCAGCGCAACGCATTACTGCAGCAGGTTTAGACATTGATGCCGTGCGTCGACTTATTTCGGTTGCTCTAGACGAAGACTTGCACAATGGCCCAGATGTCACCACAAATTCGACTGTGCCTGCGAAGCAGCGAAGCGCGGGAGTTTTCGCATCGCGGCAAACGGGTTGCATTGCTGGTTTGGCAATTGCAGGCGCAGTTTTCGACATGGTGTGTGGAGCCGAGCACGTTACGTTCAAGCAGTTGGTTGCAGATGGGGCACGCGTTCAGCCTGGCATTCGTGTGGCAAGCGTTGAAGGCCCAACTCGCGGGCTACTTACTGCAGAGCGCACTGCGCTGAACCTGTTGGGTCATTTGTCGGGTGTTGCAACCGCAACAAGCCAATGGGCAGATGCCATTGCCTCAACAAATGCAAAGGTTCGCGACACGCGTAAAACCACACCAGGAATGCGCGCGCTTGAAAAATACGCAGTGCGTTGTGGTGGTGGAGTGAATCACCGCATGTCGCTTTCCGATGCTGCGTTAGTGAAAGACAATCACATTGTGGCTGCGGGTGGAGTAGCTGAAGCATTTGCTGCGGTTCGCGCTGCCGCACCGTCAATTGTGTTGGAAATAGAAGTGGACACCATAGATCAGTTGCGCACGGCGCTTTCTGCAGGCGCCGACTTGGTGTTGCTCGACAACATGAAACCCGACTTTCTGCGCGAAGCAGTTGCTATTGCAGCACAGCATCTTGCATCTACGGGCCGTGCAGTAGTTCTTGAAGCAAGTGGCGGGCTGACATTGGAAAATGCACAAAGTGTTGCCGCAACCGGCGTGAATTACATTTCAGTAGGTGCGCTTACACACTCTGCAAAAGTGCTTGATATTGGGCTCGATTTAGAAACGATTGTCGCTTAGTTTTTCAGTGTGCGTTGGTACACGCTGCTACAGGCGGCAACAAGTTTGGGAACGTATGTACGTTGTTCAGCATAAATTGCGTTGTGTCCGCCGTCCACTAAATGCACATCAACGTCCTTCAATAACTCCAACAGTCGCTGCTGTCGCTCGGGAGGAATGACTTGGTCTTGAGTGGTGATCACCACCGAAGTGGGAACGTCAACATTCGACAACCACTTCAATGAATTGAAACTTCCAATTTCTTTGCCGGCTTCAAGAATTTGTCGCCAGTCATGACCCGACATCTCTTCGAGCGCCCATTGGTCTAATCCTTCAGCCTTGCGCTGCAAGTACACCTGCTCGGTTATCCAGTCCACTGTTTGAGTTGGAGTGAATCGAGCAATGGTTGCAAGACCGGTAAGTCCAAGAAATCCAAGTCGCTCTTCGCGTGACTTTGCAAAGATTGGCGCAGTGCTGCACAACACGAGTCCGTTAACGCGATGTTCGTGTTGCTTCCAAATGAGTTGAGCGATGGTTCCGCCCATTGAGTAGCCAACTGGAATGAACGTGTTGATGCCGAGTACGTCTGCAAGTGCCACAACATCGTCTGCACAGTCTTCAAGTCGAAATGAACTGCGCGACCTGATTCCTTGACCATGTCCGCGGTGATCGAGAGCAACAACATTGAAATGTTTGCCAAGTTCTTCGAAGCAGGTAAACCAATTCAGATCAGCAGTTGCCGTCCAGCCGTGCAACAAGAAAAGTGTTGGCGCATTGTCGGGCCCTTGCACTTCACGAATGAATGTTTGACCGCGATCTGGAATATCGATTACGCGGCCGGGGGGAAGCGCCATATTCTCGAAACTATTTCTGAGACTTCGTGGACAACACTTTTACTTTGAGCATTCCGTTCGGCGCTTCGTACGAAACCATGTCGCCTTCTTTTGCGCCAAGCAGTGCTGAACCGAGTGGGGAGGAAGGGCTCATCACGCTGACATCTTTCGTGTCTGGCTTTTCTTCAACGTGCCCAATCAGGTACGACTCTGCATCGCTGTCCGAGTCACCTTCGTAGACAATGGCAACGATTGAGCCAAGTCCGACAACGCCATCGGCAGCCGAAGACACCACTTCGGCGTCTTCGAGGATGGACTCGATTTGGCGAATGCGGCCTTCCATATGGCCCTGTTCGTCCTTGGCGGCGTGATAGTCGCCGTTTTCTTTCAGGTCGCCAAGTTCGCGCGCACGCTCAATTTTGTTGGCTACATCGATGCGTCCACGAGTGGTGAGGTCGTCAAACTCGGCCTGTAAACGGTCATACGTGGACTTCGAAAGTTGGTGCTTAGCCATACGGACTAAGGCTATCTGCGCAAAATCCACCCTACGATGGAGCATCACTATGTCTGCGAAATCAACACAAGCACATCGCGTTGCAGTAATTGGCGGCGACGGAATTGGACCAGAGGTCACAACCGAAGCGCTGAAGGTGGTGAAAGCCGCAGGAATCAATATTGAAACCACAAGTTTTGACCTCGGTGGAGCTCGTTACTTGCGTGATGGCGAAGTGTTGTCGGACGCCACTCTTACAGAGCTTCGTAAGTTTGATGCGATCTTGCTTGGCGCTGTAGGTACACCTGCGGTACCACCGGGAGTGATTGAGCGCGGCTTGTTGTTGAAGATGCGTTTTGAATTGGACTTGTACATCAATCAGCGCCCATTTGCTGGAGTTGCACCAGGCCACACGCAGTCACACGACTTTGTGGTGATTCGCGAAAACACCGAAGGCCCATATGTTGGCGAAGGCGGAGTGCTACGCAAGGGCACACCATTTGAAGTAGCAACGCAGGGCAGCGTAAACACTGCGCACGGCGTAGAGCGCTGCGTACGTTATGCATTTGAACTTGCTGCACAGCGCGAGCGCAAGCACTTGACTTTGGTGCACAAAACAAACGTGCTCACGTTTGCAGGAGACTTGTGGCAGCGCACGTTTAACAAAGTTGCCGAAGAGTTCCCACAAGTTGGAACCGCATACAACCACGTGGACGCAGCTTGTATCTATTTCGTGCAAGACCCGCAGCGATATGACGTCATTGTGACCGACAACTTGTTTGGCGACATTTTGACCGACCTTGGTGGAGCGGTGAGTGGTGGTATTGGTGTGGCGTCTTCAGCCAACTTGAATCCAAAGCGCACTGGGCCTTCAATGTTCGAACCCGTTCACGGCTCGGCGCCAGACATTGTTGGCACGGGCAAGGCAAACCCGGTCGCGGCCATTCTGTCGGCAGCACACATGCTGGAGTTCTTGGGAGAACACGACGGGGCAGCCAAGTTGCGTTCGGCCTGCGAAAAGCCAAGTGCAGGCTCAACTTCGCAAATTGGCGACGAAATTGCAGCCCGAGTTGCGGGCAAGTAACGCTAAGTTTTATCAACATTTTTAATTAAGGGGAAGCCGATGCCGATTACCACGACACCAAAGATTTGGATGAACGGAACGCTTGTCGATTGGGACAAGGCACAAGTTCATGTGCTTACACACACGTTGCATTACGGCACAGGTGTGTTCGAAGGTATTCGTGCATACGAAACCGATAAGGGCCCTGCAGTGTTCCGCCTTACTGAACACATGCAGCGCTTCATTAACTCGGCGAAAATTTTGTCAATGCCAATGCCGTACTCGCTTGAAGAATTGGTTCAAGCGGTAAAGGACACGGTTGCCTCAACGGGATTGCCTGCTTGCTATGTCCGTCCGCTTGCGTATTACGGATATGGCGAAATGGGACTGAACACCACGCCATGCAAAACCGATGTTGCCATTGCATGCTGGCCATGGGGTGCATATTTGGGCGATGACGCCGTTGAAAAGGGTGTGCGCATGAAGATTTCTTCATGGACACGCCACGACCACAACACCATGCCACCAGCAGCAAAAACAGTTGGCAACTACGTGAACTCGTCGCTTGCCAAAGTTGAAGCGTTGAAGGCTGGTTACGACGAAGCCATCATGCTTGCACCAAACGGCTTGGTCGCAGAGTGCACAGGCGAGAACTTGTTCGTCGTTCGCAACGGAATCATTTTGACTCCACCAACGTCGGCAGGAGCGCTTGAGGGCATCACGCAAAATAGCGTCACTCGCATTGCTCGCGACTTGGGTTACGAAGTTCGCGTCGACAACATTGCACGTAGCGATTTGTACATTGCTGAAGAAATCTTCGCTTGCGGAACGGCAGCAGAAGTTGGTTCGGTGAGTTCGGTTGATGATCGACCAGTTCCATGCCCTGGGCCAATAACCCGAGCAATCGCTGCAACGTATGCCAAGGCTGTGCGTGGCCAAGACCCGCGCTATGTCGACTGGCTCGAATACACGAAATAACAGGCCTCGTATTACAAGGGGGTGACTTGGAAGGGGTTTCCCCCAAGTTCATCCACAGCCCTTTCCACATGCGGAGTATCGTCCGCAGGGCTTTATCCACAGGTATCCCCACAGGTTCATGTGGCACAGGTTGGCGAACGCCATTTCGTGCGTCAGACTGGAGACGTGAACCATTTCGGAGCCAACACGTTCAGCATTGCGATCATCATTATTCGATAGGCGTGCGTCACCCGACGTACGCCCAAGCCGCCCACACGGGCGGCTTTTTTAATCCCCAAAATTCGACAGCAGAGAAGAGCAGCAGATGACAAAGCAACAACTCGTAGAAGTATTCGACACCACATTGCGAGACGGCATGCAAGTGGAAGGCGTGTCGGCAAGCGTTGAAGACAAGTTGCGCATTGCAGAACAACTGGACTACTTGGGTGTGCACTTCATTGAAGGTGGATGGCCTGGCGCGAACCCGAAAGACATTGAGTTCTTTGCCCGTGCAAAGAATGAACTGACTTTTACTACGTCAGCATTAGTTGCGTTCGGTTCAACGCGCCGCCCACTTGGCAAAGTTGACGACGATGCAACGCTGCGAAATTTGATTGAAGCGCAAACCTCTGCGGTGTGCATTGTTGCTAAAGCATGGGACTATCACGTTGAACATGCATTGCAAACAACACTTGAAGAAGGCATTGCCATGGTGTCAGATTCGGTGAAGTACCTCACCGCGAACGATCGTCGCGTGCTTGTGGACATGGAGCATTTCTTCGACGGTTTCAAGTCGAATCCAGAGTTTTCACTTCGCGTATTAGAGGCGGCAATTATTGGCGGCGCAACGCATTTAGTGTTGTGCGACACCAATGGTGGTTCACTTCCAAACGACGTACTACACATTGTTGGTGAAGTGAAGAAGCACATCGGCGACGATGCAACAATCGGAATTCACTGCCATGACGACACGGGTTGTGCGGTAGCTAACTCGCTTGCAGCAGTGCAAAGCGGCGCACGCCACGTACAAGGAACGCTGAATGGTCTTGGCGAGCGCACCGGAAATACAAACCTGACAACAGTCATTCCGAACTTGCAACTGAAGATGGACTTTGAATGTTTGCCAGAGGGCAGACTTGAGCGCCTCACGGCAGTAAGCAATTTTGTTGCCGAGGTACTGAACCGTCCATTGAATCCGCAGGCTCCATACGTTGGTTCATCTGCGTTTGCGCACAAAGC
>Ga0208788_1000254_pt1 | contig 27040 bp, 25 predicted proteins | sample Wag4_2014_7_11_3_FD_187363 | JGI IMG/M metagenome (GOLD analysis project Ga0208788, IMG submission 187363) | Fresh water mixed with fracking chemicals microbial communities from Ohio, USA - Utica-2 Time Series FC 2014_7_11 (SPAdes) (version 2) ...
GCGCTCTACATCGCTGTCCCTGCTAGGCCTGAGCATCGCTCTGTGCAGTTCCGCCACGTTTGCCGACACCGTCTGGCTGACCAATGGTGATCGCCTGACCGGCACCATTCGCTTCTTCGATGGCAGCAAGCTGCTGCTGGAAACCGACTACGGCGGCTCCATCCCGCTGAGCTGGAGTAAGGTCGCCACTCTGGAAAGTGACCACGAGCTGCTGGTCAAGCTCGGTCCGGTCAACGGTGAGCGGGCCAAGGCGCTGCTCGCCGCCGAACCGGGCAAGGTGACCCTGGCCAATGGCGACGTGCCGACCACCGTCGAGCTGACGCAGATCGAGCAGATCATGAAGCCCAAGCCACTGGTGGAGGACTTCACCTGGAAGGGCAATATCGACGTCGGGCTGGACTACAAGCGCGGCGAGCGTGATTCCGATGACTACGATGTGGACGTCAAGACCCAGGCGCGTCATGGCCTGTGGCGGCACAACGCGCAGGCCGATTACAACCGCGAGTTGAAGGACGACGTGGTCAGCACCGACAACTGGAGCGCCGAGTACGCGCTCGACCGCTTTCTCACCGAGCAGTGGTTCTGGCAGGGGCGTTTCGAGTACAAGCGCGATCGCATCGAGGAGGTCGAGCGCCAGCGTACCCTGGGTACCGGCCCGGGTTATCAGTTCTGGGACAACGAGCTGGGCGCCTTCTCCATCGCCACTCTGGCCAACCGCAGCGACTACCGTTACAGCAACGGCGAGCAGGACCGCTTCTACGCCATGAGCGTGAAGTGGGATTACAACCGCTACCTGATCGGCAAGACCGTCGAGCTGTTCAGCGTCGGTGAGCTTGGCAAGCCGCTGGAGGGCGTGGCGGATTACACGCTGGATGCCGAAGTGGGTCTGCGCTACAAGGTCACCGACTGGGCTTCGCTGAACATGAAGGCCGAGAAGGACGTCGTCAGCGGCGCCGAGGGTGATCTGGACGAAACCCGCTATACTCTGGGCTTCGGGGTCGGCTGGTAAGTTCCTGCGCTGCTGCCCATGCAAAAGCCCGCGATTCACTCGCGGGCTTTTTGTTGGCGCGGGGAATCAGGCTTCTTCCAGGTCCCGCTTGCGCCAACCGGAGCCACCGGGCAGCACCAGATTGAGCAGCAGGGCGCTGATCGCGCACAGGGAAATCCCCGACAGAGCGAATTCCTTACCGCCGATGACCATGCCGCCGATGCCGAATACCAGGGTCACCGAGACGATGATCAGGTTGCGCGCTTCGGACAGGTCGACCTGGTGACGAATCAGTGTGTTGAGGCCGACCACGGCGATCGAGCCGAACAGCAGGCAGAGAATGCCGCCCATCACCGGTACCGGAATGCTCTGCAGGGCCACGCCGAACTTGCCGATGAAGGCCAGGGCAATGGCGAATACCGCGGCCCAGGTCATGATCTTCGGGTTGTAGCTCTTGGTCAGCATCACCGCGCCGGTCACTTCGGCGTAGGTGGTGTTGGGCGGGCCGCCGAACAGGCCGGCTGCCGAGGTGGCCAGGCCGTCGCCGAGCAGGGTGCGGTGCAGGCCGGGCTGTTTGACGAAATTCTTGCCGGTGACGTTGCCGATGGCGACCACGCCGCCGATATGCTCGATGGCTGGCGCCAGCGCCACGGGCACCATGTACAGAATCGCGCCCCAGTGCAGCTCCGGTGCGATGAAGTTCGGTACGGCGAGCCAGGAGGCCTGGCTCACGGCGCTGGTGTCGATCACGCCGAGCATAGCAGCGATGGCGCAACCGACCGCGATGCCGGCGAGGATCGGCACCAGGCGGAAGATGCCGCGGCCCAGCACGGCCACCAGCAGGGTGGTGACCAGTGCCGGCATCGAGATCATCATCGCGGTGCCGTAGGGCACCAGCTCGACGCTGCCATCTCCGGCCTTGCCCATGGCCATGTTCACCGCCACCGGCGACAGCGCCAGGCCGATGGAGATGATCACCGGCGCAATCACTACCGGTGGCAGCAGGCGGTCGATGAAGTTGGGGCCGCGCAGTTTGACCAGTACCGAAAGCAGGATGTAGACCAGACCGGCAGCGATCACGCCGCCCATCACCGCGGGCAGGCCGAACTCGCCCTTGGCCGCCAGGATCGGCGCGATGAAGGCGAAGCTGGAGGCCAGGAACACCGGCACCTGGCGCTTGGTCACCAGCTGGAACAGCAGGGTGCCGATACCGGCGGTGAACAGCGCGACGTTGGGGTCCATGCCGGTAATCAGCGGCATCAGCACCAGGGCGCCGAAGGCCACGAACAGCATTTGCGCGCCGGAAATGCCCTGGCGCCACAGCGGGTCGTTGAATTCCGTTTGCGACATGTCACGCGTCCTTCTGCTTGGTGCCGAAGATCTTGTCGCCAGCATCACCCAGGCCCGGAATGATGTAGCCGTGTTCGTTCAGACGCTGATCGATGGAGGCGGTGAAGATGGTCACGTCCGGGTGCGCCTGCTCGACCGCCTTGATGCCCTCGGGGGCGGCGACCAGCACCATGGCGCGAATGTCCTTGCAACCGGCCTTCTTCAGTAGGTCGATGGTGGCTACCATGGAGCCGCCGGTGGCCAGCATCGGGTCGATGATCAGGGCCAGGCGCGAGTCGATTTCCGGCGCGAGCTTCTCCAGATAGGTGTGCGCTTCGAGGGTTTCTTCGTTGCGCGCCACACCCACGGCGCTGACCTTGGCGCCCGGAATCAGGCTGAGCACACCGTCGAGCATGCCGATGCCGGCACGCAGGATGGGCACCACGGTGATCTTCTTGCCGGCGATCTTCTCCACCTGCACGGTGCCTGCCCAGCCCTCGAGCTCGTAGCTTTCCAGCGGCAGGTCGTTGGTGGCCTCATAGGTCAGCAGCGCGCCCACTTCCTGGGCCAGCTCACGGAAATTCTTGGTGCTGATATCGGCGCGGCGCATCAGGCCGATCTTGTGACGGATCAGCGGATGGCGGATCTCGCGAATGGGCATGGGCTGGGATCTCCAACGGGGCTCTGGGAAAAAATCGGGTTAGATTAAAGCATTGCTCATGCCAAGTGGTGGGTGACTGATTGGTCACGGTGTGCTGCGCCATGTATCGGCTACGCTGGTCAGTCGAGACTTGGCAAGCGCTGCGCGGGTCTGTACCTTTGCCCGCTTTTATTTGACGGGTCGATCAGTTTCCGGCTCGCCATTCATCAGCCCTTTGAGAGAGAACGCCCATGTCTGCCGATCTCGCGCATATCCGTCAAGTCATGGCGGAAGCCGATTGCCTGTTCACCGAAGCCGAGGTGGAAGCGGCCATCGACAAGGTCGCTAGCCAGATCAACGCCGAACTGGCCGAGCGCAACCCGGTGGTATTCTGCGTGATGAACGGCGGCCTGATCTTCTCCGGCAAGCTGCTGACCAAGCTGAACTTCCCGCTGGAAGCGTCCTACCTGCACGCTACCCGTTACCGTAACGAAACCAGCGGTGGCGAACTGTTCTGGAAGGCCAAGCCGGAAGTTTCCTTCATCGACCGCGACGTGCTGATCATCGATGACATCCTCGACGAAGGGCATACCCTGGGCGCGATCATCGATTTCTGCCGCCATGCCGGCGCGCGCGCCGTGCACACGGCGGTGCTGATCGACAAGGAACACGAGCGCAAGGCGCGCCCCGACCTGAAGGCCAACTACGTGGGCCTGCAGTGCATCGACCGCTACATCTTCGGCTACGGCATGGACTACAAGGGCTACTGGCGCAACGCCGCCGGCATCTACGCGGTCAAGGGGCTGTAAGCCTGATACCAGGTTCACACACCTGCTTTCCGTAGGAGCCCCGCCCCGGGGCGAAGCTGTTGATGTCAGTGTCGCCCAGCTTCGCGGCGGGGCGCCGCTCCTACAGATCGCCGTCGGGCGCGAAGGCCGGATGAAATCCGGTCACAGCTTCGGGGTCTCTCCCAACCAGCGCAATGCCTTTTCCCGCGCGTGCGGCAGATCCCGCGCATAAGCCAGTTCGCCCTCGCGGCTGCGCACGCCGGCTCGCCGTAGTTGCAGGCGTACCTGCGCGGTGGGGCCGCTGAGGATCAGCGCCACACCCTGCTGGCGAAAGTCGCGCAGCACATTGTCCAGCGCGGCGATGGCGGTCATGTCCAGCAGCGGCACGGCGCTGATATCGACGATCACCACGCGCACCCCTGGGGTGAAGCGGCGCAGCACGCTCAGCGCCTTTTCTGCCGCGCCGAAGAACAGGGGGCCGCGAATGGCGTAAGCCAGCACGTGCTCGGGCAAATCCTGCAGGGCCTGACGTTGCTGCCGGCTCAGCGCAGCGGTATCGGTCAGCTCGCTCATGCGTTTGATGAACAGTCCGGCTGCCAGCAGCAGGCCAACGCCCACGGCCAGCACCATGTCGAACAGCACCGTCAGCACCAGGCAGGTCAGCAGCACCAGCACATCGCCGCGTGGGGCGATACGCAGGGTGTGGGCAACATGGTGTGGTTCGCTCATGTTCCACGCCACCATCAGCAGCAGCGCGGCCAGAGCCGCCATCGGCAGGTAGCTGAACAGCGGCGCGAGCAGCAGAATCGCTGCCAGCACCACGCCGGCGTGAACCAGTGCCGCCATCGGCGAAAAGGCCCCGGCCCGCACGTTGGCTGCCGTGCGGGCGATGGCGGCGGTGGCGGTGATGCCGCCAAAGAACGGCGCGGCCAGATTACCCAGGCCCTGACCGATCAATTCGGCGTTGGGATCATGCTTGCTGCCGGTCATGCCGTCGGCCACCACCGCGCACAGCAGTGACTCGATGGCGCCCAGCATGGCGATGGCAAATGCCGGGGCGAGCAGCTGGCGAATCAGCTCGAAGGACAATACCAGCGGCTGGCCGTCAGGTCCTGGCAGATTCCAGGGTAGCGCCAGGCTCGGCAGGAAGGGCGGGATACCGGGGTATTCAATGCCATCGAGTTGATAGCTGAAGCGCTCGCCCAGTGTCGCCACGGGCAGTCCCAGGCGTTCCAGAGCCAGTGCCAGCAATGCGCCGACCGCCAGGGCTACCAGATGTGCGGGAATTTTCGGCGCCAGGCGTGGCCAGATCAGCAGCGTCGCCAGGCACACCGCGCCAACCAGGGTATCGCCGGGCTGCAGGCTGGGCAGGGCGCGCAGCAGAAGATTCACCTGCTCCAACAAATGCTGCGGCGCGCCGGCCAGATGCAGGCCGAACAGATCCTTGATCTGCAGGACGGCGATGACGATACCGATACCGGCAGTGAAGCCCAGGGTCACCGGGTAGGGCACGAATTCGATCAGACGTCCGGCGCGCAGCAGGCCCAGGCTGATCAGGATCAGCCCGGCCATCAGCGTGCACAGCAGCAAGCCACCGAGGCCGTACTGCTGGGTGATCGGCAGCAGGATCACCACGAAGGCAGCGGTGGGGCCGGAAATATTGAAGCGCGAGCCGCCGCACAGGGCGATCAGTGGTGCGGCGATCAGCACGGTGTAGAGCCCATGCTGCGGCGCCACACCCACGGCGATGGCCAGTGCCATGGCCAGCGGAATGGCGATGATGCCCACCGTCAGGCCGGCGCTCAGGTCGCCGCGCAGGGCCTTCCACGAGTAACCGGCGCGCAGCGTCTGGCGCCAGGCGGCGAACAGCGGTAACGATGGGCGTGACATGCTGGCTTCCTAATGGCTTGGCGCATTATAGAAGTCAGTTCACTGGGCGCGGCATGACCTAGGTCGGCTGTCGTGCCGATTGTTCGCGTGTTAGCCTGCTTGGCTACGCGTTGAGCCGCGCGCGGCTCGGCGGTACACTGCCGGCCCTCTGTAATGCTGGCGGGAGCGGGCGATGCGTAAAGACAAGAAGCAGGTGATTGGCGAAGAAATCAGCGATGACTCGATCAAGCTGTTCCTGGCGGTAGAGCCGGCGGACACTACGCCGCCTTCGCTGCACAAGCTGGTCAAGGCCTATCGCGGCTTGCGTGTCGATGATTTCGAGCGCTTCGTGGGTTTCTTCGTTGCTGCAGGCTACGACCTCTCGGCCACCGATGCGCAGGGCAATGATTTCATCGCGCTGATTCAGGATCAGCGTAATGCCGAGCCCTACATCGAAGTGATCAAGGCTGCTCGCGGCTGATCTTCGCTGTTTTCGAGAAATGCCCGCACTTCGCAAGGAGGCGGGCATTTTTTATGGGTGCACGGCTGCGGACTTGAATTTAGGGCAATAAAAAAGGCTATGTCTGCGCTAAGTGTTGGGAGTGGGTGCAAAGGCCCGTAGGGTGGGCTTTAGCCCACCAACGGTGGTTGGCGTGGGCTAAAGCCCACCCTACAAGGCTCCCGGCCTTCCTTGGAACCCTAGCAACAGTTAACAGGGACATAGCCATAAAAAACCGGCCTCCAGGGCCGGTTTTTCAAGAACCTGTCGCAGTTAAGCGGCAGCAGCTTCGCCCAGCGCCTTGATGTGCGCGTTCAGGCGGCTCTTGTGACGAGCGGCTTTGTTCTTGTGGATGATGCCTTTGTCAGCCATGCGGTCGATGACCGGAACGGCTGCAGTGTAAGCGGTTTTGGCAAGCTCGAGATCTTTGGCAGCAATAGCCTTGACTACGTTCTTGATGTAGGTACGAACCATCGAGCGCAGGCTGGCGTTATGGCTACGGCGCTTCTCAGCCTGTTTGGCGCGTTTTTTGGCAGAAGGTGAGTTGGCCACCGTCAAGCTCCTCGAAAACTGGGGGGTTACGACAAATAAGGCCGCGAATCATGCCGATCCATCTGCCTGCTGTCAAGTCTGATGACGCTTTCCTGTGCTGGCCTGACCAGTGGTGGCTCGCTACACTCGTCGCCTTCGTTGGGCGGCGGATTGTCCGCTACTGCACCTCTTTATGGAAGCCGAAACACCCCATGAATCTGCTCAAATCCCTGGCTGCCGTCAGCTCTCTGACCATGGTGTCGCGCGTGTTGGGGTTCGTGCGCGACACCATCATCGCCCGTACCTTCGGTGCGGGGGTGGCATCGGATGCCTTCGTGGTGGCGTTCAAGCTGCCCAATCTGCTGCGCCGCATCTTCGCCGAGGGCGCCTTCTCCCAGGCTTTCGTGCCGATTCTGGCCGAGTACAAGATGCAGCAGGGCGAGGAGGCCACGCGCACCTTCATCGCCTACGTGTCCGGTTTGCTGACCCTGGTGCTGGCGCTGGTCACGGCCATCGGCGTGCTCGCCGCGCCCTGGATCGTCTGGGCCACCGCGCCGGGGTTCGCCGATGAGGCCGAGCGTTTCGATCTGACCGTCGATCTGCTGCGGGTGACCTTCCCTTATATATTGCTGATTTCCCTGTCGTCGCTGGCCGGCGCCATTCTCAATACCTGGAACCGCTTCTCGGTGCCGGCATTCGTGCCGACCCTGCTCAACGTCAGCATAATCGTCTTCGCGCTGTTTCTGACGCCCTATTTCGATCCGCCGATCATGGCACTGGGCTGGGCTGTGCTGGTTGGCGGGCTGGCGCAGCTGCTCTGGCAACTGCCACACCTGAAAAAGATCGGCATGCTGGTACTGCCGCGCCTGAGTTTCGGCGACCTGGGCGTCTGGCGCGTGCTCAAGCAGATGGGGCCGGCGATCTTCGGCGTATCGGTCAGCCAGATTTCCTTGATCATCAACACCGTCTTCGCCTCGTTCCTGGTGGCCGGCTCGGTGTCCTGGATGTATTACGCCGACCGCCTGATGGAGCTGCCCTCCGGCGTGTTGGGTGTGGCGTTGGGTACCATCCTGCTGCCGGCGCTTTCCAAGACCTACGCGAGCAAGGACCGCGAGGAGTATCGGCGCCTGCTCGACTGGGGGCTGCGTCTGTGCTTCCTGCTGGTGCTGCCCTGCACCCTGGCGCTGGCGATTCTCGCCGAGCCGCTGGTGGTATCGCTGTTCCAGTACGGCAAGTTCACCGCCAACGATTCGCTGATGACCCAGCAGGCGCTGATGGCCTACGCGGTCGGCCTGCTGGCGCTGATCCTGGTGAAGATTCTCGCGCCGGGCTTCTATGCGCAGCAGAACATCAAGACGCCGGTGCGCATCGCGGTGGTCAGTCTGCTGGCGACCCAGGCGATGAACGCCCTGTTCGTCTTCGGCCTGCAGATGGCGCACGTCGGCCTGGCGCTGGCGATCAGCCTGGCGGCCTGTCTGAACGCCGGCCTGCTGTACTGGCAGCTGCGCCGCGCCGATATCTTCCAGCCGCTGCCGGGCTGGGGGCTGTTCCTGTTCAAGCTGGCGGTGGCGGTGGCAGTGATGGTGGCAGTGCTGCTGGGGCTGCTGCAGATAATGCCGGCCTGGGCCGAGGGCGAAATGCCGCTGCGTCTGCTGCGCCTGGGCGCCCTGGTGCTTGCCGGCGTGGTGGTGTACTTCGGCACGCTGCTGCTGTTGGGGTTTCGTCTGCGCGACTTCGCGCGCAAGGCGCTATAGCTGTTGTAGGGTGCGCCGTGCGCACCAGCAGGTCGCGGCGGGACCGGTGCGCACGGCGCCCCCTACGACTCCCGGCTTCGCGATGCCTGTTGTGCATGGCCTGCTGTGCGTATAATCGGCCACTTTGTGAACAAGAAGCGTGCTATGCAGCTGGTTCGAGGTCTTCATAACCTGCAGCCCCAGGCGCGGGGCTGTGTGGTCACCATCGGTAATTTCGACGGCGTTCATCGTGGGCACCAGGCCATCCTGGCGCGCTTGCGCGAGCGTGCCGCGGAATTGGCCGTGCCCAGTTGCGTGGTGATTTTCGAGCCGCAGCCGCGTGAGTTCTTCGGCCCGGACACTGCGCCGGCGCGCCTGACCCGGCTGCGTGACAAGCTCGCCCTGCTGGCCGCCGAAGGCGTCGACCTGGTGCTGTGCCTGGCCTTCAACCGCCGCCTGCGCGAGTTGTCGGCCGCCGAGTTCGTCCAGCGTGTGCTGGTCGAAGGCCTGGGCGTGAAGGATCTGGAGATCGGCGATGATTTCCGCTTCGGCTGCGACCGTGCCGGCGATTTCGAATTTCTCCAGGCCGCCGGCCAGCGCCACGGCTTCAGCGTCGATGCCTCGACCACCGTCGAAGTGCTGGGCGGCCGGGTCAGCAGCACGCGCGTGCGTCAGGCCCTGGCCGATGGCGATTTCGAACTGGCCGAAGCTTTGCTCGGGCGGCCGTTTCGTATCGCCGGGCGGGTGTTGCACGGGCAGAAGCTCGGTCGCCAGCTCGATGCGCCCACTGCCAACATCCAGCTCAAGCGGCGCAAGGTGCCGCTGACCGGCGTTTATCTGGTGAGCTGTGAAATCGATGGCGTGATTCAACCGGGCGTCGCCAATATCGGCGTGCGCCCCAGCGTTGCCGGTGACGGCAGCGCCCATCTGGAAGTGCATCTTCTGGATTTTGCCGGCGATCTGTATGGCCGGCGTCTCTCGGTGGCTTTCCACCACAAGCTGCGTGATGAGCAGCGTTTCGCCTCGCTGGAGGCCTTGAAGGCGGCGATTGCCGCCGATATCGCCGCTGCCCGTGAATATTGGCAGAGCCACCCGCTGATGAAGAGCCCGAAATGACCGACTACAAAGCCACGCTGAACCTGCCCGATACCCAGTTCCCGATGAAGGCCGGCCTGCCGCAACGCGAGCCGCAGACCCTGCAGCGTTGGAACGAGATTGGCCTGTATAGCAAGCTGCGCAAGATTGGCGAAAATCGGCCGAAGTTCGTCCTGCACGACGGCCCGCCCTATGCCAACGGCAGCATCCACATCGGTCATGCGGTGAACAAGATCCTCAAGGACATCATCACCCGCTCCAAGACCCTGGCTGGTTTCGACGCACCCTACGTGCCGGGTTGGGACTGCCACGGCCTGCCGATCGAGCACAAGGTCGAAACCACCTTCGGCAAGAACCAGCCAGCTGACCTGACCCGCGAGCGCTGCCGCACCTATGCCAGCGAGCAGATCGAAGGGCAGAAGGCCGACTTCATCCGCCTCGGTGTGCTGGGTGACTGGGACAATCCGTACAAGACCATGGACTTTGCCAACGAGGCCGGCGAGATCCGCGCCCTGGCCGAGATGGTCAAGCAGGGCTTCGTGTTCAAAGGCCTGAAGCCGGTGAACTGGTGCTTCGACTGCGGCTCGGCCCTGGCTGAAGCCGAGGTGGAGTATCAGGACAAGAAGTCCGATGCCATCGACGTCGCCTTCCCCATCGAAGACGTAGACAAGCTGGCCGCCGCCTTTGGCCTCAGCGAGCTGAGCAAGCCGACCGCCATCGTCATCTGGACCACTACGCCCTGGACCATCCCGGCCAACCAGGCACTCAACGTCCACCCGGAATTTACCTATGCCCTCGTCGACACCGGCGAGCGCCTGCTGCTGCTGGCTGAAGAGCTGGTCGAATCCTGCCTGCAGCGCTACGGCCTGCAAGGTCAGGTGATCGCCACGGCGCAGGGCGCTGCGCTGGATCTGATCCGCTTCCGCCATCCGTTCTACGAGCGTTTCTCGCCGGTGTACCTGGCCGAATACGTCGAGCTGGGCGCCGGTACCGGTATCGTCCACTCGGCGCCGGCTTACGGTGAGGATGACTTCCGCACCTGCAAAGCCTACGGCATGAGCAACGACGACATTCTCAGTCCGGTGCAGAGCAATGGCGTCTACACCCCGGACCTGCCGTTCTTCGGTGGTCAGTTCATCTGGAAGGCCAACCCGACCATCGTCGAGAAGCTGGCCGAAGTCGGTGCGCTGCTCAAGCACCAGCCGATCCAGCACAGCTATATGCACTGCTGGCGTCACAAGACACCGCTGATCTACCGCGCCACCGCACAATGGTTCGTCGGCATGGATACTCAGCCGAAGCAAGGTGCGCCCCTGCGTGAGCGTGCGCTGGCCGCCATCGAGCAGACTCAGTTCGTCCCGGCCTGGGGCCAGGCGCGCCTGCACAGCATGATCGCCGGCCGTCCCGACTGGTGCATCTCGCGTCAGCGCAACTGGGGCGTGCCGATCCCGTTCTTCCTGCACAAGGCCACCGGCGAGCTGCACCCGCGCACCGTCGAGCTGATGGAGGAAGTCGCCAAGCGTGTCGAGCAGGAGGGCATCGAGGCCTGGTTCAAACTCGACGCTGCCGAGCTGCTTGGCGCTGAAGCGGCTGACTACGACAAGATCAACGACACTCTCGACGTCTGGTTCGACTCCGGCACCACCCACTGGCATGTGCTGCGTGGCTCGCACGGTCTCGGCCACACCACCGGCCCGCGCGCTGACCTGTATCTGGAAGGCTCGGACCAGCACCGCGGCTGGTTCCATTCGTCCCTGCTGACCGGCAGCGCTATCGACGGTCACGCGCCGTACAAGGCGCTGCTGACCCATGGCTTCGTGGTCGACGAGAACGGCCGCAAGATGTCCAAGTCGCTGGGTAACGTGGTCGCCCCGCAGGAGGTCAACGACAGCCTGGGTGCCGACATCATGCGCCTGTGGGTCGCGTCCACCGACTACTCCGGCGAGATGGCCGTGTCCAAGGTGATCCTGCAGCGTAGCGCCGACGCCTATCGGCGTATCCGCAACACCGCGCGCTTCATGCTGGCCAACCTCAACGGTTTCGATCCGGCCAAGGATCTGCTGCAGCCCGAACAGATGCTCGACCTCGATCGCTGGGCCGTGGACGCCGCCCTGCGTTTGCAGGAAGAGATCATCGAGGCGTACGCCGACTACCGCTTCTGGAACGTGTATTCCAAGGTGCACAACTTCTGCGTGCAGGAGCTGGGCGGCTTCTACCTGGACATCATCAAGGACCGCCAGTACACCACCGCCGCCGACAGCGTGGCACGCCGCTCCTGCCAGAGCGCGCTGTTCCACATCAGCGAGGCGCTGGTGCGCTGGATCGCGCCGATCCTGGCTTTCACCGCCGAGGAAATCTGGCAGTTCCTGCCGGGCGAGCGTAACGAGTCGGTGATGCTCAACACCTGGTACGCGGGCCTGCAGCGCCTGCCGGAAGGCTTCGAGCTGGATCGTGCCTACTGGGATCGCGTCATGGCGGTCAAGGCGGCAGTCAACAAAGAGCTGGAGAACCTGCGTACGGCCAAGGCTATCGGTGCCAGCCTGCAGGCCGAGGTCACCCTGTTCTGCGACGACGCCAAGCAGGCCGACCTGGCCAAGCTCGGCGACGAGCTGCGTTTCGCCCTGATCACCTCGGCGGCGCAAACCGCACCGCTGGCCGATGCGCCGGCCGATGCGGTGGTGACCGAGGTCGAAGGCCTGAAGCTGAAGATCCTCAAGTCCGCCCACGCCAAGTGCGGCCGTTGCTGGCACTTCCGCGCCGACGTCGGCAGCCATGCTGATCATCCGGAGCTGTGCAGCCGTTGCGTGAGCAACATCGAAGGCGAAGGTGAGGTGCGCAAGCATGCCTGAGTCCTCGCGTTTCGGGCATCTGCCCTGGTTGCTGCTGAGCGTGCTGATCCTGATCGCCGATCGGGTGACCAAGGACATCTTCGAGGGCACGCTGAGCATGTATCAGCGCATCGAAGTGATTCCGGGTTACTTCGACTGGACACTGGCCTACAACACCGGCGCGGCGTTCAGCTTCCTGGCCGATGCCGCCGGCTGGCAGCGCTGGTTTTTCGCCGCCATCGCCATCGTCGTCAGCGTCGTGCTGGTGGTCTGGCTCAAGCGCCTCAAACGTCATGAAACCGTGCTGGCCGTGGCATTGGCCATGGTGCTGGGCGGCGCGTTGGGCAACCTGTATGACCGTGTGGTGCTTGGCCATGTGGTCGACTTCATTCTGGTGCACTGGCAGAGTCGCTGGTTCTTCCCGGCGTTCAATCTGGCCGACACCTTCATCACCATCGGCGCCATCCTGCTGGCGCTGGATATGTTCAAGAGCGACAAGTCCGCGAAGGAGGCTGCGCAATGACAGACGTACGCATCGGTCCGGACAGGGAAGTGACCCTGCATTTCGCCCTCAAGCTGGAAAACGGCGATGTGGTCGACAGCACATTCGACAAGCAACCGGCGACCTTCAAGGTCGGCGATGGCAACCTGCTGCCCGGTTTCGAGCAGGCGCTGTACGGCTTCAAGGCCGGCGACAAGCGCAGCGTGCAGGTGCAGCCGGAACAGGGCTTCGGCCAGCCCAATCCACAGAACGTGCAGATCATGCCGCGCAGCCAGTTCGAGGGCATGGAACTGTCCGAAGGCCTGCTGGTGATCTTTAACGACGCCGCCAATGCCGAGCTGCCGGGTGTAGTCAAGGCGTTCGACGACAAACAGGTCACCATCGACTTCAACCATCCGTTGGCCGGCAAGACGCTGCAATTCGATGTGGAAATCATCGAGGTCAAGGCGCTGGATGCGGTGTAGACTGAACCTCTAACACGGAGGCCGCCCTTATGAGTGTGCAACTTTCCCCCATCGTGTCGGAGTTCGAGACGCAGGAGCAGGCGGATAGTCATGATCGCTGGTTTCGCCGCAAGGTAAAGGAGTCTTTGGATGACTCGCGTCCTGGTGTTCCGCATGACCAAGTGATGGCAGAAATGGAAGCCATCATTGTTCAGGCTGAAGCTCGGCAGCGAGGCCGTGGCTGATGTTGCCAATCATCTGGCGCGATAGCGCCAGAGCCGACTTGGCGGAAATCATCCGTTATATCGCTGATGAAGCCCCACAGGCTGCCAGGCAGCTTAAGAATTACCTTGAATCTGCCGTCTTGCCGTTGGCTGAACACCCCTATCTGTATCGTTCCGGTCGGGTTCCCGGCACTCGCGAGCTGGTCGCCCATCCCAACTATGTCTTGGTCTACAGGGTGGCGGCCGAGTGCATAGAAGTGGTCAGCGTCCTTCATTCTCGCCAAGAATATCCTTGAGCCTTTGAATCACTCTGCATTCAATGCGCGGTGTAAATCGAGACAATCAACATGCTTATCAAACTCGCCAATCCCCGTGGCTTCTGCGCCGGCGTCGACCGTGCCATCGAAATCGTCAACCGCGCGCTGGAAGTGTTCGGCCCGCCGATCTACGTGCGCCATGAAGTGGTGCACAACAAATTCGTGGTCGAGGATCTGCGTGCACGCGGCGCGGTGTTCGTCGAAGAGCTGGATCAGGTGCCGGACGATGTCATCGTCATCTTCAGTGCCCACGGCGTGTCCAAGGCCGTGCGCGACGAGGCGGCACGGCGTGGCCTCAAGGTCTTCGACGCTACCTGCCCGCTGGTGACCAAGGTGCATATGGAAGTGGTGCGCTACAGCCGTGAAGGCCGCGAGTGCATCCTCATCGGCCACGAAGGACACCCGGAAGTCGAAGGCACCATGGGCCAGTACGACGCCAGCAACGGCGGCGCCATCTACCTGGTTGAGGATGAGGCTGACGTCGCCGAACTGCAGGTGCGCAACCCCGAGAACCTGGCGTTCGTCACCCAGACCACCCTGTCGATGGACGACACCAGCAAGGTGATCGACGCCCTGCGCAGCAAGTTCCCGGCCATCGGCGGCCCGCGCAAGGACGATATCTGCTACGCCACGCAGAACCGCCAGGATGCGGTCAAGCAACTGGCCAGCGACTGCGACGTGCTGCTGGTCGTCGGCAGCCCCAACAGCTCCAACTCCAACCGCCTGCGTGAGCTGGCCGAACGCATGGGCACACCGGCCTACCTGATCGACGGCGCCGAAGACCTCAAGAGCGAATGGTTCGAAGGAGTCGGTGGTGTGGGCATTACCGCAGGCGCTTCTGCGCCGGAGGTGTTGGTGCGTGGCGTGGTAGAGCAGTTGCGCGCCTGGGGCGCGGTGGGGGAGACCGAGTTGGATGGGCGGCCGGAGAACATTACGTTTTCGATGCCGAAGGAGTTGCGGGTCAAGGCGCTGTAAATGAAAAGCCCGATCTATGGATCGGGCTTTTTATTAGTTGGTGTGGGGGCGGGTTTATTTCCAGCAGTCTGCCGCGCTCTTACTACCGCTTACACCTTTGACGCCTGTTGCGGTCAGGGTCAGGTTGCCGCAGGCAGTGTCGTTGAACTGCTCCTCAGCTGTCAGCGTATAACCGCCATCGCCGGCGTGTTCATCGATAGACAGCTCATATTTACCTGTCTCCGATGTGCTGCCATTCTTCAGGTTGAGCTTGCCTATGTCGCTGTCGGAAGTGATGTATTCGTTGTTTTGCGCGAAGTAACGCTCCTGACGGGCGGCGACCTCGCTGAGGAACGCCTGGCCTTCGGTGCGGTTACCGCGTTTGACGAACTCCTGATAGCTTGGATAGGCAATCGAGGCCAGTATGCCGATGACTACCACGGTGATCATTACTTCGATCAGGGTGAAGCCGCTCTGGCGATGGTCGTGGCTGTAGAGCACTGGATCATTCCTCTGTTGGTAGTTGCCGCCAGGTTTGACGGCCTTCCGTCAGGCCGGCATTTACGGCGTAACTCTCGACGCCGCTGTCGCCGCCGTCGTTCACGTAGATGCTGCCACGGGAGATGCTGAAGTCGCCGCCGTCGAAGACAAAGCCGGAAATGCCCGGGTCATATTCACCATCACCGTCTAGATCGAAGGTCGCATAGAGGGTAGCGCCGCCTGTCGTTGAATTGATCCCGTATGCAGTGCCGGTCAGCCCGGCTTCGCAAGGGTCATCATTTGGAGTAATCGTGGCCAGCAATTGGGTATTTCCCAGCATACGCATGTTGTAGATCAGGCGCTCGCCATCTACGGGGAAGTCAAAATACCAGCCCCAGTCTTCGACATTACCGTCATTGTTATACCAGCTAACGGCCTCCTGACTGAGCGTGTAGGCTCTGTTTCCATTGAATGTCGTACTAGTAAACGTCTGTTCAAGCAAATCGTCACGATCTTTACCCGCAGTGTCCGAGCTACTGATCGCTTGCCCTGCAGTATTGCGATCCCAGATACCGTATAGGCTTTGTGGGTCTGTTGCAGTCTTATCAAGAGTGGTGAGGTAGCGCCCCGTGCCAAAAGTAACTATGTAGCCCAGGCCGGTCGGGTGTCTTGTCAGTAATGGCGCCGCGGTGATCGGCTGCCGTTCACCATCGTTGTTGCGGGCCACATAGAGCGGTGCGCCACCGAAGGAAACCTGGAGTTTGTTCGCTGCTATACCTTGCTCAGTGGGGGCGAACGGAGTGTTTGAGGACGTGTCAATCAGGTCGAAGCGCCACAGATTGCCGAGCAGGTCACCAGCATAGGCGTAATCTACGATACCGTCGTTGTTGATATCGAACCCCATCACACGCGACAAGCCGTTGGCCAGGCTATCTACGCTTTCGTTTTCTGCCAGATCCGGTGTTGCGGTCAGTTTTTGGATGACTTCGCCGGTCTCGATATTGAGCACGAACAGTACAGCTGAGTTACTACCACTGTCGTAACCGTTGGGAACCAGTGCAGCCCACTCGCCGGTGTGAAGGCGGAAGATGCCTGGTGTCGGGACGCTGTAGCCCATATCAGGGTCATCTTCATTGCTGAACTCCCAGAGCAATTCGGGGTTATTCGGATCGGTGACGTCAAGAGCGAAAACAGAGCGGCCACCGGCGCCTAGGCTACCGAGCAGTACTTTGTGCCACTCATTATTAAAGTACACGTCACGAGCTATTGGAGAACCGTCAACAAAGTACTTGTGTGGTGTTCCACCTTCTTGGCCGTAATCTTCTGCCGTGAGTATCGGCAGGTTCTCGATTACCGCACTGGGAATGAAAGCAAAGCGTTCAGCGCCAGTAGTGGCATCGAAGGCATGCAGCATGCCGTCATTAGCACCGACATAGATCGTGGAGTGATTGGCCTGGCCACTTCTGTACGTGTTGTAGTTATTGCTGCCCTCCAAGGCGTTGGCCTTACTGATGGAGTAGTTAGCGCCAGAAACTAGCAGAGGCGAAGAATTGATGATATCGCCGAGTCTGCTACCGCGAATCGTATTTACGCGTTCTTCGCCGCGGCTATCGACTGTACCATTTGAAGCCGTGTTGAGGAGAGCCTGCTGAGGCTCGCTTAGATTGTCCCAGGTGAATGAGGCAAGCACGCCATCACGAGCGAATCTGACCTTACGGCTTCCGGCGTTAGCTGATGTCGAGTTGACAGTCCACTCTCCTGCACCCTGCCCAGGAGTGGAGCTTGGCGTCGTTGTGTTGACCTTTCTCAGTGTGCCTCTCCATGGGTCTACATCGAAACTGGTGGTATAGGCAAAGGTCCCCTCGACGGTGCTGCTGTCTTGCGTGCTAATCGTGGGGGAGGTGACGCTAGTATTGCCCCCGCTGATGGCGTTGAAGGCTTTTGTCAACTGCTCCCTTAAGGTCGACGCGTTTGTTACTAGGAAGTAGTTATCCGGAGTGCCAGCGGTCTCGGAATCCCACTTGCCATCTTCTGGCACGCTGTCGGAAGCGTTGTTGAAACCACCAAACCCACCCCATTTGGCGGCGTACCAAAGCGGGTTTTCCAGATTTGTTGTCGAACCTGTGCCGGGGGAGAAGTAACGTGCCTGAGTTGCAGTGCCGTCAGTTCTTACTAACGAACCACTACACGTTGCCTTGGTCGTTGGGTTGCATGCCCCAGGCCTCTGGCCTGGATGGGTGTCGAGTCTGTATTTCTGATAGTTGTTACTGTTGCCACCCGAAACCTCGAGGTAGATGCCGTCATCATTGCCCGCGCCGGCCAAGGTGTAACCGATGTGTGACTGGTAGCCGGCATTGGCGTAGGTGCGAGTCAGAATGACTTCTACCCTGTTGTCGGCGGTGACCCTCACGTCATACTGCACCGTTACATCCACGTCATAATCGGCACCTTGAGCGGCATCGTCGAATACCACTCGGAAGCGGGCCTGCGGCCGTCCACCGTTGACGGCCAGCACCTGATCCTGGCCTGGCATGTTGTTCATGGAATCAACGAAGAAACCGGTGATTTGCATGGTAACGTCGGGGTTGCCGGTCACCACTTTGCCGAATGGCACCAGGGTGATGTCGCCTCCTCTTAGGGGCATCCGTATTTGCGGGAGCGGCGATGACAGGGCTACCGCGTAGGTTTTGACTGGCTGATTACCCTTGGTGGTGATCGGGTTAGTGTTGGCGTAATAGGCGACGCTGGCGGAGTAGTAGGTTCCACCCTTGGTCGGCTCATCCGGCAGGCCGCGAATATTGCCAAAGCTGGAGGCCGACTTAGCTGTGGGGGCATAGTCGGTAGCAGTAGTACCGACTTGGCCGATGTTGATATTTTGGGTTCCACCAATTTCCGTATCCCAGATGGCCTGGCCCCGGGCCGAAACGTCAATTCCCGCGAGCGCCGTGGTCGTTGCCGGAGCGGTTTCACCGAAGGCGTTGCCCGGCAGGCTGGAGTCATAGTTCGGGTTGACGTCGCTGATGACGGTCATGAACGGGCGGGAACAGCGTTTCCCCAGGCCATCGTCTGCGTAAGGATTGGTCCAGTTGCTGACCTTGGGCAAAGCAAGATTGACATCGTTGCTACCGGAGTAGGAGTAGCTAGAAGTCGGCGCACTCGCGCCACTCAGGTAGCGCAGCGTTTCAAACATCATCTCGGCCAGCGGGTTACCCCAGTTGCGGCATTTGCCATTGGCCAGTGTGTTCCCGGTGTCGCAGTTATTGTAGGCGCCGGTGCTGTTGGGGTCATCGATTTTCAAGGTGTTAAGGGTTTTGACGATACCGTTGGTCGCAGATACGAACTGTCCTGTAGTGGAGTTGACCTCGTCCTGGAATGAGCTTAGTGCTTTGCGCAGTACTCCACCCTGAAGATTGTTAGTGTAGGAGCCTGTCAGCAAGCCGAAGTACATGGTGTCGCTTTCACCGAAGTCGTGCAGCAATCCGGTCGGCCTGTAGTTCTTGCCGTTATAGCGTTTGCAATTGTCTTCCAGCAGTCCTTCCTTGCACACTTCGACCCGGACGACATAGTCATCCGTCTTGGGATTATTAAGGTCCCGGGCTTGAGTGACTTCGGCAGCCACCCAGTCCCAGATTCTATTCGCACCTGTTTGCGCGCGGGCTACGCGGAGCATGGGAGCTCCAGTGGTGGTCAGGCTGGTGCTGGCGAATAGAAGGCGGGTTCCGCTAGTGAAGGGGGTGTAATCCCTAATGTCGTACCCATTTGTGGCGGTGTTCTCGTACTCGGAGCCCCAAGTGTGGGCATCCCGGCGGATGTAGACACGCTCCAGAATGGTTCTTGATGCATTGTTGCCTGACGCTGCTGTTTCGGTTGAGCGGTAGCCCCCATAAAGCACTTTACGCAAGGCATCCATGCGCGAGGTGGTCAAGTAGTTAAGGTAGTCACCGCTCCACAGATCGCCTGCGCAGGTCTTGTCTGTCGTTACGCTCTGGGGGACGAATATGTTGCTACTGTACTGGTAGCACTTCTTCGAGTCGAAATAGCCGAAGTAGTCTAGGCCACCTCTATTGGCGGGTAGATGGCCTTTATAGCCAACATCGATTACCCCGTCGCCATCGAGATCGGAGGTGTTGTCATAGGCGGGGGCATACAAGCTATGGTCGCGGCCCATGACCAGCATGTTAAGCGGTGGCAAGGACTCGCTAACAAACAACGGAGTCTGCACGAGGGAGCCGCTATCGGCCCAGGCCACGGGAAGGCCGATATTTAGGCCAAGCAAAGTGCCAAGGGCGAAGGGGGCAATGCGAGGGATCATAAAGCTCTCCTGGCGACTCATTTCTTGATGAGCAAAGTGGTTGAGGTCAGGCAGAGAGTGGCTGCGATACAAGTGTCACCTTCGTCGCCGTCCTTGTAGGCTTGGGCGTTGACTTCGTAGAAAAACTGCCTGCCAGATGGAGCCGTTTCGAGGCTACAGAGAGCGCCGCAATCGCTGCCACCGTCATTGGTGCCGCCGCCGCGTGGGTCGTAGTCGCCAATGAAGCGGACGTACCAGCGGGCATCACGCTCCAGTTCGCTATTGCCATCGAAGCCCTTGTAAGGCTCTTTATCGTTGAAGTTGTAGACGTAGCCCTCGGCCATGCCGTAGTGGCACAGGACGGTGCCGCCCTCGTCGCAATCGTCAATGGCTGTCGCAGCGGCGATACGCCGCTCGCCTTCGCGCAGCGCCGACTCGGCGGCACTGCGCAGCCGCTTCTGTTCGATCAGGTTGCCGGTGATGCGGCTTTCCAGTACGACCTCGTTCATGCTGCCGATACCCAACAGGGTGATTATCAGCAGCATGACCAGGGCGATTACCAGTACGGCGCCACGCTGGCGCTGGGGGGGGGCGAAAACAGTCATGGCATCAGGTTCCTCAGGGTCGAGCTGCCGCTTACCATTTGATACAGCCTGCCGGACTCACAGGTGAGCGACTGGCCCGTGAGTTTTTCCCAGTCGCCAATGTCGGCGTCGTTGTCCGAGTTGCTACAGACCTTGCTCTCGACGCCCTGGGTCAGGTTGTTCGAGGTGGCGACCAGCAGAGCGGAGTAACGCAGGGCGCGGATGATGTCGTTGTTACTGGGAGTCGCTGTATAGGAGGCGACCTTCAGCACATAGGGGTCGGTGTTGACGCCGTAGTCGAAGTACAGACCTGCGATGTTGCTGACCAGCTCCTGGCCTTCGCACTTGAGCGAGCCACCTTCGAGGGTGAGTCTTTCGACCATGATCTCGTCGGTGTTGAAGTCAGTTGGGTTGTCGTTGTCATAAGGCTTGTTCAGATCGCTACTGCCGGGAAAGGCGTTACCCAGGCAGTTGGTCTCGTTCTCATCCCTGGGTTGGTAGCGCAGGCACAAGGTAGTGGCATTCATGCGGACAACGGCCTGCCCGGCAGCGAACGTACAGTCGCCGTCAGAATCAGCAGGAAAGGCCATATCCATGGGTAGAGCAGGATTGCGGCGGTAGCCGGCCTTGGCCAGGCGCTCGCCGATCAGCATCAGGGCAAAGCGGCCATTTTCTAGGTTCTCGCCTTGGCCTTGCTGGTAGAGATAGTTGCGCTTGTTGTCGAGGTATATCTGGGTGACACCCAGAATCAGGAAGCTGCTGATGGCCATGGCGACCATCAACTCGACCAAGGACAGGCCACGCTGGTTTCGGGAAAATGCTCGGAACATGCTCAGAACTCCGTGCGAACAGCGTAGGTGCAGTAATCGTTGTCGTTGCCATCCAGGCACTCTCCACCCTTGACTGCCCAGGCGAGTTGGATCTCGATAGTGGAGCCAGCGTTGTTGCAGTCGTTGCCGGGGAGGGCATTGGTACGGCAGATGTGAAATGTGTTCTCCATAAGAGCTTCCGCGCCCGGCAAGCTTGTTTTAACTTTTTCCGCCCAGCAGCCAAGCCGTTGTTGAGCGGTGGCGTTGGCGAGGGAGGAGCAGTCTTCCGCTGGGGAGGGAAATTCGGCGCCCTTGGCTTTGTAATAGTCGGACGAATTACGAGGCAGGCCGTTGGCTATAACCTTATCGAGGTCGGCACGCATCATTTCCTGTAAGTCGTCAGCAAGCATGGCGGCTGCGTTTCGATAAGCCGAGTCTTGGGTGTAGGCGATAGTACGGCCCTGCAGTGCAACTAAACCCAGTACACCGATACAGATCAGCAGGACGGTGACTAGCACCTCAATCATGCTGAAGCCGCGAGAGTCGTGTGCTTTGTTCATGCTCAGTCCTGAACTTTCCTGATGAAACCGACCGCTTGGGTCGAGACGGTGAAGGAGAGGCTGTCGTCGCTATTGCTGAAGGAAGTGTTGGATGCCGTGGCCGTGCCGTTCGGATTGAAGACGATGCTGGTTGCGCTGGGTGTGATGGTCACGCTGGCGGGGATTTCCACACTGCGGTCGCCGCTACTCCAGGAATTGCTGTCTTGGGTTACGGTGATGCTGGTGCGCTTGGTCACAGCGTCGCTGCGGGCGGAGATCAGCAGTGCATGAAATTCGTTGGCTGTGGCTGTAACCCGATTGTTTTCGATCAGGCGGCCGAACGACGGTACAGCGATGGATATGAAGATGGCCAATACGGCGAGCGTGACCATCAGCTCGATCAGAGTGAAGCCGCTCACTCGCCCGTTTAGAGGAGGGTGGGCGACAAGAAGCTTGCAGTCCTTGGCATAGGGCATGGCAGTTGGCTCTGGATACAGTTGGACAGCGGAATACTGCCTAGCCGGCTTGCGCTTGTCTGCGGGAAGGGGGATGAGTGGTTCAAGTACCGGTATGGGTGGTCGGGCAACAGCCCGGGTGCATTTCGGCGCTGGAATCTCGTACTCGTCCCTGGCGATTGATTGTCAGCGACCAGATTGTTTTCCCATCTCGACATAGCCTGAAACGGCCATTGCTGACAGGGGTGGTGCCGTTTGGCTGGAACTTGATGTCCTTGCCGAAACCTCGCCAGCACAGGCCGTTGCCCGTGGGAAGTTGATACACCTGGAGGACTTGGGAGGTGTTGGCGTTGACGGTCAGCCAATGACTTGCCCAATCGCCATTGCAGGTGGTGCCGTCGCTGGAGCCGCATAGCCAATGTTGATGATTGGTCATGATGGCTTGTACCCGGGTTTGCTGGAGTTGGTTTCGGAGCAGATTACGCAAGGCTTCGTCACGGTTGTCTTGCAGGAGTTTTCCGAAGGTGGGGGCTGCGAAGGTGAATAGGATGCCCAGCAGAGCCAGGACAATTAGGAGTTCGACAAGGCTCAAGGCCTTCTGTTGATTCCGATCCATGGTGCGATTCCTTTTGCACGTATGATGCGGCCGTCCTGACCGCTACATTGTGTTTAGAACAAGGTCGTGAGCTGTCAAGTATTCGGGGAGTGAGGTGAGCGGTGGGGGGAGACGTGGTAGTGGTTGGTGGTGGTGCCATTGGGTTGCTGAGTGGTTATCAATTGGCGTGTGCGGGTTCGAACGTGGTTCTTGTCGAGTCGGCAGAGCAGGTCGGCCGCGAATCCTCCTGGGCCGGCGGCGGCATCGTTTCGCCGCTCTATCCCTGGCGTTACAGCGCAGCGGTGACGGCACTGGCGCATTGGTCTCAAGGCTTCTACCCAGGCTTTGGTCAGCGTCTGCTGGATGAGACAGGTGTCGACCCCGAGGTGTATGTCACTGGGCTCTACTGGTTGGATCTGGCTGACGAGGCAGAAGCTTTGGCTTGGGCCCAGCGCGAAGGGCGTCCGCTGTTTTCTGTGGATATCGCCGAGGCTTATCAGCGGGTGCCTGTATTGGGGGAGGGTTTTAAGCGTGCCATTCATCTGCCGGGCGTGGCCAATGTGCGTAACCCAAGGTTGGTCAAAGCGCTGCGGGCGGCATTGACGGCCATGCCCAACGTCGAGCTGCGTGAGCATTGCCCGGTCACAGGTTTCATTCAGGAGGGCGGGCGGATCTGCGGGGTGACCACGGCTGCTGGTGAGATTCGTGCCGAGCGCGTGGTGTTGGCTGCCGGCGCCTGGAGTGGTGAGTTGCTCGGGACGCTGGGTCTGCAGTTGCCGGTCGAGCCGGTGAAAGGGCAGATGATTCTCTACAAGTGCGCCGAGGACTTTCTGCCAAGCATGGTGTTGGCCAAGGGGCGCTATGCGATCCCGCGGCGTGATGGGCATATCCTGATTGGCAGCACGCTGGAGTATGCGGGGTTCGACAAAACGCCGACCGATAACGCGTTGGAAAGCCTGAAAGCCTCGGCCGAAGAATTGTTGCCTGCACTCAAGGATGCCGAGGTGGTCGGGCATTGGGCCGGCTTGCGGCCCGGCTCGCCGGAAGGCATTCCCTTTATCGGCGAGGTGCCTGGGCACCCGGGCCTATGGCTGAACTGTGGGCACTTCCGTAATGGGTTGGTGCTGGCGCCGGCATCCTGCCAGTTGCTGGCTGATCTGATGCTCGGGCGTGAGCCGATTATCGATCCGGCGCCTTATGCGCCGGCGGGGCGGTTGCAGTAGTGGCTCGTCAACTGTGACGCAGGCTGTCTTGATCGCCGGCAAGCCGGCTCCTACACAAGCGTGATCTCGGGGTTCAGTCGATACCCAGCTTCTTCAGGCGATAGCGCATCGAGCGGAAGGTCAGGCCCAGGCGCTGAGCCGCCGCTGTGCGGTTCCAGCGGGTTTCTTCCAGTGCCTGCATGATCAGCTTGCGTTCGATGTCCTCGAGGTGGTCCTCGAGGTTGTCGATCTGCGCCAGGCTGGCTTCGCCGCCTTCGTTGCTGGGGCCGCTGGCGTCGGCCAGGCGCAGGTCGCTGGGCGTGATCTGGTCGTCTTCGCAGAGGGTATAGGCGCGTTCGAGCATGTTCTCCAGCTCGCGCACGTTGCCGGGGAAACGGTAGTTCTTGAGCTTTTCCAGGGCATCGGGGTGCAGTTTGGCAGCGGCCAGGCCGGTGCCATCGGCCAGGCGCGCGAGCATCACGTCAGCCAATTGGGCTATATCTTCGCGCCGCTCGCGCAGCGGCGGCACGCGCAGTTCGATGACGTTGAGCCGGTAGTAGAGGTCCTGACGGAAACGGCCAGCTGCGACTTCGGCTGCCAGATCCTTGTGGGTGGCGCAGAGGATGCGTACATCGACCACCACTTCCTGTTGGCCACCGACGGCGCGCACGGCCTTCTCCTGAATCGCGCGCAGCAGTTTGACCTGCATCGGCAGCGGCAGGTCGGCGACTTCGTCGAGGAACAGGGTGCCGCCATTGGCCGCCTGGAACAGCCCCTGCTTGTCTTCGATGGCGCCGGTGAAGCTGCCTTTCTTGTGACCGAAGAACTCGCTCTCCATCAGCTCCGAGGGAATAGCGCCGCAGTTGACCGGTACGAACGGCTGTTCGACGCGTGGGCCCTGCTCGTGAATCAGGCGCGCCACCAGTTCCTTGCCGCTGCCCGATTCGCCGCTGATGTAGACCGGCGCCTGGCTGCGCGAAAGCTTCAGGATCTGCTTGCGCAGCGACTTCATCGGCGGCGAGTCGCCGAGCAGGCGGCTGTCGACTGGGGTTTCCTCGCCTTCGGGCGCGCGAATGCGCAGGGCGGTGGCGACCAGTTCGCGCAGACGCCCCAGGTCCACTGGTTTGGTCACGAAGTCGAACGCGCCGGCCTTGAGGGCGTTGATCGCCGTATCCAGGCTGCCGTAGGCGGTGATCATCGCCACGGGAACCTGCGGGTGGCGCTGCTGGATGTGTTGCACCAGATCCAGGCCGGTGCCATCGGGCAGGCGCATATCGGTCAGGCACAGGTCGAACGGCTCGCGCGCCAGCCACTCGCGCGCCTCCTTGACATTGCGGGCACTGCGGGTGTCCAGCTTCATGCGTCCGAGGGTGATTTCCAGCAACTCGCGGATATCGGGCTCGTCGTCGACGATCAGGGCTCTCTGACGGTTCATGTTCAGCTCAGTTTGCGCGGATGGGCGAAGGTGATGCGAAAGCAACTGCCGCCACCTTCACGAGGTTTATAGTCGAGGCGAGCCTGGTTGCTCTCGCACAGCTCACGGGAGATATACAGGCCGAGGCCGGTGCCTTTGTTCTCGGTAGTGTAGAAGGGCTCGAAGATATGCTGCTCCTGTTCGGGCGGCACGCCGGGCCCATCGTCGAGGATTTCCAGTACCGGCAGGTCGCTTTCCGCATCGCGGAACAGGCGCAGCCAGACCTGGCCAAGGCGGTGCTTCTGAGCACTGTAGCGCAGGCCATTTTGCACCAGGTTGGTCAGCACCTGATTGAGCTGGTGCGGATCCATCCGAGTCTGCAGTCCGCCGCCGCGTGCCTCCAGGTGGAGCTGGCGGTCGGCGGGGGCCGAGCTGCGAAACTCGCTGGCGAAGCGATGCAGCCAGTACTTGAGGTCGAGCAACTGCGGCTCGGCTTGGCGACGGCGGGAGAGCTGCAGGACGTTTTCGATCACTAGGTTCATGCGTTTGGAGTGGTCCTGGATGATCTGCGCCAGGCGCTGATCCGGGCCGTGCAGATCCTCCGACTCCTGCAGCAACTGCGCGGCGTGGCTGATGGCGCCGAGCGGGTTGCGAATTTCGTGGGCGATACCGGCGGTCAGGCGGCCGAGCGAGGCCAGCTTGAGCTGTTGCGCCTGCTGGGCGATCTGCGAGATGTCGTCGAGAAACACCAGGGTGTGCTGCTGGTCACCGCGTTGCAGGGAGATGAAGCTTGGCTGCAGTACCGGGCCATCGACCTGGGCCTGCAGGCTGTCCGGGCGCAGGGTCGGGTTGTGCAGCCACTGCTGCAGGCGTTTGACCAGCTCGGGGCAATGCGGGTCGATGATCTTGCCGGTCAACTCACCGCGCCCGAGCAACTGCGTTGCGCCCTGGTTGGCCAGCAGCACTCGGTGTTGGGTGTCGAGCACCAGGATACCGGTGCGCATGCGCTGTAGGATCTGCGCGTTGAGTTCTTCCAGGTTGGCCACGTCGGTCGCGCGTTGTTCGGCCAGGTTCTCGCTGACCTGCAGGCGGCGGGTGATGCCCTGGATGAACAGCGCCCCGGCGAAGCACAGCGCGCCGAGGGCGCCAGCCTGCACGTACTGGGCGGCGGCAGCCGGGCGGCTGAGGCTGAGGTAGAAGGTCAGGTAGATCAGCGCTATCGCGGCAACGGCGGCGATCAACAGGCCAACGCGGCCGCGCAGCAGAATGTTGGCGATCGCTACGGCGACCACCAGCAGGTTGCCGATGCCGCTGGGCGTGCCGCCCGCTGCATAGAACAGGGCCGAGAGAAAGATCACATCGACCAGCGCCAGGCTGAACAGCTGCATCAGGTGCTTGGGTTTCTGCACCAGTACGGCGATGAAGATGTTGAGGATCAGGTAAACCCAGCTGCCGGTGCGAAACAGCTCGATATGCACGACATCCAGCAACTGCTCGTCGAGGTTGCTGGAGATCAGCAGGATCAGCGCCAGGCCGATGGTCAGGCGATAGAAGTGATAGAGCCTGAGGATGCGCTGCCCTTGTGTGCTGTTCTGTACGCTGGTGTCAGCGGTCACCGGTGTGCGGGCCTTGTTCGAGGTGGGCCTGGCTGCAGTACCACTGCTGATCCTGGCTCAGCGCCTGGGTCTTGGGAGTGTGCACGCCGCAGTGTGCACAGCGCACCATGGGCGCTGGTTCATCTTCGCGCTGCGCTTGGCTGGGGCGCTTGGGGGCGCTTATATAGCGGCGCCAAACCCAGATCGCGGCGAAAATGATGGCGATCCAGAACAGCAAGCGAAACAGACCCATGGTGCACTCTTTTGTTTGGTTGAGGGTGGCAGTTTAGCCAAGGTGAAGTCCGCGGCACAGGGGGGCGGTGGCAAGCTGTGCGC
>Ga0208788_1000255_pt1 | contig 26993 bp, 16 predicted proteins | sample Wag4_2014_7_11_3_FD_187363 | JGI IMG/M metagenome (GOLD analysis project Ga0208788, IMG submission 187363) | Fresh water mixed with fracking chemicals microbial communities from Ohio, USA - Utica-2 Time Series FC 2014_7_11 (SPAdes) (version 2) ...
ACAGGTCACGATCTTGGATGCCAACCTGACCACCTTGATCGCCGGCGCGATCTTGTACTGGGCTGGTACGGGTCCGATTCGCGGCTTCGCGACGACCTTGTGCATCGGCATCTTGACCACGCTCTTCACGGTCATCGTCGTGTCGAAGTTGCTGTTGTTCCGCGACCTCAACGCGGGCCGCAGCGGCTACGAAATGCGCGAGCTCATCAAGGGCCAGGGCATCGACTTCTTGGGCAAGACGCGCGCGGCCCTGACGGTGTCGACGATCCTGATCGTGGGCACGGTGGGCTTGTTCTTGTGGCAGCCGGAGAAGGAGAAGCTCGGCATCGACTTCCTGGGTGGCTACTCGATCTCGGCGCGCACGCAAGAGCCGCAGTCGGTCCAGTCCATCAACGATGCCTTGCGCGCCGCCGGCGGCAGCGTGGCCAGCGCGACGGTGCAGGCCATCACGGATTCGTCGCAGGGCTCGGGCTACACCGAGTTCCGCATCACCGCCAAGCTCGGCGAGCAGAACAGCGAAGAAAGCGCGAAGTCGGCCGAAGTCGAAGTGCGCCGCGCACTGGCCACCATGCTGCAGCGTGGTCCGGTTGACTTGAAGCTCGCCGATGGCGCGGTCAGCGGCGAGATCTACTTTGAATCGCCGCATGCGATCGAAGACATCTCGGCCTCGTTGACCAAGGACGGCTTGACCGCGGTGACTGTGCAAGCGATGGCCACGCCGGCCAACGCCTACTCGTTCACAGCGAAGGCCGGTGCGAGCGCAACGCAGGCCGAGTTGAGCACCTTGGTCACGCGTCGCTTCACCGCGACGCTCGACACGAAGGGTGTCCCCTACACACTCATGTCGCCGATCCCGGAATCGACGGTGGTTGGTCCGCAGGTGGGCGGCGAGCTGCGCGACAAGGCCATCCGTGCCATGTTGCTGGCTCTCTTCGCCACGATCCTCTACTTGCGCTTCCGCTTCGATCAATGGAGCTACGGCATCGCGGTCGTCGCGGCCTTGGCGCACGACGTCTTGATCACCTTGGGTGCGCTGGCCGTCGCGAACCAGTTCGGCTTCGTCCAAAGCGAAATCGACCTCTCGATGGTCGCCGCGTTCTTGACGATCATCGGTTACTCGCAGAACGACACGATTGTCATCTTTGACCGCGTGCGCGAGAACATTGGCAAGAGCAAGAAGCCCCTGCGTGACATCCTCAACGACTCGGTCAACGAGACGCTGGGACGCACGATCCTCACCTCGGTGACGGTGTTCTTGACCATCGTGGTGTTGTTCGTGGCGAACTACGGCTCACGCAATGTGCTCGAAGGCTTCTCCTTCGCCATGCTCATCGGTGTGATCTCTGGTACGTACAGCACGATCTACATCGCGAGCCCGGTGCTGTTGTGGTTGGAGAAGCGCGCCGGTCGCGCCGAAGCCAGCACGGCGGCGGAAGTCGCAGCCAAGGCCTGAGTACTCCCGCACTGCACTAGGCATCTGAGGCATAGAAGGACCCCTAGGAACGAAGCACATGCGCATCGTCCTCGGGGTTCTTATCTTGATCGGGCTATTCATCGGGGCTTCGTGGCTGCGTCATCGTTTCACGACCGATGCTCGCTCGGCCTCGGAACGCGCCTGGGGTTCGGGTGAGCTGAAGCTCGCCCCGATTGAAGAAGGCTGGGGCCGAGCTCTGGTGGGAGTGCAGAGCGGAGTTGCTCCCGCCGCGCTGGAAGAGGTGCGCGCTGCACAGCAGGCGCCTAACGCGCCTACCCCACCGGCTCCGCAACCGCAACGGCAGCCGAAACCGGTGCAGGCTACGCATGTCGTTCAAGCGGGCGAGAACTTGGGCCGCATCTGTGCCCAGGTGTACGGCACCAGCGACAAACGCTTGGTGGAAGCCGTTGCCAAAGCAAATGGCTTGACTAGCCCCAATGCCATCCGTGCAGGCCAAACGCTGGTCCTACCGGACCGTGCGCAACTGCCCTAGTCGAGCGGCGCGCCTTCGAGTGCTCGCTGCACCACAGCGAAGCTGACTTCAGGAGGCGCTCCGCGGCGCAAGTTGCCGAACGCGCCATCCGTCAAGCGCACACGCAGCGTGCGCATGGATTGCTCCTCGTCAAATGTTTCGGACAAAGGCTTGCAGAGCTTGCGCACCGCCGCGTCCAAACGACCTTCGCTGGCCGGCATGGTGATGTCGACCGTGACACTGCGCCGATCCAAGCGCGCGGCGACGGCGGCATCCAAACGCTCGAGTCCTTCACCGGTTGCCGCACTCACCCACACGCTTTCGGTGCTACGCTCGGCGACCAACCAGTGCAACGCGAGTGGCTCTGGTACACGGTCAATCTTGTTCAGCACAATCAAGTCCGCACGCGTGTGTGCGGACAAGGTGCGCAGCACCTTGTCGACGGCCTGCATCTGCAACGCGGCCTCATGGTGCGAGGCATCCACCACATGCAAAAGCAGGTCAGCCTCTAGCGTCTCCTCCAGAGTGGCGTGAAACGAGGCTACCAAGTGGTGCGGCAAACGACGCAAGAAGCCCACGGTGTCCGATAGCAGCACGGTGCGCCCATCTTTGAGGCGCCACTGACGCGTGCGTGTATCCAGCGTCGCGAACAACATATCCGCTACGAACTCATCAGCACCGGTAAGCGCATTCAGCAGAGTCGACTTACCTGCGTTGGTGTACCCCACCAACCCCACGGTGTAGACATCGGTGCGAGAACGCACCTGACGCTGCTTGCGGCGCTCGATCTCGGCGAGCTCCGCGCGCAGGTCTTGCAGGCGGCGCTTCATCAAGCGCTTGTCGGTTTCCAACTGGGTCTCGCCCGGACCGCGCGTACCAATCGCCCCCTCCATGCGTTCCAAGTGAGTCCACATGCGCCGCAAGCGCGGCGCGAGGTACTCGGTCTGCGCCAACTCGACTTGCAAGCGCGCCTGACGCGTGCGGGCACGGCGCGCGAAGATGTCGAGAATCAACTCGGAGCGATCGATGATGCGTACGCCCCAAGCCTTCTCAAGGTTGCGGCCCTGCGCCGGTGAGAGGTCATTGTCGATGACCACGGCGCTGGGCTGGAAGAGGTCGATCTCGTGCTTGATCTCGTCGACCTTGCCGCGACCAAACAGCGTGGCAGGGTCGGGCCACTGCTTCTTCTGCAGAATGCGCGGCCCCACAACTTCGGCCTCTGCTGCTGCGACCAGGCCCTCGGCTTCGGAGAGGTCTTCATCGAGGTCACCGGCTTCTGCGTGGCGTAGACCGACGATGAGCACGCGTTCCTTCGGCGGCGAAGTCGGCTGGGGAAGACGAGTCATGCGAGGCTGGATGCGGGATCGCGCACAGGTTCATGCGTGAGGTACACGCGTGCAAGTTTGCTGCCCTCGACCGCGGGCAAGAAGAGTGTGTGGTACGGCGCAGTTTGCTGCGGGAAATCACGCCGGTAGTGCGTGCCGCGCGACTCTTGGCGCTGGAGAGCTCCGAGCACAATCAAACGCGCAACCGACAGCATGTTCTGCAGCTCCAACGACAGGATGCTGCCATCGCTGGCGCGCGCAGCCGCGTGCGTCCAAAAGCGGATCTTCTGCAGCGCATCCGTCAGGTTCGCAGCCTCGCGTTCTACGCCAGCGGCACGCCACATCAGTGATTTGAGCGAATACACCACATCCTGCACATTGAACTGCACGCCCGGCGGAACCTCGCGTGTGCCTGCGTCCGAAGTCATCAACGCGCGAGGATCCACATCGCGCGCATCGCTACCGGCAGCCCGACCTGCGTGCATGCCCAGCACCAATCCTTCGAGCAACGAGTTCGAGCCCATGCGGTTGGCGCCATGCAAGCCGGTCGACGCGCACTCACCCACAGCCCAAAGGCCTCGCACATGCGTACGGCCATCGAGATCCACTGCAAGCCCGCCCACCATGTAGTGACAGCCAGGACGCACGGGCACAGGATCACGCGCGATGTCGATGCCAAAGTACTTGCAGATACGCGAGATGCCGGGGAACAGCACATGCGGGTCGCCATCGACCTGCTTGAGATCGAGATAGACGCTCGTGTCGCCAGTCTCGGCCATGCGCGTTGCCACGCCACGCGACACCACGTCGCGCGGCGCAAGCTCCGCATCTGGGTGGAAATCCGGCATGAAACGCCGACCGTAGCGGTCGACGAGCACTCCACCGTGCCCGCGGACAATCTCGCTAATCAGCACGCGTGCAGCACCCGCGATGTACAGACAGGTAGGGTGAAACTGCACGAATTCCATATCGCGCACAGAGGCTCCGGCGCGCAGACCAAGCGCGACTCCATCACCGGTAGCGATGTCCGGATTGGTCGTCTCGCGGTACAACTGCCCCGCGCCACCGGTCGCAAGAATCGTTTGCGCGGCACTGAAGGCCAAGCGCGTGCCGCTTGCATCGAGCGCGAGCACTCCACCTGCGCGCCCATCGCGCTCGGTAAGCACATCCACCGCGTACATGCGCGGGAAGACCTCGATCAAGGGGTGGGCCGCTAGAGCTGTCGCCACGGCGCGCTGGATCTCCATGCCGGTGGCATCACCGTTGGCATGCACGATACGCGGGTGGCTGTGGCCACCTTCGCGCGCCACGGCGAGAGCTCCGTCCGCGCGGCGATCGAAGCGCGCGCCTAGGTCCATCAACCACTGGATCGCAGCCGGGCCACCGCGCACCACACGTTCGACGACTTCACGTTCTGACAGACCGCAACCGACGGTAAGAGTGTCCTGCTCGTGTGCCTCAAAGGTATCGGGCTGCTCGAGTACAGAGGCGATTCCGCCCTGAGCCCAATGGGTGTTGCTGTCGCGCGTGTTGCCTTTCAACAGGACCGCAACAGTGGCGCCTGCGTTAGCTGCGGCCAGTGCTGCTGCGCCTCCAGCAATGCCGCCTCCGACCACGACCACATCGAAGCGATAGAGAGGAACTTGCCGCAAGCCAAAGGGCAGCAAGGAGCGCGGCTGATCAAAAAGTTCGACGGTTCCTGACACGATGTCGCCTAGTGCAAGGCGTCCAGCATCTTAGTCGATGGGACGGTGAGGGGATGGTCGGAAGTGGTGGCTAGGGCGAGTTCCGGCAGCGAATGGGGTTTCTGCCGAAGAAGGCGTGTGGGGTGGGGAGACGGCATTTGTTTGGGTTCCGGGGCGACCGGCAACCTTGGAGCGGGCTAGGCAAGCCTAGGTCTCACTGTCCCACAATGGACCTAAAGTACTGTCTAGCAGCCTTTTCCATAATTCAATGCGCCGCCTGGCCTGCCCCTAGCCTCTGACCCCTTGACACCTAACAACACTAGCCCTATGTTAGGCATTCATTCGGGTGCAACCCAAAACGGCTGCACGCGAACGCTTGCTCTCTGACACCGCCGCCTGATGGGCAACCCTTCCATTCTGGAGAGTGCCATTCAGGACGAGAGTTGTGTCCCGAACCTCCAACAGGCAAGGGACCAACGGCCTCGGTTACCCCGGGGCAGAACAAGCAAGACAGTTCCAAACAAGACCAACACGAAGGCCAACCGCGAAGGCCAATCACGAGGATCTCCCATGACCAAACTCATCGATGACGTGCGCTCCGATTCCTACGGCTACCTGGTTGTCGCCGTGTTGCTCGCGTCGACCTTCCTGTTCTGAGCGTGGAGGGCATACGGCCTGAGTTGTAACACATGGGTTGCAACACACTCGCCACAGCACCCCCTCTCTGCAGCACCACTCGAACCAAGACGACAATTGCCGTAGCCTGAGGACACGACCAGCATGAGCACGATCCCGCTTACCAAGCGCCAGCGCGAAATCCTCGACTTCTACGAGCAGTACACCCGCGCCCATAGTGTGTCCCCCACGCTTGAGGAAACGGCCAGTCACTTCGGCATCAACAAGGTCACTGTGTTTGGCCACGTAGAGGAGCTGCGCAAAAAGGGCGCACTCGAACGCTTCGCCAAGAACAAGAGCCGCTCGATGGTGATTAGTGCACCGGTGGGACAGCCCAGCAGCTCGCCACAAGGTAACGCTGGGCGCTTGGCACCTAGGCTCCCTCTCGTAGGGAGCATTGCCGCCGGCTCGCCCATTGAGGCGGTGGAGTACCCTGAAGAGCTCGATCTTTCGGACTTGGTACCTCCGGGCCGCGACTGCTACGCGCTGCGCGTCAAAGGCACCTCGATGATCGAAGACGGCATCCGCGACGGAGACATCGTGCTGGTGGAACGCCGGGACACGGCCCGCAACGGCGAGACAGTGGTGGCCATTCTCGAGGGAGAAGAGGCCACCTTGAAGCGCTACTACCGCGAGGGCAACCGCGTACGTCTACAGCCAGCCAACGCCATGCTTCAACCTATCTATGTCGACAAGCTAGACATCCGCGGCGTTGTTGTCGGTGTCGTGCGTCGTTACTGAGCTCACCGGTCCAACAACAGGATCAAGTCACCGGATGAACTGCCCTGGACGTCGGTCCGGGGCAGTTGTCATTTGGGATAGAAGGGCACGCGCGCAGGTGCAGGAACCAGCCGAGCTGTGCTCGGCTGAACTGGGATCGGCCGAGCTGGAAAAGCAAGTCTGGAAATGAGAGCAGCCCGCGCCTTGGAAGGCGCGGGCTGCATGTGAGGACCGGGCGATGACCTACTTTCTCGCGTAGCAATATCATCGGCGGTTCCTGCTTGACGACCGTGTTCGGAATGGGAACGGGTATGGCCAGGAACCTATGATCACCCGGAATACGGGACTCGCCATCGCGGAGCCGCGAAGGCGAGTTAGGTTCAGGTGAATGGCTAGAGAACATTGTCGAGGATCAGAAGAACCCTCTCCCGATCCACGGCCGCATCTGCGATGCGCCGAAGATTGGAGGAAGGTGATCAAGCCGATGGTCCGATTAGTACCGGTAAGCTAAACGTGTTGCCACGCTTACACCGCCGGCCTATCAACCTGGTGGTCTACCAGGGGACTCGTTGGGATGACTAGTTTTGGAGAAGGCTTCGCGCTTAGATGCATTCAGCGCTTATCCGTTCCGGTCTTAGCTACCCAGCGCTGCAACTAGCGTTACAACTGGAACACCAGAGGACCGTCCACCCCAATCCTCTCGTACTAGGGGCAAACCTCCGCAATCATCCTACACCCACATCAGATAGGGACCGACCTGTCTCACGACGGTCTAAACCCAGCTCGCGTACCGCTTTAATTGGCGAACAGCCAAACCCTTGGGACCTCCTTCAGCCCCAGGATGCGATGAGCCGACATCGAGGTGCCAAACCTCCCCGTCGATATGAACTCTTGGGGGAGATCAGCCTGTTATCCCCGGAGTACCTTTTATCTGATGAGCGACGGCCCTTCCACTCGGAATCCGCCGGATCACTAGGACCTACTTTCGTACCTGCTTGTGCTATATCACTTGCAGTCAGGCGCACTTATACCCTTACGCTCTACGTGCGATTGCTAACCGCACTGAGTGCACCATCGTGCTCCTCCGTTACCTTTTTGGAGGAGACCGCCCCAGCCAAACTACCCACCTGACACTGTCTACGACCAGGATTACTGCGTCGTGTTAGAGACCTATCCAGCAGAGAGTGGTATTTCACTGATGACTCCACCTGACCCGAGAGCCAGGCATCGACGTCTCCCACCTATGCTACGCACTACAGAACAAGCCTCAATATCAGGCTATAGTAAAGGTTCACGGGGTCTTTCCGTCTTGATGCGGGAACGTGGCATCTTCACCACAGCTACAAGTTCGCCGAGCATGCTGTTGAGACAGTGCCCATATCATTACGCCTTTCGTGCGGGTCGGAACTTACCCGACAAGGAATTTCGCTACCTTAGGACCGTCATAGTTACGGCCGCCATTCACTGGGGCTTCAACTCGGAGCTTCGCTTGCGCTAACCCCTCCTCTTAACCTTCCAGCATTGGGCAGGCGTCAGTCTGTATACGTCCTCGTTTAGAGTTAGCACAGACCTGTGTTTTTAATAAACAGTTGCATGGGCCATTTCTCTGCGGCCCCCAGCAGCTTGTGACCACCAGGGGCGTCCCTTATCCCGAAGTTACGGGACTAATTTGCCGAGTTCCTTAACAGCATTTCTCTCGAGCGCCTTAGGATATTCACCTCACCCACCTGTGTCGGTTTTGGTACGGACACTAGAACCACTCTCATAGAAGATTTTCGCGGCGGTCAGTCCTGCGACTTCGGCTTGCGCCTCGACATCACGATCGGCGTTACGCTGGTGGATTTCCCTGCCAGCCGGCCTCACGCTTATACGCACACTGTCAGTGCGATCGCATTTCCTCCCGCGTCCCTCCATAGATGATAACGCGGCCTAGTGGTACGGGAATATTAACCCGTCTTCCATCGACTACGCCTTTCGGCCTCGTCTTAGGGTCCGACTAACCCTGGGCGGATTTACCGTGCCCAGGAACCCTTGGGTTTACGGCGAGCGGGATTCTCACCCGCTTTCTCGCTACTTATTCCTGCATAATCACTTCCAAGTCGTCCAGTGGTCGTCACCGTCCACCTTCACTCGACCGGAACGCTCCCCTACCAGACAAGAGTTCACAGAACTCTTGAATCCGCGGCCTCGGTTATAAGCTTAGCCCCGTTCATTTTCGGCGCAGAACCTCTCGACCAGTGAGCTATTACGCACTCTTTAAATGATGGCTGCTTCTAAGCCAACATCCTGGCTGTCTTAGAGATTCCACTTCCTTTTCTGCACTTAGCTTATATTGGGGACCTTAGCCGGCGGTCTGGGTTGTTTCCCTCTCGACCACGAACCTTATCGCTCGTAGACTGATTCCCTGGATACGGTCAACGGTATTCGGAGTTTGATTAGGTAGGGTACCCCGAAAGGCCCCTATCCCATTCAGTAGCTCTACCCCCGTCGACTAATGACCAGAGACTAGCCCGAAAGCTATTTCGGGGAGAACCAGCTATTTGCCAGCTTGATTAGCCTTTCACTCCTATCCACAAGTCATCGAAACGGTTTTCAACCCATACTCGTTCGGCCCTCCACGGACTGTTACATCCGCTTCAGCCTGCTCATGGATAGATCGCTGGCTTTCGGGTCTACTCCACCTGACTTATATCGCGCTATTCACACTCGCTTTCGCTTCGGCTCCGGGCCTTAGACCCTTAACCTTGCCAGATAGAGTAACTCGCAGGATCATTATGCAAAAGGCACGCCGTCAGCCGTTACTCCGAAGAGTCATAGGCCTCCGACAGCTTGTATGCGTACGGTTTCAGGTTCTATTTCACTCCCCTAACCGGGGTTCTTTTCGCCTTTCGCTCGCGCTACTATTGCACTATCGGTCGTCCAGGAGTAATTAGCCTTAGGGGGTGGTCCCCCCAGATTCACGCCAGGTTTCACGTGTCTGGCGATACTTGGGATGACTGCGGTAGGTGCATCGATTTCGCTTACGGGGCTGTCACCCTCTGCGGCCGGCTTTCCCACGCCGTTCTGCTATCGATACACTTTGTAACTACCTGAACCCTTGCGGAGGGTCCTGCAGGTCCCACGACACCGGTGCCGCAACGGCCGCGACCTTGGCACGGCACCGGTTTAGGCTGCTCCCCGTTCGCTCGCCGCTACTAGGAGATTCGAGTTTTCTTTCTTTTCCTGTGGGTACTGAGATGTTTCAGTTCTCCACGTTCCCGTCATTGCTGACTCACAGGTATGAACCTGTGACCGTTTCCGGATCTCGGAGATCCCCGGATCAAAGCCTGCTAGCGGCTCCCCGAGGCTTATCGCAGCTGTGCTACGTCCTTCAAAGGCTCTGGACGCCAAGGCATCCACCATACGCACTTCATAGCTTGAACACATTCTTGATCATATCTACCACGTTCTCAGCCATTCACCTGGTTGTCAAAGATCGCATCCTTCTGGCCGGCGGCGCGTCCCTTGAAAGTGTTCAAGGATCGCGGCCGCAGCCGTCATCAGGATGTGTTTCTGGGTGACCCAACTTGATACTACAGACAGACTGCTCAGGCGGTCAGATGGTGGAGGCGATGGGACTCGAACCCACGACCCCCTGCTTGCAAAGCAGGTGCTCTACCAATTGAGCTACGCCCCCTTTGATGACCGCCGCAGCGATCTAGGCGTGTCGCAGATCCGATCCCTCAGAGGCATCAAAACTCCTCGGGCATCAAACCTCCTCGGCAGCTCCGAGCGACGTCCCGCCATGCTGGTGGGCCTGAGTGGAATTGAACCACTGACCTCCCGCTTATCAGGCGGACGCTCTAACCCCTGAGCTACAGGCCCGAAGACTGGATGTCGCGCTGCCGGCCTCAACATGCGACTACTAGGCAACAGCAAGCCTACGCTTACTGAGTGCCTAGCACTCGCAGTCGACAACCGGAGCCGCATAGCTCCCAGCCTGTCTTCTGCTGTACCAATGTTTGGTCAGGGTGACCCTCGTCTCCGTGCAAGTCCTGTGCTCGTTACCACACATCACCAGATTGGCCGAGGCCAGTCCTGGATCTGCGGAGCATCTAACTTATCCGTTAGAAAGGAGGTGATCCAGCCGCAGGTTCCCCTACGGCTACCTTGTTACGACTTAGTCCCAATCACGAGTCTTGCTTTAGGTATCGCCCTCCTTGCGGTTGGGCAAATAACTTCGAGCACTCCCCGCTTTCGTGGCTTGACGGGCGGTGTGTACAAGGCTCAGGAACATATTCACCGCGGCATGGCTGATCCGCGATTACTAGCGATTCCAGCTTCATGAAGGCGAATTGCAGCCTTCAATCCGAACTGAGGCGTACTTTAAGGGATTGCCACCACCTCGCGGTTTAGGAACCCTCTGTATACGCCATTGTAGCACGTGTGTCGCCCTGGGCATAAGGGCCATGATGACTTGACGTCGTCCCCACCCTCCTCCGTTTTAACAACGGCAGTCTCCCTAGAGTTCCCGGCATTACCCGATGGCAACTAAGGATAGGGGTTTCGCTCGTTACGGGACTTAACCCAACATCTCACGACACGAGCTGACGACAGCCATGCAACACCTGTGCAGGTTCCGATCCCGAAGGACTGTTGCCACCATCTCTGGCAGCTAATCCCTGCATGTCAAACCCAGGTAAGGTTCTTCGCGTTGCTTCGAATTAAACCACATGCTCCACCGCTTGTGTGAGCCCCCGTCAATTTCTTTGAGTTTTACCCTTGCGAGCGTACTCCCCAGGCGGGGCACTTAACACATTTGCTCCAGCAAAGAAGGCACAGGTCCTCCCCTGCTCAGTGCCCATCGTTTACGGCTAGGACTACCGGGGTATCTAATCCCGTTTGCTACCCTAGCTTTCGCACCTCAGCGTCAGTGTCGGTCCAGTGAGTCGCTTTCGCCACCGGTGTTCCTCCAGATATCTACGCATTTCACCGCTCCACCTAGAGTTCCACTCACCCCTACCGATCTCTAGCCAACCAGTATCGAATGCAGTTCTCGGGTTGAGCCCGAGCATTTCACATCCGACTTAGTCGACCGCCTACGTGCTCTTTATGCCCAGTAATTCCGAACAACGTTTGCAACCTCTGTCTTACCGCGGCTGCTGGCACAGAGTTAGCCGTTGCTTCCTTTGGTCTTGGTCAATCCTCATGCTGTTCACATGAGGCCGTTCCTAGAACCTGACAGCAGTTTACAACCCGAAGGCCTTCATCCTGCACGCGGTGTCGCTCCGTCAGACTTTCGTCCATTGCGGAAGATTCACGACTGCAGCCTCCCGTAGGAGTCTGGGCAGTGTCTCAGTCCCAGTGTGCCGGTCCGTCCTCTCAGACCCGGTAGCCGTCATCGCCTTGGTAGGCCGTTACCCCACCAACTAGCTGATAGCCCGCAACCTCCTCCCTGGGCAGCAGCTTTCGCCACCGTTTACCGACCAGAAGATGCCTTCCGGGCGGACCATTCGGTCTTACCAGCCGTTTCCAGCTGTTATCCCGATCCTAGGGGTAGATTGGTTACGTGTTACGCACCCTTTCGCCACTTTACTCGTCTTGCGACTTTCACGTACGACTTGCATGCCTAAGTCACACCGCTAACGTTCGTTCTGAGCCAGAATCAAACCCTTCATTGAGTTTTTTCTGTCTTCATTTGGAGTCGGGTTGCGCCGCACCCTCAAGTGCTGGTCGCCAACCCTATTATTGCTCGCACGGTTTCAAGGGCCACCCTTGTTTTCAAAGAGCACGCGTCACTGCGGTCGCTGTCGCGCCCGCCGGCCTCGCGTCCGGCCGTCAACCCCGCTTGTTCGCTGCGTCTTGCTTGCTTCGAGCCTCGTCACCTTTCGGTTTTCGGCGCTCGTCGCTCACTTCGTCGCTGTCGCTCTCGCGTTGTTGGGAGGCGAGATATTAGTGGCGGGCGGCAGGACTTCAATGCCCTGCTTGGGTTTTTCCGCTCAACTTCCGGCGCTCTTCCATAAGTGACTCCCAAGCAAGCACTTAGAGCTTTGATGCTGCGAGTCCTCTAGCCCCCAGAAGACCGTAGGAGGCCTTCGTGATGGGTAGCAGCCGAGGCATTTTCATCGTGAGGCCCCTTTGTCGGCCCTTTACCGGCCCTGCTGTAGCCCTTTTTGGACTTGCGCGACTTTGCGGAGCCAGCAGGCAGACGCCCCAGCCGCCAAGGTCGACAGACATCCCCCACCCGCGCCACGCGGCTCCTCAACCATGAATCAATGATCATCCGTGATCATGATTCTCCACAACACTCATTCCAAGCAGTCAAGCAAACACGACACCAATGCAGCGCGGGGCCGATTTTCCGCAGAAAACCGACCCCGCGCACCACACATAGCGACAGACTCAGCGGCGCACTTCGATCTTCGCGCCCTTCGGCGCAATCTCGAAAAGTTCCTCCACATCCGCATCACGCATGCGAATGCAGCCCTGCGAACCGTCGCGCCCGATGCTCTGCGGCTCGTTCGTGCCGTGGAATCCAAAGCCCGAGGACCGGCCTTGCTCATCAATCCATTCGATCCAGCGCGTACCCAGCGGGTTTTGCGGATCCCCGTACGGAACCGGAGCCGCCCCAGGGCGGAACCACATCGGCTCGCGGGTCTTCTCCCCCACTGTGTACCCACCCGCCTTCGTAGGCGAGTTCTGGGCTCCTACGCCACAGGGCCAGAAGGCAGTCAGCTCCTCGCCCATGTAGTACAGAACCAAGTGCGCGCTCAGATCCACGACCAGACGCGCGCGGTCTTTGGGCACACGCAGCTTCTGCCCCGGATGGATACGCTCGTTCTTGAGCCCATTAGCCCGTGCAATTTGTCCCGTGCACACCAGGAGCTGGGGATCGGTCTCTAGCGCCTTCTTGCGCATTGAGATCAGGCTGTCACCGGCAGCCACGGTGATGTCTTGGGCCGCCCAACCGCCCTGCGGGTTCCAACGGCGCTTGGCCTGTACTTCCGCCAGCGAACGCGACCAAGCGTCCACTTCGGTTAGGTCCATCTGCCACGGGGCGCGGAGTTGCAGTTCGAGCACCTCGGTCCAAAGCCCCGCTGCCTCGGCCAGTTTGCCCGCACGACCGGCTTCACGCGCTCGGCGTACGGTGGCACCCACGGCGGCCCCCACAACCAGCGGCGGTTCCGCATCCGCTGTGGACGCTGCGACAGCCAGAGCGGTCGGACCTTCACCCAAACGGCGCAGCGCCGTGGCTTCAGCGACTTTGATCTCGGGCCGGCCGTCTACCTGAGTCAGCAGCGCAATCGCACGCTGAGTTTCGCCGCGGACACCTGCGGCCAGCCCTAGAACCAAGTCCCGGCGCGCGCCAGTGGCCGCGTTCGGGTGGGAGGCCAACCAAGACTCGACTCCCTCAGGCCGCAAGGCGAGCTCTTTGGCCAAGGCAACGAGCTCATCATCGGGGTTGGTGGGGGTGGCACTGGTTGGGGTCACACTGCCCTTGGCCGCTGCCACAGCAGGTCCCGTCGCCTCTTCGCACGGGGCCGGCGCCTGCTCTTTGGCCACAGAAGGGCTGGGGGTGGCAGGCTCCTCGGCAGTCGCCATCGAGGGCGACTCCTCCGTGCGCAAGCTGCTCAGCTCTTCAGGCGTCAGCATCGCGCCTGGAGCTGCCTCCGCCGCAGCAGGAGCCGCGCTGCCTGGCCCACTGCCAGCCGCAGCGGCCTCATCAGGGCTGCACCCCGCAGCCGCTAGCGCAACGGCGGACAAGAAGAAGGAGGGCAGAGTTCGTTGCAGGGGGCTGGACTGGTCTCGCATAGAGCGCGTCACGGTGCTCGCATCAGGGTGGCGGTGAAATGGGGGTGCGGGAGCCCCAGCCAGACCGTGCCCGTTCGGATCCCGGAACCTCATAAGGTTCCAGGGGGGCCCGAACACAACGCGGGGTTGCCGCGTCAGCCGTATTGGGCCCGTGGGTATGGTTGTTCGGCTCCGGGGGTCGGAACAGGTACACGAGAAGACCAGTAACTCCCGCAAGCGGAGCCTAGCTTGCGGGAGGAGCCGTAACAATGCGCCACTTGGCGCGTCAGGTCTTCTGCAGAGCCAAGGTCACGCTGCCCTCTGCGCCCAGATCGTGCGTAGCCTGCGCGAAGGTCGACGGCGCGGAACTGCCGAGGACTAGCTGCGCCGCCATCGTCTCGCTGCGCAACAGTTCGGCGTGCTTGGACATGGCGGCGGCTAGGCGCTCGCTGCTGGCTTGCACGTAGAGCGCGATGCGATCTTCCACCTCTAGCCCCGCGTCCTTGCGCAAGGCATTGATGCGCGACACCACCTCGCGTGCCCACCCCTCGGCGAGCAGCTCGTCGTCGAGCTGTGCATCGATCCACACAACGAGACGGCCATCGGTCTCCACATCGAGATCGCCACTCGTTTCGACCTTGATGTCCACATCTTCGGGAGCGAGCTCCACGCGTTGACCGTCGACCTGAAGGCTGTGCGTGTGGCCTGCACGCAACTGCGCCACACTTTCGGGCGCCAGCGTGTCGATGGCTGCCGCCACGGCTTTCATCAAGCCGCCAACCTTCTTGCCGAGCACGCGGAAGTTGGCCTTGGCCTTCAGCCTGCACACACCACCATCATCCGTGGCCAGACTGCCGAAGGCTTTGATGTTCAACTCAGCGAGGATTTGCTCGGACGCAAAGCCGGTGCGCAGCAATGCGAGGGCTGACTCGTCCGAAGCGCGCACATGCACGGCGCGCAGCGGCTGACGGATGCCGCGCTTGGCGCGTTCACGCAAAGCACGCCCCATCTCGACCAAACGCACCACCAGTTGCATCGAGTCTTCGAGCGCACGATCGATCAAGGCAGGCTGTGCTTGCGGCAACAACTGGGCGTGCACCGAGCCCGTGTTAGGAGCAAGGCGCAGCCAAATCGACTCGGCCATGAACGGCGCGAGCGGCGCCATCAGCAGCGCGACGGCGTGCAGTGCATCGTGCAAGGTGTGGAAGCAGGCATCACGATCCGCAGTCCATTCACCCTTCCAGAAGCGCGTGCGGTTGCGGCGGATGTACCAGTTGGAGATTTCGTCGACGACGAACTGCTCCAAGGAACGACAGGCGCCAGCGAGATCGTAGTCAGCCAACTTGGCGCGCACATCGACGATCGTCGACTGCGTGCGCGACACCAACCAACGGTCAATCTCTGGGCGCGCCGCCACCGGCGAAGGACGCGCGGGATCGAAGCCCTGCCCCAGGCGCGCGTAGTCCGCGAAGAACTTCCACGAGTTGATCAGTGTGCCGAAGAACTTGCGGCGCACCTCGAGGATGCCAGCGGGATCAAAGCGCTTGGGCAAGTGCGTAGCGCCCGAAGACAACAGGTACCAGCGCACAGCGTCCGCACCGTGCTCGCCGACTGCGGCCCATGGATCGACGATGTTGCCCAAACGCTTGCTCATCTTGACCCCATCCTTGTCGAGGATCAGGCCGTTGACGACGCAGGTCTTGTAGACCGGTCCTTGGGGAAAGTGAGCATCCGGCAGCGACTGCACAAAGGTCCCGATGGCATGCAGCGTGTAGAACCAGCCGCGTGTCTGGTCGAGGCCTTCGGCGATGAAATCCGCGGGGAATTGAGCCTCGGCCTGCGCTCGACCCGCACCGAACGGCCAGTGCCATTGCGCATACGGCATGGCACCTGAGTCAAACCAGCAGTCGAGCACACTCTTGGTGCGGCGCATCACTTGACCACACTGCGCGCAGGGCCAATGCGGCTCATCAATGGACGGCTTGTGGAAGTCAAAAGTACTGGACAGTGCTCCAGCCTTGGCTTCTAGCTCAGCGCGACTGCCGATGGCCGCTTCGGCACCGCAGCCATCGCACACCCAGAACGGCAACGGCGTGCCCCAGTAGCGATCGCGCGAGATGTTCCAGTCGATGTTGTTCTCAAGCCACTCGCCAAAGCGGCCGCTGCCAATCTCGGGCGGGATCCAGCGCACCTGCTTGTTGAGCTCGATCATGCGCTCTTTCATGGCGCTGGTGCGCAGGTACCACGCTGGCACCGCGTAGTAGAAGAGCGGCGTGTCACAGCGCCAGCAATGCGGGTAGCTGTGCGGATCCTTGGCCTTGCGGAACAGCAAGCCGCGACGCTTGAGGTCCTCGGTCAAGCCCTCGTCGGCCTCTTTGAAGAAGGTGCCCTGCGCGACCTCTCCGACCGCACACACAAGGCGCCCTTCCGCGCCAACTGCTTGCTTGATGGGCAGGCGATGCTTGCGCGCCACTTCCCAGTCATCGACACCGTACGCTGCAGCTTGGTGCACGATGCCGGTGCCGTCCTCCATCGTGACGTACTCGGCCGTGTAGACGGCGTGCAGACCTTGGGGATCGGGTGTCCACGCACCAGGCTCGACGAACGGCACATCCGCGCTGAACAACGGCTGGTAGCGCAAGCCGGCAAGGGCCTTGCCAGGCTTGACATCCAACACTTCGTGCTCGCCCAGCACCGCTTGTGCGCGCGCTTGCGCGATCCACACCACTTCGCTGCCGGCTGAACCTTTTTCCGCACCTTTGGCCACGGGCAAGGCGACACGCGCAAGCACATACGGCTGTTCTGGATGCACAGCCAGAGCGATGTTGGACGGCAAAGTCCACGGCGTGGTCGTCCACGCCAGGAGTGACTCACCATGCACGCCGCCTACGACTTGGAAGCGCACATGCACGCTCGGATCGAGCACATCGCGGTACACGCCGGGTTGGCCCAGCTCGTGCGACGACAAGCCTGTGCCGCAACGACCGCAGTACGGCAACACACGCTTGCCGCGGTAGGCCATGCCTGCCTTGTGAAAGCGCGCGAGCAGATTCCACACGCTTTCGACATACGCATCGTCGTAGGTCACATACGGATCGGCATAGTCGAGCCAATAGCCGATGCGCTCTGAAAGTTGCTCCCAGTCTTGCTTGTAACGCCAGACCGACTCGCGGCAGCGCGCGTTGAACTGGGCGACGCCATAGGCTTCGATCTGCGGTTTGCCGCTGATGCCCAGCTCTTTCTCTACACCCAGCTCGACGGGCAAGCCGTGCGTGTCCCAGCCGGCCTTGCGCACGACAAACTTGCCTTCCATCGTGCGGAAGCGACAGACAGCGTCCTTGATGGTGCGCGCGAACACATGGTGGATACCCGGCTTGCCATTGGCCGTCGGCGGACCTTCCCAGAACACGAAGCGTGGGGCGTCCTTGCGCGCGGTTTGCAGCGCTTCGAACACGCGCTCCTCACGCCACTGGGCGACGAGTAGCTCTTCTAATGCAGCAGGGCGTACTGCTGCCGAGTCCGGCAGCGGCGCGAAGCGTTCATAGGCGGCCATGAGGCCGACTGTTCTACCAACCCTGTAGGCGGATGTCCGCGACGATGCGGTCGGCCAGCTCCAAAGCAGCGCGACCGTCCTCGCCCGTGACCTCGGCTTCTGCGCCGGTCTGGGCCGCCACAAGGAAGGAGTCGATCTCGGCCTGCAGCGGGCGTTCATGCCCCGTGAGGTCGAGCTCTTGCAGAGCTAGCACGCGCGTGGCGATCCACTCTTGGCGTTGGGCGATGGAGGCCGCATCCATGGTGCGCAGATCGACGCGGCCACTCTCCCACTCCGGACCTGGCGTGATGACCAATCCGTAGTTCTTGCCGAAGTCGAGGCTCGCGTAGCCCTCGCCTAAGAACATGCGCAGCTTGCGCACGGGCTGGAGGCTCGCTCGCGAGGCCGTGATGTTGGCGCGCGCACCGTTCTCGAACACGATGCGCACAGAGGCCACATCCTCGTGTTGGGTGAGGATGGATCCACCGACCGCATCCACCGAGCGCACGGGTGCTCCCACGAGATCGAGCACGAGATCGAGATCGTGAATCATCAAGTCGTGCACCACACCGATATCGCGGCTGCGACCCGAGAAGGGTGCGAGGCGACTGCACTCCACGAAACGCGGGCGGAAACCACGCGCCTTGACCGCGCGTAGAGCGGGCTGAAAGCGCTCAACATGACCGACCGAAAGGAGTGCTCCCCCGCTGGCTGCGGCAGCCAGCATGCGATCGGCCTCGCCCAAGTTGGCGGCGAGAGGCTTCTCGACTAGGCAGTGCACTCCACGCGCTAGCAGCGGGACGGCCACCGCTTCGTGGGCCACTGTGGGCACCGCGATCGAGACCGCTTGCACCGAACTCGGCAGATCCTCTACACGCGCGAAGGCTTGGCAGCCCAACTCGGCCGCCAAGGCTTGCGCACGCGGCAAATCAGCATCGACCAACGCGACCAACTCCGCGCGCGGATTCTCGCGATGAATCTTGGCGTGAAACTTGCCGAGGTGTCCGGTGCCGATGACGGCCGTGCGCACACGACCTGCTCCCAAAGGCTTGCGCACCGATCCAGCGGGGACGCTCACTGTGCGGCTCCGGCAAGGATGCGTTCGTGACCGAGCTTGAGGAACTGCTCGCGCAACGATTCACGATAGCGGCCCTTGGCGCCGAGCTCCGTTTGCTCCAACTGCAGGATCAACTGCTTGACCAGTTGGGCGTCAGGGTACTCGACCTTCAGTTCCTCCAGCGCCGCGCGACGCGTGGATTCCGAGCGCCAAATACGGCGATAGGCCTGGCGCAACGCCTCAACCTCGCCCTCCGACATTCCACCGCGTTGTAGACCGATCACATTCACGCCGCGCACGCGCGACGGATGACCTTCGAGAATCATGAACGGTGGCACATCTTGCACCATGCGTGTCATGCCGCCGACATAAGCAAAGGATCCGATGGTAACGAAGTGGTGCGCTGCTGCTCCGCCCGAGATGTTGGCATTTCGCCCCACGAGCACATGCCCGGCCAGCAAGGCGTTGTTGCCCATGATGATGCGGTCCGCCAGCTCGCAGTCATGCGCGACATGGCAGCACGCCATCAGCAAACAGTCGTTGCCGATGACCGTTTCGCCGCCACCTTTGACCGTGCCACGGTTGATCGTGACGAACTCGCGGATCGTGTTGCGGGCACCGATGCGCAAGCGTGTGGGCTCGCCTTTGTAGGACAGATCTTGCGGCGGACCACCGAGGTTCGCTTGGCCGGCGATCGTGTTGTCTTCACCAAGGGTCGTCACACCATCGACGACCACATGCGGTCCGAGCTTGGTGCGTGCGCCAATCGTCACATGGGGGCCGATCACGCAATACGGGCCGATTTCCACGCCCTCAGCGAGGCGTGCGCTCGGCGATACCAGTGCAGTCGGATGGATCTGGGTCGTCATGACAAGTTCTCTGGACACTCTCTAGGCGTCGATCAAGGTGAACATCAGCACGGCTTCACACACCACACGGCCCCCTACGGTGCCGACACCGCGCACCTGCGCGACTTGATCTTTGCTGCGCAAGGTCTCTACCTCTAAACGCAACTGGTCACCCGGCGTGACGGCGCCACGCAGCTTGACCTTGTCGATGGCCCACAACACGGCGAGCTTGCCCGTGTTCTCCAAACGGCGCAGCAACAGCACACCGGCGAGTTGCGCCATAGCCTCTAGCTGCAGCACTCCAGGCATGATGGGTGCCGCGGGGAAGTGACCTTGGAAGTACGGCTCATTGATCGTGACATTCTTGATGGCCACAGCGCGCTTGGCGCCTTCCACCTCGATCACACGGTCGAGCAGGAGGAACGGATAGCGGTGCGGCAACATGCGCAGAATCTCGCGCACCTCAAGCCCTGACTCCCGCTTCACCATGCCTGCGGTTTCCGCCAACTGCATGCGGTCCACCAAGCGCCGCACGAGTTCGGCGTTGGTGCTGTGGCCCGAGCGCGTAGCGATCACATGCGCATGCAGATCTGCGCCCAACAGTCGCAAATCGCCCAGCAAATCGAGCATCTTGTGGCGCACGGCCTCGGCCGGCATACGCATGCGCGTCTCGGGATCGCCCAGCACCAGAGTGTTCTCGCGGGTAGCTCCCTTGCCGAAGCCCGCCTTCTTGAGCATCTCGACTTCCGATGCGAGACAGAAGGTGCGCGCCGGTGCGATCTCCTTGCTGAAGGTCTCGGGCGACAGATCGATCTGGAAGGTGCCACCTTCCACACCGGGCTCGTCAAACGCAGCTGCGTATTGCACGGTCAGTGCGGGCTTATCGCTGGGCAAGGCCACCAGCGTCGCATTGCCCTCGCGCACAAACACCGGCTCCTGCAACTTGAAGTGCTTGGCCTCGGCGGATTGGTCCACCACACCGGCCTGCTGCACCAAGCGCATGATCTCAAGCGCGCTACCGTCGAGACCGGGGAACTCTGGCCCCGACATTTCGACTGTCAAGTTATCTAGACCAAGGCCCGCGCATACCGCCAACATGTGCTCGACGGTCTCTACCTCGGCTCCATCGCGCGCCAAGCGCGTGCGGCGGTCTTTTTGCGAGTGGTACGCAATCGTCGCGGGAATCGGCTGCGAGCCCGCAATGTCCGTGCGCAAGAACTCCACACCGTGATCGACCGGCGCCGGCAGCATGCGCGCGCGCACGACTTCCCCCGAGTGCAGACCGGGCCCCGAGAACTCTACCGGGGTACGCAAGGTGCGTTGTTTGCGAATCATGGTGCGTCCTTCGTTAGCTGGCGCAGGTGCGCCACCTCTTGTTCCAGAGCCTTGAGCCGTGCAGAGAGTTCCGGCAAGCGCGCCACGAGCGCGGCGGAGCGCATGGTCTGCGCTTTGGGACGCGCAGGCCAACCGGCCCAGTCTTCGCCCGCGGGCACATCGCCAAACACACCAGCTTGGCCGCCCACGCGAGCACCAGCGCCGATGGTGGCGTGACCACCTACACCTACTTGACCAGCAAGAATCGCGCGCTCACCAATCTTGGAGGAGCCTGCGATTCCCACTTGCGCCACCAGCAGCGCATTGGGCCCGACCACTACGTTGTGAGCCACATGCACCAAGTTGTCGAGCTTGGTGCCTTTGCAGATGCGAGTCGCGCCAAAGCGCGCGCGATCCACGGCGCAGTTGGCACCAATCTCCACATCGTCTTCGACGATCACAGTGCCGCACTGCGGGATCTTGTCCCAACCGGCGCGCGTGGGCTCCCAACCAAAGCCTTCGGCTCCCAGCACAGTACCGGCATGCACCACCACGCGCGCTCCCAAGACCACGCGCTCGTAGATGGTGACCAGCGGTTGCACAAAGCAGTCATTGCCCACGACAGCGTGCGCACCCACGAACACCTGCGCACGCAGGACCGCACCGGCGCCGATGCGTGCATGCGCTTCAACGACACAGTGCGGGCCTACACTCGCGGTTGCATGCACCTCTGCGGTGGGATGCACCGCTGCGGAAGCGTGCACGCCCGGCGCAGGACGGTCAAAGGTCGGCGCGAATGCTTTGATGACCTGCGTGAAGGCGCGGTTGGGATCGGCGACACGCAAGAACGCGGCACCACACGCACCGCGAGGCTCATCGCGCCGCACAACCACGGCAGCAGCGCGCGTGGTCGCCAATTGCGTACGGTAGCGCTCATTCGCGAGGAAGGTCACCTCGCGCGGGCCCGCCTCGCTCAACGTCGACAATCCTTCGACCACGAGGGCACCATCACCCTCGAGCTCGGCATCGATCAGCTCGGCCAAACGCGAGAGGGGCAGACTAGTTAGGGGCAGGCTCATGCGCGGCTCCAGACTCTGGACCACATGCGTGCGACCTACTGAGCGGTCCCACGCGTCTCCTAGGTTGCCTGTTGGCCGCGGCGCCGTCAACTTGCAGGCTCGGAAGGCCGGATCAGAACGACAAGTTCAGCAGCGAGAACGAGAACACCTGCTTGCGGTCCCCTTCCCCTTCAAGGATCGGGAAACCGAAGTTCAAGCTGACGGGGAACGGTGTCACCATCCCCACGCCGAAGCCCCAGGTGGCGCGCGTCTCGCTGAAGTCCATCTCGTAGGCCTTGGGATCCAAGAGGCCCCAGTCGCTGAACAGCGTCAAGCGGAAGGTCTCCACTTCCTTGTAGGTCCCGGGCTGCACTGTTGAGTACAGCGGATGGCGGTACTCAAGCGTCGCATCGAAGGTCGTCTCGCCGCCCAACGGGTTCTCGCCGTTGTTGGGGCCCACGCCACGGAACGCAAAGCCACGCAAGATGCGCGAACCACCCAACTGGAAACGCTCGGTGTACGGCACTTCCTCGGTGTCACCGTAGGGCGCCGCTAGCCCTAGCCCCAACCCCAAGTGGAAGCTGGGCACGACCTCATCATCCGAGGAACGACGCAGCTTCCAATACAGGTCGCCATCGAAGCGCGACTTGAAGAACTCCGCGTCACCGCCGAAGGGGCCGTACCAAGTGTTGCGCAGCACGCCCTTCACGCCTTGACGCGGGTTGATGGCCACATCCAAGTCAGTCCACGACACATCCAGCGTGGGCCCGTAAAGGTGTGTGCGCCCGACTTGCTGGTAGATCGAGCTAGGAAGCGGTGTGTCGGATGGACTCACAATGCCCGTTTGCGGCACACCGTCGAGATCATCCACATCCAAGCGCGTGGCGATCACGCCAGCCGAAACATCCAGCTCGCGTCCAAACTCGCGACTGAAGCGCACGCGTTGTTCGAAGCGCTCCTCGTCGTAGAACCGGAAGCCACGCTGCCGGTGATCGAGGCGCAGCTCCATGCTGGTTCGATCAAAGTGCGTGCGGAAGATGTCGGGCTCGAGGAAGCGGAACGAGTACGCATCGAGCACCGTACCGGGCAAGTACTCGATCTCGAGCACTTGGCCTGCACCATGGAACGCTTCCTTGTCATATAGCTCGGTGAATGTGGAGCCCAGACTAGTGGGCAGGGCTGTCAAATCAAAGTTACGCATCGACAGCGAAATACGGCCAAAAAGGCCGTTGTTGCTATCGACGCCACCCTGTACCTGCATGTTGACGACGCGGCCTTCCTCAACCTCGAACTCCACGTCCACAAAGTTGGGATCAGGAGTCGAACGGAAGCTGAAGGTCGGATCGCGATGCTCTAGCGGCGCGAACTCGTCGTTGAAGTAGCCCGTGGAATACAACCGCGAGAGCGTGCGCCGAATCTCGGCTAGGTCTGCCACCTCACCCGGCATCGCATCGGAGGTGCGCCGCATGACGCGATCGCGCGTGTGGGTAGCCCCTTTGAAGAGGATCTCGCGAATCCAACGCTTGCGACCTTGGCGCAGCTTGTAGACGACCTGCACGCTGCCATTGGCCGGATCGACCACAAGATCTGGATCAAGGAACTGGAAGGAGTCATCACCCAAGGTTGGGTGCGACAAGTAGCCACGGTCACCGTAGTACTCGCGGATGGCATCTAGATCCTCTACACGCGTCGTCTTATCCCAGAAGCCTCCGAGCTTGGTGCTGCACAATTCCAGCAGGTCTGTAGCTGGAAACAGCAGCGGTACTTCAACCTCGACTCGCTGGTTGGTGAGCGTATCGATTTGCTCTTCAACCGCTTTCACGGCAAGGGACGAGACCGTGTAGCGGCGTCCTTCATCCACACGCACATGCACCGTGACGCGCGTGCGATCCTCGCTGAACTCCAAGCGATCCACAGCAACAACGGCATCCAACCAACCGCGCTCGCGGTAGACCTCGCGCATCGCAAGCAGGTCTGCTTCCAGCGTCTCCTGCACGAAGGGCTCACCGTTCCAATCCAGCAAAGAAGGACCGGTCAGTTGCACCGAGGCGAACTTGGTCAGGCCGTCCTTCCAGAACCACATGCCGCGATCGCGCATGCTGTCATTGCCGTGCAGCACGACCTCGGAGACGTTGACTTGCGGGCCCTCGCGAATCTCGAAGATCACATCGGCAGGACCGTCAACGCCCTCTCCTTCGACCTCGCCACGGCGCACGATGTCGACCTCGGCGTACCAATAGCCCTCGCGCAGATAGCCTTCGAGCAAGCGTTGGCGCACGCGCTCTGCTTGGAAGAGGAACAGCTCACCGCGTTCTTCGAGCAGCGCCCACTTCAGCAGCGTGTCCTTGTCGATCGCATCATTGCCGGCAAAGCGCGGCTCAAGATCGACATTCATCTCCGACACGACAAGGCGCAACTCCACTCCCCCGTCCACTTGGCGGAGCTCGACATTGGCGCGCACTTTGAAGGCATTCCACAGCGTCTCAACGCCGCGCGACACCACCTGATCATCGAGCGTAGCGCCCACTTGCACTCCGAGCGCGGCCAGCAACTGATCCTCACGGTAGCGACGCTCGCCCTCGACAGAGATCGCCAGCACCTTGGGCAGCTCGCGTTGTTGCGCGTACAGCGGGGCAGCCACCGCCTGCAGGCACAGGATGGCGACTGCGCAGCGTAGACGCGCGTAGTCAGCCACCAAACGGCTCCGCGGCGGAGATTGCACGGTTCTCGAAGCGCATCATCGAGCCATTGAAGTTCAGCACCACATCGCCAGTGGGACCGTTACGCTGCTTGGCACAGATGATCTCCGCGAGGCCCTTATTCTCGGGGTTATCGCGGTTGTAGTACTCATCGCGATACAAGAGCAGCACAACGTCCGCGTCCTGTTCGATGGAGCCCGACTCGCGCAAGTCCGCCAATTGCGGCCGCTTGTTGTCGCGCGACTCGACAGCGCGCGACAGCTGCGACAAGGCGATCAAGGGCACTTCCAGCTCGCGCGCCAACTCCTTCAACGAGCGCGAAATCTGGCTGATTTCCTGTTGGCGGCTCTCGGCCTTGGGCTGCGTCATCAACTGCAAGTAGTCGACAACGATCATGTGCAAGCCATGCTCGCTCTTCACGCGCTTGGCGCGGCTGCGCATGGTCGACACGCTGATGCCGGGCGTGTCGTCGATGAAGAGCTTCATCTTCGACAACTCACCCGCCGCACGCGACAACTCGCCGTAGTCATCGGTGGCAATGTTGCCGGTACGCAACTTGTGCGCATCGACGCGCGCACGCGAGCACAGCATGCGTCGCACGATCGACTGATGACCCATCTCCAAGCTGAAGAACAGCACCGACGCCGGACGATCCAACCAATCGGGGCGGTGATCCGGATCCGCAGCGTGATCCATGCAGTTGAGAATGAACGCCGTCTTGCCCATGGAAGGGCGCGCAGCCACCACGATCATCTCGCCCGCGTTGAAGCCGCACAGCAGCTCATCCAAGTCGTAGAAACCGCTGGGCAAGCCGGTCAACCCGCTGCGATGCGTCGAGGAATCGATGCGCTTGAAGGCTTCGCCTACGGCGGCCTCCATCGAGAGCACTTCGCTGCCGCCGCCGCCGCTGTTCACCTTGAACATGCGGTCTTCGGAAGCCGAGACCAACTCGCGCACCGCATCACCATCAGGGCGCGTTTCGTAGGCTTGCGCGATGATCTCGCCCGACTCGCGGATCAGCTTGCGCAGCAGCGAGGTCTCGTGAACGATCTTCGTGTGGTGGCGCAAGTGTGCAGCCGAGCTCACGGTGTGCGTCAACTCGATCAGCCAGGCCATGCCACCAACCGACTTGCCCATCGCCGTCACCTGTTCCAGCGTCGTCACCAATTCGACGGCCACACCGCGACTGGCGAGCGTAGAGATCGCGTCAAACACGGCCGCATGCCGCGGGTCAAAGAAGTCCTCGGGCGCGAGCTTCTCGACGGTCTCGGCCACGCGATCGGGCTCAACCAACAAGGCCCCGAGCAAGGCGCGCTCGGCGTCCAGATTATGCGGCGGAATGCGGGCTTGGCTCATGGCGGGGTCCTAGAGAGTAAGCACCGGACCCACGCGAGGCGAGTACGGAAAAACAGCACTCCAAAGCTCGGGGCCGCGTCGGTCGTACCCGACGCGGCCCCGCAGGTGCAATCACTCGCCGACGGCTCAGGCCGTGGCAGCAGTCACGACGACCGTGATCGTCGCTTCCATGTCGCCATGCACGTGGATCTTGACTGCGTGCTCGCCCACCGTCTTCAACGGCGCATCGAGACGCACATCCTTCTCCGTGACCTGGTGACCCTTGGCCGCCAACAGAGCCACGATGGCGCCCGCGTTCACGGAGCCATACAGGTGGCCGCTGTCGTCCGCGCGCTCGGCAGTGGTGACCGAAACGCCCGCCAAAGCGGCGAGACGATCCGACCAAGCCTTCGTGCGGGCAGCTTCCTCGGCATCCCAACGCGCACGACGGCGCGCCATTGCCTTCTTGTTGTCTTCGGTCGCTTCCACGGCCAGCTTGCGCGGCATGAGGAAGTTGCGGGCGTAGCCCGGCGACACCTTGACGATGTCGCCCACTTTGCCCACGTACTCGACCGTTTCGCGCAAGAGCACTTCGATGTTGCGTGCCATGTTCTTAGGTTCTCCGATCAGCCCACGAAGGGCAGGAGCGCCATGTGACGGGCGCGCTTGATGGCCAGCTTGAGAGCCTTTTGGCACTGCGTGCAGTACCCCGAACGCTTGCGCGACAGGATCTGCCCGTGGGCCGAAAGGAACTTCTTGAGATGCTCGACATCCTTGTAGTCGGGCATGTGGTCTTCGCAGTACTTGCCCGAGATGGGCGGCGCGGGTGCGCGGCGTTGTTGTGCCATGTGTAGTTGTTCCTAGATGGATGAGCTGTGGATCAGCTGGTTGTGGTCAGGCTCACGCCTTGGAATCGAGGTCCACGTCGTTGAGGTCGGGCACCATGATCTCGTCGAGCGGAACCGGATCGATGATCGGCTCCTCTTCCTCGACCATGTCATCCGGCGGCGGGGCCGGCACCACGAAGTC
>Ga0208788_1000256_pt1 | contig 26974 bp, 20 predicted proteins | sample Wag4_2014_7_11_3_FD_187363 | JGI IMG/M metagenome (GOLD analysis project Ga0208788, IMG submission 187363) | Fresh water mixed with fracking chemicals microbial communities from Ohio, USA - Utica-2 Time Series FC 2014_7_11 (SPAdes) (version 2) ...
TCCCCCGCCTCCCCCGCCTCCCTTGCCAAGGGCGCGATCTTTCTGACACTGAACCCCTTCATCGCAGCAGATCGATCATGATGCGTACCTCGATGGACGGGGGAATTGATTTGTGCAGGAGCGAGCATGCTCGCGATGGTGGTCAACGATAGCGTGGGGAGTCAGGTGCCCCGCGGTGTTCTTGAGTCCATCGCGAGCGAGCTCGCTCCTACAGGGGGCTAATTCACTTCGATGGCTCACCCAACAGGCCGGTGTAGTGCGCCAGGCGTTTCTCGACGTCAGCTTTCTTCTGCAAGCCAAGCTCCATCAACTGCTTGATCCGCGCCTGGGCCGCCGGCCGTTGCACCGAACCGATGAACCCCTCCCATTCGCTGGCGATGGCTTCGTTGGGCGGCAGGCTGGCGGCGTCCACCAGTTTCTTGATGTCGGCAATCGACTGTTTGTCGAAGCGCGCGATGCGTCGGGCCATGGTGTCGACGAACTTGTCGAGTTCGGCGTCGGGTAGCGCGCGGTTGACGTAGCCATAACGCTCAGCCAGTTCACCGTTGATATCGTTGCCCGTCAGCAGCACTTCCAGCGCCCGGCCGCGCCCCATCAGACGTGGCAGACGCGCCATCGGTCCGCCGCCAGGCACCAGGCCGGCACCGATTTCCCATTGCGACAGAATGGCTTTTTCACGACTGGCAAAACGCATGTCACTGGCCAGCGACAGTTCGCTGCCCACACCCGTGGCGCGGCCGCGAATCGACACGATCGACACCACCGGCGCCTTGCTCAACCGCACCAGCATATCGGGCAGCGGCGGCAGGCCGGTCGGGCCATTGGGCAGGCTGGTGGTGTCGCTCAGCGCCGGCACGAAGTCGTAGTGGGTCAAAAAGAAATCCGGCACATCACTGTCGAACACCACGACCACCAACTTCGGATCGGATTCGATGGCCGTGATGACCTCGTTCAACTGCGGCATGGTTTCCGGACCGTAGATGTTGTAAGGCGGGTTGTGAAACGTCACCCGCCAGTACTCAGGCGTGACCCGCGTGAGCTTGATTTCCTGCTTGACCGCTTTGCTGGTCGACTCCTTGTCGGCGGAGGAAGGGGGTGTCTCGCCAGCGATAGCTGCACCTGTGGTGGCGATGCCGGCAAAGATCAATGCAACGGTGAGCGACTGAAGTCTCATGGGAACCTCTTCAGAAGGAAGATAGCCTGAAGGCATGTGGATTCCCGTGATTGATCCTGCTCCCTGCCCGGTCCCTTCGCGGGTCAACACATGAGCATGGTTTCGTGCTTGCAACCGGGAGCGGTTCAGCACGATGATCAAGAGTAGCAGCACAATAGTGGCTCACATGACCTGTCATCGGATGCGATGAGGCCAAGATAAAAGCAACGGCAAAATCAAAAGATCGCAGCCTTCGCCAGCGCCTACAAAAGCGCGCCGTACACGCCCCTCACCACTCATCAGGCCGAGCGTTAGCTCGCCTGCAGCTCTTGATCTTGATCCACCCGCCCCTTTCGGAAGGCTGAGCGCAGGCGTTCATCCGGGGATTGGCGCGCAATGCCGTTCGACGCAGTCGAACCCATTGCATGTAGGTGCAGCGAAGCAAACCGGAGGGCAATGCCCCCGGATGAATGCCGGAGTGAAGGAACCCCGAGCCTTAGCGAGGGGCCGGACGCTTGGGGCGAGCCTTTTGGTTCCTTTTTGGCGTTTGAAAAAGGGACTCGCCGTAAGGGCGAAACCCTAAGCGGCCGTTACCGCAGGAATGGATATGTACCCTATCAGCAAGGGATTGGTCGGCTGTCAGGCCGCCTTCGCGAGCAAGCCCGCTCCCACCGGTGGTTCGGGTACATCCGCACGAGACTGGTCGGCTGTCAGGCCGTCATCGCTGGCAGGCCAGCTCCCACAGGGGATTCGGGTACATCCGCGAGAGACTGGTCGGCTGTCAGGCCGTCATCGCTGGCAGGCCAGCTCCCACAGGGGATTCGGGTACATCCGCGAGCGACTGGTCGGCTGTCAGGCCGCCTTCGCGAGCAAGCCCGCTCCCACAGTCAAAGAAAAAAGGCACTGCCGATAATCGCCAGTGCCTTTTTCCAAACCGGGAAACCGCAAGAAATCAGCGCGACAACATAAAGGTGTCGTACTCCAGGTCTTCCAGCGCCGTGGACAACCGGTGCAGCCCCAGCAACACACAAACCAGCAACGACAAGGTGAACCCATAGCCAAAGAAGCTAGGGCCGAGGTACATGCTGAACAACGTCAGCGTGGCGTTCAACACCGCGAACAACACGCACAACTCCAACACCACAGTGCGCTTGTCCAGGTAGAAGAACACGTTGAGCAAGGCCATGAACACCACCTGGATACTCACACCGATCAGGTCGATGTAGAACAGCGGCAGGTAGTAACTGGAGATGCCCAGCCACTCCAGCAAACGCGGCGCGAACAGGAACAGCAGCACCGCGGTCAGCCCCTGCACCTTGCAGATTTCCAGCAGGCCCTGACGGATCGACAGGGTCATTTCGGTCTTCAGCGAGCTGATGTGCTGCAGGGTTTCACCTTCGCGGATCGCCCTGAACAGACGGTCGTACCACTCGGCGAAATCGGTCTCGATGCGCACCAGGAACACCGCCATGCCGGGGATGATCGCCAGGTACGCGAGGAAGATCGGCAGGTCATAGAGAATCGAAGCGCGCAGCGGGCCGATCACTTCGTTGGAGGTGCCCGGGTTGAACCAGAACAGGAACTTGTCGATCCAGATACCGAAGTTGTAGAAGAACCCGGTCACCAACAGGCTGACGAACACCTGGCGGCCCTTGAGGAAGTCAAAGGCGATCAGCTTCTCGGCACGGTATTCGCGCAGGATGTCGTACAGAAACAGGAACAGCAGCGTGCTGTGCCCGATCAGCAACGCCAGCAGCAGGCCCGCGATTCCCAGGAAGCTCAACAGGTAGGCACTGATGACCATCAGCGTGTAACCCGCCAGCATCACCAGCAGGATACGGTTATAAGCCTTCATGCCCGAGAGGAAGATGATCACCATCCACAGGTTGCACAGCACCACGAAGTTCGACAGCACCAGCAAGCGGTAGATCAGCGACTGATCGAACAACAGGCCCAGCACGATGATGCCCAATACCCCGGCACCGATGGTCACCATCAGCAGCACGCCCAGCAGGTTGGGCAGGATCTGATCGTACTTGTGCTCGAACAGGCGGTCGGACACGAAACGGGTGAAGAACAGCTGCAAGCCACCGGTGAGGATCAGCGAAGTGGCCATCAGGTAAGTCACCGTCACCAGGAACTGCCCCACCAGCGCATTGGGCACCACACGACTCAGGCTGATGATACCCACCAGCATCACGCTGATGATCGACAGCACCCAGGGCCCGGAGCTGATCAGCCCGGCGTAGACATAAGCGTGCAGGGTCGCGGTGTAGGAATCGCGCGACAGGATCTTGCGGAGTTCGAAGCCAATCCCGGCCATTTAACTGTTCTCCATGGCGGCTTGATACAAATCGCGATAACGCTGCAGCATCAAGGCTTCGGTGTAGTAACGGGTGACCCGCAGCAAGCCGCTGGCCTGCGCGGCTTCCCAGCGTTTCGGGTTGCGCAGCAGTTCGAGGATCGCGACGCTGGTGGCCTGCGGGTCGGCGATTGCCACCACCTTGCCGGCCAGGCCCAAGTCACGGTCTTCAGCGCTGCCGCCTTCGATCAATTCGCGGCACGAGCCGACGTCGCTGCTGACCACCGGCGTGCCGGCGGCCCAGGCTTCGAGAATCACCAGCGGCTGCGCTTCACTGATCGAGGTCAATACCATCAGCCCCAGTTGCGGCAGGATTTCCTGGATGCGCTGAAAGCCAAGGAAATGCACCTTGCCCTCCAGCCCCAGGCTGGCCATCAGGCTGCGGCATTCGCTGACGTATTCCGGGTCTTCCTCTTCCGGCCCGACGATCCAGCCTTCGGCCTGGGGCATGGCGCTGATCACGCCGCGCATGGCCCGCAGAAAGGTTTTCACGTCCTTGATCGGCACCACACGGCCGATCAAACCCACGATCGGCGCAATGCCGGGGGCGCGGGATTCGAGGGCGGCGGTCCACTGCGGCAAGTCGATGCCGTTGGGAATGACCCGGGTGCGAACCGGATCGGCGCCGTCCTTGATCTGCCGCTGACGGTTGCCGTCGTACAGCGAAATGATGCTGTCAGCGCTGTTGTAAGTCAGTTGCCCGATGCGCTCGAAGAAGCGCACCCACAGGGTACGGATGTAACCGGAGCCTGCATCGAGACTGCGGTTGAGCGCCTCACCGGAACTCTCGGCGATCCAACTGGCCTGGGCCAGGTCGATCTTGCGTTCCTTGGTGTAGATCCCGTGCTCGCTCAGCAGATAGGTGCAGTTCCAGCGCTGCTTGAGGATGCAGCCCAAAAGCCCGGCGTAACCGGTGGAAATCGAATGCAGCACCCGTGCCCGGGGCATACGCCCGGCCGCTTCGGCGAGCATCAGCATCGGCGACTGCATCGAGCGCAGGGTCCAGAAATAGTTGATGAACGACGGGTCCGCGCAATGCAGGCGATACCCTTCGCTCAACGCCTCCCAACTGGCGCGGCTGCGCAGTACGTCATCCAGGGTCAGGCGGCCCTGGGCGATGCTGTGGAGCAGGCCCTCACCCAGCGCCGGCTCCGGCGTGTCAGGGTGATGCAGGAAACGATACAGATCTTGCAGTAATTGCAGGTCCGCTTCCCGTGGCGTGCCCCGGGTATCGACCGGATGGGTCGCATCTTCGAGAAACACTTCCTCGATGTGCAGCACGTTCGAAGGCACTTGATAGCGCCGTTCGCCATAGGCCGAGCGCTGCCCGCCGATGAACATCACCGAGAAAGTCAATTCCGGCAGGCCGAGGATCATCTGATGAATCCAGCTCGACACGCCGCCGCGCACGTAAGGCCAGGTGCCTTCGAGCAGCAGGCAGATGTCGGCCTTGGGCGCCTCTTCCTTTTGACTCATGTCCAGCTCCTCACCAGATCAGCGAAGGGAGGTCGCTGACGGGTTTTTTCGGGAAGGCTGGCGAGCAACCCCGGAATTTCGTGATAGTGACCGGCCTCGAAGGCCAGCTCGGCGTGGAACGGCAGGATCTGCGCCGCGCCCATGCCGTCTTCCTGGGCCTTGGTCAGCAGCACTTCCGCGCGTTCGATATCACCGCGCTCCAGGGCGATACGCCCGGCCAGCAGAAACAGTTCACCGCCCTCGCCCGCTTGCAGGCCTTGCTCGGCATGCTCGTTGGCCTGGCTGAGTACGTGCTCGAGTACGCTGCCCTGGGCCAGGCCCAGATACGCCAGTTCCCAGTACCAGCGCGCCAGCGTGCCGTGCAACTTGCCGGCAGCCTTGGTGGTGGCGCCGTTGAGTTGGCCAAGGGCGATCTGAATGCGCAGGTTGATGTCGCTTTCCTGTTTATCGAGCATCGAGTAGGCCAGCAGGCGCACGTCATCGCTCGGGTCACCCAGGGCCAGCTTGAGGATCGGAACCGCTTCCTTGCCGGGCATGCGCTTGGTGGCCAGCAACGCGGCCAGGCGCTGATCCGGATCGGGAGCATGACGCAGCACGTCCTGCAAACCGCCATCGGCGAAGATCGGCGAGCGCGATTGCAACTGCGCCCGGTACGGCAGGTCCGGGATGCCCACCGCTTGCCAGGCTTGCTTGTCGCGCTTGCGCGGCAGGTACAGCGCCGGGAAGATCGCCGCGACGACACCGATCGTGCCGATGACCGGCACGAAGAACGCCAGGCTGAAAATGAACAGCGGGCTCCACGGCAGCGGCGCGCGGTAACGCGCCGGCAGCAGCAACCAGACTGCGCCGCACAACATCGCGCAGGCCAGGCCATGGCTGAGGGTGAACACCAGCAATTGGTGCGCCTCGGGCCAGTCGGTCCACAAGGTGGTCCAACTGCCCGCCTCTAACAACAGGGCTCCGCTAAACAGCCACTTGCTGATCATTCAGACCACACTCGTTGTACAGGAAGTTACGCAGCCCGTTGGGTTCACCAGGCTCCAGATTGAACGGCATGACCCGCACGCCGAGGCTGTCCATGTCGCTTTCAATGCCAAAGTGTTCATGCAGCATCAGGTTGATACGTGCCAGGTAGCCTTCGGTGCCTTGCGGGCTGGTCAACGGCAGCAGCACCAGCAACAGCTGATGATCGCGGTTGTTGCGCAGCGGCAGGTGCAAGTCCAGACCACGCTGACTGCGTTCCAGCAGGCGGGTCAGCTCTTCGTTCGGACGGGTCATTTCGAAGGCGAACACACCGGCCGACAACTTGTGCTTCTCGACGTCAACCTGGGACCGCTTGAGTTGCAGTGTGAAGTGCTGCGCATCGGCGTCTTGCAGTTGCAGGACCTGAGCATCGCGCAGCAGCAGGTCGGCGATGTGCCCGGCCAGCAGCGCCAGCAGGCTCAGGGTGCGGTCCTGGAAGGCGAAGAACGGCATCTGCCGCACGGCCAGTACCGCCAGCAGACGGCCTTGGGCATCGATCAACGGAATGCAGGCCTGCAACGAAGAGAACTGCGCAGCGGCGCCGGCCTCCAGCAGCTCCTGGCGCACACTCACCAGCTCACCGCGCTCCAGGCACAGCTTGACCAGACCGTCGTCGACGTCCAGCGAACCCATGACGCCGATGGTGGCCAGCGGCGCGGGCAAGACTTTCTCACCGCGATCGTCGACCCGGTACAGGCCGGCGACCCGCAGGGCGCCATACTGGCCCAGCACGGCAACGATCGGATCGGCCAAAGCCGCCAGCGCGTCGCTTTCATCAGGCATGACCCGCAATTTCTCGCGCAGGCCCAGCAACGAGCTGCGCAAGCTTTGGTCACTGCCTGCCACGCGCTGCTCCAGCAGATCGTGGGACACCCGCAGAATCTGATGCGAGCGGGTGAATTCATCAAGACGATACTGACGATAATCGTTGGCCATCTGCAGACGCTCGAGACGCCGTTCCCACAGATCGCGAACCTCGCCCACCACCATCCCGCAGACCAGCACGCCGACAATCCACGACGGCTCAAGCTGCGCATACGCGGCATGACCGGTGTAGCGCAGCACGAACACCGCAATCACCAACAACGCCGCGCTGAACAGGCCGCGGACAAATCCATAACGCACACCCAACAGCAGCGGCGCCAGAATCGGCCACGGAAAGCCACCGTGCATGCGCATCGGGTCTTCCGGGGTCAGCCACAGGCCCAGAACGATCGCCAGGCCCGTGACCAAAAACGTTTCCAGCCAAGACACCGGGCCGCTGGCGCGAGGCGCCAGGCTGTAATCCATGTGTGGAGAATTCATTGCATTCACTCGAACCGAAGGGCGCCAACAAGAGTGTCGAGCACTTTTTGCGCAGTGCCCGCCAGGCTTTCACGGGACCAGCCGGCGCGGGCGCCGCTTTTGCTCCACAGCACTTGACCGGTGCTGGCATTGAGCACGCGTAGGCTGATGCCTACTGCCGGCTCGCCGTCCAGGCCATTCTTGTATTGCCACTCTTCGACGCTGCCGGCGACCACGTAATCGAGCTTTTGCTCACGCGCCCACTCCAGCGCACCGGCCAGACGCTCGTTGTCGTCCATCAGCGCCTGTTCGCCCTGGGTGCTCGCCGGGTAGACCCGCGGTTGCAGGCCGTGGCTGCTGAGCACGCTGAGCAGGATCTGCTCACTGCGTTCACCCGCCTGCGGCGTCTGCGAATAGTTGACCATCGGCACCACACCCCACTGCGCGCTGCGCGGCAGGTTCGGGCTTTGTTCACTGGTGAAGCTGGCGCAGCCGGCGACGAACAGGACTGCCAGCGCCAGGCTCAGATTACGAATTGCTTGCATACGTCTTTCTCCCGTAGAAAATTCCATGATCAGCGTCCGAAACGCACGCCGTAGCTCACACCCAGTGTTCCGCCAGCCTTGCCGTCCCCGCCTTGTGGCGCGGATTGGTAGCCGAAGGTCAGGGCCAGTTCGTCATCACCCAGCACCTCAACGCCGATCCCGGTGTTGATGCCGTAGTTAAAGGTTTGGTCGGTCCATTGCCAGCCCGCCGTCAGGTCCACCAGCCAGGTGTACTGCGGATGGGTACGCACCAGCGCCCCCGGCAGCCCGCGGCGCCAGGTCGTACCGAAGTACAGCTGGCCGTAACGGCTTTGCAGCAGGTCGCTGGCCGATACGGTTGGTGTATCTGCCGGATCGTTCGGTATAACAGGCTCGGGCAGACCGGTATCAGGATCGATCTCCGGAATCGGTTCTGGCGGCGGCGGGTCGTTTTTGACCGGGCCGCCAAAGTTACTGGACAGGTAGTTGAGATTCTTGTTCTTGACGTTGTTCTTCTGATAGTCGACGCCACTGCGCACGGACCAGTTGGGGCCGGCGAATTCCAGGATGTGGTTGAGCTCCATCTTCAACGCATGACCGTCACCCAGATCATCGCCGGCTCGTGTCGAGAACGAGCGTTGCGCGATTTCCCAACTGAACAGGTCGCGGGCGGTCAGGCTGTGACGCCCGCCGAGGAACAGACGGTCCTGCTGACCGAACGCACGCATCAGGCCGGTGTCTTCGCTCTTGCGGTGCCAATCGACACCGGTTTCCAGCTCATCGCTTACGCCCAACTGCCAGGACCGGGACAAGCCCAGACCGTTTCGGTCGTCATCACTGCGCTGGCTGGTGTCGGCGAACAGTTTGTAACTACCGTTTTCCACCGAGCGTTGCAGAGTCAGTGCGACGTTGCGCTCTTCGCCGATTTTCGACGACTTGATGTCGTCGCCGCTGTAATCGCCCTGCTCCAGCTCAAGATCGGCATACCACTTGTCGCCCAGGTTGTGCGCGATTTCCAGACGCGGTGCGTTGAACTGAATCCCGCCGAAGTCCTGCTCCTGGTACGACAGCAGTGCGCCTTGCGGCGTACTGCCATGGATTTCCACCGCTTGACGGCGCAGCTGCTCGCGTATCGCCTCAGGCTGATCGTCGCCGAGTGCCGACAGGCTGGTTTCCAGCGCTTCGTTCTGGCGACCCACGCGACTGAGGGCCTGCGCCCGCTGCGCGGGATCGAGGTCGCTGCTGGCCAGCAATGTTTCTACCTGCGCCTTGTTGCGGCTGCGCAGTGCCTGCTGGATTTCCTCATAGCGATCGACTTTCAAGCCTTGGCTGCGAGCCCAGTCCAGCCATTGATCCTTCTGCGATTCCGAATTCGTCGCATCGAGGCGCGCCAACAGGCGTTCGAACCACAGTTGCAGCATGGCCGGTGAACCGTCCTGCCACTTGAGCAATTGCTGCTGGGCGACCCGTGGCGAGTAGCTGCTGGACATCAAACGCAGCCAAGTCGAGAACCGCTGGGACGAAGGCTGAATGTTGTCCGCCTCAGGGCTGCGCAGCAATTTCAGTCGCAGACGCTGGGCCGCATCCTCATAACCTGCGCTGTACAGCGCGTCGGCGTAGGCAGCCTGTGCCAACCAGTCCTGAGGACTGGATTTGAGGTACATGCGGTACCAGGCCAAGGCTTGACTGTCGCGACCCAGCATTTGGTTGGCGCTGGCAAACGGCAGCCAGAGCATGCGGTCTGCGCGCGCCTGCGCCCGCCATTGAGTTACCAACGGCTTGAGTTTTTCCTTGTTGCCCTGATCGACGTACAGCCAAATCAGCCGCTCGCGGAACAGGTTGTCACCCGGGTAGCGCGACAGGCCCAACAAGTACAAACGCTCAGCCTCGTCGTCCTGTCCCTCATGGGCGGCCACTGCACCGCGGATTGCCAGCACCTGAGCCTGTTCGTAAACGTCCGGATTCTGTTCAGCTTCCTTGAGCAGTTCGCCCAGCCGTTGCCAGTCGGGAAGGTCCTGTGCCAGCACCATCGCATCGACCAGGCGCGCCGGGTTCTTGGTGCGCTCCCAACTGCCAATCATCAATTCCATTGCGCGCCGTGGATTACTGGTGCGATAGCTGGCAATCAATTGCAGCTCTTCGTTGCTGCCGAGCGAGCCTTTGATGGCCAACAGTCTTTCCAGCGACGCTTGCAGCTCGTCGTCGAGTTCCAGATTCCAGGCCAACGCAGCGCGCAGGCGCCAGTAGTTCGGATCGGTGATTTTCGAGTTATCGACCTGCATGACGTTCCAGGCCGACTGGCTGTCAAACAGCACCAGATAGGTGCTGGCCCAATCGACTCGCTCGGTGCTGGTGAGGGTAAAGCGTTTGGAAAAACTCTTGTACACCTCGGCCTTGGCCGCGTACTGGCCAGTGTTTTCCAGGTTCTGCACCAGGCGCGACCACGCCAGGCGATGGGCCGGGTATTTGCGCACATAACCGCGCAGCCAGGCTTCGGCCTGCTCCGGCGTACCCCGCGATTCATGGGAGTAAACCAGCGCATCGAGTTCGATATCGGTCAGCGCGCGCTGTTCCATGATGTGTGCGAGCAAGGGAATGGCTCGGTCAAAATCGAACTGCTGAGTCGCTAACCGCCAGGCGTGCTCCCGGGTTTCGGGCGACTCCTGCAGGCTCAACAGGCGAATCCAGTAATCCAGAGCAGCTTGGGTTTCACCACGCCATTCCGCCAGATGCGCCATTTGCTCAATCAGCTTCGGATCATCCGGATGTGCAAGCACGAGCTGCTCACCGCTTTCCCAGGCGCCCTGCAGGTCGCCGATGGCCAGGCGCATACTGAAATCCTTTTCCAGGATTTTCGGGTTGTCCGGCTGCAGTACGCGCCACTGTTGCATCAGGCGCTCTGCCAGATCGAAGCGTTTGCTCGCGATCGCCACATCAACGCCTTGCTCAACCCAGGCGGCATCGGTTTGCGGATCGTTCAACTGATCGAGGGTTTCGGCCAGTACCTGCGCGGCCTGGTCGCCCTGTCCCGATGCCAGCAGGCCGTTGAAGGCCAGTTGCGCGTACTTGCGCTTCTCGGCGGGCTGCTCGCTGTTATTCTTCAACTCAAGATAAATGGCTGCCGCACGCCCGGGCTCCTCACCCGCCAGATACCATTTCGCCGCAGAGTCGAGCGCCGTGATGCGTTGCTGCGGATCGCGGGCGGCGATTTCTTCATAGACGCTGGCGGCAAATGCCGGGGCCTGCAAATTCAGGGCGAGCTTGGCCAGGTTCTCCAATTGCGGCAGCGGCAACTGGCGATGGTCGAAGCTTTTCAGACGTTCAACCAACGCCTGCTGAGTGATCAGATCGCTGCCGCTGGCCGCTTCGAGCGCGTCCAGTTCCAGGCGGTAGTAAGCCTGGAGTTCAACCTTGGGATCGGGCCAGTTTTCCACGTACTTGCGCGCCTTGGCGTAGTCGCCCAGACGGATCAACAGATCGATCAATTGCAGCCGCAAGTGTTCGTCTTCCGGGTGGGCCGTCAGCAGCAGCTCGGCATAGTTGGCCGAGACCGCATCCGGTTCACGGCCGTCGGGCTGGAATACTTCTTCACGTTGGAAGGTCGCCCACAGCAGACCTCCCACGGCAACCGCGACCACCGCCAATGCCCATGGGTTGAGCAGGCGGCTGTTTTTAGTTGCAGAGGAGCTGACCATTACTCACCTGCTTCATTGGTAATTGAAAAGTCCAAAGGCCCGCAGACGACTTGCCTGCAAAACGCTGTCCATCCACTTCGACCCGGCAGGCGGTTGCCGAGCGGACCGAGAAGGTCACGTCGAACTGCCCCGCGAAGGCGAAACTCACGCGCCGATCATCCAGATAACGCCAGTCCGTCAACGGCACGTTGGCTTCCTCCAGCGCCGGTCTGGCATCCCGATCGGGACGCAGCACCAGCAATGCACGATCGCTGCTCAGGTGTACATAACGCCCTTGCGGCAAGTCACGAACGCCAGCGATGCCTTGGGAACGCAGCAGATCCGGCCAGCCCATTTGCGGGTCCAGGCGCACGGTGCGCAGCGCGTCCATGCCGCGGATCTGCCAGGCGCCGTCAGCGGTCCGTGCCAGGCTCGCCTGATACAGGCCATGCAGGCGATCCAGGTAATCGCTCATCCACAGCGACATCGGGTGCTGCTCGCGCATGTAGCCGTAGATTTCGCCCATGGCCTTGATCGAGGCCTGCTTGGTCGCCGAGTAGAAGTGGTAGTAGAGGTGGATGCCGCGCAAACGACGTGGGCTGTCAGTCAGCTCGTAGGTTTCGATCACATCGCGGAAACCGTAGTACGGTCCTTTCCACAGATTGGTGTAGACGTTTTCGTTGATGACCGGGGCGTAGTATTGCAGGCCGCCCTCGGTGGGCCGCAGCAGCGGATTGAGGCCGGTCAGCGATGGCCGGGCCTTGGTGAGCATGGTGGAGGCACCGTTGACGTTTTTCAGGCCTGCGTCGTAAGCCAGCTTGATGGTGGCGGCCGACGGCAGCGCATCCCCTGGCCAGAAGACCATCTTCACCGGTTTTTCCGGGGTGGTCAGTTGCTGGTTGATGTAGTCGCGCGAACCAAAGATTTCACGCTTGAAATCGATTTTGTCGTAGCCCGGGATGGCCATTTTCAAACCGTATTCGGCACTGAAATCTTCGTCTTTCTCTGCCAGTTCCGGCTGCATGTAGAACGGATGGCTGAAGGTGTGGGTGGCGACTTCGACCTTGGGGTTGGCAAACAACTCGCGAGCAATCGGCTCCAGTTCGCGAGCCAGATGCGGGTACATCCCGCGGGGAGAAATCTCACCCTCGATGATCGACACGGAAGTCAGGAACGGGTTGGGCTGAATGAAGTCATTCAGCACTTGCTTGCCGGCATAAGGCGAACCGCGCACTTCGGCGCGGGATGGAAAACCGTCGCCGTCGATGTGCACCGTGGCGATCCGGCGGCCGTTTTCCGTGGTGGTGTCCGGTCGTGGCTGCGCCGGCAGTTGCAGGCTGGCCTGCAGGAAAGCGAACGGGTCGAGGATCCAGCGGCTGCGCTCATTGTTGGTTTCAAGAACATAGGGCGCCAGCGCCAGCCCACCCCACTTGGCAGTCGCCACCGGGGCGAAGGTCTGGCCGTCCTTGCCGGTCAACAGCAAAGCGGCTTTAGGCCCCTGGGGAAGCAGGGAAACAGCGGTGAGTTCACGGGACCGCGGCTGCACCGGTGCTTCGAACGCACCGATCAGAGTCTTGTCCTGATAGCTGATGGTCAGTGGCTGGGTACCGGCAGGTGCCATGAGATTGAGTCCCAGGCGCTTGAGCAACACCTTGTCCTCAGTGGGCAGGCCGGCGAAAAACACCACCGGCACTTGCTCGTCGAGACGCTTGCCAAGCCAACGGTTGAACGTCGCACCGTCCTGCGGCGGGCCGCTGGCCATCCAGGTAATGATGCCGGCGTACAAGCCGCTGAAACGATGTTCCGGCAGGCTGTCGACAGCCAGGTAATCAACCCGGTAACCGAGGTATTCGAGCAGGCCACCCAGCATCGTATGGCCGGCGTTCACCGTCAGGTCACCTTCCCGAGGGTCGTAGACCAAAGCGACGCGGCGTGGCTGGACCTCGACGTTGCTGATGCCCATCGAGTTCAACTCAGGGGTGCTGATGAACGGAATGTAGCCTTCATCGCGCAGACGCTTGGCCAGCTTGCGGGCTTCCTCACGACGCTCCGGTGGCAAATAGTCGATCGCCACCAACGGAATGCCCTTGGCACGCAAGGGTGCAAGTTCGCCCAACAGCCACTGGCGATCCGCTTCCGGAACTGGGCGATAGCGCTTGGCGGCTGCATCCCAACCGGCGTACAGCGACTCAAACGCGACGGCTGATGCCACGCCATCAAGTTCGGGCAGCACTTCGAAGCCGCGGTTGAAGAACAGTTTCAAGCCTGGCTGACGCTTGTGCAGTTCACGCAGCAAACTGGCCAGCGCCTTGCGTTGGGCTTCCCGAGAGGCTTCCGGCAACAGTTGAAAACTGTCGAGGGTGTCGAGGAACAGGCCGGCATAGCCCTGGGCCTGCAGTTGCTTGGCACGGCCAAGCAAGTGTTCACGCCAGGCCTGAGTGGTGAGGTCCATGACCTGGCTGTTCCACGAGTCATTGCGCACCGGGGAAACCGCGGCGGTGAGGCCGGCCTTGGTGATGTCCGCCTTGTTGCCGTCGAACTCGCCCACCGACAGGTAAGCGAAGGGCTCGCTACCCAACTTGCGAAGCGTCGTGACATCGCCCGCGGTCATGTGCCCAGGCTCCACCACCGCCCAGTCGAACTGAGCCAGTTCGGCCAGTGGCGGCTCTTCGGCATACCAGAAGGTCACGCTGGAGGGTGGCGTCAGTGCGGCGGCCTGCACGGCTGGCCCGCTCACGCACAGTGCCAGAGCGGCTAACAGTCGCTTGGCGACCGAGCGGACACGCGTCCTGCGAAAAACGATTTCCATAACTCACTCTTGAATTGACTGAACCAGTGCCACTGAAACTCGGGCGGTCACACCGCCCCGGGTTACAGACTACGGATGAGTTGCGCCAGCCCTTTGCCGATCGACGTCGGCTCCGGGAGGTTGAAGCGCTCGAGCAGGCGAGCATTGTTGGCGCGCGAGTGGCGAATATCGCCCTGACGTGGCGCCAGATGATTCACAGTCAACGGATGGCCGGTGGCACTGCCCAGCTCAGCGATCAGATCATTGAGGCTGGTGGAGCGGCTCAGGCCGATATTCACCGCACCGGGCTGCGGCTTGGTCGCCTCCACGGCCTGCAGCAGAATGCTCACCAGGTCCTGGACGTAAACGAAGTCGCGGGTCTGCTCGCCGTCGCCGAAAATCGACACCGGCAGCTGTTTCAATGCCCGCTCGGTAAAAATGCTGATCACGCCGGAGTACGGCGAAGAAGGATCCTGGCGTGGGCCAAAGATATTGAAGAAGCGCAGGATGACCGGTTCCAGGCCGTGTTCGCGGCGATAGAAATCCAGGTAGTACTCGCTGGCCAGTTTGTCGCTGGCGTACGGCGTGAGTGGTGATTTCGGGGTGTCTTCGTCAATGGCCGTGCCTTCGCCATTGTTGCCATAGATGGCTGCGCTGGACGCAAACACCACGCGCTTGACCCCGCCCTTCAACATGCTTTCGCACACATTGAGGGTGCCGACGAAATTGCTCTGGTGAGTCGAAACCGGATCATCCACCGACGCCTGCACCGAGGCCACCGCCGCCAGATGCACGACGGCGTTGCAGCCTTGCATGGCTTGGGCAACGGTGGCGCTGTCAGCGACGTCGCCGGTGACCAGATCCAGGCTGGCATTGTCGATCGGCAAATTGCTGACCTTGCCGGTGGACAGGTTATCCAGCACGCGAACCTGGTAACCCTTGGCCAGTAGTGCCTCTACCAGATGCGACCCAATGAAACCTGCCCCGCCCGTCACCAATACTCGCTCTACAACCATGAAATTTCTTCCTGAAGATTCGAGCGGATACTAGTTTTGCAAGTCCGCTATCGGTTTGGGTCAGTTTAAAAAACGTACGTAACGACTGTAAAACTAACCGGTCACGAATGACAATTTTATGGCGCAACGCCATCAAACAGCGGGAGATAATGGGAGTTCCCGCTGACACTGTCAATAGGTTGTCTAATTTGTCGCTGAATGGATACGAAAAAAGAAAATAGCCATTTTTTTGACGACCGAATCGGATCCAAAAGAGCTCTTATTTATGCATCAAGCTCCGATCATTGTCGATGTGCAACCCAGTCTTTCGCCTTCCAATGACTCATCCAACTACCGCCACGGCTGAACGAAAAATGCCGTTGCAGAATGAACCTGGATGGCCCCCCGCTATTAACGATAGCAGCCTAATCAAAGCTGACCAGATTTTCGTCAAATATGGCGACTCGCCCAGTTACACCTGGCCCCGGTGGATTCGCTTATCGTGTATCGGCTTGCCTGTGCTCGATTCACCCGAGCGATGCCCTCCCCTGGCAACGAGCGATACCCTTCTACACTCAATCGGCAATCCACCCAGACAACCGTCGAACGAGCCCGCCATGACCTCCTTCAAAGACCCTTTCAAACAAGGCAAGGACGCACGCAAGAAGTGCCCGCGCAGTTCCCACGCGGCAGTGGGCAAAACCAACCGCGATCCGATTCCGCTGATCAAGGCGTCGAGCGAGGGGCGGGTCAGGTCGTTGGTGGAGTTGCGCTACGGGCGGATGCTGGTGTCGCCTTTTACCTTCTATCGCGGCAATGCGCTGTTGCAGGCCCACGATCTGGCGGGCACGCCGAACATGGGGCTGGTGTCGCCGATCTGCGGTGATTGTCACTTGATGAACTTCGGCGGCTTCGCCACGCCCGAACGCAATCTGCTGTTCAGCGTCAACGACTTCGACGAAGCCCATCCCGGGCCCTGGGAGTGGGACTTGAAGCGGCTGGTGGCCAGTTTCCTGGTGGCCGCCCGCGATCTGCGTCACGGCGGTTCGGTGGAGCAAGCGGTCTGCCATGAAGTGGTGGCCGCCTACCAGCAAACCATGCTCGAGTGCGCCGAACAGAGCGCGCTGGATACCTGGTACGAATCCATCACTTACGATGATTTGCGCGATCAGGCGCGCAAAAACACCCTGGAGCATGTCGAGCGCTCCATCGCAAAAGCCGAGCGACGCACCCACACCGAATTGCTGCCCAAAATCAGCGAACGCGATACCCATGGCCGCCTGATCATCCGTGATGACCTGCCGGAAATTTTCCACCTGCACAACAACACCACCCTGCTCGATGCCGACGACGACTGGCTACGCCTTTCCGACTGGCGACCGCTGTTCGACACCTTCATGCGTGACTACCGTGGCACGTTGCAGGGGGATCGCCGTGAGTTGCTGTCACGTTTTCGCGTTCAGGACATGGCGTTCAAGGTGGTGGGTGTCGGCAGTGTCGGCACCCGTTGCCTGGTGGCGCTGTTGACCGATCAGCAGGAATCGCCGTTGTTCCTGCAATTCAAGGAAGCGCGACGCTCGGTGCTGGCCGGGTACGTCAAGGCCAAGTCGCGGGTACGCCATGAGGGCCAGCGAGTGGTCGAGGGCCAGCGCCTGATGCAATCGGCCAGCGACCTGTTCCTTGGCTGGACCACCGGCCCCAGCGGCCGCCACTTCTACGTTCGCCAATTGCGTGACATGAAGGTGTCGGCTGAGCTTGAAACCTTCGATGCCGACACCTTCATCGCCTACGGCAGAGTCTGTGGCCTGGCCCTGGCCCGCGCCCACGCCAAGTCTTGCGGCTGCGCCGCCCGCATCAGTGGCTACATTGGCACGGGCGACGCGCTGGCCGATGCGCTGTACAAATACGCCAAGGGTTATACCGAACAGAACGAGCGCGACTTTGAGCGCTTTCAACAGGCCTGTCGCAAGGGGCGACTGCATGCGCGCTCAGAGGCCGATTTTGCGGCGGATCATTTGCCTTGATCATGCCCGCGCATCGACATGAACTTTTCTTCACCCCCACTTGATCCCACTCCCTGTACATTGCCTTGGCTCATTCAAGAAACTACGGTTTGCCCGCCCTCCCGCGGGCTTTTTTTTGCCTGTAGATTGCACGTCATTCCCTCCACTGCCGGAGCACCCGATGACGATCTTCACCCTCCCCTGCAAACGCCTGGACCTGGCGATCCTGAGCCCCAGCCAAGCGGCGCTGGAAAGCGACTTCTATGGACGCAACCACACGCACCTGGCGCCGTGGTCGCCGGTTCGCCCGGACGACTATTACACCCCGGAAAAAATCCGCTCGCGCCTGGCGCAACAAGCCATGGCGTTCGATGAAGGCTATGCGGCGCACTTTGCTGTGCTCGATCGTGACAGCGGGCAGATGATCGGGGCGTGCAACTTCAGCGGCATCGTGCGCGGTGCGTTTCAGGCGTGTTATCTGGGCTATCACATTTGCCAGTCCCGCGAGGGCCAGGGCCTGATGCACGAAGCGCTCGAGGCGGCGATTGGCTACATGTTCGAGACCCTGAACCTGCACCGGATCATGGCCAACTACATTCCCGGCAATGACCGTAGTGCACGGTTGCTGGAGCGATTGGGGTTCGAGCGAGAGGGGTATGCCAAGGATTACTTGAACATTGCCGGGAAGTGGCAGGATCACGTGCTGACGGCACTGGTGAGCCGGGTCTGGGAAGATCCGGATCGGCAGTGGTCGCGGGCGTTGGGGTGATGGCGGCTATGTGCGGGCCGACTTCGGTCTGGCCGGGTGTCCAGCGCTGGTCAACATCGATCCTCAACAATAAACCCGACAACACACACACCCTGTGGGAGCCAGCAGGCTGGCTCCCACAGTTTGATCGGCGTTCAACCGGTAGCCACTAATCCCGGGGCTTCGGCCTTCTCGAGCACCGGCATCTCCAGCCTCGCTCGCCCGTAAAACGCCAGCGCCGTCAGCAAACACGCCAGCCACACCACAATCCCGGCCCAGAAGGTATGGGACATGTAGTGCCAGCCCTGCACCACTCTGGTAGTGCCATACACAAAGCCCAGCCCCAAAAAGCCATACATCAGCGCTTTCGAATAGCGCCAGCGATAACGCCGCGCCACGAAGTACAACGCCAGCATCGTGAAGCCACCCGAAGCATGCCCACCGGGCCAGCAACGACCGTCACCGGCGACTTTCAGCAAATCGAAATTCTCGTACCATTCCTTGTGCTCGATCTTGCCGCCGTACTGGGTCGTTTCGATCGGGCAATACACGCTGGTGTGGCCTTTGAGGTAGTGGATCAAACCCGTGCTGATGGCAAACGCGAATACCACGTACAGGAAATCCCGGCGATGTTTATGGGTGAAGCGCAGCACTGGGCCGACTTTGATTTTGTCCAGAAACGCGACCAGCTTCGGACGCTTTTCGGCCCTCAGCAGCGACCAGACAAACGACAGCACGGCGCCGATGATCGCCATTTCGCCGGTCCAGTTGGGAATGACCCGCGCCCATTTATGGGTGATCTTCTCAAACAGATGCACATGGTCCAGCGGAAACTTCTGTGTCACCGGATCGAAAAAAAGATCGTTGAACGCGATGTCGATCCTGGTCAGATCGAAACAAAGAAACACCACTACTGCACAGGCCAGTGGGATCCCGAAGTTCATCCAGTAAAAGCGGTAGCGGCTCTGCATGTTGTGTCCCGGATTGGAGAGTGAATTCATTTGAACGCGACCGAACGCCAGTCTGATGCCTCAACAAAGCCCAGCATACGCGGTGCTTGAGGGTCATGAGCATTGATAAACAGCGAAGCGCCGTAACCCGGGACCGAGGACGGCAACTTGAGGTCTTTCTCCAACTGCGTCATGCATTCACTGTGGGTCACCAGGATCAGGTTGCGACCGGCAACCTTGTGCGCCAGGGCATCACGCAGCATGGTGCCTTTGCAGTTGACCAGCCATTGGTCACCGGCATCCACTTTGTTGAACATGTAGCCGGCGGTTTGCGCCGTGCGCATCATCGGACTGTTGTAGACATCGGCCTTGCCCAGGCCCAGACGCTCGAACTGAGCGCCGACGGCCACCGCCACATCGCGTGAACGATCGGTAATCCCGTCATTGCCCATCAGACACGCCGCGCTGGAATGGTCGCAACGCTCGACGTGGCGCACCAGCACGATCATGTCGCCGCCAGCCCACCCCGCCAGCAACGCCTGAGCACCGGCGACGTTACCATGGGCAAGGTCCGGGACGGCGGCAGGCCGCATCAGGTACAGGGCCAAGGGAATCGCCAGCAACGCCGACATCAGGACCACGGCCACATTGCGATAGCGGGCAAAACCGCGCAAGACGATGGTGCGGGTCACGCCGAACAGATTCAGTCTTAGTTCCACATCAAGCCGCCTCACCGGCATGCCCCCTCATTCGATGCGCCGAGGGTAGAGAGACGAGCGTGGGCAGGTAGTGAAAGGCTTGTGAAAAAAAGCTTAAGACCCCCAGCAAGAAAATCCTTTCAGCTCTCGTGAATGCAGCCGATACAAACCTTCTACACCTGCTGCTGGCGCCTAAAAACAACAATCTTCCAGCCAACTGACGATCGGAAAGCACCACGTTCCTGGAGGAATTTTTGATGAACAACTGGTTCGGCAACATCAGCGTGAACCTGAAACTGGGCCTGGGCTTTGGCCTGGTCCTGGCCTTGACCTGCGTGCTGGCCCTCACCGGCTGGACCAGCCTGGGCGGTCTGATCGACCGCAGCAACTGGATGAGCGACATCACCCAGCTCAACGCCAGCCTGACCAAGCTGCGCGTGGCGCGCCTGCAGTACATGCTGGCCAACGGCGACGAAACCATCGCGCAGAATGTGCAAAGCACCCTGGAAGGGTTTTCCGCTCAGCAGCAAGCGCTGCTGGTGAAATTCAAGAGCCCGGAAAACCTCAAGCTGCTCAAAGAGCAAGGTGGCGTGATCGACGCCTACAAGGCATCGCTGAACAAAATGCGCAGTGCCTATCGCGCCGCCAACAGCGCTCGCGACGTCATGACCGCCAACGGCCAAACCGCCAACACGTTGATCAACGACATCAACACCCAGGTGCAGCAACTGCCGCCGAGCGATCAGCGCTTCGAACAGTTCCAGGCCATCAGTGCCGCCAAGGAAGCCTTCCTGCTGGCCCGCTACGAAGTGCGTGGCTACACCGCCACCGCCAACGCCGAGACTGAACAGAAAGCCGTCGCCCAACTGGACGCCGCGATAGCCAGCGTGAAATCCCTCAACGCGCATTTCGCCGAACTGCAGCCACAGGCCCTGGGCCAGTTGCAAACCGCACTGGGCACTTACCGCAGCGCGCTGCAGGCCTACAAGACCGCGGACAGCGACGTGGTGCAGGCGCGCAAGGAAATGACCGACCAGGGCGCCGCTGTGGTCTCCCTGAGCGAGCAGCTGTACCAGATCCAGCTCGACCGTCGCGATGCCGAAAGCGCCCAGGCGCGCACCCTGCAACTGGTCAGCACCTTGCTGGCGTTGCTGGTGGGGATCATTGCCGCTGTGCTGATCACCCGGCAGATCACCGGCCCGTTGCGTGACACCCTGGCCGTGGTCGATCGCATCGCCAGCGGTGACCTGTCCCACGACGTCAAGGTCACCCGCCGCGACGAACTCGGCGTGTTGCAGCAAGGCATCGCTCGCATGGGCGTGACCCTGCGCGATCTGATCAGCGGCATCCGCGACGGCGTCACCCAGATCGCCAGCGCTGCCGAAGAATTGTCGGCGGTGACCGAGCAGACCAGCGCCGGGGTCAACAGCCAAAAGGTCGAGACCGATCAGGTCGCCACCGCCATGCATGAGATGACCGCCACAGTGCAAGAAGTTGCACGCAACGCCGAGCAAGCCTCGCAAGCCGCCGCCGCGGCCGACGGCGAAGCCCGTGAAGGTGACAAGGTGGTCAACGAAGCCATCGCCCAGATCGAGCGCCTGGCCAGCGAAGTGGTGCGCTCCACCGAAGCCATGGACGTGCTGCAACAGGAAAGCGACAAGATCGGCAGTGTCATGGACGTGATCAAGTCCGTGGCCGAACAGACCAACCTGCTGGCGCTCAACGCCGCGATCGAAGCGGCCCGGGCCGGTGAAGCCGGTCGTGGTTTTGCGGTGGTGGCCGACGAAGTGCGAGGCCTGGCCCAGCGCACGCAAAAGTCCACCGAAGAAATCGAAGCGCTGGTAGCCGGCCTGCAAAACGGTACGCAACAGGTCTCGGCGGTGATGAACAACAGCCGCGTGCTCACCGACAGCAGCGTGGCCCTGACCCGCAAGGCCGGCGAGTCACTGGAAAGCATCACCCGCACCGTGTCCAACATCCAGTCGATGAACCAGCAAATCGCTGCCGCCGCCGAGCAGCAAAGCGCCGTGGCCGAAGAAATCAGCCGCAGCATCATCAACGTGCGCGATGTGTCAGAACAGACCGCCGCCGCCAGCGATGAAACCGCGGCGTCGAGTGTGGAACTGGCAAGGCTGGGCAATCAGTTGCAGATGATGGTCAGCCACTTCCGCGTCTGACGCTCGTTCAGCGGTGAATGAAAGGTCCATTCGCGAGCAAGCCCGCTCCCACAGGATTGTGCAAAACCTGTGGCAGCGGGCTTGCTCGCGATGGCGGTACAACAGGCGCCTCGAGACTACCCGTATCAGCGCACAGGTAGATGCAATTCAATCGGACGACACTAGCAAGAGCCGGTCAACAATCCTGCGTCCTCACACACTGATCGCATTGGTAAACACCAACCGATTGCCAAACGGATCGCTGATGGTCATGTCCTGGCTGCCCCAGGGCATGGCTTGGATCTGTGGGTGGGAGAACTTGTATTGCTTGGCCACCAGCTGCTGCTGGAAGGCTTCGAGTTCATCGGTTTCGATGCGCAGCGCCGAGCCTGGGGTGGCATCGCCGTGGTGTTCGGACAGGTGCAGCACGCATTCGCCACGGGAGACTTGCAGGTAGAGCGGGAAGTCGGCTTCGAAACGGTGCTGCCAGTCGATCTTGAATCCAAGGAAGTCGACGTAGAATTCGATGGCCTTGTTTTCGTCGAAGATCCGCAGGATCGGGGTGGTTTTGCCGAAGCTCATCGAGTTGCTCCCAGACAGAAAGAGCCCGGCGTGTAGCCGGGCTGGACGTCAGCGAATCGGCGCGGTAATGGCAATCTTTAATCTCAATATGCCATCACTGTGACGCACTGCCCGAAATGCACTGAAACCCGTCGCGCAAATCCCCTTCTCGCGCCAGAAACCGCCCTTCCCTGCGACCGTTGGCCTGGCCATCGCGATAACTGAGCACACCGTTGACCCACACCCCTTCGATCCCTTCGGCGGCCCGCTGGGGATCATTGAAATCCGCCACATCGCGGATGGTCAGTGGGTCGAACAACACCAGGTCCGCCCAATGCCCTTCACGGATCTCGCCGCGTTCTTTCAACCCGAATCGCGCCGCCGACAGCCCGGTCATCTTGTGCACGGCGGTGTGCAGCGGGAACAGGCCCACGTCTCGGCTGAAATGACCGAGCACCCGCGGGAATGCACCCCACAGGCGCGGATGGGGAAACGGGTCTTCCGGCAAGCCATCGGAGCCGACCATCGACAGCGGGTGCGCCAGAATCCGCCGCACGTCCGCCTCGTCCATTCCGTAATACACCGCGCCGGCCGGTTGCAATTGGCGGGCGGCATCGAGCAACGACAGGTTCCATTCGGCGGCGATGTCCATCAGGTCGCGTCCGCCCATGTCCGGATGCGGCGTGGACCAGGTGATGGTGATGCGATGGGCGTCGGTGACTTGCTTGAGGTCCAGGGTCGAGGAGCTCGCCGCATAGGGGTAGCAATCGCAGCCCACCGGGTGGGTTTTCGCCGCCTCCTCCAGGGACGCCAGCAGTTGCGGACTGCGCCCCCAGTTGCCGGCACCGGCGCATTTGAGGTGGGAAATGATCACCGGCGATTTGGCATGGCGACCGATCTGGAATGCCTCGTCCATGGCTTCCAATACCGGTTCGAATTCACTGCGCAGGTGGGTGGTGTACACCGCTCCGAACGCGGTGAGCTCTTCGGTCAGTTGCATGACCTCATCGGTGGAGGCCGAGAAGGCGCTGGCGTAGGCCAGACCGGTGGACAGGCCCAGTGCGCCGGCTTCCAGGCTCTCGCGCAGTTGTTCGCGCATCGCCGAAATTTCATCCGCTGTCGCGGTGCGAAACAGGTCATCGAGGTGATTGCTGCGCAACGCCGTATGCCCCACCAGCGCCGCCACGTTCAGTGTGGTATTGGCCGCTTCGACCGCGGCGCGGTAATCGCTGAAGGTCGGATACACGAACGCAGCGGCGGTGCCGAGCAGGTTCATCGGGTCCGGCGGATCACCCCGCAGGCTCACCGGCGACGCGCTGATCCCGCAGTTGCCGACGATCACCGTGGTCACGCCCTGACTGAGCTTGGGCAGCATCTGCGGCTGGCGGATCACCACCGTGTCATCGTGGGTGTGCACGTCGATGAAACCGGGCGCCAACACATGCCCTTGGGCGTCGACAACCTCGGTGGCGCGGGCGTCACCGAGGTCGCCGATGCGCTTGATGCGGCCGTTGAGAATCGCCACGTCGGCGGCATAGCCAGGGCGGTTGCTGCCGTCGATGATCAGGGCGTTGCAAATCAGCGTGTCGTACTGCATGTCAGTCTCCCAGCGGCAAGTGATCGTCGCCGCCGCGGTAATCGTCCAGGGCCAGTTTGATCCGCCGCAGACGTTCTTGATTGTCTTGAGGATTAGCCAGTGCCAGCTCCGTGGCAAGCACATCGATGGCCAGCAGCATGCCGTAGCGCGCCGCCGTCGGTTTGTAGATGAAGGACGTTTCGGCGCCTTGCAGCGGCAGGACGATGTCGGCCAGTTGCGCCAGTGGGGAGTCGCCGCGGGTGATGGCCAGGATGCGGGCGCCGTAGTTGCGCGCCAGTTCCACGGTCTCCAGCAGCTCCGGGGTGATGCCGGTCAGGGAGCAAACAATCACCACCTGTTCGGCGCTGAGGCTGGCGGCGGTGACGCGCATCATCACCGCGTCGTGGCACACCGAAATCGGGTAACCGAGGCGTACCAGACGCACCTGCAACTCATCGCTGCACAGGGTCGAGCAGCCGCCCATGCCGAAGGCGTGAATCATCCGCGCCTTGCCCAATAGCTTCACCGCATCGGCAAAACGCGACTCGTCAAAGCCCGACAGGTGCTGGCGCAGGGTCGACTCGATATCCCCGACAATCTGCCCGTAGAACGCCGACTGATCCGGTGTGCCCGCCGGGTCGAGAAAACGGCTGCCGACCCCGCTGGCCTGGGCCAGTTGCAGGCGCAGGTCACGCAAGTCGCGACAGCCCACGGTGCGGGCGAAACGCGACAGGGTGGCGGTGCTGACTTCCGCCCGCTGCGCCAGCTCATCGAGGCTGGCGGACGCGGCAAATCCTACGTCGTCGAGCATCAGTCGGGCGATGCGTCCTTCACCGGCGCTGAAAGAATCCTGGCGGGCGCGAATCTGGTAAAGGATGTCCATGGCAGCGGGCTCCGGCTAAATCAGATAGGAAAGGCCAACGGTCAGGCCGAAGGCGACGAGCGAGATCAGGGTCTCGAGCACGGTCCAGGTCTTGAAGGTCTGGGCCACGGTCATGTTGAAGTATTCCTTGATCAACCAGAAGCCGCCGTCGTTGACGTGGGAAAAGATCACCGAGCCGGCACCGGTCGCCAGCACCAGCAATTCCGGGTGTGGATAACCCAGGCCGATGGCCACTGGTGCGACCACACCTGATGCGGTGGTCATGGCCACGGTAGCCGAGCCGGTGGCGATGCGCATCAGCGCGGCGAACAGCCAGCCCATCAACAGCGGCGACAGATGGAATTCGTGGGCCAGGCCGACGATCTGGTCGGTGACGCCAGCGTCCACCAGGATCTTGTTCAGGCCGCCACCGGCGCCCACCAGCAGGGTAATGCTGGCGGTGGGTGCCAGGCATTCGTTGGTGAACTTGAGGATCGATTCGCGGTTGAAGCCTTGGGCGATACCCAAGGTCCAGAAGCTGAGCAAGGTCGCCAGCAACAGCGCGATCACCGAGTTGCCGATGAACAGCAGGAACTGGTTGAGGGCGGTGCCCGGCGTTGAAATCAGGTTGGCCCAGCCGCCGATCAGCATCAGTACCACGGGCAGCAGAATGGTCGCCATGGTGAGGCCGAAACTTGGCAGGCTGCTGCGGGGCTCGCGTTCAAGGAACTGCCGTTCAAGCGGATTTTCCGCCGGCAACTGGATACGCGGCACGATGAACTTGGCGTACAGGGGGCCGGCGATGATCGCCGTGGGAATACCGATGGCAATTGCGTAGAGCAAGGTCTGCCCCACCGACGCCTGATAGGCCTGCACCGCGAGCATCGCCGCCGGGTGCGGCGGCACCAGGGCATGCACCACCGAGAGCCCGGCGACCATTGGCAAACCGACCATCAGGATCGACACGCCGACCCGCCGCGCCACGGTAAATGCAATCGGCACCAGCAACACGAAACCGACTTCGAAGAACAGCGGCAACCCCACCAGGAAGGCGATGCAGACCATTGCCCAGTGGGCGTTCTTCTCGCCAAAACGGTCGATCAGGGTCCGCGCCACCTGCTCGGCGCCACCGGACTCGGCCATCATTTTGCCGAGCATGGTGCCCAGCGCCACCACCAGCGCGATATGCCCCAGGGTCTTGCCGACCCCGGCCTCATAGGCGCCGACCACGCCGGACGGCGGCATCCCAGCGACCAGCGCCAGGCCGATGGAAATCAGGGTGATCACAATGAACGGATTGAGCCGGTAGCGCGCGATCAGCACGATCAGAGCGATGATGGCAACGGCGGCATACACCAGCAGCCAATAGCCGAAGGACAGGGTCATGCGGTACTCCTCGAGAGGGTCACGTCGAAAGTTTTGTGAAACTCTTAAAACATTTCGGCTTGCGATTATCAAACGAGGTGAAAGTAATTTTCGTGCAGAGGTAAGGCGTGTCGCTGATGGGTATGCCGTGTCGCTAATAATGAAAATGGCACCGGCGAATTTTCATCGCCGGGCGCCGATGCCGTCGTCAGTCGTGATTGACCCGCGCCCGCTTGAGCAGCTTTTTGCAGCGCTCGGACAGGTGCAACACCCGCAGGTGCTTGCCGGCCTTTTCATAGCGTTCGCGCAACGTCTTGAGGGCAGCGATGGCCGAGTAGTCGACGAAGCTCAGGTGACGACAGTCGACCGTTACCACCGCCGGGTCGTTGGCGGGATCGAACTGGTTGAGGAACGCAGTGGTCGAGGCAAAGAACAGCGTGCCGTGCATCAGGTACAACTTGCTGCCGTCAGCCTCCAGGTGACTGTCGGCGTAGAGCTCGCGGGCCTGCTGCCAGGCGAAGTTCAGCGCAGCGATGATGATCCCGCACAGCACTGCCGTGGCCAAGTCGGTAAACACCGTGATCACCGTCACCGCCAGAATCACCAGCACATCATTGAGCGGCGCCTTGTTCACCACCCGCAACGACGCCCAGGCAAAGGTCTGCTGCGACACCACGAACATCACCCCCACCAGCGCCGCCAGCGGAATACGCTCGATCAGCGGCGACAGAAACAGGATGAACAACAGGATCGCCCCCCCCGCCACCACCCCGGAC
>Ga0208788_1000258_pt1 | contig 26936 bp, 37 predicted proteins | sample Wag4_2014_7_11_3_FD_187363 | JGI IMG/M metagenome (GOLD analysis project Ga0208788, IMG submission 187363) | Fresh water mixed with fracking chemicals microbial communities from Ohio, USA - Utica-2 Time Series FC 2014_7_11 (SPAdes) (version 2) ...
TTGGCTGGCTGAAGGAGAACCGTCGCATCGTGACGCGCTTCGACAAGCTCGCAACAAGTTTTGCGGCGATGGTCTCATTGGCCTGCGCTATGCGGTGCTTGCGACAATACTTTACGTACAGAGCCTAAAGGTAGAAATCGGTGCTACACCCACAGGCAGTTTTCCCGGATATCAACTCTCGTCCAATCACTACCTGAGGTTGTCCAAGTACAGCAGAGATCCCGCACGTGGTGTGCGGCAAAACGAGTGGAACTCGGAGAGCGCTTTAGCTTTATCTTCGGACTGCCCAACACTTTTCCCGACATCGTCCAACGAGCGGCCTCCATTCCCTACGGAGGCCCGCGGCGACCTCGCGAATTCAGAGCGGGAACGTTCCAGGCAGTGAATCTTCTTCACTGCCTCCAAGATGCAATTTCAGCGGCCGCCCAACTAAACGATCTGATGGACGCACTGGACGCGCCAGACATGTTCAATCGCAATTCGAAGATAGAGTGTCAGGTTGCTCGCCTGCGCAAACATGGCCAGATGCATTACCTCGACAAATACATCTACGCCCTGCGTGGTAAGTTTCTTTGGAAGGAAGATCAGCAATGGCTGCGCGATGTAAAGGAAGGTCGTATTTCAATGACTGACTTTGACGATCGCGTTGCTGCTAGGGAAGCGCGGAACGAACAAGCCAGCGTTTTGCATTGGAGGTCTGTCTACGCGTTGACACAGCAGTTGGCTGACTTCTTTGAGGGCGCAGGAACATACCACCACGGCACACTCACGAGGCGACTTAGAGAGCAATTTGGCAGACGAATAAAGCTTTTGCGCGAATCAGCATCCTGCGGCTCTGGATTTGTGCTCGAACTCGAAGACGGGCCGATAATTGGCAGCGGGAAAAAAATTGATGAAGGTTTTGTGTTTGTAAATTTTGTCATCGCCCTTGCGGGTGAGCTCGAGTCAGCTTCACCAGATGTCCACTCCTACTTCTCGGCTGTAGAGAGGGCATCGGAACGATCGACTGCGGTTGCATCGACACTGCGACGGGTTGTCCGGCGTATAGATACGCTTGAGCATCAGAGCGCTCGCTGTTAACTGAAGCGCCCACCAGGTTTCGGCAGTACTCGCGATTTGTTCATCACGCAGCCGTTGGACGCTGGGGGCGATTCAGTTAGCAGGACCCCAAGCCAGCTAAGCTTGGCTCATACGCGCTCACTTAACTTCAGTGGAAAGACGAATCCAATCTGACGCTGGGTTCTGGATTGCACAGTTTCCTGTCTCGCCTTGAAACCCCGGAAACTTAACAATTCCCAGGGAAGGATTCGTTTGGTAAAACTTGCCCAGACCGCATGGCCCGAAATCGACAGTGATGTCTTCCAGAGGCCGATCGTAGCTCATCGGCCTACTCGAGGGAGTGAGTGCGCCTTTGGCGATCTGGGCCTTGCCATTGACGTCCACACTGGCCATCTCAAAAGTCTTCTGCCCGTCCTGATCATAGATCTGAACGTAGTTGCCTTGCGTGGAGGGGAATTCAACACGACGGTGATCACTGGCTTCGCTTGCGTTGGCCAAGAGGGCGAGCGAGAGGGACAAAGACCCGAGTACGAAATGCATCTGCTTCATTGGTATTTCCTGGTGAGTGCGCTGACGACGGGATGCGAAAGCGCGTTAACTCACAAGATGGGGGCGACCTGGGAAAATATCCAGTAGTTTGGAGATGATATTTCCGGTAGCACGCCAGCCCTATCCACAACGCTTAGTAGCTTTGCACGTGCGCACACAGAGGATGGTGAGAAACGCGGCGAAGACTCAATCGCCACCAGGTGTTGCAAGCCGCCCTTTTAAATCACTATCACCTGCTCAGGATCCTTCTGCTCACTCCATTGGTGGGTCCGACTATCACGTGTCGTAAGCTCAGGTACACGCGAGCAATCGAAGTAATTGAGTCCATTTTCATGGGCCAACGGCAAGTCGAGATGCTCACCAGGTAACGTGGACAGAATTCCGATCATTTCACGAGCTGTAACGACCGTACAGCGTGGCTCCTGCTCATTTAGTGTCTGTAAGGGATTCTCGATGCCAAAGCGCTTTCCTGCATTCTGAGCCGCGGTAGAGATTCGTGTTCGAAGGACTTCCTCTTCTGCAATTGATACTGCACCGTCCTCATGAAGAGATCCCGCCAACAGCCCTGCGCCAAGGATGCATTCGTACATGTCCTCCTCGGTCGCAGCTGCAGATAACGCACTCATAAAGTTTTCAAGCAATCTGAAATCATCAGATCGGTCGATACATTTTTTGGTCGAAAACCACTGCCGGCGGGCGGTTTCAGCTTTGCTGACCAGATCAGACCGGGTATCAGGCAGTACAAATCCCAGGTCGGTAATCGCTCGGATGTAGCCCTTGAGCTCACTTAGATGCTGATCTGCCTCAGCGGTGGTATCACAGCCTTCCATGTCCTTGATCACACCGAGCACGGCGGCCATCACCATTTCACTGTGTTCGCTCATCAAGACTCTCCCCTAATCGTACTGTCCGCAGATCGTTGCTGACGATTGCCCCTTAACGATAGTAACCGGAAGCGACGTTTCACAAGCTATCGGATGACAACTTGTCGAAATGAGAGAACGCGCCAGCACCATGAAGCTTGTCCTACGCCCAGCTCAGCTTCGTGCAATGGCTTGCATTTTTTTTCGTCCAGATACCGTGGAGGGGATCAATCAACTCCTAGGCCATCATGATGCAACTAATCGCCACTTCCCTCTTCCAGGACGCGACACCCGTCACCGCCCCAGTGAAGGAGCCTTCATTTGACGAAAAAGTGGTCAACTCTGTGGAGGTGATTAAGAGCCTGATCCGCGCAGGCAAGCGGGTCGTTGCGGCTACATCCTTTGGAAAAGATAGTTCTGTGGTTTTGGCCCTCACCCTTAGAGCAATGGAAGAGCTCAAAGCTGAAGGTGTAGAAGTACCTGAGCTTCACGTTTTAAATTCTGACACGCTCATCGAAAACCCGGTGGTTCATGCATTCAGCAAGCAGGAAATTCGATCCCTGAAGGCCTACGCCGAGAGAAAAGGCCTTCCTGTGCGCATGTGGGTGTGCAGTCCCAACCTCAGTGAGAACTGGTTAATTTCACTGATCGGCGGCCGAACTGTTGCATCGATGCCTGGCAACTCGGCCAAGTGCACTATTCAAATGAAAAAGTCACCAATGGATCGCACCAAACGGCAAATAAAATCGATCATCAAGCAAGAGTTGGGGTCTGCTTTTTCTGATGACTCGATCGTAACCTTGATCGGTACCCGCCGTGACGAATCGGCGGTTCGCGGTCGCAACATGGCCTCCCGCGGCGAGAGCGCAATAGTCCCCGTGAACACAGCAAAAGAGGGGGAAAAGGCCAGCTGGATTTTGAGCCCGATCGCTGACTTCACCACCATGGATGTCTTCACATTTCTTGGGCGGGTTACGAACGGCCGAATCGAAACTTACTCGGATTTCTGCCAGCTGACTCAGGTGTATCGCGACTCTTCAGGCGACTGTATGGTCAACATTTTCATGCGAGACGGCGCGGCAGAACGTAAAACGTCGTGCGGTGCAAGGCATGGGTGTTGGATGTGCTTGCGGGTGAGCTCTGACAAAAGCATGGAAAACATGCTTGCTCAGGAGGACGAAAAATACTCTTGGATGGCGCCCCTTTCCTCCTTTCGAAATTATCTCAAGGCACGGCACTACGACCCAAGTGCTAGAAACTGGCTTGCACGTTCCGTCAACGCTGATGACGGCACAATCAAAATTGCGGCGAACGCGTATGCCCCAGATTTCTGCCTCGAGCTTCTACGCTATGCCCTGACCATTGATGCCAACGAGATTGAATGGGCGATGCAAAATCAAACGTCGCCCCGGTTCAACCTGCTTGGTATGAAAGAGGTTCTCGCGATTGATCTTCTGTGGGCTCGTCATAGCTACCAGCGCCCATTCACAGCCCTAGCTGAGTACAAGGCCATCTTCGAAAATGGGAAGCGCTACAGCATCCCAGAGGAGTACACAGAGTTTCTGCGTTCCGATCTGGACATCTCCCGTTCCGTCGAGCTGCCTTTCGTTGACTCTGAATTCCACGGAATATTTGAAGGCCTGCGCTCTGTTGACGATGAGCTTTCTTGCCAGTCCGTCATTTCTAAAAAAGGTGTTTACTACACCAACGTCAACGAAACAAATGAGTTCGAGCTCGATGATGAATCAGTGCATTTATTCTATGAATTCGAGCTCGACCGGGCGCTTGAATACTACGGTCCCCACACGGACGTTTACCCCTCCCAGGCCGTGCACTACCTTCTTCGGTTTGGTGTCGTGTCCATCAAAAAAGGCGGGCACTCTGAGTGGGACAGAATGCTGAGAATTGGTAACCAGCTTCATCGTTTAGGGCTTCGAAATATTCTCAACGATCCGGATGCACTGATCGAAAAACTGCTCCACCAATCCCATGATCCGCGCTCACAAAACAGCCTGGGGTTTAGCACCTCTCGCTTATCCCCCCTGAAGGATCATGGACAGTTGCAGTTCAGTTTTTAACTCAGCTTTACGACCGACCGGTTTGCCCCTACTGGAGGTTCAGACTGAAGGCAATCAATAACGCCCTCGTGAGAGAGTTCTCAGATCGGCTCAGACCAGTTACCAGTGCATTCGGGTACCAACAGCTATTTAAACTGCCACCAGGACGAACATGCTCAATACCTTCATAACCTCCGCCGGCGAGACTATTACCCTTGACCTGAATCAAGCGGGTCACACCCTCATCACCGGTACCTCTGGAAAAGGAAAATCGATCTTTACGGAGCGGGCAAAACGGGAGGCTCGCGCTGCCGGCCGCTTATTCGTCGACGTGAAGGCATATCGCGATGAGAAGGGCTCGGGATTAGGGCCATACGAGTACGAGATTGCCAGGCGCCACTCTGAGGGGCTTGCAGGCCTTCTTCCAAGAGCTCTTCGAAAGAAGCGCTACACGATTTCCTCGCCTGTCGCATATACCGATGCACCTAGCCGGCGGAGCAAGCATCTGGTCAGAACCACGAATGGGGCCGTACTGAGCCGGGAGCTCGTACACCAAGCGAAGGAACAGCTCGAGTCGATATCCGGTATTCGGCTCAATCAGCCACAGCTCTTAGAACTCATGAGTGAAAATGGCATCGACAAAACACTGGCTGAATTCGATGAAGCAGAGACGCAGATCCGCGAAATGTTGGCTGATGCCTTGGCTAGGAAATTGGTAGGCCGGCCATGGCCAACCCATGGCGATGAGTCGGACGCCGGCGACTTCAATATCCACCTCGAGCGAGCGGCCCAAAATTACGGATACACCGCCCACAGCCGCTAGATAACTCGTAGGAGTTCGACATGTCCTGGGCAGACGCAGCGGCGCCGGTCGTCGCGGAAGTGATTCGTAACGTAGGCCGGAGTGACATGAAGGCTCTGCGTAAGGCATTGGTCGATGCCTACCCTTGGGGGGAGAGAGAACGCACTCCTTACAAGGCCTGGCTAAGCGAGATTCGCCGTCAGCTGGGTCATCCGCTGAATGCTCCGAAGGCCGACCCAAAGAACAAGCAAGCTGACATGTTTAATCAGCGTTAGGAGGAAAGATGGCTAGCCGCCGCCAACCCTTCACCCCATGCAAGTTATACATCGACGGCGCTGACGGCCTGAGCGCTGGCGACTACATCGTTACGTCCGGTGGATCGGCCTATCTGGTGCAGGCAACACGGATCAGCCCAAGCAAGCCTCAACGACTGTATCTCGACTGCCTTCGTTGGCCGCCGGAACAGATCCCAACGGATGCCAGGTGTTATCAGCTCAACTGGTATCGCCGGTGAAATAGACCGGAATCATCGCTCAGCGGGCCCCCACGCCTCGCCTTCAAAACGCGAGGCCGTCGCCGTAGGAGATGGCCACTTTCGGCCCACAGAATCGAGTAAGAAAGTGTATGACACTGAAAATTTGGCTGTTTTGCATCCTGGTCAGCTTAGGCGGGTTCATCGGGTTTCTGTTGCTGGAGATTCAATCGGCAATGTTATGGAAGGCGGCGGGAAGCAGAGCCCTTTGCGTCTTCATGGGGGCGTCCATAACCGCGTTCTACTTCACTCGCCCTGGCTATCTTGCGAAGCTTACAAGGAGATCACCATGAAATACGACTATCCAGAATATCCATCTGTTGCCGCGACCGTAGAGCCTTCGCGCTACATGGATGCCATTGAGGCTCTGCACGGCGTCCGCCAGGTCTTTTGTGATGGGGAAACCATCCTGTTGCCGGAGTTCGAGGAACAGGCAATTGAGATGCTTCGTTCCCGCTTCAACGCTTCCACTGTCTACGGACAGGCTAAAGCATTCGAATTTGCGACGAAGGCTCGCAAAGCGGGTGTGCCTGTTGAGCTGTTGCGGCTCGGACACGCAGTCCATAACTGCACCGGCCAAGATGCAGAGGAAATGGTTCGTGCAGCAATTGAGCAGCCGAGCGTGACGCTCCTATCCTGGACGTCACTCTACCTCTCAAGCATGTTGCCCAACTGACTCACTAAACGATCCTGACGAGCTCGATTCGCATGGCCTGATGCCGGCGGCTATCGCGCGCAGCACTCTTCCTCAGTTAGCACGAAATTGAACGGAGTTTGGTGAGCAGTCATGAAAAAGGCCCGGCGATGATCGACCGGGCCTTTTTTATAAACATTGCCCCATTGACTCGAGGGGCGGTCGGGCTTGCCTGGACTCTCCCGTTTCCGAGACGCTACGTTCCCGCAGCGGACCCTCAATGAGGGTGGAGGTGGTTTGCCCGTGCCGTTCCCAACGCATAGCGCCAGTACTGAGTGGAGAAAACCCCAAGTCCATCTAACCTGCAGACGTTTTGCGAACTCTCTCATCCCTGGAGTTCGGGGCACCTTCTGCGGACCCCCACGGCGGTGACGCTTATCGCCGCGGACGTATCTCTACGTCGCCACACTGAGTAGTGGCCACTATTTGGTCGTCTAGGATCATGTCGACGCCAGGCAAGCTATAGCTTCTGCGGCGCCTCTTTGATTTGTATTCTCCATGAATGTCCCAGGTTGCAACCCTAAGCAGAAAATCTCCGAATGCCGTGGTCAGGCGTTCTCTAAACTGCATTGGTAGAGCGCTTCATCGACTGTCCCCTGTCATCGACTTGCTGGGCGACGAGCGCTCTACCGATACAGCCTAGAAAATCGAACCTAGCAACCCGATATGACCGAGGGTCAATGCACAAACAAACCTCGCCCTATTCGTTCAGGATGAGATTTTTCAGTTGTCTCGCTTCTCATTTGCCCCCGCTATTCAGTGTCGTTTCACGCTTTTTCAGGGCGATAAGAAATGCATCGCGGGGGAGTTCTGGAGAAATTTCGACGTTATCTTGCGTCCACTGCTCATAACTCGGGCAAGAGTTGTCGCCCATGCAATCCACCGATTCACGAATGTACTGACAGCGGTGAAGATCCAAATTGCTCGCGTCAGTTTTCGCCGCGTCATGATCATTTCCGGTCGGCAACTCACTCACCCGATACAAGGCATCACAGGTCCCTGCTATCAGGGATGCAGAGAGTTGTCGCACCTGCACGTTTGCTGCCTGGTCCTGGGCGAAAGCTTGCGTGGCAAGCAGCGACAGAATACACAACGGGTAGCTGAAGAATGATTTCATGTTTCACATGTTCCCATGATCGTGCCAGGCGCCTATCGGGCCCCTAGCGTTATGCATAGAATTTTTTTTCAATCTCGCGATTGGCAACGGTACCAAGGACAGCAAAGACCAATCCGATCGCTCCAAGTCCGCCCATAACGCCATCACCCAGATAAACTCCGGCTGTGATCTCGACTATCGCGACAATTTTTATGATCAGCATGTTCCTCTCTCAAAGGATATCGAGTTTCTACACGAGCCTTATATGGAGGCTGGCCCACTCGAATACTTTGCAAGGATGGCCATGATCTCGATCATCCGCAGCATGCTGCAAGAATCGGATACAGCCTCATCCCGCAGCGCCTCCAACCAGGACAAGACGTGCTGGTTTTGCTTCATGGTCCCACCTCTCCCTGACCTTCAGCCATCGACGTGATCCGGTTATTCGGTAAAGTTTTTCCAGTTAGGTGCAAAGTTTTTCCGATTTCTGCGAACTGAAGTCAAAATGCTTTGGCTTGTTGGTCAATGGAAACGCATTGCCCCTTCACCTTATTCAGATCCCGACGCGTTATTTCTCGCCCTTCGCGATTCGCATCCAAAAGAATCTTTTTCGCGCAACTGGACTCAGCAGTTACAGACTGAATTTCGGGAACGGTTGCGGCTCCCCAATCGGTGGCGATTTGGTTTTTGAGTAAAACCAAAATCAGCAGGGCCATGCCAGCCAACCCGATGATGGTGATTTTTTTCATTTGGTGACCTTTCTGCCGTCGGACAGCTGACGATCGCTGTGGTTGTTCTCTGTTGACGCTTTGGTGTATCGCTCGGCCTGCGAAATTGCATTCCACTTGACCACCCGTTTGCATTGCCACTGACCAGTCAATTGCATTCGTGCTGACCAGGCGTTTGGATTATCCAAAACGGAATCCCAAGCAGCATAAGAAAGCCCCAAGGGGCTTTTCTTTTGCTCAAAATTTATCATCGTTTCTTTTTTCTGCCGGTGGGTTCATCGCATCATGAATCCTATCGTAAACCTGAAAGGCGAAACCATGGACAATTCTCATATCTTTTCTGAGAATTTCGCTTGTCATTACCACATCTTCACCCTTCGTATTTTTCCCGTTCCTGTGTACAAAGTCATGTCGCCTTTCAATGACTGGTCGGACTTCGCTGTAATCCAAGCCTTGCATTGTCTCAGGAAAGACGCCTTCCAAAATTCTCCGCACAGAATCGAGATTGTGAAATGACAGCCTCGATAGAATTTCCAGAACAATTCCGTCAACGCCACCCGGCTGCTCAAGGATTTCACGAATGGAGAATTTCTTCTTTGAACTCGAATCCTCTACACACAGGCTGAGCTTTCTCATGATGTGGCTATGTTTTATCGCCAAAGCTTTGATCATATCGCCAATGAGAGCTTCCATAAGCGTCACAGCATGCACAAAAGCCATTTTCTGTATCGTATGACCCTCAAAAGAATTTTCGTAGTCATTGACAATCTTTTGAATCAGCAATTGTTGGGACTGATACTCCTGGTACATTTGATCATACGGATGCTGACGCAAATACTCTTGGAAATCATGGTAAGCCTCCGCAGCAGCAGCTTCTTCGTCAGCTCGCTCTCCATCAAGCTTGTCTTGATATTCCTGTGCCATTTCTTGCCATTCTTCTGAATCTTCGTCCAACTCATCCTTATCAATGCCATACGCATCCATCATCCACTGACGCATACGGTCATTTTCAAGCTCCATCATATGATCCTTGGCACGCCCCATACTTCGCTCCTGATTCAGTTAAGAGGTGAAGCCAGACTCGGTAGGATCTGGTTAAATTCGTCCTGCACTGTCCTTATCGCGCCATAGAAACGCGGATCGCCCGACAGAATCACCCCCATCTGTAGCGTCATCATGTTCAGACCATTGCTGTTCCTCAGCACGTCCTGAACCAGCACTGCCGGATAGCCTTCGGCATGACGGCGCAAAGGGTGAATCCCGCTATGGACAAACGAGTTCATAGCGTGGTAATTCACCTCCTTAAAATTGAGTAGCATGCTCGAAGCTTGCTCAGGAGCCTTCTCCACGATCTGATTAAGCATGGCAGCGAACATCGGCATTTTCTTAGCAGCATGCTCTGCCTCCAGCGTCAGTGGAGAACCTAGAGTCTCGACCTGCAGATCGGTTGCCGCATACAGGAGCCAGACGCTTCGTGTGAGGGCTTCGTACTGCAAACGCACCATTGACAGCGCCGAGGTGTAGTACCCAGCTCTCACCAACAGGCGAAGGCTCAAGGCGTGTTCCAGCGCCATGCCACATGCTACCAAGGCGACTTCATGACGTATGCCGGGATACGCCGGTACACCGTCAAGCAGCCTCAAGATTTCGTCGTGCAGCTCATCTGACCTATTCAGAAAATCATCCATGCCTACCCTCCCACCTTTTGGTCAAAACGGGGGTGATGCTACTATGCCATGCACGATAGGTTCACCATAGCTACGAAACTCACAGTGATTGAAGAAGGAAGGGACATGGAAGTATCAGCGCCAGATAAAGATGTGAACGGTCAGAATCAGGATGACCCTTCGGTTAAAAAACCGACATCTTTAGCACTTGCAGTTGTCCTATCGCTGATTAGCTTCACCGTCGTTTTTCTAGCTAGTGTCAAACAGGACTTTAGCGCATCCCCGGTCATTGATATTGTCAGAGAACCAGTGCTGTTCCAAAGCTACATTTCTAGAGCCATTGGCGGAAGCATATTTATACCTATAATCCACATTGGTATTGCCTCTTTCTTCAAGTCCAAACGCAATAGCTCTACGCGCCGCCGGATTTTCATAGGCTGGGCAATCTTCATTATTGCCGTGGAAGCATTGAAGTTTTTCACAAGGCACTAATTAAAGCCTCTGGAATCTAACCTGATAAACGCGGACGCAAAAATGACCAACACACCTTTGTCTAGCACCGAACAAAGTAAGCTCCTGATTTTTGTACTCCTATTGCTCCCTTCGTTATTTTTCATCGTCGGACTCATCCCAGCCATATTTTTGATTTTTGGCTTGGTGATGATGAAAAAGAACAGCGATTTCAGTCATATCGAAACCGCAGCGCGGATTTACAAAGGTTACGTATACATCGCTTTAATAGGCTGCGGGTTATTCGCCTTGTATTTCGCGACAACGCTTGGCGCATCTGACAGATGGGTTCGTCAAACCGAGGAATTTATTCTTTCGACTGCCTTGGCAGGTATCGCCTTGCTGTACATCATCCTTCTGAACGTCCTTTTTCTAAGCCCTCTGCGTTCCCACGCACAATGGGTTGAAGCGAACGGCATTTTTTCTGGCAAAGCGAAAACCGTTCCTGATACCAATGACGTTGACATTATCAAAGGCGAAAGGCTTCGCACATTCTCCGTCGCTGACGAACTGATTAAATGGGCGAAGCTGAAAGAGGACGGTCACATCACTGAGCAAGAGTTTAACGATGCGAGAAAGAAGCTTCTTCAGTGATGAAGCGAATGGAGAATCTAGAGAAAGCCCTTAGGGGCTTTTTTGTTGCCCGCGATTCGGATTCGAGAGATGAATCGCCCCTAGCTCCATCGACACTCCTGTGCGTCCGCTTCTAGCCGATTTCTGCCCGTTGCGAACTGCGTTGCCAAGAGACTCGCAGCCGGTAATGGCCAATCTGTGTGCTGGTCATATTCGATGTGAATGACCGGTCAGGTCGGATGCAAACGGCTGGTCAGATCGAACGCAAATGGGTGGTCACGTCAGTGCAATTACCCATCGGCCAAAGCTTGAAAACATGATCACCTGCCTGGGCGATCTTGAAGGATCGCTTCTGGCCCAGTTAGGGGTACCGATCTCATCCGATCTTGAGCTTGGAGTGGACGTCACAAATGAAAAAGGGCGACCGCTGGCCGCCCTCAATCAAATGAACGTGAATCTAGCCCCGCAGACGCCAAGCTAGAGTGTGACCATTAGACGAACGTGCCGATCTCGTAGCCGTCACGGCCTTCATCGAAATCGGACCGATCCAGGTCGGGGTATTCGGACATAGCAAAATCATATGCTGCGTCCAGATCATCCGCAGCGACTGTCCAGAGGGTGGCGGAATCCCAACCATTGGCCAACAAGCTGACGTGGAACAGTTTTGCGCCCTTGCCGATTGTGGCCGCGGACAGGTTTAGCAATAAAGACATCAGAAGCACCTCAGATGAAGAGCGACCGCCTAAAAGGAGGTCGCTTGAATAGGGCGTTTAGAGCGCAACCAGCTGGTAACCGGTTGTATCCGCTCCCCTTTTCTTCTTCAACTGAGCGACGATTTCCTCAGCCGTAGGATTTGTCATCCACATAATGAGTTGATAGTCATCTCCCCTGGTAGGGTGTACCCAAGTCGTAACGCGATGAGTGCATCCCTTAGCCTTGTACTTCGCATCATCCTTCTTCAGTTTTGCCTGATATTTCTTCTCAAAACCGTCGAACTCTTCATTCAGTTTTTTCATGAAGCAATGCTCGCACTCACCGTCGCGATTCGTGCGGCAGGATGACGGGTCAAACGCCGGCTTCTGACAGGTTTTACAAGGCATTATCTGGACGGTCTCCAGAAGGGACTTGCAGTCACCCTCTGTAGCGTCCTTGATCGCTATATCCTTGTTCTGGACGATGGTGTCACCACCACCGTTCGGCAAACGCACCGTTATCTGCAAAGGACTGCCGTACATGAAGCAGCACGGACTGACTTCGGCAGTCAGCTCTACGTCGCCACGCATTGCGGTGAATTTATGGGCTGGAGTAAGCATGGTGTAGCTCCTGTGTAAATTCGCGGAGCTACCCCCAAGCGGGATAGCACCCGCGTGGGTTAAGTGAATTGCTTTGGGTTGGGGTCAGTACGGTTTAGAGAACAATCAACTTGTAGTCGTTTGTAACCGTGCTTTTCTTCTTCTTCAACTGAGCGACGATGTCCGCATCAGACGGATTCACCATCCAAATGATCATCTGGTAATCATCGCCGCTAGCAGGGTGTACCCAGGCCATTACGCGATGAGTGAAACCCTTTGCTTTGTGCTTAGCATCATCCTTGACCAGCTTTTCCTGAAAATCCTTTTCCGACTTGTTGAACTTCGCCATGGCCTTGTCGAGAAAGCACGTTTCGCATTCACCATCACGAGTGGTACCGCATGTAGCCGGATCAAACGCAGGTTTTTGGCAATTTTTGCACGGCACAACTCCGACCGTTTCCAGAAGAGCATGGCAATCCGCTTCTGTAGCATCTTTGATCGGAATCTCTTTTTTCAGGACGTACGTTCTACCGCGATCAGGCAAGTAGACCGTGATTTGTAAACCACTGCCGTACATGAAACAGCATGGGCTGACTTCGGCAGTCAGTTCCACGTCGCCACGCATTGCGGTGAATTTTTGGTCTGGAGTAAGCATGGTGTAGCTCCTGTGTGAAACTTGCGGAGCTACCCCAAGCGGAATGGCATCCCGCAAGGGTTAGTGAGGTGCTGCTGGAGCAGCTTTGTTGGCAGAATTACTGCCATTCAAACAGGCCGGAACATCCGATCTGAAAGAAACTTTTGAGTGGTGCCATAGGGCGATGGCCGGAGTATATCCTGGTGATGGAAACTGGCAACCCCAGCCCAATCCAGCCAGAATCAGGTTCAGACATTGAAACGCCACAAGTGTTGTTTCGGTCTTGGCAAATCGCCCACCTGCAAAGGAGTCTGAACATGAGCAATCCTCCGCTTACCGTCACTCTCGACCCGACGCTCCTCGACAGCCTGGAAGCCTTTGTACGAACCCAAGCGGCGTACATGGGATTGCCTCAATCAGCCTTACATGAACAAGAGGGCCGTAAGCTCGCGGGCCAGGGAGCCCAGGCCGCTGTGGCGGTAACCCAAGCTTTGCTCAAAACGTTGCCCGCAGCGGGATTGGGCTCACTGGGTGAAGCGCTGGCCGAGTTGAGTGCGGCTCGTTCTTAATGTCTGCCGTCGACTAGGAAAACGCCATGTCACCTCAAACGGATTTGATCGATGACCAGCCTGCTGCCCTTGACCCGAGGCAGACCACGCGAATTGAGGCAGTCCATCGGGGCTTCCTCTATCAGCACCTATACGCCGTTGGCTGCCTTCTGCTTGCAGAAAAGCACGAGGTTACCTCTGTTTCCGTGGAACGCGACGAAGATATCGAGCTTCAGCATGCGGGGCGGACGTACATCCAGGTTAAGACGCGTATCAAACCGATCATACCAAGTGACATTGTTGGAGCACTTGAGCGCTTCGATACGTTGCGTACAGACCATGAATCCGGCCTTAGGTGTGGTAAAGCCCAGTTTTTCGTTGTGATGAACCAACCCCCTGGCCCCGTGCTGCTTGAAGCTATCAACTCCGGGCAACTGTCTGAGGATGTGAAATTCATTTGGCCTGGCTTTGGTGCTCACGTAATGCCGGCGTTACCTCCAGCATGGAGCGGCATTGATCAAGCAGCTGAGTGGTGCGCCCAACTCGCAGCAAAATTACCCTATTCCTTAATCTCGCCCGAATCACTTGTGTGGAAGCTGGCAGGTTGCGTGCAACTGGCGTCTAGCGGCTCAACACCCTATTTGAACCATACCTTCAAAAGCGATGATCTGAAGGCTTTGTTCGAGCAGCTGATAGTTAAAATGCAGGCGTTTCCTGCCCCACCAGCAGTGTATCGCCCGCAACGAAATGAGCCGTCATTAGACCAACCTGAAAGGGTCAGAATCATCTGTGCCTTTTCGGGCTCCGGGAAAACATCTTGGGCTTCAGAGTCAGCCATGCACTCCACAAGCACTTGTGCCTACTACGATGTAGGGGATCTGCCTGGACCTGCAATTGCCTCTTCGCTCGTCCGAGAGCTTGCGCCACTTGTGCTAGATGCTGAGAGTCCTGAAATCAGAAAGGTGCTTGCCTTAGGCAGTACAGGAAACGAATCCCTACAGGTGCTAGATGAGTACATTGGTCGTCACAACATACCGGCTTTGGTGGTGTTGGATAACGCTCACCGTGTGCCTTCGGAAAGTCTTCGCACTTTGATAGAAAGTACCAGGAATTTGAAACTAGTCCTGCTCTCCCATCCCGGCCCTACCATGCATGAGATAGCCGCTTTACTTGGGTTAACTCAAGAAACCCTCTTAGGGTGGGACGTTGATTCGATCGCTGCAGAGGCTCAGCACCTTGGCGTTCAGGGTAGCGCCGGCACTTTCAAAAACCTCAACGCGCTGACAGCTGGTATGCCCCTCTATGTACAAAGCGCCCTCAGGCTCTCCAAGACGCATTACAGAGGTGACCTTGCGAAGCTTTGCTTAGAGGTGTCAGAACAAAGCAACGTCGCCGAGACAGCTCAAGAGATTATCCTCTCGAAGGTATTCAACTCACTTTCAGATCCTTCACGCAACGCGCTATCTGTTTGGAGTCTGGTAGACGTGGGGATGACCAAAGGTGAGGTCTGCAATCTGCTGCAAGCAAGCGTCGGCATGACCAACCAACAATCGTTGGCACTGCTTAGATTGTTGCGTGCTCAGGGGATCGTCCAAGCTATTGATGCCGATCAGCTGAAGATACATGACTCACTGAGACTCTTAGGCCGTAGACATTTGCATACGCTTGCCCGAGCGGTCACACAGGATGCTTTGCAACATCTCAGGACCATGTTGTTTAGGTACCTGGCTGTTCGACGCAATCCATCGCGTTTAGCTACCCTAATTTCAGTCTTGCTTCAGTTGGAGGACGTGGAAGCCATCATAGGCTTTGCTGGAGAAGAGTTATTTCACGAGATGGGGCCCAGCATGGAGTTTATGTCGTACCTGGACCAAATCGCGATCTCACCTCAGGTAGAACCTACCCAGCGATTTTGGGCACTAGATGGCTTGATTTTCTCCGATGTAAAAAACGGACGACACGATAATCTGACTGAGCGCTTCGATCAGATGCGCCGACTAATCGAAGATTACGCTCTAGATAGTGAAATCCAAGCGACCTACTACATGAAGCTGATGCTGCATCATGCTCAGTTTGGTCGTGCTGACCTGGCCCATGAAGCCCTTTCCCAAGTGAGAGATCTGCTCCCTGACAAGCCAATTCAACGGCGAGTCCTTCAGTACAACGCCGCAACCTCATTTTGTCAGCTGGGCAACCTCGAGGACTCGCTTCATATGCTGGAGCCAGTCATTGAGGAATATTTCGCAGTGTTGGGCTTCAACCTTCCGGATATTGCCGCCCTCCCTCCAGAGCAGATCTGGGAGCGAACCTCCGGGCACCGCCATGCTGGCGACAACATCAAACGCCTCGCTGATGCGTTAGAGCTGCGCGCAAAGCTCTGTACCGATATGGAACCGGATCAATTGATTTACAGATTCAGCGCCTTGAATTTGTATGAAATGGTTGGCGCTATCGACTCACAGATTCGAGTGGGCCAAGACTTAGCTGACGACATGTCTGCACGAGGCCGCTTCGATGAAGCAAAGCAAGTGATCGAGAGACTACTCCTACCATTACTGGCGGAGCACGGCATGGTAGATCAAGCAATCGGCGTCAGGAGCCAATACGCCGTGTTCCTGGCATATTGCGAAGAGTTTGATGCTGCTGATGCAGAGATGACCAGGCTAATGCCCTATTCGGCCGGATTCACCAGAAGACAACGCCAGGAAATTCAGGAGCAACTGAAGATCATCCATAACTGCAAAGTGCGATACGTATGTCGAGTTGAGGGAGTACTCCCGACCATTGTGGAGGATGGATCGGCGGATTGTCCTTGCGGCTCCGGAAAAACCTTTTCGGAATGTCATGGCGCCTTCTCTTGACCGTTTTTGTTTACGATCGACGAGAACGGCACATTTCCTCTGCCACAGGAGAGTGTCGGAGCAGGAGTGGGTGAAAACCCGGCGTACCGGGTTTGTGTGATTTCTAAAGTCCGTCGCCAAGGTAAAGACGGTGAGTCGATTCAATCTGTTCGATCAGATTGTCATCCGTCATCCCGGCGACATCGGCGAATTCGCGCCAGCGACGGACTGCCTCAACAACCTCCTTAACCACCTTTCGACCATCCAAGTTTGTAATCAGCTTCGCGACGGCGAGTAGATCCTTGAGCTCAAAGTTGTCTCGCTTCCCGTTGAGAGACATTTGATGTTGCGATACCCAAGGAGAGTCGGGCCTGTAGGACCAGCACATGTCATATGCCGGAGTGAGCCTCCACACACCATCTCTCCAAAGCTGAAACCCAATGTTTTTTGTGTGATCGTCCTGGTTGCGTGCCACGACGTTAAAAACTGCACGCCGGAACAGCTCTACTTGATCTTCACGAGGTAGACCCAAATCTCTGCAGACCTGCAAAGCTTGCTCGTAGCTGTATGCACCAGGCAGCGTGTAATCAGCACTGTCCATCGCACAGAGCGTCTGAATATGAACCTTGTCTCCGTCATCTAGACGATCAAACCGTTTCGTCATGAAATGGGCGCGAGGGCCTTCTATGTGGAGACGACACTCAGTCATCTTTACACCGGCTGCCAGCGTCATCAGATGGTAGGCGTATTCAACACGTCCGAATCCTGCAGGATCCCCTAACGTGCTTGCCCCATTGGAGACGTCGAATTTGAACAGCCAGTAGGTGTACCCCTCGGGTGCCTCAATTTGCCCAGAGCATATGGCTCCAGTTTCTTCATTGATCGCTATGATTGCTTTCGGACGCTGCCCACCAGCGGAAGAACCTACCTGAAATAAATGCTTGAGGGCTTGATCCTCCTCTTCAGACTTAATTTCCAAATGAAGATCATCGAACTGCGTTTGGCGCTCTTCAAGGATCCGTCCGGCGAGGTCGACAAGCGACTCCAATTGCAGCTGTTCGACCTTGTCGATTGCCCGGTCCAGCGCCGGCCGAAACTCCAGTGCCCCCATTCCCCGTTGCCCCACGTACAACAGACGTTCTACAGGTGAAAATGATCGAGGATCGCGGCCCTTCTGTGCTAGCCACGCGTCAATAACAGCGTTACCGAAAGCATCGGGAAGAGAATCGGACAGACATGGGGGAAGTCCCTTGAATGCTACAGGGTTGAGGCCTGGGAAAGCATAGACTTCATCAGGCTCAGCCCGCATCGTCAGCGGGGCAATCTCCAACCCGATTTCACAAAACTCGGGATCGAACTCGAATGTGCCTGTGGCAGGGATTTGGTTTTCGTCCCAGAGCACTACGCCAACGCGGGTTTCCCACATCCATACTTCAGCAACCTTAGCCACGGCTTCTCCTTGGTATCAGTAAGTTAGGGGTCTGTCCTTCCAACTTACCTGTCGTTACGCCACCGTTGACTTTGGTCGCGATGGTTCTTGATTTGACTTGCGACGCGCCGACGGCTCGGACTCTCGTTGTTTTCCCGGTTTTGGCAACCGCCAGCGGGCTTACTCGTGGGGCCGCTAGTAGGTTCATCAGAAGCTCCAAGCAGTTCAGCTCTCGAAGGACGGCGATGAGGACCTGGATAGTCCCCTTCCCTTTCTCAAGCTTCTGTATGGTGGGGGTACTTACACCAACAGCCTCGGCCAAATCGTCCTGCTTGATATCCTTACGCAGGCGACGCTCTCGAATAGCATTACCCAGCTGATCGGCAATCGCTTCGTCGCTTAATCGTTGAATTCGCATAAGGTAAACCTTTCTTTGCTTTACCCTCTCCCAACCACTGGAAGAGAAAGAATTGTTTTCTTAACGGAAACCATATCAGCAAAATCTCAATACGCACGCTAAGCAAACATTTTTTTGTATGACCCCGGTGAATCTGGAGACTAGACAAAAATTTCTTTTCCTTAGGCATCCTCTCACAAATTTAAGAGACGAGAGGTCCTTTCAGATGTAATGCCCCCCCTTAACTCAAAAAGTGGAGGCCGGCCCACCACCACTACTGAAATCCGTTTCGGCGCCGATCAAAGCTGCCGCGAACATGTCGCGGTCAACCAGCAGTGCAACCCCCTCTTTTGATTTTGGGTCGAATCTGCAGATTCTCCAGAACCCATGATCCTCACCAAAATCGATAAATACTGGCTTCGTCGAATGCCATCTTTGAAACAGCTTGCTCCTACCGGACCATCTGAACCGCGCCATGGCATTCTCATTCACCCCGCTTCGAGAATTCGAAAAATTCACACAGTCGAATTCATTTTTCGAGCCGTCGATAACCCACACCATCCGCTGATAAAACTGCTCGCGAGCGGCGACCTCCGCGGGCTCAATAGTCGATCGCTGAAACTCAACTACTACTCCGTGACCAGTTCGAACGTCGGCTATGTGCTTCTCGCCCGAAAGCTCATCTCTTAGGATCACTTCTTGCCAGCTTTCGTGAAAACGATCCTTCCAACGCCGGTGCCATTCCGTTTCGGCTTCCCACCAGTGATCACAGTTTGTAAGAGACCGGTGAGACCAGTGCCAGACCACGTGTGCTCCACATTTTGAGATTACTTCCCCCCCACACGAACGGCAGACGCCGCGAACCTTAGGCTGCGCCTCGGCCCTAACGCCATCAACGTTTGCGTATCGCATCAGCTCAATCCTTCGTAAATGCAGAGCCGAAATGCCAGCCCCTCTACTTAACCCTAAATATCAGCTTTCCACGGCGTAGTCCCGCGCCAGTTTCGTAGCACAGTCCAAGGTTGGAATGGGCAATGGCAAATCCCTGTTCGGCATCCTTGCGGTACCAGGTAACAGCGATGGGGAACGCCGTATCGCGATGGGTTACTTGTCCTTCAAAAAGTCAAAGATCGAAACGGTGGTTAGTTCCTGACTTTCGTCGAAAACATGTATGGGACTACCCACATCGCTGGTTAAGTCGGTTGCGGCTGTGATCTGAACGCACGACTCATTCATCTGCACTGCACCTCGCTTCAGCAAGCGATCAAAGAATGACTGTGTGAGGTCAGTGATAAAAAGCTCGTAATCGAACGATGCACCAACGTCGTGGATCGCTTTGATAGTCCGCTTCCCCAACCGCGAACGTTTCATGCAGTCAGGCATGAAGATATTCGGTATTTGAATTTCCCTGAGGTCGTGGAGGAACACTATCCTCAACACCAAAATTGACTGGGGCCTGCGCCCCTCCTCGACATCCTTCTCCATCGCATTGAGCTCCAGCTTCATGCGATGACGATCATCTGCATAGGACGGCGTGTATCGGAATGTGTGATTGACACTCAGCTCGTCATCCAGAAGCTCCTGGATGGATTCCTGCACGCGCCGCTCAACTTCTCTTCTCTTCAAGGTTAGATCCTACAATCATGAGGGTATTTTTGAGAACGGCCCGAAGCGCTCCAAGCAGCTTTCATGACCCGATACGCCACCGAGGTAAGCGCCGGTACCGGACGGCGCCAAACGGGCGTATGGCTCACCCTACGTCACCCGGACAAATCGGATGGTAGTGCCATCAACTTCAATTGGTACACCGGCCATGGCGCCTTCCCATTGGGCAGACTCCGGGCTTAAGCCACATGCGTCTAGAAAATCGTGGACCTCTTGCAAAGTCGCTTTACGATTGCCTTCAAGCCCACCGCGGATAATGGTGAACTGGTCGGAAAGCGATGGTTGCACCTTGTTTAAAAACACTTCAGTGGCGGTCTGTCCAACTATGTTGGCAGCATGCAAGCGGGCAATAGCATCGTTCTGAACGCGAAGCAGCGTGGTTCCCAGCAAATGCGCACCCGGCTCCTCGATAAGCTCCGCCTCGAGCAACGCAACAACAAAGCCTTGGGCCAGAAGGACTGCGTCACGCACGCCGCCTTCGGTTTTTTCTCCATGAATGTGATTAAGCTGGCTGAACCAGCTAGTCTGGACGCGCTCACTCAGACGAGGCAATTCAATAGGCCACATGGCCTGCAATGCTTTGAGAGGCATTTGACGTTCCTTTTGGCGAGGGCGCGAGTGCCGCGCCCTAACTGTTCTTGGGCTTTAACGAACGTGGCGTGGTGCGCCTGGAGAAGGGTGGCGCTTACTCGGCAGGACGGACCTGGGCGTTACAAGTGAGGATGTTTCCCTTCGGTTGAAATCGGCAATCGCCCTTCCCTACCGAGACAGTAATTTCCTTGCCACCAACGCCAACTGCAAAGGGTGTGATCTGAACATCATCAACAGGATTGAGCATTCCGGGAAGACCCACAAAATAGCCAATACCTGCCAGAACTACGCCGATAACTGACTTCTGCCAATCTTCAATCGGGAGTGCAATAACCAGTAGCCCCGCGCAGGTGCAAGCCAGCACCGCCGCGATCGTCCAGTTCCACTGCACTCCGATACACAGCCCCCACACTGACACGAGAATGAGGACAATAAACGCAGCGAACCATACAAAAAGCTGTTTAGCATCCGCAGGACGTTTTTTATCAGAAGCAACCGATGACGATGTCATTTGAATTCCTTGATTTGTGGTTTTCCCAGGTCCGTGAGGCTAAGAAATTGACCAGTTTTTGATTTGATATCAGAGATCTGCCGAGACGAATCTTGGCGCCCCTATGCCCCTTCCTGCTGCACATCCGTATTACTTCGTCGAAGCTGTCGACGTTTCACCCAAAAGCTCCCCCAGACACCAATGCCGGCGAAGAAGATGGCCACAACGGTCAACCCTGCTACAGCTGGGGTTCCTCCAACCATGTGCCAATCATCTGAGTTGTACATCAGGGGCCATTCACCAGGAGGTAGCTCAAAGGTCACTGGCAGCTCTGGCCTTGGTGTAACGGTCCAGGTGCCACCTAAATTTCCCTCAACTCGACCCACAACACGACAGTGGCCCTCCTGCACAGGAATTTGGAGGTACTGGCAAATCTCTGTTTGTTTCACAAACACAGTCGCGCTATCGATAACCTGCATCGAAAAACCAATCTTTGTGGCGACCCAAAAAACAAGCACCTGCCAAGTGATGGAGATTATGAAATTGAACATTTGAATTTCCTGATTTTACGCAACGGCGGAAATTTGAACGCTTAGCGCTGTACGGTGAATGCCTTTGCGGTGCCGCCTAAAGCAACATTCCCGTCACAGTGCCGCCCCGGATCCGGAAGCTGCTTGATAACCACCTCTGCTATTCCATCGGCACCGCTGCTGAAAGACTTAACCTTCAGTCCTGTGAGGACGTAATTTTCATCGGCGCCGGTGAGCACACTATCGCTGCCGCATGTGGCGCTCATTACCGCTCTCACGGCAAGGGAGTTCGGTGGTACAACCTGGTAAACCTTGACCGTTTCAACAGCGTGCTTCTGTTTTTCAAGTGCCGCGACGTACGCCGGCGAGTCCAGAGGGTTAGTCGATGGTTCAGAGCTGCAGCCCGCGGCAAAGCCGCAGATCATGAGAGACAAAACTTTTACTGTGTTGCGCATTGGGAGCTCATCGATAACGGATAGAAAGTGGAGGAACAAAGTTCGCGAGCTATCAAAGCGGCCTTAGTCGTACTTACGAAGCCGCGGAACTTTGAATGTCGGGAATTGGACCAATGGATCAATTCGGTGAATGCAGTCGCCGATAGTGGTCATACGTCGCCCCGCCTAAGGCGGTAAATGTCATAAGCTGAGAGCCGGAGGCATCGTGATTAATCACGACCAGGCCTTTACGCTCCAGCCCCTTAGCGGCGCGTGACTCACCTCGCTCAATGGGAAGTGAGGTACCCGCTTTGGGCTCAGGATAAATATGCTCGATGATCGAGTTAAATAAACCCTGCTCACCAGGCGATAGAGCAATGGCTTGCCGGCACACCGTAGCGTCATTCATTTTAGTGATCTACCGAGGCGCGCGGGTTTGCTGGATTTTTAGTTAAAGCGATTGCTGGTATTTTCCTAACCAGAATCCCTGACCGCTGGCCACAATCAGAGGGTGCAACAGCGTTTGCAACGACGCGACCATCCTTCATGGTGATTTCGAGAGTTCGGCCCTCGGTATCTATGGCCGTCACTGAGTGACCAACAGTCAACGCAGCAACTGCACGGCTATGGCCATTCAGCAACTCCAAACCCGCGTCCTTGATCTGATTCAAAACATCCATTTTAACGCTCCTCAGAAATCAGTCTGGCCATTCACAGCATGCCTGGCCTGTTACCCGAACTAGAGATTCATTTTTGCATAACTCGACCAGATGCAAGAGAGTGGCGATCTTCAACACTCTTCCCGGCCCGCTCTAAATGCACGCTCGATCTGGGGGTTGAGCCAGAAACCCGGTCGCCCCCGAAAAAGCTCCGCACCAGAGCGAATGTACTCAAGATTGATCTCGCCCGACATCCACGCGCGGTTGTTTAGCTCTGCAGCCAACGAAGTAATTCCCCGGCCAGAAAAAGGATCTACGACCAGATCGCCCTCCTCCGTCAAAAACTTGATCAGAAACTCAGGCACGCTCAGTGGCTGACCTGCCCCATGAGTTGGCAATCCAAGCTCAACTGCTGCTTTACGGTGTCGGGTGCCATGTGGGCAGCGGTGGCCCCTGCTGATGATGTTATTTGGAATGCGGCCAGGTGTCGGGGTACCAAAGCTGCCAAATTTGAGACGGTAAGCACCATCACCATAATTTGTTTCCCGTTTCTCACCACCAGCCTGCATCAATTTCAAATGACGCTCAGAGTGTGGTTCAAGAACGCGACGGTTGTCGGATTTCACCTTCAATGGATTCCGCGCGAACCACAGCAGAGGCTCCCAAGAGACCTGTAACTGCTGACGCGTTCGACTGCACCATTGCATTGGCCCAGGCATCTTCGATTTGTTTTCCCATATCAAACGATCCATCAGCCACATTGGATTAAAGCGATCGCAGATCTCTAGGGTCAATCGCTCAACATAGGTCGAGCGAGCGGGCGAATTTGCATGGAACACGTCATTGCTGACATTCAGGACTAAGGACGCGTCCTCCGCCATCGCTTCTATGACAGGCTCCAGTGTGTCGCAAATGAAGTCGACGATTTCCCTTTCGTCAGGGTTTCCGTAGGCCCGCGGTCGACGCAAAGCGTAGGGAGGCGACGAGTAGACAAGGGAAATCGGAACGTGCAAATTCTTGAAAATATCGCCCGATGGCCCCCATACCGCTATGCCCAAATCGGTACGAAATCCCAGAAGCTTTACCCCTGATTTTGCGGCATGGAGGTCGCGCTTCGCTGCCTCAGTCAGCCGCCAAACGCCTCGTTCGCCCTTTACCCTCTCCAAGATCCCTTGGCGTTTGAGATCTTGCTGTCCCCAACGGATCGCCCTCCTAGCAAGGCTGTGCTTTTGCCCGCTCTTACCCACCGGAACACGCTCGTCAATGACCGAAAAAGGCACTCCTGCTTTTTGTGAAACAAGGCTGTAAAGCGCAGCGTTACTGATAGCGTTATCAGGTGTTGATTGATACACACTGGCGATGTGATCTAGACCAAACAGTTCACCCTGGCCAGGGGTGAAATGGCGTTTCGCTCTAATTGGTTTCATGCGGCAGTTCTCCTAGACGCCAGTGTCAGAAACGGAATGTGGGCTGTTGGGACTGCTCGGTGTTCATCTGCAGGCGCTCAAAATTCGAAGGCGCTGAGCTGGTTCCACCGGTAGAAATGACTTCGATCGACCTGACTTCATAAATTTTTACCTCGTCAGCGCCTACCACGAGCACCAGCTTCGGTTCACTGCCAGACCGACCAGCATTGTTGGTGATCAGCTGGTAGGTGACCGGTTGCACAATCGTTGTGGTGGTTATGGTTGGCGAACTGCCTTTGCCCATAGGCGTAGGCTCCGCAGATGCGCCGCCCATTCCTGTGAGGAGAACAACAAAAACGAAAGCCGAAAAGGTTTGGATTTGGGAGAACATTTACGATCCTGGCTTGAGCTGGCCGCAACCGGCCGGGTATGACTCAAAGCTATCTGCAATTTGCGAAGTGCAAGCTCGCTATTGGCCTCATGAAATGGGCACAATTCAGCACGTAGCCTGACCTGACTTAGGGGTAAAAAACGGACCGCATACGCCACTGCCCAACACAATTTGGTCCTACGAAATAAAAACTGTCGCAACTAAATAAAAACTGTCGCAGGCTGGGCTGTCGTAAATGGTGCGTTACCAAGTTAGTATCCTCCAGTGCTGCTTGCTTCGCTTCGTTCCTGACAGCAGGTTCAGGTAGCGAAGGATCAAATCTAGGCGCTCTGAATTTCAACTGCGTCATTGGGACATGGAGGTTGACTTGGCTTGCGTGGGCTTAGTGAACGGCCGCCGCACTGTGGCCTCGTTGCTTAGCGATGAAGACTGGAAGGAAGTCGTGAAGCTGTCCAAAGGTCGGCAGGTGCTCATGCCGGATACGAAACTTCCTGCACAGGCCAAAACCCTCAGATGGGATGGCGGCATCACCAGATACTTTTCCCACTTCCCTGGAGAGAGCCCAGAGGGCTATACCAGCACTGAAAGCCCAGAACATATCGCCATGAAGGTAGCCATCTACAAAGCGCTGGTCGATCTAGGCATTCGCGCCGAGCTTGAAGATGGTGTAGACGATTGGCGAGCTGACATTCTGGTTGGCGACTCTGCCTTTGCTCCGCGCCTAGCAATAGAAGTGCAGATTTCGCCTCAGTCAGCGCAGCGGACATACGAGCGTACTGAGCAGCGCAATCACTCCGGTGTTCCTACTCTTTGGATATTCGGCAGTATCGGCCTGACGGGCCGTCTCTCCGAGGATCTAGCACGGAGAAACCCCATCTTCGTCGCAGAACCCCCCCAGGATGCAGCCGATATAGCCAGTGCTGTGTGTCGTGGGCAAGCGTTCTACGATGACTTGTTGAGCTACCAGCAAACGCCAGCCAGACCAGTTGCGCTACTTGTGAACTGTGCATGTGGGGATAGATGGCTTTATCCGTTCGGCTCCGTTTTGCTTCTCAACAGAATCTCTGGTGAAACAGCTCCAATGTTCATCAGTTGCTTTAGGACAAGCAAGGTCGGAAAAGGGCTTCTACCTACAGCCAGAATAAGAGCCGTGGAAAAATATTTCGATTTGGGCATGTCTTCTGTGAAAGCTAGCGCCGACAAATATGGCGTGGGATTTGGGCAGCCATCCGAGGTCTGGCATCGCTATGGGCGATTTGGAAACTCAAAATCTGGCATTCGGGTGTGGGAGCGAAGCTATAGCTGCCCGGCTTGCGCCAGCACGCCTGAACCGCTGACGCGAGGCTTGCCGAAAGGGGTAGCCCTATTGAGGTGCCCAGTCCCAGTCGCCACCACCGTCGATGCGCGTTCGGTTCTTAGCATCACACCGAGCTGGAGAATGAGCAGAAAGGATGGCTGGGTTGAGTCTCCAATGTGTGAGCGTAGATGGAAGGATGAATTCATCTACCCGCTCAGGTCGGCAATTTCACAGTCGTGACTGGCTGAACCGTTGCAACGTGCCGAATCTGATGGTTGCGACAGTTTTAATTCTCTACGCCTCCGCTCCACAGCAGCGAATTGAGTTATTGAGACAGTTTTGCGTTTCCTCCAGAGCTGGCTTGATGCCCACAAAGCCTGCCTTAGCCGCGACAGTCTTTATTCTCCAAATCCAAATTCGTACAAGCCATTATTGAATGGGACTGCCCTCTTTGCCCTATTCATTCCTGGGCCTAGACGACCGCTGTGATATCAGGTTTCGCAAATTCCAAGGTTTTAGCTCCCCGCTTGGGTGCAGTTCATCACCTTAAGGTCTGCGGACTCATGAGAATATTGACTCTGAAGAATCACCCGGACGACCGTGTAGATATCCAGTGCCACGAGGGAGAATTGAGCATGTCACTTCGTTTTTTTGAGGAGGTAGAGTTTCAAACCGATCTCACGTCTTATGGAGTCGGTCGTGTCATAGCAGTGCTTCCTGCAACTGATGAGGTGAAGGTGCTCGACGAATACGGCTTAGTGTGGCGTGGACCAATTGATCTTGTATCACCAACCAATGATGATGCTGTTCGAACAAAAAACAGCGCTAAGGAGCAATTCCGTGACTGTGATTGACGAAAAAGAACAACGCCTAAGCGAATGGCACGAACTGCTGGAGGGCACGGTTATCAATGGCAGTCTCGACGCCTGGCACTCTGAGCTCCGCCATGGCATCGAAATGATGAAGACTGAAGGGCTCATTGATGCAGGTGAGGCGCGCGAACTGCGCGAGCTAGCCGACGCAGCGCACAGTCACCAGATCGAAGCTCTGCAAAACCGCTAATCGACCGGTACTAAGGAGGCGCTGAATTAATCGCCTCCAAATCTCCGATGACCGAATCGCTCATCGAAATCCAATCAATTCCGAAGTTAAAACGCTCGATCAGCGTCTTCTAGCCCTGCGGCGGTAGCCGCAACGCTCATT
>Ga0208788_1000260_pt1 | contig 26922 bp, 27 predicted proteins | sample Wag4_2014_7_11_3_FD_187363 | JGI IMG/M metagenome (GOLD analysis project Ga0208788, IMG submission 187363) | Fresh water mixed with fracking chemicals microbial communities from Ohio, USA - Utica-2 Time Series FC 2014_7_11 (SPAdes) (version 2) ...
TTGACTTGCGGGCTGATCCTTTACCAAAGCTGGTGCGGAATTCGCCTACTAATTTGTTTTCTGACATGAGTTATTCCATTTCATTTAGGTGTTCAACTCAAGCGTGTTACGCGAGGAACCCTGGCTTTTAGGCCTTGACCCCGTCGATTACGGTTACGATTTGTAACCCTCGCCGTTGTTTCGTTAGAAGTCTATTGGGCTTAGAGCCCTATTGGCAACCTCAGGATTTAGACGTGACCGTCAAACAGGCTGGTTACGCTGTCATCGTTGAAGACAGAGGAGATAGCCCTAGCAATTAGTGGAGCAATAGACAGAACTGTTAGCTTGTCGAAGTGCTTTGAAGGGTCAATAGGCAAAGTGTTGGTCACAATGACATTGTCAACATCTGCTCCAGAGAGTCTCTCAACCGCAGGATCGCTAAACACAGCGTGGGTTGAGGCAACAATGATTCGGCCTGCTCCGTTGTCTCTAAGCGCCTTGGCTGCAGCCACGATGGTGCCAGCGGTATCAATCATGTCGTCAACTAGAAGACAGATACGGCCTTCAACATCACCAACAAGTTCATTGACCTGAACCTGGTTTGGCTTATTTGGGTCACGTCTCTTATGAATGATGGCTAGTGGTGCTCCTAGGCGGTCTGCCCAGATGTCAGCTACACGAACACGACCTGAGTCAGGAGAAACAACAGTTAGGTTTTCTCCACCGAAGGTTTCCTTCACATAGTCAGCTAGAAGTGGAAGAGCCCATAGGTGATCTACTGGTCCATCAAAGAAACCTTGAATCTGAGGTGAGTGTAGATCAACAGACATTAGACGGTCTGCTCCAGCTGCTTTATAAAGGTCAGCTACCAGACGAGCAGAGATAGGCTCACGTCCCTTGTGCTTCTTGTCTTGTCTTGCATAAGGGAAGAATGGGGAAACCACTGTGATTCGCTTAGCGCTTGCTCTCTTTAGAGCATCAATCATGATCAACTGTTCCATCAGCTGGTCATTGATTGGAGCAGAGTGAGACTGAATAACGAAAGCATCAACGCCACGCACGCTCTCATCAAAACGAACGAAGATTTCACCGTTAGCAAAGTCATAAGAGGTGGTAGGAACGATAGGCGTATCAAGCAAGGTAGCAATCTCTTGAGCCAGCTCTGGATGAGCTCGTCCAGTTGCTAAAAGTAAACGCTTTTCTCCGGTGGCTTTCTTAGGCATTTGCTTTTCTCGTTTCCTAGTTACTCGGTTGCTTTTTTAGCAGCATCAGCTGATGCTGTGTTTGGTCTTTTTGCTATTACCCACTCTGCAAGATTACGTTGTGGAGCAATGTTCATGGCAAGAGCTCCAGGATCAACATCCTTACGGACTACTGTTCCTGCTGCTGTGTAAGCTCCATCACCAATGGTGATAGGAGCTACGAATACGTTGTGTGAACCAGATCTGACGTGAGAGCCAATAACGGTGTGGTGTTTAGATACCCCGTCGTAGTTAGCGAAGATGGTTCCTGCACCTATGTTGGTGTGCTCACCAATGGTGGCATCGCCAACATAGCTAAGGTGAGGAATCTTTGATCCAGCACCAATAACAGCATTCTTAGTTTCAACAAAGGTGCCGATCTTGCCACCAGCACCTAGGTGTGTACCTGGTCTTAGGTAGCTGAAAGGTCCTACGGTTGCTTCATCGTCAATTACAGAACCGGTTACCTGGGACTTAGTAATTGAAACATTTGAACCAACCTGAGTATCGGTAATAACTACCTCTGGACCAATGGTTGAACCCTTACCAATACTTGTAATTCCCTTTAGGTGAGTGCCTGGCAGTAATGTCACATCTTCAGCCAAGACAGCAGTGATATCAATGAAAGTAGATTCTGGGTGAGTGATTGTTACTCCAGCGAGCATCCAGCCTTCACAGATTCTTCTGTTTAGTTCAGAGCTAACCTGTTGCATCTGAACTCTGTTGTTTACACCTGCAACCAACCAGTTGTCTACAACTTCAAGAGCATGAACTTGACTACCTGCTTTTAGGATTTCAACAGCAGCATCGGTAAGGTATTTCTCTCCTGAAGCGTTATGTGATCCAACAGCACCTAAAGCCTGCTTTAGGTGTTTGAAATCAAAAACATAGACACCAGCGTTTACCTCAGTAATTGTTCGTTCTTCTTCGGTTGCATCTCGTTCTTCAACAATAGAAACGAAGGAATTAGATTCATCTCTAACGATTCGGCCATAACCTGTTGGGTCTGTGAAAGAAGCTGTAAGTAAGGTAGCCCCAGCACCTGTGTTTAGGTGAACCTCAATCATTGACTCAATAGTTTGAACATCTAGAAGTGGAACATCCCCACTAGTTACAACTACTGCTCCTGAGAAATCTGCTGGTAGTGCTTCAAGTGCGCACTCAACTGCACGACCAGTGCCTGGAACATCATCCTGAAGAACAATGTGGGCATTTGGGTAGAAAGAGCTGATGTATTGCTCAAGCTTTTCTTTTTCATGTCTGATCACAGAAATGACTTTTTGAGCACCTAGAGCGGTGGCTGTTGCCAAGGCATGACCAAGCATTGGTAGCCCTGAGATCTCATGAAGAACTTTAGGAGTAGAAGAGCGCATCCTGGTGCCTTCACCAGCGGCTAGCACGATTACGGCTAAGTGCTGTTCGCTCATCTAACCTCCTAATTACGCTTTTGTTGCTGCTCCCCCAGGATTCGAACCTGGACCGAACACCTCCAAAGGGTGCCGTGCTGCCGTTACACTAGGGAGCATTGTGAACCGCCAAAGACGATTAACACATGCCTAGTCTGCCAGAAACTAGGGCTCTTTATTCTTTAGTTAGCCATCTAGTCTTGAGCCTTGAGCTCCACCCTTAGCGGTTAGGGCAACGACTCCCTGAGAAATCAATACTTTAGAAACCTCAATAGCCTTAGACTCTGATTCAAAAAGGGCGGCAATAGTAGGTCCAGATCCAGACACCATGGCTCTAATTGCTCCTAGTTCCTCTAGTTGAGCAACCTGCTCGCTTAGCGAGGGCATTAGAGAGAAGGCAGCCTGCTCAAGGTCATTGGACATTCTTGAACCTAGTTCCTGGGCTGATGAAACAGCTGAGATGTCGTTTAGATCTGTGAAGGCAGTGCCAGAACCTATTTCATCGAAGGCAGCAAACACTGTTGGGGTAGAAAGACCTTTACTACTTGCACACAGCAACCAGTTAGTTTCAAAGGAGAGATCTTCTAGAGGAGTAATTACTTCTCCTCTGCCAGTTCCTAGAGCCATTCCGCCATAAATACAGAAAGGAACATCGGAACCTAGTTCTGCTCCAACTTGAGCTAGCTCTTCAATGGTGAATCTTGGAGTGCCATGTTCTTGATGCATGAACTCGTTCATGCCAACAAGCATGGCTGCAGCATCTGCTGAACCACCTGCCATTCCTCCGGCTACTGGAATTCGCTTATGGATATCTATTTGCAGATCAGGAGTTGCTACGCCTAGCTTCTTAGCAAATAGAACTGCAGTCTTATGAACTAGGTTGCTCTGGTCGGTTGGCACGGCATTGATATGTGATTCCGGAATTGAATCCCCGTGCACATAAATACTGATACCTGTGCCTAGCTCACCTTTAGCAAGAGTCAGTTCTTCTCTTAGGTCTAAAGCAAGAAAGAGAGAATTCACTGGGTGATAGCCGTTGGCCGCTAACTGCCCTACTTCAAAAACAAGGTTTACTTTAGCTGGAGCTGATGCTCTGATGATTGTGCTCATCTGCCAACCTGACTTGCTACACGGGTAAGTAATTCATTCCAGAATACAGTTTGATTCTTAACAGTTGCTTTACCTGCAATAAACTCATGCTCAACCAATACTTCGCAGTTAAAGCCAGCGTCTTGAAAAACAATTGTTGCTCTTGTGCCATCTTCAAAGGTAAGCACCAGACGTTCTGAATCTGTGATCTTCAGGAAGCGTTTGAATTCACCGCCATAAAGTTTCTCTGAATTCAAAATGCTAAAGACTCTCACTCGTGATGCTTCAATAACTTTGGAAACTCTTACCACAGTGTCACTAACCGCATTGGTCTTAGGTTCTTCACGCCATTTCAAATACATGAGGGCAATTGAAGTCGCCCACCACTTTTGAACTCTATGAGTTTCTTGAAGCCAGGTAGCAATTGCTCTTTGCTTTGATTCACGGTGTTCAGATTGAAAAATGATTTCCAGCCACTGCTCTTTTTGTTTACCAGTGTTGGTAGCTAACTGATCAGAGCTGAGATCCGCTGTAGCAGCTTTCTCTGGAATGAGCATCGCTCTTCTTCCAGTTCTCTTGACTGGCTCTCGTTGCGTGGAAGGATGTCCTTGAAAGACAGGTAGGTCATCGAAGATACCTGAGTCCTTTTTCTTTTTCTTGAACATCTAAATCTGCTTTGCTTTCGCAATTGCCACGAAGTCAAGAATGTTTAGAGCTTCCCCGCGTTTAGATGGGTCAATTCCTGCCCTAATCATGATCTCTTCAGCAAGAGCGGCTGACCCAGCCCATCCAGCTAGAGCCTGTCTTAAGGTCTTTCGTCTTTGAGAGAAGGCGTTGTCAATAACTGCGAAGGTCTCCAATCGAAGTTCTTCGCTACCTAGTGGGACTTCTCTTTTCACGAAGTAGACAAGAGCTGAATCAACGTTAGGAGCAGGCCAGAAGATGTTTCTTCCGATGTTTCCTGCCAGATTAGCGTTGGCATACCAAGCAAGCTTGGCACTTGGAACTCCATAGACCTTAGAACCTGGGGCTGCAGCAAGCCTGTGGGCTACCTCTGCCTGAACTAGAACTAGACCTGAGTGAATGGTTGGGAACTGTTCTAGGAAGTGAAGTAGCACCGGAACAGAGATGTTGTAGGGAAGGTTTGCTACCAGAGCATCGGGAGCTAGTGGAAGTTCAGTTACCTTTAGTGCATCAGCTGATACTAAATAAAAGTTTTTACCGGGAGCACGTTTAGCAATAGTTGCTTCAATTGCTGCTGCCATCTTGTTATCTATCTCAACAGCAATGACATTCTTTGTTTGCTCTAGAAGACCAAGGGTAAGTGAGCCTAAGCCAGGACCAATTTCAACCACTGTTTCTGATCCAGTTAGCTTTGCTGCCTGAACAATTCTTCTAATTGTGTTTGGGTCAGTTACAAAGTTCTGACCTAGTTTCTTGGTTGGAGCAACGCCAAGAGAATCGGCTAGTGCTCTAATGTCAGCTGCACCTAATAGCTCAACCATTTAGACCCTCAGCCCAAGAGCCATAAACAGCTTCGGTGTTCTTTGTAATTTGAGCAGCAAGTTCATTGGTGCTCATACCTCTTACCTTTGCCATTGCTCTCAAAGTAATACCAATTAGGTAAGGAGAGTTAGGTCTTCCTCTGAGTGGTTCAGGTGTTAGGAACGGTGCATCTGTTTCTACCAAGATAAGTTCAGGTGGTAACAGCTCTAGTGCTGCTCTGAGTTCCTCGTTCTTTTTGAAAGTTACTGTTCCTGCAAAGGATGCATACCAACCATTGTCGATAAGTATTTGAGCTAGTTCTCTATCGCCACTAAAGCAGTGAAAAACAGTTCGCTCAGGCGCTCCAACTCTTAGCAGAGTTTCAACAACATCGGCATGAGCATCTCTGTCATGGATCTGCATAGCGATGTTATTTTCTTTAGCAATTTCAATGTGTGCTTCGAAGCTGTGCTGCTGCAGGAAGAGAAGTTCTTCTGTAGTTCTAAAGTAATCAAGTCCAGTTTCTCCAACTGCTCTAACTCGAGGCTCTTTAGCAAGCTCTGCTATCTCATTGATGGCCACATCTAGTTCTCTGACATCCTTGTATTCAGCAGCAACGTTTGGATGCAGTGCTACTGCTGCTAGCAGTCTTGGTTCGATAGCAGCTGTTATTGCTGACCACTTAGATGTTTCAACTGATCCACCAACTTGAACTGCTCCTAAAATTCCTGCTTGATCTGCAAGTTCAAGATGCTCACGATAATCCATCGGGTTTTCACCATCAGCTATTTCTAGATGGGTGTGGTTATCGTATGTGCCAACCTCTAGTGGTTCAGGAACATCTGGATAACTTAGATCTCTTGAAGAACCATCTTCTGTTTTGCGGTGTCTGACCCGAATATAGTTTTCGCTTGGCAGATCTTGTTTTGGCTCTGTGCCCATGGGCTTAGCTAGCTGTTTCTGCTTCAATACGAGGGAATAGAACTTCTAGCTCAGAAACTGTTATTCCTGGCAATAGTTGACCCCAGTTACCCGCTTCACTTAGAGGCTGGTCCGCTAGTTCGCCTAGTTTACCTTCAGTTAGAGCAGCCCATAGCTTTGCTGTTGCCTTAGGAATCACAGGAGCTAGCAATATTGAGAGAACTCTTAAGCCTTCAGAGCAGACATATAGAACGGTATCTAGTCTTGCCTTGTTGGCTTCATCTTTAGCTAGAGCCCATGGCTCTTGAGAAGTGATGTAGCCGTTTAGTTCATCAACTAGTGTCCAAACACTGTTGATTGCTTCGTGAATAGCAACTTCATCAATTGCTCTATCAGCGTTTAGAACAGCATCTTCGGCAACCTTGATTACTTGCTTGTCGATCTCGGTGTAATCACTAGGGGTTGGAATAACTCCATCGAAATACTTTCTAACCATGGCAAGAGTTCTTGATGCCAAGTTACCGAAACCATTCGCCAGTTCTGCTTGGTATCTAGCTGAAAGGTCTTCCCAGCTAAATGAACCATCGTGACCAAAAGCAATTGCCTTCATGAAGTAGTAGCGGAAAGCATCACTTCCGAAGATATCTGTGATCTGGTTAGGAGCAATACCGGTGAGTTTCGATTTAGACATCTTCTCTCCACCAACTAGTAGCCAACCGTGACCAAAGATCTGCTGAGGTGGTTTGATATCTGCTGCCATCAACATGGCTGGCCAGATAACAGCGTGGAATCTAAGAATGTCTTTACCAACAATTTGAACTGTTGCAGGCCAACGCTTGTTGAACTCTGCTTCATCCTGACCATAGCCAATCGCGGTGATGTAGTTCAGAAGTGCATCAAACCATACATAGGTGATGTGTGAATCATCCCAAGGGATATCGATTCCCCAGTCGAACTTCTCTTTGGATCTGCTGATTGAAAGATCTTCCAGGCCTCTTCTAACAAAAGAAACAACTTCGTTCTTTGCTGATTCAGGCTGAATGAAGTTCGGGTTCTGTTCAAAGAAATCAAGTAGTGGTTGTTCAAACTCACTTAGTTTGAAGAAGTAGTTGTTTTCTTCTAGTTGTTCAACGGGCTTTGAGTGAATGGCACAAACATCTTGCCCCTCAAACTCACCAGTTCCATCAACTAGGTCAGCCTTATTCTTGTATTCTTCACAGCCAACACAGTAAGCACCTTTGAATGAACCCTGGTAGATAAAGCCAGTGTCATAAAGCTTCTGCATGAACTTCTGAACGTTCTCCTCGTGACGAGGTTCAGTGGTTCTAATGAAGTCTTGGTTATCAATGTCAATGGTTTCAAGAAGGGGTAGCCAAGCATCGTGAACTAGCTTGTCTGTCCAGTCTTTAGGAGAGACTTTGTTTGCAGCAGCAGTTCTTAGAACCTTCTCACCGTGCTCATCAGTACCTGTAAGCAGGAAGCTGTCTTCTCCCCTTTGACGATGCCATCTAGCTAATACGTCAGCAGCTACCTCGGTATAGGCATGGCCGATATGAGGTGCATCGTTGACATAGAAGATAGGTGTAGTTACGTAGAACGATCCACCATTTGAATTTGTTGACATTAGTTCAATCTTAACTGGCTCTGGAATCTAGGACCTGCTGATACAGATCACTTTTGCTCAAAGAGTGCTTTTCGGCAACCTTTGCTACAGATTGTTTCAAAGAAAGACCAGCGGATCTGCCCTCTTCAACTTCCAATAGCAACTCTTCAAGTGTGGCTGTTGTTACAGATGCTTCAGAGTTGCCTGCAATGACTAGGACCAGCTCCCCCTTGGTTGGATTAGCACTCCATTCCAATAGTTCAGGAATGGTTCCACGGATGGTTTGCTCAAACTTCTTAGTTAACTCTCTGGATACAGTTGCCTGACGAGATTCTCCAAATACATAGAGTGCATCTTTGAGGGCATCGTCTATGCGGTGAGGGGATTCAAAGAACACCATGGTTCTGGTTTCCAATAAGAGGGACTGGAATAGTTTTCTACGCTCACCTGATTTACGAGGTAGGAAGCCTTCGAAGCTAAATCTGTCTGTAGGTAATCCTGAAACCGCTAGAGCAGCTAGAACTGCTGAAGGGCCTGGAATAACTGTTACTTCAATACCGGCTTCAATTGCTGCCCTAACAAGCACAAAGCCAGGATCTGAAACAGTTGGCATGCCTGCATCACTAACTACCAAAACGTCTTCTGTTGCTGCAATCTCAAGTAATTGAGTAACTCTTTCAGCTTCATTGTGTTCGTGGAGGCTAAATAGTTTGGCATCTAGTTTGATCCCTAGACCTCTGGCTAGCTTGAGAAGGGTCCTAGTGTCTTCGGCTGCAATGAAATTAGATGTTCCCAAATGCTCAATTAACCTCGCAGACGAGTCTGAAAGATTACCTATAGGAGTTGCAGCAAGAATGAGCACACTCCATTCTCGCAACTACCATTTAGATGTGCTCACACTTTTTCAAAGATTTAGCCTCAGCCCTAGAAGAGTAGCTCTCCTAGAGTCATGGGGTCCTATCGTCATTCTCCTGGTGGCTGCAGTTCTTAGGCTCTATAACCTTGGATTCCCGCAGAGTTTGAACTTTGATGAGACCTACTACGTCAAGGATGCCTTTTCACTTATAAATGGTGGATATGAGCGTGACTGGGATAGTGCTGCTGATGCCAGCTTTGCAGCAGGTAATCCAACTGGACTTTTATCTACCCCTTCTTTTGTAGTTCACCCTCCTTTAGGTAAATGGCTTATTGGTTTGGGAATGTTGGTATTTGGAGCAGGTGATCCAGTTGGCTGGAGAATCGTTGTTGCTCTTCTAGGTGTTGCTACCGTTTGGTTGACCATGAAATCAGCGAGGCTGATATTCAACTCAAGAATTTGGGCATTGGTAGCTGGTTTCCTAATGGCGATTGATGGAGTTGGAATTGTTCTTTCCAGAACAGCACTGCTAGATCAGATTCTTGGATTCTTTGTAATTCTTGCTTTCTATTTCTTGCTTAGAGATAGACAGCAAGTTCGGATAGGCAGCTGGAATAGGCCTTGGCTAATTGCTATGGGTGCAGCTTTAGGGTTAGCAACAGGGGTCAAGTGGTCGGGTCTGTACTTTGTTGCTGGGTTCACTCTATACATCGTCTTCAGTGAAGCAAACCTAAACTATCGAGTTCAAAAGAGCATTGAGCTCAAAACAGAAACTAAGTTGCCAAAGACCTTCTGGATTGTTCCTTCAGTAACTCAAGCTCTTCGTAATGGAGTTTTGGTAGCCATCCCGACATTCCTTACTTACTTGTTCAGCTGGAGTGGTTGGTTACTTTCTAAGGATGCTTGGAGTAGAAACTGGGCAGACCAGGAAGGTAATGCCTTTACAGGAATACTTGCTTGGATTCCTAGTTCCCTGCAATCGCTCTGGCATTACCACGTTGAGATTTATAACTTCCACATCAACCTCGGCTCGTCTCACCCTTATGAAGCAAAAGCGTTCACGTGGCTATTCATGTTGAAGCCAACAGCTTTCTTCTGGGAGGAAAGAGAAACAGGTTGTTTGTTTGATACTGCAGGTTCTGATTGTGTTTCAGCTATTACTTCTCTAGGTAATCCATTTATCTGGTGGGCAGCACTTCTAGCTATAAGCGTTCTAGCTGCATCTTGGTTTAGAACTAGAGATAAGACAACAACCTTGCTTGCTCTTGGATTATTTGCTGGATACGTTCCTTGGTTATCGCTTCCAAATAGAACAATGTTTGAGTTCTATGTGATCGCATTCTCACCTTGGATTATTTTGTTGTTGGTAGCTGGTCTACGATCTTGGTTCCATAACGCGGCTAAACCAAAGCAAGCGGCTAACTGGATAGCTGGGTATTTAGTTCTTGCTGCCTTAGGAACCGTATTCTTCTATCCAATCTGGAGTGGAATGTGGATTAGCTATGACTTCTGGCAACTCCACATGTGGCTACCTTCCTGGATCTAGCCACAAACTTGAGTGGCAGTGGCCTCGGCTAGGCTTTAGGGATGCGAACCTATGCAGAACTTTTCAAAACCCCCGGAGTTGCGTTAGTCCTATTTGCCCAGCTATTGGCTCGCTTCCCTTTTGGTATGCAGACAATTACCTTTGCAGTTCACTTAGAACACGTATTTGGTAACTACACCGTTGCAGGTTTAGCTATCGCTGCATCAACAGTGGGAGCAGCCATTTCAGCCCCTATCCTGGGTCGTTTGGTAGCTGTTTATGGCATCAAGGTGATTGTCATTACCTGCGCCTTGGTATCGCCTATCGGGTTCCTCCTAATTGCCTTCGCTCCACTGACTGAGGGCCAGGCAATCTTGACAGCACTAGCGCTTGGCTTCTTCGTACCACCTATCCAGCCAGCTACTAGAGCTGTTTACCCAACTTTGGTCAAAACCGAAGCCATGAGGAACAATCTGTTTTCAGTGGATGCCATCTTGCAGGAAGTTATCTGGATTGTTGGTCCTGTTCTAACCACCATCTTGATTGCGACTACCACCACAACAGTTCCATTAGTTGTCATGGTCTTTGTTCAAGTAATCGGTGGCGTTAGCTTTGCTCTACTTCCGATGGTTCAAGGTGCACCTATTCCAAGATCTAAAAAACGTATGGGTAGTGTTCTTAGATCTCGACTGGTAAGAGTCATGATTGTCGTGAACCTACTATTTGTTTGTTCATTCTCAGCTCTTGAGATTGGTGCTGTTGCCGCTGTTGGAGAGGCTCAAGCTGGATTTGTTTTAGCAATGCTCTCAATCGGTTCTGTAGTTGGAGCAATTGCCTTTGGCCACCGAGCTAGATCGCCATTAGCACTCACCAAGCAGCTAGGTGTTGTTCTTGTAGGAGACCTTCTTATATTCCTAAACGCTAAAGATCCACTATGGCTTGGAACCTGTTTGTTTATCTCAGGAATTGGTGTTGCACTAGCCTTCGCAACTATGAGTGCAATTATTGCTAAGTCCATCCCATTAGATGACACCCCGGAGGTTTATGGCTGGATTGGTAGCGGACAGAACATTGGCTATGGACTTGGTGCAGCTCTAGCTGGAATTCTTGTTGACCAAATCTCCAGCACAGCTTCTTTCGCTTTCGCTTCAGGCTTGGATGGAATCGCAATGCTTGTAGCCCTTGGAGCGGTAGCAATTACCCCTGCTTTACTAAACAGCAAGTCAGAGAAGAAAATATAACTATGAGTACATTCGCCGTTACCTACACCTTCAGCGCTGAGCCTGATGAAGTGAACCAGATTCGTCCTACTCACCGTGTTTGGCTAGCGGAGCAGTTAGAAACTGGATCTCTTCTAGCCAGCGGCCCTATGGTTGACCGTCCAGCAGCACTTCTAATCTTCAAGTCGGACTCGATTGAAGAATTGAACTCTTTGTTAGATCAAGATCCTTATGAAATTGCTGGAGTCATCGGCGAGCGAACTATAGAAGCATGGAACCCAGTATTCGGTCCTTTTAGTAGTTAGGAAAAGTATGAGAGTTCTAATTTCAGGTGCAAGCGGTTTGGTTGGAACAGAACTACAGACCCAGCTAACAGCCTTGGGACACACTCCTGTCGTCCTTGTTCGTGGCGAGGCAACAAAGCCTAATGAGGTTCATTGGAACCCAGCTACCGGTGAGCTTGATCACAGCGTCCTTGAAACCATTGATGCCATTGTGAACATGGCAGGGGCAACCACTGGCAAACTTCCCTGGACCAAGCAATACAAGAAAGAACTAATTGAGTCGAGAATCAATTCCACCAAGACTTTAGTTCAAGCCATTGCCAAGACCACAAACAAGCCAAAAGTCTTAGTCAGCGGTTCAGCCTCAGGTATCTACGGAGATACCGGTGATGTCTTGCTAAATGAAACAGCACCCCGTGGGGAAGGCTTTCTAGCGGATCTCGCAACCGCCTGGGAGCGCGAAGCCATGAAAGCTCCTTCAGGAGTTCGTGTTGTGCTGGCTAGAACCACAATGGTCCTCTCAAGAGAGAAAGGTGCACTTGGCAGATTGCTACCTATTCTTCGTGCAGGTGTGGGAGGCAAGCTTGGCAATGGCAAGCAGTGGTGGGCATGGATTTCCCTCCCCGATGAAGCTAGGGCAATCATTCACCTAATTAACACCCCATCGGCATTTGGCCCATACAACTTGACCGCTCCTGAACCTGCTACCTGCAAACAGTTAGTCAAAGCGTTAGGTAAGGCTTTGAAAAAGCCAACACTTATTCCAGTTCCTGCATTCGCTTTGAAGCTTGTCTTTAGAGAAGGAGCAAAAGAGCTTCTACTATGCAGCCAGAAGATGAGTGCAGACAGATTGCTGTCAACTGGTTTCGTATTCAATCACCCAACACTAAAAGGTGCTTGCGAATGGGTAGTTGCTAAGTCCAGCAATTGAGTTTGTTTTAGTAACACTTAGTTAAAAAAGAAAGGTCCCGATCTTTCGACCGGGACCTGACTTACGAAAAAAGAATTTACTTCTTCTTCGCTACAGTTCTCTTTACTGCTCTCTTAGCTGGAGCCTTCTTTGCAACAGCCTTCTTCGGCGCTGCCTTCTTCGCTACAGTCTTCTTAGGAGCTGCCTTCTTTGCAGGAGCCTTCTTTGCAACTGCCTTCTTAGGCGCTGCCTTCTTGACTACCTTCTTAGCAGGAGCCTTCTTTGCAACAGCCTTCTTAGGCGCTGCCTTCTTGACTACCTTCTTAGCAACAGCCTTCTTAGGAGCTGCCTTCTTAGCTGGAGCCTTCTTTGCAACAGCCTTCTTCGGCGCTGCCTTCTTGACTACCTTCTTAGCAACAGCCTTCTTAGGCGCTGCCTTCTTAGCTGGAGCCTTCTTTGCAACAGCCTTCTTAGGCGCTGCCTTCTTCGCTACAGTCTTCTTTGCAACAGCCTTCTTAGGTGCTGCCTTCTTTGCTACAGCCTTCTTTGCAGCAGGCTTCTTTGCAGCAGGCTTCTTAGCCGCTACTTTCTTTGCAGTTGTTGCCATTTGTTTCGCTCCTTTGTTTGCGGCCTTTTCGACCTTTGCAGTGATAGCAGGGGTTGCTTTAGCAGCTTTCACTACAGCCTTGTTGATCGCCTTAGATGCTTTTGCAGTTATTTCAGGTGTGGCCTTTTCAATTGCCTTCGCTGCTTTAACTACGCCTCGTCTAGCGTCTTCTTTTACATCATCGATTTTGTCGTCTAACTTATCGACAGCCTCTTTGACATCTTGCTTGATTTCCTTGACAGCGTTCCTACGAGAACGTCCGCCTCTTACAAGGTCCTCTAGTAATCCCATTTAAAACATCCTTACTTTGGGGTCTCTTAAAGATTAGTGGCATTTATAAGAGAGTTGCAGACAAATTTGTGTTTATTTTTCAGCGTTTTTTTAATTATTTTTTAGCCATTTGATCGGCGTCTTTGAAGAATTTCATCCAAAGATTCTGAGGTTACGTTTTCTTTAACTTCACGAGCTTGATTTATTTCACGAACCTCAGCCCATTGGACATTCTCAATTTTTCCAAGCCTGGCTGAAAGTGGATCTGGTAAACGATTTACTTCTACTTTTTCAACTTGTGGTTTCTCTGCAACTGCAGCTGGCTCTATACCCGCTACATCCGCGTCAAACCAAGGGTTTTGCTGTGTTTTTACTTGAATTTTGGTCTTGTCTGCAGCTCTAGTTTGAACAACTACGCGCTCAACTCTTGTTCTTCTCTTAGTTGCGTCGCGTAATCCGCTTTTACCTGATGGAGTCATGAACCCAAGCCATAGAACAGCTACAACTAAAAGTAGTATTCCGCCTGTGCCCGTGATTTCCATGTGTCAAGACTATTTATCACTTCGAAGTTTCCTTGGCAACTTAAATTTTGCTCTCGGCGTGTCTAAATGGGGAAATTTTAGTCTTTTTGGTTTCGACTTTTGATTTTTGGAACTTCACGTCTGAGCCAGCGATTGAGGACTCCATCAGGAACTTCATCCGCTGTCAGAGCAAAGACCAGGTGATCTCGCCAAGCATTGTTGATGTGGATGTAATTTTTCTTTAGGCCTTCGTGTCTTAGACCTAACTTCTCAACAACGCGAACGCTTGCTTCGTTCTCTGGACGAATATCAATTTCTACTCTGTGCAAACCAACAACTTTGAATACATAATCCATCGCAAGTGCTACAGCTGTTGGTGTTATTCCCTTGCCAGCTACCTCAGGAATAATCCAGTAGCCAATCACACAAGATGAAACTGAACCGTGCAGGATGTTTGCAACATTTAGTTGCCCAACAATCTCACCTTTATAAAGAATTAGAAAAGGTAATCCCTCATCATTTTCTAACTGTCTAAGTAATCCTCTGATTTGTGACTTGAAATCAAATGATGTTGGGCCATGAGGGTTGGTAGCTTCCCATGGTTTTAGCCAGGCCCTATTGGAGAGTACGAGTCGCTCAACAGTCTTAGCATCACGAGCTTTGATGATGCGAAGAGAGATCTCACCGTGGGTGAGTGCGAAAGAGTTGCTCATGGTGGCAAGATTAGTGGCATGAATGAAATCTCGCTTGCTAAAGCAACTATTCGCAAGCAAATTCTTGAAGCAAGAAAAGGTGGCAACCCTTCTAATCAGGAGTTGACTGCCAATCTTCTTGCTGTCGTTGAGCAATACAAGCCTCAGCGTGTTGGCACATATCTCTCCTATCCAACAGAACCCTCCACCACAGAATTCATTGAAACTCTTACTAGCCGAGGCATGACAGTTCTTGTTCCTGAGACTGTTGGTGAAAATGAACTTGTCTGGCATGAAGTAGTAAGTGGCTTTGAGACAACACTTACTGCAGGAGATCTTTTGTTTATCCCTGCTCTAGTTGTTGATGAAACTGGCAACAGATTGGGAAGAGGCAAAGGCTATTTTGATAGAGAACTCTCTGGCCTTCAAGGGTTGGTTGTCTATGCCGTTGTCTTTGAGAATGAAGTGTTAGCTAGCGTCCCGGTTGAGAGTCATGACCAAAGAGTTGATGGTGTGGTAACACAGGAGCAGATTCGCAAAATAAACTAGAGACATGCCCACCTATTCTTACAAGTGCACCAAATGTGCTCACGAGTTCGATGTTCAACAGTCGATCACTGATGACGCCATTGCTACTTGCCCTGAGTGTGAAGGTAAGGTTCAGAAGGTGTTTGGCAAGGTGGGTGTGACCTTCAAGGGAACAGGCTTCTATAGAACCGATAAAGATAGTTCAGGTAAGCCTTCTAAAGAGAGCTAATTAGCCCCAGTGCGGTGGCTTATCGTTTCTTAGACGATCATCGTTTGAAGTAATTGATTCTCCCCAAGCCGCATCAGTGTCTTCGTAGACTCGAGGAACAGCCTGAGTATTCAACATCGTAGGAGTAATCTCCACTCCAAGACGAATACCAATTCTCTCGGCAACTGACTGAGGGTCACTAAATACTTCAAATGAATACACTCTCTGGTAACCCCAGCCAAGAGATCTAAGTAGCGCTGGTCTCAGCCTGATTCTCTCAGTGACGCTCAGATCTGAGTTAGCCCAGTCTGGTTCAACAATTAGTGATTGGTTGCCGAATGATGCAACCAGTGGAATCCGTTCACCAAAGCCTTCAACAACTCTGATTCCAAATCTCTTTAGGCGTCTTGATAGGTCAGCAAGCATAGGGTCTGAGTCAAAGGTGTCAGTTTCTACTGAGTCGTTATAGATAGGTCTCAATAGTGTTGATAGATAAGCGCTAGCACCTTCTGGTCCTAGCTCAGGTAGGTCATAGGCACTGAAGCAGCTAACGATAGTAAGTGAGTATCTAGCGCTTACCAGCATGTTGGCTAGCCATCTTCTAGCTTCTGGTTCGTTTAGCAAACCAAAGTGAGAGAGCAGCTTGCCCTGGGCAGTTCTACCAAAGCCAATAGTGAAGATGATGCGGTCAGCTAGCCTGTGGTTGAGATCAGCAAGGGTAGCTATCTCAAACTTCTCACGACCATGCTTTTCGAAGAACTCCATCAAATCAGGGTGGTTCTCAATGGCTTCCTGCAAAGCGACATCTAGGTTCTCAACATGAACTCCGCTAGCGCTGACTACCAAGAGTGATTCATCAGGTGAATGTCTCACGTGATCCAAGATCAGTTCAATTACCTTCTCAACCTCAGCTAGAGGAGATTCAGTGCTGGCACTCTTGTTTCCTAGTGTTCTGTTCTCCCCATTCACGATGACTAGGTCTAGTGCTGACTTGCCATCAAACTCATTAGCAGTTGGTTCTACTTCAAGTCTTCCCTGGTAGAACTCCTTGTTGATGAGCTGACTAAAGAGTTGGCCCTTTAGACGGTATGAACGCTTTAGCTCTTCCCTGCCAAATATTGAACTCACCACATCAAAAGCACTTGGTGCCTCAGGGGCTTTAGCTTTTAGAGATGCCTGCCATTCAACTTCAAAACCATTTGGTTCAGAAATCATTGGATCACCAAAAGCTAAGACCTGTTTCGCTCTCATTAGACCTGAAAGGTTTTCAGCAATTGTTGTGCCGGCGGCATCCATGATGATCACTGCGTCAAACACCTTCTCCTGAAGCAATTCAACAGGTAGCTCATAAGGACTTGAGGCTATGTGAGAGGCAAGGCTAGGCCAGAGTCTTCTAGCCTTTGCAGTCATTAGAGGTAGTGAAGAAACTCTTTCTTTGAGGAGCGCTCTAATAGCTTCAACTTCTTGAGGTAGTTCTTGAACTGCTTCATTCCATCTGCTAGCTGTTCTATAGGAAATCTCTTTACGGGATTCAACCATTAGACGCAGATCTGCCATAACGAACTTGGTTTCAAGATCAGCTAGAAGTTCTGGTGTGTATGAAGTGAAAGCGTTATCTCCAACTAATAGATACTCAAGGGCAGATAACCACCAGCACTGGTCGAACTCAGCAATTAGCGATTCGTTACGAGCACCATTGACTGCAAGTGATCTAACTAGAGCTGAAAGACCAGCATCCTGAACTCTCTTACGAAGATCATTCTTTGCAGCCAGGTTATCTAGCGGAGCAGTCTCTGTAGCTAATGCTCGCAGGGTTGTGCTTAGCTCACTGATTGGCAATTCAATCAGGTTTAGACGATCAGAATCTTGATCTAGGTGCGAATCAAGTTTGATTAGGTCTGCAACAAGTGATTGGTAAATGACTTGAGCATCATCTAGGCCTAGAGGAACGTTAGGCAGAATAGGTTCACTGCACAGAGCCTTCCACTGAGTGGACTGCTCTTCAATCTGAAGCAGAGCTACGTGTAGGTCGCTTACTGATACTCCAGCACGCACATACTCTTTAGCGTGCTTACTCAAAGCTCGTCTAGTCTTTCCAGACATACCGTGCTTTTCACGTCTTGGACTAGTTGCAATGATTAGGTCGGTTAGTGGTCTATCGAAGACCTCTGGGCGGAATCTGTCTAGAGTTCCTCGGATACTAATCAATAGACGAAGGTACTCGCCCCACTGAGCAACATTCAAAGCATCTGGGAAATGAACCTGCTTGGAAATCTCATCTAGACGTTGACCAAAAGAAGGAAGAACGTCATCAGCTAAACGGCTTGCTAATGAGAGAACTCTAGGAACTTCGTTTGGATCTTCAAATCTTGAGTTTGCCCAAGGACTTGATTGAACTGATTCTTCGAATTCACCTAGTTCAATTGCTTCCTGGAGCAAGGCAATGGCAGCAGTTCTGTTTCTAGTTTCAAACAGAGCAGAGCCAGCAATACGAGCGGTTGTCTTAGGAGGTCTAGGTAGAGCACTTAGATCAGCAAGCTTCTCCAGTGCATCAGAGATGCTTATGCCTAGTACTGGATGCTTCTGAGCTAGAGAGTCTTGGTATTCAGCTAGTTTCTCAGCGGCTAGATTTCTAGCTTCATTGGCTTGAGAGAGATTGGCTGGAATGGATTTCTCATAGCGAGAAAGAGCACTAACAACATCCAGCCAAGCAGAGTAGGACCGAACTACTAGACCACTTAGCCCTGCTTGAGTAAGTCTTGAAGAGAGTTCATTGATGGTTTGTCTTCTTGGAGCAATTACAAGTGCTCTTTTGCCAACTGCTGAGAAGGCAGCCAAGATGTTGGCAACGGTTTGGGTATAGCCAGTGCCAGGCAGTGCCTCAACAGCAAACGATTCTCCTGCAACAGCTCTTCTGATGATGTTGATCTGGTTTGAATCAGCATCCGCTGCTAGGAGAACATCAGGAAGCACTTGAGCTTCATAATCGATAGGTTCGCCTAAAGTCAGCTTGGACACAAAGCTGTTAGGCGATGCCGGTAATTCCTTGAGCATCATGGTTGGGGCTGTTACGGCGTTAGTTAGAACAAGAGTTCTTTGAATTTCAAGTTCTGGAACATCCTTGGTTGCCTCTGCTAGGAAGCTAAGCAAGGTAATTGGAACAAGGTCGGTAGCTTCTCTATATAGTCTGTTCAGTTTCTGAACATCTAGGTCAATCTGGAAGTGCTTCTTCAAAGTGATAACAAGTTCTGGGTTCACAAAAGCATCGCCAACAAGAACTAGTTCATAGTCTCGACCTCTACGAATAAGTTCAGCTCCCCACATCATGGCTGGGATGCGAAGATCTAGGTTCACGGTTCTAAAGTCAATGGAACCAGCTAGTAGGAAGATGGTCTCTAAACCAAAGTTTGAGGTTAGTCGTTCGCTCTTAGTCTTGATGTGTCGAGCCTCAGTGAGTGACTTGGAATAAGCAATTGGGTCTCTAACTAGGTTTGCTAGTAATCCTCGGTGGCTCTTTGTAAATAGCGATAGTCCAACCGGATGAGACTTCTCAAGATTGACTAACCCAAGGACATCAAGATCTAAATTGGTCAGCGGGTTCGCCCCACCGATTCCTCGAATCTCTTCAAGCCAAAGGTTGTATTGTTGCTGCGATCTATCTTGTTCACTCATTAGAGCACTAGCCTAACTTTTACGCTTTCACGAACATCGTAGGCTGGGCTGGATTCGGGTAAGTTTGACTGTTGTAGCGATGATATTGCCCTCGTAGCTCAGTGGATAGAGCAGTGGTTTCCTAAACCATGTGCGGAAGTTCGATTCTTCTCGGGGGCACTCTAGGCAGCTTTAGGCAAAGCTAAGTACTCATCCCACTCTGGTTCTAACTTTTCAGCACCTCTAATTAGCCATGCTCCACCGGTTGGCATTCTTGGTGTGAAGGATAAAGTCCAACCCATTTCACTAAGGGTCTTATCCCCCTTGCTGTTATTGCAGCGAAGACAAGCAGCTACTAGATTCTCCCAAGTGTCTGTTCCACCTTTTGATTTAGGTTGAACATGGTCAACGGTGTTAGCTGCTCTATTGCAATAAACACAGCGGTGAGCATCTCTACGTAAGACTCCCCTTCTTGACAGAGGAATGTTCCTAGATCCAGGCACTCTTACATATCTGCTCAACAGAATTACTGAAGGCAGATCAAATTCATCTGTTGCACTGTGTACTTTGGTTTCAGCTGAACCTTCCAACACAGTTGCTTTCTTGTTCAGCACCAAAATAATGGCTCGCTTGAAAGAGACCACACCCAGTGGCTCGTAACCAGCATTCAAAACTAGTGTTCTCATGTTGCTCCCTTTCGAAATCACCTGCACGGATTGCAGGTTTTCGTTTCTGGTCAACCTAAGGCTCAAACAAAAAACGCGTTACCTTATGTAGGTAACGCGTCTAGTTAGAGAATCTTTGACAAGGACAAACTATGTGTAGGTGTTCAAACTCATGCTTGGCAGGCACAGGGAAGGCATCCATTAGTTTCTCCTTTCAAAGTCAAAAGTTGACTTGGGAAAAGGCTACGACTAATTGGCCTTGAAGGCCATAAAACACTCCATAACGAATGGTAAAGAATTGGTTATGTTTTTAGCCAATAATGCGTGCGTAATACACAGCATCTGTATAGATGGTGGCTAGCTTGACCCTGTCCCCTGGTCTTGGAGCGTGATAGAAGAGGTTAGAACCAGCGTAGATACCGTTGTGGCTGTGGTTGCTCATAATGACTAGATCACCTGGGCGAGCATCAGACTTCTTGATTCTCTTGATTCTTGGGTGGGCGGCCTGAGCATTTACAGAGTGAGGAAGCAGAACTCCGAATTCAGAGAAGACTAGGCGAACATAGCCAGAACAGTCCAAACCGGTAGGTAGCTCTCCGCCGAGGATGTATGGAACACCAACATACTTAGCAGCAACCTTCATGATGTCATCAGCTTTTAGCTCTGAGTATTTAGGGTTAGCGGCATAGTCAAAAGCGGTTAGACCTTTATAGGATGAGTAGTTATTTCTGTCGGTGATTCTCTGGAGATCGTTGGCAGACATAACTCCAAAGGAGCCACGGTCATATTTGAGTGAGGCTTGGCTAGCAATAAGTAGGCTCTGAGCTTCGCCCTCTGCTCCATTAGTGTTCGAAGCTAGACCAGACATAGCAATAACGGCTGGGCTATAGGCATATGCTGGCAAGGTAGCTGTTGCTGCGACACCGGCGATAACAGACATGATTACAACCGTCTTGACTTCGGTTCTCTTTCGCAGAGGAAGTTTGGCTATTGGTCTAACCAGAGCATTTGATGAGCCTTCAACCATTGGTGGGTTGGCTGCAAAGAATTTACGGTCCATTTTTGCAGCTCTTTTTTCAGCTTTTAGAGCGGCTCGTGTTTTACGGCGTCTTTCGCTCTCGCGGATAGATCTGCGACTACGAAGTTCAAAAGATTCGAGGACATTAATTTCAACGTCAGCGCGACGACGACCAGCTGGCTTTTCAGTCAAAACTATTCCTCCTTACAAATTCTTCGGTATGAACCAAAAGTCTTTAGGCGAGTCTGTGCTTCTTGAGTTCTCTCGCTCCTTGGACTCGGTTGGATGTCTCAAGGTTCTATGAGTTTACCCCGAAATCCAGCGGGAACAGATTATCCATAGGCTAAAAAGCCCTAAAGCCCAGTATTTACGCAGGAATCACGAATATATGAGCCACGTCAAACGCGGTGAGGCTAACTGAATTCTGGCTGTCTACGGTGCTCACAATGACCCTGTCGGTGGACTGGCTAGCCACTATTTGGGCCCCTGGTACTACCCCAGCTGCCTGGAGGTGAGCTAGAGCATCTGAGTAGCCTTGAAGCGGTTCAGCAATCCTCTTTACTATTACTTCCTCATCTAAGTGCTCAATAAGAGGTGTGACTTTCTCATCCATTGCCTTTGATGCTCCCCTACCCAGGTGTTCAAGACCTGGGATTGGGTTACCAAAAGGTGAGGTTTCAACATCTTTGACTAGTTCGAGGATCTTTAGTTCGACCTGTTCGCTCATGACGTGCTCCCAGCGGCATGCTTCTTCATGAACTAGGTGCCAGTCCAAACCAATCACCTTAGATAGCAGTAGTTCAGCCAATCGGTGCTTACGCATTACTTCGATAGCTAGGTGGCGACCTTGGGTGGTCAGTTCTAGATGTCTGTCATTTGAGACAATGACCAGACCGTTCTTTTCCATACGGGCAACTGTTTCAGAAACTGTAGGGCCAGATTGATCTAGTCGCTCAGAGATGCGAGCACGCAGAGGCACATGGCCTTCTTCTTCGAGTTCCAAAATGGTTCGAAGATACATCTCGGTGGTATCAATCAAATCGGTCACCTGATAAGCCTAAATCTTCTTAGGCCAAGCAAGACTAAACTTTGGGCATGGCAACCATAAATATCCCAGCAGACCTACTTCCCCTAGATGGCCGATTCGGCTGTGGGCCATCCAAAATCAGACCTGCTCAAATAGCTGCATTTGCAAGTGCCGGTGCAGAACTAATGGGTACATCTCACCGTCAAGCTCCGGTGAAGAACCTAGTCAAGCGTGTTCAAGAAGGACTTATGGATCTATTCCATAACCCTGCAGGCTACGAGATAGTTCTAGGCAATGGTGGCTCAACTGCTTTTTGGGATGTTGCCTCATACAGCTTGGCTGAAGGTAAATCACAACTTCTAGTCCACGGTGAGTTCGGAGCTAAGTTTGCTTCTTCACTAAGTGCTCCTTGGCTTACTAAGCCAACAGTTATTCAAGGTGAAGTTGGTTCGAGACTTGAACTAGCAGCTGAAGCAGGAGTATCTGCTTACGCATATCCTCAAAATGAAACTTCAACTGGAGTTGTTACTCCGGTAAAGCGAGTAGCAGGCGCAGATAAAGGTGCTCTATTTCTAACGGATGCAACCAGCGCTGCTGGTGGGATTGATTTTGATCCACTAGAAACAGATGTTTACTACTTTGCTCCGCAGAAGAACTTTGCTAGCGATGGTGGTCTTTGGTTTGCTCTGATGTCTCCAGCAGCGATTGAACGTGCAGAGAGAATTGCGACAACCGATCGTTACATCCCTGAGTTCCTATCTCTAAAGACAGCTATTGATAACTCAAGGTTGAACCAGACTCTAAACACTCCTGCCATTGCTACCTTGTTCCTATTGGCAGAACAGATTGATTGGATGAATGCTTCTGGTGGTTTGGCTTGGGCTGATTCAAGAACTAAGGCAGCATCTGACCACTTATACGCTTGGGCTGAAGCCAGTAGCTTCGCTACTCCTTTTGTTTCTAACCCTGAGCACAGATCACAGGTTGTTACAACAATTGACTTCAATGATTCAGTGGATGCAGCTGAGGTGGCCAAGGTATTGCGTAGTAATGGAATTGTTGACACCGAGCCATACAGAAAACTTGGTAGAAACCAACTACGTATTGCGACCTTCACAGCAACTGAACTTAGTGATGTTCAGCAGTTGACTAAGTCAATCGACTACGTAGTTTCAAACCTGGGTTAGATTATCTTCATGCGCTGGATAGCTAAAGATTCTGAAAGAAAGCCAGATCCTGCTCCAATAAATGGAACAGTTCGAATAGCAGTACTGGTTGGAATGATTGGCTTTGCTCTTGCCTTGATAGCTTCTGTTGTTTTCTACGACCAAATAACCAGCCCAAATAAGATTTGGTATCCCTACACAGCAGTTGTAGGACTAGTTCTTGGTATCCTCGCTTGGTTCAAGGTCGGCAACCGCTGAAGCTTTAGCAGCCTCTTCTTCATCAATAGCATTTGCTGCATCAATGAAAGCTTGTCTTTCTAGTTCTAGTTGCAGAGCTTGGTAATCAGCAAGACGTTCAGACCAAGGAATCCACTTAGGTGCAATTAGAGAATCTTCTCCTGGCACCATAACTACTTCACAAAGACTTGGTTCAGTAACGGGATCAGCTTGGAAGATAGTCACAGACCAACGCCATCCCGCATAGCCAAGTTTCTTAGCTTCGAATAGATAGGTTGAGATTCCTTCGCCCTCATCAACTGATTCAATGAATGAACCTAGTTCATTCTTTTCAGCAGCAGACTTTGCAGCCACCTCAGCAAAAGCCTTCAAGTCAAAAAGGTTCTTGACTTGCTTTTCTGGTCTAAGTAGTTTTACAAACTTAGGAAGTTTTTTGACTCTAGCCATTATTTGTGTAACTGGTCAGCAAGAGTTCTTAGCAGACGAGCCAGCTTCTCAGCGCTAGCACCTTCTGGAATGTGACCTGATTCAATACTCGGACGAATCTTGTCTAGAGCAGAGATCAGACCTTCAACAAGGATGACCATGTCATCGTTGTTCATACGAGCACTAGCTCGCTGCTTCTTCTCTAGGCTCTCTGGGACCTCAAGGATGCGCATGGTCATCACCTGGGCACCACGCTTGGAGTCAACAATGCTGTATTCGATGCGAGTACCAGGCTTAATTTCTGTGGTTCCCGCAGGTAGGTTGCTTACGTGAAGGAAAGCTTCCTGACCCTCATCTGATTGCACAAAGCCAAACCCTTTGACGTTGTCAAAGAACTTTACGTGTCCTGTTGGCATAACTACCTCTTTCTTTGCCGCAGGGTTCATTTTACTTCAGCCAAGCCAGTATTCTAAAAGGATGGCTAATAAATCATCCTCGAACAAGGTTTCTAAGAGCAAAACAGCAGTTGAACCAACCAATCCCTTGGAAAAGTACCTTGCCTTTGGCTTTCTAGGAAGCGTTGTTATTTCAATTCTTGCTGTCTTGGTCATTCTGCTAGCGCCACTTGTGAGCTCGACTTGGGTTCCTCAAGGCTGGGGCATGATCCCAATCTTGCTTTTGCCTTTCGGTTTTGTCTGCCTAATTGGATTACTTGTGGTCAACGCTGCAAGCCGTAAAAAATCTAGCCAGACTAAATAACCAAAGATGAGCGAAGTCCTGCAAGTTGCTAAGGCTTTAGCTCAATCCAGCGATTCTGATCTAGTTAGAGTGGTTGCCATCAGGTTGATGCCAACCAGTTCAATGAATGACTTCTTTGATCTAGCAACTGCACTGATCAAACCGCAAAATGTAACTGGAGCAGTCTCTGGTGCAACCAGAAGACAGCTACTTGCCTTTAGTGATTTGCTTGAAGGTAAACGCAGCGATGCTCAAGGTCTTGAATCTTTAGTGAAACTGTTTCTGGTTCTGAAATCACATGATGGTACACACAAACCTCTAGAGGCAGCTGTAACTGCTTATAAGCAATTGGTATCCCCAAAATTGTTGGAGGAACTGAAAGCGGCCAAGGTACTTCCTCATGAAGAGATTTCCCCTGACCAGAACTTTATTGACTCCCAAGCAGGATTGAGTGCTTTTGAAACAATTCAGGCTCTAACCGAATTAGTAATTGAACTAGAGCAGAACTATGTTCGAGAAGTTGGCAAAGGTCAAGTTGGTCTTCCTGAACTCAAGAGATTAGCGCTCCACCTAGGCAGAGATGTTGAGTATGCAAGATTGCTTTATGCGTTAGCGCAACTTAGTTCTCTTGTTGGTGTTTCAGATAAGAGGTGGAAAGTTGGTTCCGCCTATCAAGCCTGGCTCTCGGCAACGCCTACAGATCGCTGGCAACAAATAGCCAATACCTGGATTTCACTTCTAGGGGAAACAACAACTTTTGAACTATCTAAGACTTCAAACCTGAATCATGCCTTCCAAGAAACTTTTCCAATTGCCCGTGAAGGAGTCCTATCTCACATCACTAGGCTCATCTCCTTTGCCGAACTAATTGGGCTTTCAAGTTCAAACTATATGAGCTCTTGGTTCCGACCTCTTCTTGAAGGTGACACAGCAAAGGCAATTACTCTCCTTTCAAAGAATCTGCCTGCAACTCAAAACAGAATCATCATTCAAGCCGATCTGACCATCATTGCTGTTGGACCGTTGCCGACAGATAAAGAATTGGAACTTAGAAGGTTTGTTGAAACTGAACGTATTGGCGTTGCCTCTAGCTATCGCATCAATAACTTAAGTGTCACCTTTGGCCTTGAAACTGGATTGACTGAGCAACAGATCAGAGACTTACTAATGGAACTCTCAGGGGTAGCACTACCACAACCGGTTGACTATCTAATCCGAGAAGCTGCAACCAGATTTGGCAGATTGGTATTGCGAGAGACTCCTTCTGGAACTTTGATTCAATCGAACGAACAGATTTTGCTAACTCAGATTCTTAATGATTCGGCACTCAAGACTTTAGGTATAACCAAGACCTCTGAAACAACACTTGAATCAAGATTTGAAGTTGAGATTGTCTACTACCTTCTTCGAGAGAGTAAGTATGCGGCAATAAGAAAGAACAGCAATGACGAGGTAGTTAGTAGTTGGCTGGCAGCAGGCTCTAAGGAAGCCTCCCAGGTGCAAACTTCTTCTGTTCTTGAGGACATCCAGAAATGGCGAGAACACGATAAGCGACTAAGTGAAGCTCCAGAGGGTCAAGACCTGGTTAGACAGATTGAAATGGCTATCAAAACTAAGGCTGCAATCCAAGTCTCCCTACAAATGAATGGCACAGCCCGAGAATTTCTTCTAGAACCAACTGGTCTGGCTAACGGCAGACTCAGAGGTAGAGATCGTAAAGCTGACTGTGAAAGAGTTTTGCCATTAGCCAGCATCACTGGCGTTCGCTTAGGCTAGAAGGATGTCTTCTGGGCCACTAATCGTTCAAAGCGATAAAACAGCACTGCTTGAAGTGAATCATCCCCAAGCAGCAGATGCCCGCCATGACTTGGCTGTATTCGCTGAACTAGAGCGAGCTCCAGAGCATGTCCACACCTATCGGATAACCAAGCTAGGTCTTTGGAATGCTAGGGCTGCTGGCCACGACAGTTCTTTTGTTCTAGGTGTTCTAGATAAATACAGTAAGTTTCCTATTCCTGCCAGCATCCGTGTGGACATCGAACAAACCATGTCTAGATACGGTCGCCTTGTAATTAGAAAAGGTGAATCAGGAGATCTTGAACTTTATTCAAGTGAGCCAGCAGTTCTTCTTGAAACAACCAGACAGCGAAAAGTAAATGATTTACTTCTTGACCGTATCGATGAGAACACTTGGCAGATAGCTGATTGGGCTAGAGGTCAAATCAAACAAGAACTGCTAAAGCTTGGTTGGCCAGCAGAAGATCTTGCCGGCTATACCCCAGGTATTCCTCATGAGATAGCCCTGGTTGAAGATACTTGGGCAATGCGTGATTACCAAGGGTCAGCTGTTGAAAAGTTTTGGGACGGTGGCTCAGGCGTTGTTGTTCTACCTTGTGGCGCGGGAAAGACAATTGTTGGTGCTGCCACTATGGCTAAAGCCAAAACAAATACTTTGATTTTGGTTACCAATACGGTTTCAGCAAGACAGTGGAAATCAGAACTACTCAAGAGAACTACTTTGGCTGAAGAAGAGATTGGTGAATACTCAGGTTCTATGAAAGAGGTAGCTCCAGTAACTATTGCCACCTATCAAATTCTGACTACAAAGCGCAAAACTGAATACGCTCACCTAGCCCTGCTAAACGATCA
>Ga0208788_1000261_pt1 | contig 26915 bp, 24 predicted proteins | sample Wag4_2014_7_11_3_FD_187363 | JGI IMG/M metagenome (GOLD analysis project Ga0208788, IMG submission 187363) | Fresh water mixed with fracking chemicals microbial communities from Ohio, USA - Utica-2 Time Series FC 2014_7_11 (SPAdes) (version 2) ...
CCTCAGAACCGCACGAAAATGGGGGAGCCATAAAAAAATTCGAACCCCGGCTGAGCGCACTAAGCTCAATAACCACGTCACCACAAACTCGAGAATCGAGCCGATTAGGAACTCTCCATCTTTCACGGCCTTCATGAATTCAAATCGACTGAACCCCTGAGCTCTTGCTAGTAAGACGACAGCGCTGTGAGGATTTTTCATCAACTCGATTGTCTGCAACTGATTCTCAGGTTTATCAAATTCGGATAATCGCCAAACTTCTGGAGGAGTAGTCCCGGACTGGGTTAGCAGAACTCTGGCTATTTCCTCAACCCGGGGCCAAAGACTGTGCTTTTGTAGAACATCAACCGAAATGTCCCGGGGTTCAGTTTCCAAAGCGAGAGATATTTTCTCCTTGAAATCAGACAAGTCTGATTTCAGGAAAACTATGTTCTGGTTGTAGCGCTCAAGGAATTCGTGATCCGAGACTCGATTCGTAAGAAGAATTCTGTTAAGAGCGAGGGCTTCAAAGTTTCGCATGTTTAAGTCATTACTCAAGCTCAAATTGAGTACAACTGAATGAGAAAGGATGTGTTGAATCAATCCTTCGTTTGGTGGCGCTCCGCCCCTGACGGTCCCAAAGAAATTCGAGATTCCCAACTCTTGGGCTGCCCACAATCCCTTGAGATACCCTAAGTTTCGGCCCTGCCTAGGATATGCCGCAAAGGGGGCAGTAAGACTTTTGTTGCCTGGTGGCCATGAACTTTCTTTCTGAAAGCTTGAGAGTGATTGTCGAATTCTTGAATTACTCGCCAAAGAGAATGCGCACGGTAAATGCGTGGAGGTTTTTTCATCAAATAGTTGCATGTACTCGCTGTGTGCTACAAAAACATGATCAAAATATTGCACAGCCCTAGCTTCTTGCCGACCTAGATGGTGACTGTCCATGCTCCAGAAGGAGGCGGAGTAAGTTCTGTTCCTAAACGTACTCAACAAACCGTACAGCCTCAATAGCTCGATGAACTCCAAAGGGTTCTCGCCGGACAGCCTAAACACGACATGATCAAATTCTGAAAATTCCGCGAGTGCCCTACTGAGTTCAGCCTTACTCATCGTATACAGGCGCCACAGGCCGTGTGATGCAAAAAACTTTATCTGGCTTTGCTCAGTTTGATCGAATGAGACATATTCAGGAAACCCGCCCAGCGCTATTTTTACGGTCACAATTCAAAGAATACTATTCGTTTTCCATCTCGCAAATAACTTTTCTTTGGAAATCATTGTATGTTCGAGCGTCTATGCACGTTAAGTTTGCAAGTGAAGTTCGTCATGCCGATTAGCCCAAAGACATGCCGTATATTCTTTCCAAGAAAAGCGTACAAATTTTCCGGCTGAAGACTTTCAGGTCCATGAGGAGGACACCCTTATCCAACTCGGCGGGCAAAGATCGGAGGGGTCTTCCATGGCAAGAAACCACTTGTCAGGGCAAACAATTGGCTTGGATCGATCTCCTAGCGCTGCAGCCCACCAGGAAAATGTGGAATTTGCGATGACAAGAGCTGAGGTTTTTGACATAAGCGAAAGCGATTCAAATGAATGGGATTCAGGTGTGGGTTCCACAAAGTGAACTCTTGAATAGCTGGAAAAAACTTTCGCAAGTTCAACTTTTGCAGCCACTGGGTTGTCTGAAAAAATCCAAACTGCGTCCCAATCAAGATTCCGATTTTTGAGAGCGAGAATAGCCCTTTCGTAATACGAATTTGACAACACTCCAATTGTAGGGTGTCCCACATAGTCACCCCTTCGGATGTGCAAACCAAGAACTCTGCCATGGCTTTCGAGTACCGCCAACATTTCTAAGTACCAATCGCTATATTTGGGAATCTTCAGCTCTGGAGCCTGCCCGGCATCTTTGAGCGATTGGTAATAGCGCCAAGTTTGAAAGTAACCCGTTATTGTTATGGTCGGCTGAAGTGCGTCCAAGGCCGGGTCGTACCCCAATTCTGGCGACGTGTATTCACGGAGCAACTTGACCTGCAATACTTGAGTTCTAATAAGTCGCTTCATTGCTTCTCGAAAAAGTTTATGCACATAAGATGTGAAAAATCTTATGGAGTATCGGGGGGCGTCACTGGAAATTTCCCCGGGTAATTCCAAAACATCTATCCAGTCATTGTGCCCCGATCTTCCCCGTTGTGAGAAGGTGGAGTCAACTCGAAGAGCAGCATTGTTCCTGTGTGCGACATGTAAGCCAGCGAAGTACTGAAATAATTGGTTTCCAAGACCGCCGGTTAGGACAACCTTCACTAGTTTCCTCATAATATAAAGTTTCACCCACCCCGCCAAAATTCAAGCCCCAAAGATTTTTCGTGCTTGGGCCTTTTTACTCTCATTGCTCCGAGCATCCTTTTTATAGGTAAACGAATGTATATAAAAGGATAACGTGTGAGCTCTACCGATTTTCCAGATAAATGGCGAAAGAGTACGCGCCACCTTTTGATTATTTGAGAGACTCTCGTTGGTGAGGTAAATGCATAGAGTCGGAGTACTTGTCAACAATTTTGTTCTGACAGAATACTGGCATGGGTAGTAGATCACGTGTGTTGACATTAATGGCAAAGGGATTGAAGCAACTGCCCTACGATTTTCTATTTTACATTAGGGTTTGCCTAACAAGATCCCGCCTAAGGCAGTTGGCGAACAAATTTGTGACACCTTTTACCCCATTTGTGCTATCGGATTGGTACTTGTCTAACGAAATTGACAGTCGTCACTTGCAATTCCTAAATGATTCAAGCAGAAGACTGACTTCACAAAATGTGAGTGCCGTTCTACCAGGCGCGGTGATATATGTGCAGGTAGATCAATTGGATAAGTTTGAGGCTATGTTGCCAAACATCCGCTCAAAAATCCTGTTGCTGACCGGAAAATGGGGACTTCCAGGGTTGGAGGATTCGGAGCTCTTACGAAGAATACTTGACTCTGGCAAGATAGACGCCTGGTGGTCTCAGAATCAAGTTTTTCCTAAGCTACCGATTCAGCTGTTTCCATATGGCCTAGATCTATTTACCCTGCCAAAGCTAGAGAAGCGTATTGCTTCGACTAAGCGGAAGGTTGTCTCGGAAAGAAGATTACTTTACGTGCCTTTTGCACGCGTTCATAAACACTTGTCTGGACCTGAACTCGCTGTCCGTCGAGATTTAGAACCTTACATGGATAAACCTCTTCCTCAAGATAAATATTTCAAGGAGATTAGTAAGCACCGATTTGTTGTTTCTCCTCGCGGAGACAGGCCGGACACATACAGGCACTACGAAGCGTTAGCACTTGGGGCCACCCCGGTCACAGATTTACCGGATGTCTTCAAAGAAGTTTTTGGGAAAGATATAGTTTTCGTACCAAGCCTGATAGAAGTAGCCAAATCTCCCGAGCCCCTTATGCCATGTGCAGAGAATATTGTTGACGCTTCAATCATTGAAGTACGGACTTGGAAAAACAAGATTAGATCCAGACCCTGAGTTGTTAAAAATAGAGGCGGCATGAATAATCTCTTCAAACTAAGGAAATTTGAAAATTTAGTTCTTCTGCTGTGGACATTGGTGCCCCTATTGGTATTGTTTAGTAATGGCGACCTTGAGCACTGTCTTAACTGATCTCGAAAACGAATCTATAGAGATTTTCAGAGAGACGGCTGCCGCCTTCCGCAAGCCAGTGATGCTTTACTCCATCGGCAAAGATTCCTCTGTCTTGCTTCATCTTGCCCGCAAAGCCTTTGCCCCAGGTCCAATCCCATTCCCTCTGATGCACATTGACACGACCTGGAAGTTCAAGGAGATGATTTCTTTCCGGGATGAAACCGCCCGTGAGGTCGGCTTCGAGCTTCTGGTTCAAACCAACCAAGAAGGCGTCAATGACGTAGTCACACCCTTTTCTTATGGCGCTTCCGAATACACCAGAATCATGAAAACTGTTGCCCTTCGAGAAGGTTTAGATAAATACGGATTCGATGCCGCAATTGGGGGTTCCCGAAGGGACGAGGAACGAAGCCGCGCTAAAGAGCGGATTTTTTCGGTTCGCGAACCAGGCCACCGGTGGGACCCAAGAAGCCAAAGACCAGAACTCTGGCGGACATACAATCCAAAGCTTGCGCCTGACCAAACCATGCGAGTGTTTCCAATTTCAGACTGGACCGAACTAGACGTTTGGAATTATATTCTCCGCGAAAACATTAAAGTCAGCCCGCTTTACTTTGCCAAAGAAAGACCTATCGTCTGGCGTGGCGATCAGATGATCATGGTTGATGATGATCGCTACCCACTCAAAGACGGGGAAACCCCTGAAATGCGAAAAATTCGCTTTAGAACCCTTGGTTGCTACCCGCTTACAGCCGGAGTTGAATCTGATGCCATGACAATTGAAGAAGTTGTGAAAGAAGTCACCGAACTGAAGCTGTCTGAAAGAGCAACACGGTTGATTGACGGGGAAAAGGAAGACTCCATGGAGAAGAAAAAGACCGAGGGGTATTTCTAGTGGAAAAGCCCATTATTCGTCTCGTGACCTGCGGTTCGGTTGACGATGGCAAGTCGACGCTGATTGGTCGTCTTTTAGTAGAGACAAACAGCGTTCCTGTGGACACGGTCGATGCGGCCAAATCTGTCCGTCGCTCAGGTTCCACAATCAAAGCAGGAGAAATTGACTTCAGCCTTTTGACTGATGGTCTTGAAGCAGAGCGCGAACAAGGTATAACCATTGACGTCGCCTATCGCTCCATGAATCTTTTGAATGGCCGAAGACTAATCATTGCTGATGCGCCGGGTCACGAGCAGTACACCAGGAACATGGCGGTCGCTGCCTCTAGAGCGGACATTGCGTTGATCCTGGTTGATGCAACTCGTGGAATCAGAACACAAACTCTTCGTCATCTAACTATTTGCTCGCTCATGGGTGTCACCAGGATTGCAGTTGTTGTCAACAAGCTCGATGGCGTTGATTACAGCGAGCAAGTATTCAAAGAGATCCAGATGGGTCTGCAGGGGACCATCGAGCGCCTGCAGATACAAAACATCGAGTTTGTTCCCCTCAGCGCCCTTGCCGGCGACAACGTTGTTTACCCAACATCTAACATGCCTTGGTATCGGGGACCAACTTTGTTGGAATACATCCAGGAATGGAAACTAGAGGCGGTTACCGACAACCTTCCAAGACTCGGAGTTCAAATGATTTCTAGGGCGGAAAACTTCCGAGGTGTTGCAGGAACTGTTATTGGAGGAAGTTTTTCCGTTGGTGATGAAGTAAGCGTTCTGCCCTCAGGTAGATCTGCCAAAATTTCACAAATCTCCACTTTTGGTGGCGAGCTTGCGTCCGCCGAGGATGGTCAGGCAATAACCATGGTTTTGGAACCCGATGTTGACGCAACGAGAGGTGACGTTATTGAGCTAGCAGCATCAGCAACCATGCCGGCAGATCGATTTGCTGCAACAGTTGTGTGGCTCGGCGAACAAGATTTGATTCACTCCAAGAGCTACTTACTGATTTCGGGCTCTAGCCAGGTTCCAGCGATTGTGACATCGATCAGGCACGTATTAAATGTAAACAACGGCGACCACGATGCCGCGAAAGTCCTGCGGATGAACGAGATTGGTGTTGTTGAACTAGCTACTGATGCTCCAATTGCCCTAACCCCGTATAAAACTAACCGGTTCAAGGGAAACTTCATTCTTGTTGATCGAGCAAAAATGAATACTGTAGGTGCTGGCATGGTAACTCATGCTCTAAGGCGCAGTGCGAACATCTCTGAGCACCACTACGAAATTGATAGGGACGCGAGAGCATCCCAAAAGAATCAAAAGGCCAAGGTCATTTGGCTTACCGGGCTCTCTGGCTCTGGTAAATCCACGATCGCAAATGCTTTAGAAAAGAAACTTTTTTCTTTAGGTATGCACTGCTACGTGCTTGATGGCGACAACATGAGGTTGGGTTTGAACAAAGATCTTGGCTTTACTAGGGAAGATAGGGCTGAAAATGTGCGGCGGGTTTCAGAGGTTGCACACTCCATATATGACTCAGGATTGATCACAATTGTTGCGCTAGTTAGTCCCTACGCTGAAGATCGTGCCCAGGCAAAAGCTTTGTTCCCGACAGGGGACTTCGCCGAAGTGTGGATCAAGACGCCAACTGAAGTTTGTGAGCAGCGGGACCCTAAAGGCCTTTACAAGAAAGCCGCTGCAGGAGAGTTACCGAACCTAACTGGAGTTGGTCAAGAGTACGAAGAGCCTGGAAGCGCAGAGCTTGTTGTTGATGGGGTTCGCCCGGTTGAGGAAAACATCAAACTTTTGCTTGAAGCGTTTTTCAGCTAGTCCTTGTCAACACTCATTAGATTCACAACAGTTTCAACTGAGGCGTTTCTAGCTACGAGTTCCTTGAAAGTTCCGGTATCGCTGATTTGACCATGCTCAACCAAAAGAACCTTATCGGCGTGTTGAATTGTGTTGAGACGATGCGCGATGAGAACTACTGTGACTTTCCCGCGCATTGCGTTTAGGGCGGTTTGGATTTTAGCCTCGGACTCAGCGTCCAACGCCGAAGTTGCCTCATCCATCACCAACAGGCCCGGATTTGTGTACAAGGCTCTAGCGAGACCCAGTCTCTGCATTTGTCCTCCTGATAAGCCGTCCTGAAGTTTTCCCAATGAGGTGTCTAGTCCCTCTGGAAGGCTCTCTATAAGGTCAGAGAGGTGGGCTAGTTGCAATGCCCTTTCTACCCGCATTCTGCTTATCTGTGATGGATCTTCACCGAGGGCAACGTTGTCCAAGATTGTTCCCGAAACAATACCTGGACGTTGTGGAACGTAGCTCACCCGTGGAAGTGCCCCTTCTTCATTCTTTGTGTCATCGGGGCCGCTTCGAGTTATCGAACCGGCGGTTGGACTGACTACCTGACAGAGTAAATCGGCGATTGTAGATTTGCCTGAACCAGAATGGCCCATTAGCGCAACCTGTGCACCCGGTTGAATCTCAAAGTTGATGTTTTTTAGTGCTGGCTTCAACGATTCAGGATAAGAGAAAGAGACTGACTCAAATTTGATCCCAATCGGCTCCAAGTTTTCTTTTGAATAAAATACCGACGCGGGCTTAGATTCTATTTGTCCAGTCCATTCTGGTTTTGTAGACTCCAAGTTTACGGAGGCGAGAATGTCATGAGCAGTTTTTGCACCTGGTAAAACTGAATTGATGGTTAGGAGGGCATTTTGTAATGGTAGAAGGGCGGCTGTCAACCTAAAGCCCCCCGATAGAAAAACACCGATGGTAGCCGCTGACTTCACAATGTCCCCTGCGAGAGCCTGAGACAAAACGAACAGGGCCACCCCCACCAAGAGTGCGGCCTCGATGATATATCTAGGCATGCCGCTTAGGTAGTACTGGGTCGCTGCGCTATCAGCAGCCGTGACACGTGCCCTGTAAATCCCTTCGATGTACTTCTCGCGCTTTCCCAGAACTAAGAGCTCCCTAAAGACAGCCAGCATGTCACTTATTGCTGTATTAGCTCGGACAGCCCCTTCCGCTGCTACCTGTCCCGCTTTATTCATTAGCGAACCGACAAAGTACTGCATGATAACTGCAATAAGTCCAAAGTAAACAACGGCCGCTAATGTTGCCACGAGATCAACAAACAAGAAACCAATACAGATCAAAAGAAACAAAACTGCCTCAGAAACAAATGCGTTAACTGCGTTTAGAAGGGCGTTGAAAGCAAAAGGAGATCCTGCTTGAATTGCATACATCATCTCTTCACGGGAACGCTTGCGGGCATCTCCCAAGTCTCCCCCGAAGCTGATCTCGGCTATCTTCCGAGCGGACCTAGCTTCAATGGTTGCTACAAAGAAGGCTGCCTTCTTGGTAAGGACTATTGAGAAAAACGCCTTGGTAAGAAACAACACAAGCACGCCCGCCGAAACCCAAGGTAATGTCTGAGCGTTAACAGCCGGAATCTGCACTCCTGCAAACTCAACTACCCGATTGGGATCACTTCCAGAAGTCAAGAATATTGCGGTTGAAGTAACAACGAAACCGATGGCCATAATTCCAGCAAGATCGAGCAGTGAAAGCAGGGCTCTTAGGCCACTCAGAAAGAACCATTTTGATCGTTCGAGAGGCGTCATGAATGCCAAACTGGCCTTGATTGCTTTTATCATGACTCAAGTGTAAAGCTCAGGTTCTTTATTGGCGGAGACGAGAGGATTTGAACCTCCGAGGGGCTTTAAAACCCCTACCTCATTAGCAGTGAGGCGCACTCGACCGGGCTATGCGACGTCTCCCCTTGGTTAGTAGTCTAGTGTCTTTAGCTGGTTGATTCTTATTCACAATCATTTTGTTGAACTAGGGCCTTGCAAACAAGTTAGGTATGGTGAGAAATGCTGATCCCGATAAGTCACCTTAAGGGCTATTGGAAGATTGAGCCTCGAGGAACGCTCCACGTTGGAGCTCACCTAGGTGAGGAGCAGAGCGACTACAGTGATTTTGGTTTTGAGCCTGTTGTCTGGATTGAAGCCCAGGCAGAACTAGTCACTTCGCTCAAAAGCCGAGTTAGTGAGCCGTCACGTGTTATCCAAGCCTTAGTTTGGAATACAGACGGGGACGAGCTATCGTTCAAGCTCGCCAGCAACGGCCAGTCATCGTCAGTTTTTGACTTTGGGTCCCATAAAAACCAATACCCGGACATCAAAGTAGAAAAATCACAAATACTACTGTCGTCTCGCTTAGAAACAATACTCCCCGACAATCTAAATCTAAATTTTTTGAATCTCGATATCCAAGGTGCAGAGTATGAAGCGTTAGAGGGTCTTGGCGAATTGCTAAGTGAATTTGACTACGTTTACGCAGAAGTAAACAGAGCCCAACTATATTCGGGAATTAGACTAGTCAAGGAAATTGATAACTATCTATTAGGCTTTGGGTTTGTTAGAGCGGCAACCTGTTGGACGAATGCGGGTTGGGGAGATGCCTTGTACTTGAAAAAGGATTGGGCAATCACCACATTTCGAAGCCCAATGAAATTTAAGATTCGAGTCGGCATTTACTGGATTTGGCTTCACCTTCTAGCCTTATCGCCTAACCGATTGATTTCTTGGACTTTTTCGAAGCTTTCTCGATTCAGTCCGAGCAAAGTTCAGTAGAAGCATTAGCGCCCCTGGCCCACTCAGGTAAGACTTCCTCGCCACTATCTGATTCGGTAGTTGATTCACCATCAGGCGAGCCTGTTTCCTTTACACTTGCTCCGAAACCTGTGTTGGCTTTGTTGATAACAACTGGTTCGTCGTTTGCTAACCTATCAAAAATCAGCTGAGCTTGATCGTATATGGGCTCAACACGTCCTGCTTCACTTCCAGACAAACCACCGCGTGAAGGAACCTGCAAGAAGGTCATTTTATCTAGGTTTACGTTTCTAAGTGCCCCAGCTAACGCAACCATCGTTCCAAGATCAGTCATGCTGTCTGAGAGCTTCATATTTCTAGCTGCGGCGTTAGCCAAGCTATAAAGATAAATGGGGTTAGAAAGTACTCCTTCGTTCTTTACTTTTCTCAACAGTGAGGTTAGGAAAACCTGTTGATTTGAGATACGAGCCAAATCTGAACCATCTCCGACTCCGTGCCTGGTCCTAAGGAAAGCTAGGGCTTCTTTTCCTTGGAGGGTGTGAATGCCAGCATCAAGCTGAAGCTTTGAATACTTGTCATCAATTGGGCTTGCAACGCAAACTTCAACTCCGCCAATGGCGTTTGACATCTCGATGACGCCACGGAAGTCAATCATTGCAAGGTATGGGATCTTCACGCCGGTTAGATTCTGGATTGTTAGAAGTGTGCAGACAGGTCCACCGTACGCGATAGATGAGTTTATTTGCTGCCTGCTCATCGCTGAGAACGAGCCGCCCTCAGGGTCTGGGCAGGCGGGGATTGGAACCAAAAGATCTCTTGGGAAGGAGAGTGCAACGGCATTTTTGCGGTCAGCGGAGATGTGCAGGAGCATAATTACGTCAGCTAGCTCAGAGGTGTCGCTGCCGTAGCCTTTGCCTTGGCCTTTTCGAGTGTCAGAACCAACTAGAAGAATGTTTACGGGGCCATTTAGGTCTTCAACGCTTGGTTGTGCGAAAGCGTTTCCTTCAGCGTCAACCAAAGTGATGTTGTTTTCTTTCAGTGTGTTTGACAACTGGAAGACCGAAATTCCAGTAACCGCAAGAAGAGCGCCCATTCCAACAGCAAGACCCTTAAATCCCCAACGAACATATTTCCGCCAGGGGGCAGGTGCTTTTTGGTTGCCGTGACGAGGGATGTCTTTTCTAGGCCCAGTCGGAGGCCGAACGACTCTTCGCGTTGCGAAGTTGGGTAGTTGATCTGACAATTGCCGTTTTTCTCCCTCAGAGGAACCTATGGTCAAGTCTATTCAAGGGCAGGATTTAGCTCCTGCAAGCTCAGAGTGTTAACAGTTAGAAATTGGCGGAGGCCGTGGGATTCGAACCCACGAAACATTTCTGTTCACTGGTTTTCAAGACCAGCTCCATCGGCCGCTCGGACAGACCTCCGGGGGACAGTTTAGCTCAACTTTTCTTGAGCCCAAACACAAGTTTTTTGCCTGGGTTCCCTATACCTGACCTGACCTAGCCATTCGTCTCCATGATTGGTTCCTGAATGGGAGTAACAAGTAATCGGCAGAAACTCTAAGTCTTTACCCTCTTTTTGATTCGTAAAATACAACCCCAAATCAAATGCTTCTGAATTTCTCCCTACGAATTTGAAGCAAGATGACCAGTATTGCGCCGTAGACGAGAATCCAAGTCCCTCCGACAAAGACACCAGTAGCAAGAATCTTGTCTTCGTTGACGAATCCAGGTATCGGGAATTGAATCATAGTAAGTATCGATCCCACCCAAAGAACTAAATCTACTGACTCCAACCGCGTTGACCTAGTGCGTCTGTACTCAACGCAAGAATCTGACTTGCCTCGGTTGGAGCCTTTAGTTTTCTGAAGGGCCAACAAGAATGGAACCGCGATTACTGCATAGTAGTACCAGCTGATAGCAGAGGTCATTGCAATCGAAGAGATTGAAATTATGGTGACTTGCTTGACCGTGAGATTTGTTCTAAAGATAAATATGATGGCAAAGACTGTGAGCAGAATGAGTGGGCCAAAAAGACTTTGATACTCTCTAACGAAGACGAGGGTTGACTGAAGTGAGCCTCCAAGAATAGCGTCTAAACCGTATGAAAAAACATATGCGAATTGTGCAAATGAAATGTTTTGAGGCCACGGAACGTCTACTGAACCATACTCTTGATAGCGGAGAAAAACACTTAGCCATGAAAAAAGATTCGAGGGGAAATGTTCGGGCCAAAAGAGAAGAAATGGAAGGACATTAAGTGTGATACCAAGTGCTAAACCTCGAGTTCCTTGCTGAAATCTTCCAAAGACAATAAAGGCGAGTGCGACAAATCCAAAGTGCGGCTTTACTATAGACAGAAGAGCAAGGGCGATTACTTCCTGAGAAATCCTGCCTTTTTCTATCGAGTGGAATAGCCAAATGATAACTGGCACTAAAAATCCGGCACTGTTCCCTCTATCGAGAACAGCCAAAGTGGGTGGGGAAAGGAAGATCAAGACAGAAAGCACAAGAATGCGGTGCTCAAATCGGCTGGTTCTTGTTGTGGCCCATACAGAGTACAAAATTGCTGTTGCCATGACGAACAAATATGCAAACAATCCGAAATTCGCCAGCCCCAACAATGTACCGATTCCTTGGAAAAACATAAATGGAATCAAGGCAGCGGCCGGATAGGGATTGGGGTCCTCACCAGCGAATGGATTTTCAAGGTTCAAAAAGTAGGTCGGATAGTAGTAGTCTCCCCAGCAGTGCGTCCCTAAACCCTGAGTGCTGGGATTACACCATCCGTCATCGCCAGGAAAAATTTTGGACGAGTAAACATCTAAACCAAAGTAGCTTCCGGCAATCCACCATAAAAATAAAGAGACGCCTTGTAAGGCTACTAGGACGGGTACCGTTGGGTGCCCCGAAAAGAAGGTGCTAAGCCTAAGAGTCCATACCTTTTTTGGATTTCTTGCGTTTGAATTTGGTGTTTTTGAGATGGGGAGTCCTTTGATTTGTATCCAAAAATGAGCACAGCTCTGTCCACATTTTACGCTTTAATCCCACTAAATACTTTGCGGTATCGTCTGTGGCTTGGAAATCGATATTGATGGCCCGCATGCTCAGCCGGTGAAGCTGAATGGCTCCGCTCCATTAACTGCGGTCGGACCCCGTCCTAGTCGACTCTGACCCAGTTGACAATGCGTTCCAGAGATTCTTCTAGCCGATCTAGCCCGGAAGCCTTCATTTCGAGAGAAATCCACCCTTGATATTCATCACGCAGGAGTGCAAGAACGGTTTCAAAATGAATTCTGTTTTCAGTTAGCGGGGCTAGATTTGGTTCACTCAGGTGAACATGGCTTACAAACTTTTTCAAGAGGTGGCTTTGAGGTATTGTCGCTTCATTCATGATTAACGCACCAGCGTCGAGATTGACTTTGAGGCTGCTTGACTTGACTCCCTGGACAAAATCGAATACCTGTTCTGTTCGGTTAAGAAAGTTGGATCCGTAGGATTTTGGGCTGGCTTCCAGCCCAATTACGATACCTCTGAAAAGATTTGCAGATTGGGCATACCCTCGGGGGAAGTTGATTTAGTAAACAGATCTGAATATCCGCCTGAATCTGAATTATCAATTAGGATTATTTCGTAGTCCTCGGCAATTCCAGATACGTAGTCTGAAATTTTCTGCAATTCGTAAAAATTTAGGTATTCTTCATCAGCTAACACGATTACTACAGATAGAAAACTCGAACTGGTTTTCAATGAAAGCCCCTAGATACTCGCAAGAATGTCTAGCACCGAATCTAGTCACTTATTTAGAAAGAGTACGCCCTCAAACCCAGCCAAAACCCTAGCTACACCATCTTCTGTCACAGAGGAAGTGACATCCGTAGCAGCAAGTTGAACTTCCTCTGGGGCTTGGCCCATTGCAAATGCAAGCCCGCCTGAGGTTTTGGCCCATTCGAACATCTCTATGTCGTTTCGCCCGTCGCCCATCACTAGAACTTGGTGGTTAGCGATACCAAGTCGCTGCCTTTGGACTTCGAGGGCGCTTGCCTTCGAAACACCTTTTGGGGAGATGTCTAGCCAGGCTGTGTATCCGATGGCATAGCTAACTGATGCCAGACCGATATTAGAAATCAAGCCAAGAAACTCGTCAACATCGTGCTGGGGGGAAAGAACCACTACTCGACTTACCGGGTGGTGCATTAGTTCCTCAAGTGGCGTTTCGAAGTTTTGTTCACCTAATGCATAAGTAGGAAATGGGCGATGGAAGCGGTAACTTCCATCGACATCTTCAACAGCGAAGTGGGCTTCGGGTAAGTGTTCGATAAGTTGAGTAAGTATTTCAGCCGGATCAAAGGTGACTATGTCAGTCATCTGAAAGCCTTTGGGGTGTTCGGTATCTAGTCGAACAGTGACTGCCCCATTTGAACTGACAACATAACCTTGTTCGAAACCTAGGTCCCTGACTACTGGAACGGCGTTAGCGGCAGCTCGACCAGTAGCGATGATTACCTCGTGCCCTAATTCTTTTACTCTCTTTACTTCCTTAATGACTTCAGGAGATAGGTAGCCGTCGTCGTGAACCAACGTGCCGTCTATATCCAGCCCTATCAACCAGCGATCGCTTGGGGAAAGGCTAGCCATATTTTAAATGTTCTCCAGAACTTTGTTATTTGATCTTGGGGTTGATGAATTCTTCGCCGCCAAGGTATGGACGAAGTGCTGCAGGTATCTTGACTGACCCATCAGCTTGCTGGTGGTTTTCTAGGATCGCAACTAGCCATCTTGTGGTTGCAAGTGTTCCGTTCAAAGTTGCGGCGATAGCGGTTTTGCCATCAGCTGTTCTGTATCGAACATTTAGCCTTCTTGCCTGGTAGGTAGTACAGTTAGAAGTTGAGGTGAGTTCTCTGTAATTGCCTTGCGTTGGAACCCATGCTTCGACGTCATATTTTCTTGCAGCAGAGGAACCTAGATCCCCGGCAGCTGTGTCAATGACTCGGTAAGGGAGCTCGCAAGCCTGAAGCATTTCTTCTTGGAGTGATAGAAGTTTCTGATGTTCAGCTTCTGCCTGTTCTGGGGCGATGTAACTAAACATCTCTAACTTGTTGAACTGGTGGACTCTAAGGATTCCTCGAGTGTCTTTACCGTGGCTTCCAGCTTCTCTTCTATAGCAAGTTGACCAACCCGCGTAGCGCAGTGGGCCATCTTCAAATTCGATAATTTCATCGCGGTGATAACCAGCAAGAGCCACTTCGCTGGTTCCAGTTAGGTAGAGCTCATCTGCTGGTAGATAGTAAATCTCATCGGCATGTTCGCCCAGGAATCCAGTTCCAGCCATAATCTCTGGCCGGACAAGTGTTGGGGTAATCAAAGCTGTGAAGCCAGCTTTTGTTGCCTTGTCTAGAGCTAGGTTCATAAGCGCTAGCTCTAAGCGGGCCCCCATTCCCTTAAGAAAATAAAAACGAGAACCTGAAATCTTGGCCCCACGCTCGATGTCGATTACATCGAGCGATTCACCAAGAGCAACATGGTCTTTGGGTTCAAATGAGAAGTTTGGTTTGGTTCCAACTTCTTTGATGACAACAAAGTCGTTTTCGCCGCCTTCAGGAACGCCGTCAATGACAATGTTTTCAATCTGCCAGATAACCTTGTCTAGCTCTTCAGCAGCCTGGTTTGCAGCTTCGTTGGCTGCCTTTACTCTTCCAGCAAGCTCATGTGCTGCGGCAACGAGAGTTGCTTTTTCTTCTTTAGGGGCGGTTGAAACAATTTTTGAATGAGCATTCTGCTCAGCGCGCAGGGACTCGAATTCGGCGAGCGCCTTACGGCGTTTGGTGTCTAGCTCTGCCGCCTGATCGACGAGTTTCTCATCGCGCCTTCTGGCGCGCTGAGAATCCTTAATAGCTTCTGGGTTTTCTCTGAGGAGATTTAGGTCGATCACCCCTCAAGAATACAAGGCATCAAGCCTTGTTTCTTGTGGTCTCGGTCTTACTTGGTTTTTCTGATTCCTTCGAGCCATTTTTTAGCATCGGAGTACTGACTGTTTGAGTTATTTCCTGCAGGCTTTGTCTGCTGCTTGTCTGCTCTAGGGTAAGAGCCTAAGAAACTGACCTTTGGGCTGAATCTGTGAAGGCCTGCAAGGGCTTCACCCATCGACTCATCCAAAATATGACCTTCGGCGTCGATGTTGAACCTGTATCGGCCAAGTCTGTCCCCAATAGGCCTTGACTCAATTCTTGTTAGGTTAACGCCCCGCGTGGAGAACTGCTCAAGCATTGCGAGGAGTGCTCCCGGCTGATCAGAAGGAAGTTCAACAATTACTGAAGTCTTGTCAGCGCCAGTTGGCTTAGGTAAATCTCCTGCTAGACCGATCTGGATGAACCTTGTTTCGGCTTTCTTGTTTTCGCCAATGTTTTTTGCCAGGGTGATGAGTTTGTGGTGGTTTGTGATGGTTGGTGCAGCGATAGCTGCATTAGCTTGGTCAGAGGTAAGGAGTGCAACTGCGGCAGCAGCTGTGGATGTTGCAGGCAAGTGAACGTGTTTTGGAAGTTTCTCAAGAAGCCACTTGCGACTCTGGGCGTAGGCCACTGGATGAGTCGCAATGGTATCGACTTCAGAAAGTTTGGTCCCTGGTCTTGCAACCAAGTTGAAGCTAACTGGAACTAGATATTCGCCATAGATTCTGATCTTGTCTGTTCCGGCTAGGGCGTCAAGTGTTGCTGATACCCCTCCTTCTATTGAGTTCTCCACAGGAATGATGGCTCTTTTGGCTCTGCCTGAAATGACAAGCTCAATTGCCTCGGCAACGTGGTTCACTGCAATCTTCTTGGCTTTCTTAGACTCTTTGGCCTGAGCAAGTGCTAGCTCGGTGAAAGTTCCAACTGGACCTAGAAATGCAAAGGTTAAGTTGGTCGCTGATTTTGATGACTTGGCGGGCATAACTACTAGATTAGGGCCCAAAATAGAGCTAGGGTCGAAGAACTTTCAACCAAATCGGACGACTCAGATCGTAACCAGAACCGGGGAGCTAAATGAAGTTGCTGAATGCCCTTCCCTTCCCTATTCAAGTTGCTATTTCAAGGAATCGACTTCTAGCGGTGATTACTGGGACAAAATACTGGGGGCTAGATGATCTGGACAAGAAGCTCATCTCCGTTATTGGGGATAGCCCGGGCTACTTTGTTGAACTTGGAGCCAACGATGGGATTAGTCAGAGCAACACCAAACACCTTGAGATGTTTCACGGCTGGCGAGGGGTCCTAATTGAGCCCTACCCGGGAAACTTCAAAAAGCTCTCCAAAACTAGATCGTCTTCTAGCTATTTTGAAAATGCTGCCTGCGTGAGCTTCGAGTTCCCGAGAGATGAGATGGAGCTCACATACTCAAATCTTATGACTACACCCATGCAAGGGTCTTCCGATGTTGCGGATCGTAAGCATCATGCGGAGTCAGGAAAGAAGTGGCTTCGAGGTCGGGAGACTGTGAAAACTTTTTTGGCAAAAGCACGCACCCTAACGTCTATTCTCATTGAAGCACAGGCTCCTTCTGTAATTGATCTATTGTCTCTTGATGTTGAAGGCGGCGAGATTGAAGTTCTTAAGGGCGTTGACCACGCCAAGTATCGGTTCAAATGGATACTCGTTGAATCCCGAAATAAGAAGAGAATTTCAGAATACCTAGAGGCGCAGGGTTACAGTTTCCACTCCAAACTAACGGGGCATGATTACCTCTTTAGAAGTAGTTGACTTTAGATCTAGCCAGCAGGCGCTGCGTAGTCCGGAGCCGGCTCAAGCTCCCAGAACTCCTCTAGGGTATTGATTTTCTTGGTGTTCATTTCTTTTGCCAGCTCAACACCCACGTATCTGAAGTGCCAAGGCTCATATTGGAATCCCGTAATTGTTTTGGAGCCCTTGGGGTATCTCAAGAGGAAGACATACTCGTGGGCATTTTCTTCAAGCCATCGACCAGCTTCGGTATTGCCGAAGCACACCAGAATCGCACAGCCTTGCCCTCTGGCTGAAAAGTCAGCTGCTAAACCAAGTTGGTGCTCTGAGTGTCCCGGTCTTGCAGAAAGCTTCTCGGCAACAGCAAGGCCTCGGGTGTCTCGGGTTCTGTTGTATAGGTCTTGTTGGTTGTTGTATGTTCTAAAGCCGCTGTTCAAGATCAAAGTTCCAATGCCCTCTTCGGACATGGCTGATGCCATTTTAACGGTTGCAAGAGCTGCTTCTTCCCGAAGTTGAAGCCCGAAGGGGTTCTGAATTTTTGATCTTGGAAAGGCTGGAAACACTAGGTTTCCAGGTTTATACCGAAGGGGAGAAATCTGCCGCTGCTTGTTGATAACCACCCAGATCGAATCAGCTTTGTCAATTGAGTACTTCGGCGGGTCAAAGATGGTGGCCGGTTTGGCTTGGACTTGGTCAGCAATGGTCTGTATTGACTCGGGAAGGTTGGCTACCTGATCGGAAAGAATCTTTGGCACCCCAAGAGCTCCCGCTGCACCAATCAGCATGGCCCCAACAACCGAGAGGGTGATCAAGCGCCGAAGGCGCATTGAAATTCTTCTGTTGTTTTGAGGCATATGGTCAGCCTAACTTTGCTTGCAAAGATTCTTGCGGAGCTTAGACTGATAGATAACACGGGAGTTTGGGTAAACCAGACTGAGAGGAAGACTAAAGTCTTCGACCGTCGAACCTGATCTGGGTAATGCCAGCGCAGGGAGGACACTCTTGATACATCCCGTGCCTACCTTCAACTTAAGGGGCACGAAATGAAAAAACTAACAACCATGCTGGTGCTTGCTAGCCTGCTACTCGCAGGCTGCGCTCCAGCAGAGCCGACAGCATTCAAAGTCACTCTGGTGGCTCACGATTCTTTTGCTATCTCTGATGAGTCAATTGCGGAGTTCGAAGCAACTTCCGGTTTTGTACTTGAGATTATTCGTGCAGGGGATGCTGGATCTCTTACGAACCGTTTAGTTCTGACCAAGGACTCCCCAATTGCTGATGTTGTCTTCGGCATCGACAACACCTTTAGGGGTGTTGCCGACGAGAACGGCATCATCGAGGGAGACCTATTTGAAGTTGCCTTCGGTGATGTTTGTTTCAACTATGACCGGGTTTGGTTCCAAGAAAGGAAAATCACTCCACCCGCTTCCTGGCGTGATCTGACAAGACCTGAGCTCAACAGTTTGACAGTTGTCTCCAATCCGCTTTCCTCCTCTCCTGGGTTAGCTTTTCTAGCAAGTACCGTTGCTGCCTTTGGTGAACCAGAGTTTGAGCAGTACTGGAGAGAACTAAGGGATAACGGGGTGAGAGTTGCTGCCGGCTGGGAAGAGGCTTACTTCACTGAGTTTTCTGGTTCTTCCGGAAATGGTGATTACCCAATTGTCTTGAGCTACTGCTCTTCCCCTGCTGCTGAGGTCCGTGAGGATGGCAAGTCACAGACTGTTGCATTACTGGACGAGGGATTTAGACAAACCGAATTTATTGGAGTTCTTGCTGGAGCCAAAAACCCAGAAGGTGCTGCCGCACTGATTGAGTTCTTGCTCAGCGAATCTTTCCAGAACACCATGCCTGCGTTGATGTATGTATACCCAGTGAACCCAGATGCAACCATTCCTGCGGAATGGGCTGAGTTTGGTCCAGCTGCAACATCTACCATCGGGGAAGATTTGAACATCGCCACCCACCGTGAGAAGTGGCAAAGCAAGTGGTCGGAAATCTTTGACTAGAAAGTTGCTCTGGGCAATACCGCTAACTTTTGTTGCGGTGCTGTTCTACTGGCCGGTGGTTCGGGTCACATCTCTTGGTTTTTCAGGGGAGTGGCTTGCAACGCTCGCTGAGCCTAAAACGCTGGAGATTATCTGGTTCACGCTCTGGCAAGCAATGTTATCAACAGTTCTAACGGTGGGTTTAGCGATACCCGGGGCATACCTCTTATACAGAAGGGCTTTCCCGGGTGAGCGAATAGTCAAGACGCTGATCACAGTCCCGTTTGTGCTGCCTAGCATTGTCGTGGCGGTTGGCTTCGCGGTTTTTAGAAGCTTTCACGATTTGTGGGTTGAGCTGGGATTCAACTTCCGTATGGAACCGGTTTACTGGATCATCGCAGCTCACGTGTTTGTGAACTACTCCATTGCCGTTAGAACAATAGGTGGGGTCTGGGCAACCCTGGATGCCGAGGTTGAAGAGGCAGCGGAGTTAGATGGCGCAGGGCGACTGAAGACTTTAATTGCCATTTCATTGCCACAACTAAGGCCTGCGATCTTTTCCGCAAGTGCGCTGGTGTTTTTGTTTTCAGCAACAAGCTTTGGAATTGTTCTGGTTTTGGGTGGCGGGCAGGTGCTGGCAATCGAAACCGCCATTTACTTTGCCGCTACGCAGTTCCTGGACCTTGAAGGTGCTGCAGCACTGGTGCTTGTTCAAACCCTGATCACAGCTGTGGCCTTCCTCATTGGCTCATCCCTTTCCAAGGGGGCTATTGGCCTTGAGCAGGTGTTCGAGGGGGCGCGGAAGCCCAAGGTGGACCTTAGAGACCTGCCGGCGGTATTGGTGACCGCCGTGATCGTCATCGGACTAATCCTGATGCCTTTATTGCTGGTTCTGGTTGAAGCTTTCCAGGTAGGAAACGGCTTCGGGTTTCTAAACTTTGAGAACCTTGCCACTCGCGGAGCCCGGGACCTACTGAACATTTCAGTTATTGATGCAGCCATGAACTCACTTAGAAACATGGCAGTTGCAGCCAGCATCGCATTTGTCCTTGGAACTCTGATTTCCTGGCTGCTAGTTCGAACCAAACACAAAGTCTTTGACTTTGTGTTTCTGGCTCCCCTTGGCGTATCGAGTGTTGTCCTTGGGTTCGGTTTCTTGGTTTCATTCGATGCTGAGTGGTTTCCGCTGAGATCTTCATGGTTGATTGTTCCGCTAGCTCAAGCTTTGATTGCTTTGCCGATGGTGATAAGGCTTGTCTACCCAGCGCTTGTTTCGATTGGCAAAGAGCCAATTGAGCAAGCAAGCCTTGATGGGGCTAATTCTTTTCAGATCTGGAGATTCGTTGAATCAGGAATGATCAAGGGTGTTTTGTTAACCGCCGTTGGTTACGCAGCAATTATTTCTGTTGGTGAATTTGGAGCCAGCACTTTTCTTGCCTATGGTTCCGAAGGAACTATCCCTACGCTGTTGTTCAGATTGATCGCAAGACCTGGCGAGCAGAACTATGGAATGGCTATGGCTGTTTCAGCTCTCTTGATTGCTTTCGTTTGGGCAGTGATGATGGTGCTAAGCAGATACTCAAGAACCAGACAAACCTGAAGCGCTCTTCCGACCAACTGGTAGCCTTGTCCAATGCCTCGCCTAAAGAGCTTTGTTTCCAGCATCCTGTTGGCATTTGGGTACTCCATCAACTCCAAATCCAAGAAGAAACTTCTTGGAGATTTGATTCGCATTCCCCAAGGCGTCGGTCTATCGGCTGTTGAAGCGAGGAAGATTTTCAGATCTTCCAAGAGTCAGCTGGGTCAGGACTTACTGGGACTTATTGCATCAGGTGCGAAAAAGCCTGGATTCTTTGTTGAGTTTGGATCAGCCGACGGTGTTGCACTGAGCAATAGCTTCTTGCTCGAGAAAGAGCTGGGCTGGTCCGGGATTCTTTGTGAACCAAGCAGAAGTTGGCATGAAGACCTAAAGCGCAACCGCTCCTGCATTATTGACACTCGGTGCGTCTACTCAAGAACCGGGGAACGGATCAGCTTCTCTGAGAACTACATCGGTGAGCTGTCGGGAATCACTGAGTTCACCGGAAACGACCACCACGGTCTTCTGGATAGAACCACCACTTCGTACCAGGTGGAGACCATATCCCTGCTGGATCTTCTAAAGCATCACAACGCCCCAAAGCACATTGAGTTTCTATCTGTCGACACAGAAGGTAGTGAGTTTGAGATTCTCAATGCTTTTGATTTCTCGCAATACACCTTTGGTGCCATCTGCGTTGAGCACAACTTCCTAGAGAACAGACCAAAGGTCAAACAGCTGCTTGCTGCCAACGGCTACCGTCAGGTCTACCCAGAGCTTTCTGATTTTGATGACTGGTTTGTGCTTGCCACAAACCAGAACATTCCTGCCTAGGGCTTTACAAGTTCGTACTCGACACCTTCGAGTCTTTGCTTGATAACTTCTAACGCCTCTGGGTTTTGGTCAACCAAAATGAATCTTCGGCCAAGTTGATTCGCAACCACGCCTGTTGTTCCGGACCCTGCGAAAAAGTCCAAAACTACATCGCCTTCTTTGCTACTTGCCTGAATGATTCTCCGGAGGATTCCAATTGGCTTCTGAGTTGGGTAACCGGTCTTTTCTTTACCCGTGGGTGACACGATGGTGTGCCACCAGACATCGGTAGGGAGTTTGCCTTTGGCAACCTTCTCTTCAGTTACTAGTCCAGGCGCCATGTATGGCTCACGATCAACTGTTTCTGAATCGAAGTAGTACTGCTTTGGGTCTTTTACAAAGACCAAGATTGTGTCGTGCTTAGCTGGCCAGCGGGACTTGGACTTACCACCGTAGTCGTAAGCCCAGATGATTTCGTTTAGAAAGCAATCTGGTCCGAACAGAGCATCAAGCAGGACTTTGGCGTAGTGGGACTCTCGGTAGTCCAGGTGAAGATACAAAGTACCTGTTGGCTTTAGAAGGCGATGTGCCTCTTGGAGCCTAGGCTCCAAGAAGGCCCAGTAATCGACGAACTGGTCGTCGTAAGACAGAACTTGGGATTTGACCGTCTCGTACCTCTTACCCTTGAACCCGACTCGGTCTCCCTCATCGTTTCGACGGGTGGTTTCCTTTGATCTCTGCTGAGAGCGGCCGGTATTAAACGGAGGGTCGATATAGATCAGGTCTATTGATTCAGTCGGAATAGACTGCAAAATAGCAAGGTTATCCCCGAGGTAGACAGTGTTTCTTATCTCGGTCACAAAGGAAAGATTAACACCATGGAACCAAAAGTCGTCCACAACCAAGAAGCTCACAGATACGAGCTTTGGCTTGAAGATAAGCGCATTGGCCTTGCTGACTACTCCCTGATGCCGGGTGAGCGTCACTTCGTCCACACCGAGGTTGATTCAGATCAGCAGAACAAAGGCTACGCAGCTGATTTGATGCGTGAATCCCTTGCTGACGTTAGGGCTAACTCCAAGGACAAGGTTGTTCCTGTTTGCTCCTATGTCGTTATGTATATGAAGCGTCATCCAGAAACCCATGACTTGTTGAAGGGCTCGATCGAAGAAGCGGTTGCTGCTTGCAGGTGGCCTGGAGCTAGGGCATAGCAAGACTGGCAAAGTCCCTCTAGTAGCCTTGTGCTCATCATTACCAAACGAATCAAAGGGTTAAGAATGTCTTTTCGTGGTCGTGTATTTCGAAGCATTCAGCAGGTTCTTGCTCTGGTGAGAGCATCGCTGGCAGTTGGTGTTCAAGCCAATCAGTTAAGGTCGGCTCTAAGACTCATCCAACCTAAAGCATCTCCGGTTCCACTTGTCCGGATAGGTGGAAGCGGCGATGGTGGCTACTTGGTTCCAGATGATTTAGATGATCTTGCGGCCTGTTTTTCCCCGGGAGTTGCCGAGTCAGCAAATTTTGAACTTGCGCTTGCAGGCAGGGGTGTTCGTTCATTTATGGCAGATTATTCAGTAGATGGTGCGCCAGTGGCGAATGATCTGTTTGATTTTGAAAAGCTTTACCTAGCAACGCACAACAAACTTGGTAAGTTCATTCGTCTTGACGATTGGATCTCCAGCAAGAAGCAGACCAAGGGGGATTTGGTTCTGCAGATGGACATCGAAGGAAATGAATGGCCTATTCTGGCAGACGTCTCAGCAGAAACTCTGGGTCGATTCAGGATTATTGTTTTAGAGCTTCACGAGATAGATAACCTTTTAACGAATCCGATTGGTATAGAAATCTTTACCGCCATTTTCAGAAAACTAAATAATCAGTTTTCTGTGGTTCACCTGCACGCAAACAACTGTTGTGGCGCGCTCAACTACCAAGGCATCGAAATTCCTAGGGTGTTAGAAGTCACCTTGATTCGTAATGACAGGTATCAAACTTCAAACCAAGTCTTCGAATCGAAAATCCCTAACCCTTTGGATGCTCCTAATGTCCCGGGCAAGAAAGAGTTGGCCCTTTCGAAAGAATGGCTGGGCTAGGGCCTAGCCAACCCTCTTGTTGATCCAAGAAACTAGATCTTCAATAACCGCGTCCTTGTTGAGCTCGTTATAGATCTCGTGTCTGCAATCGTTGTATACGAAAAGTTCGATGTCTTCCGTTCCAGAATTTCTTCGGTACGCCTTGACTAGGGCCTTGTTGGAGTTGATGCCTCCCACTTTGTCCTTTTCTCCAATCATCACCAGAATCGGGAGATCAGACCTGACTTTCTTTGATGGCACACCAATGATTTCCAAGGCGTTTTTGAAACCAAGAACTGGGAACACTTCTGCCAAGAAGGTAAGTGGGTCTTCGGCAAACCCTTTCTGGATCTCAACATCTCTTGACAACCACTCGTAGCCATTTGCACCTGCAGTTTTGCTGAATTCCTTGTTGAAGTTTCCTGTTGCGGAATAACCCGGCAGGCTTAGGCCTGATCCGGAAAGAACAACCAGCTGGTATCGACTTGAGTAATCGTTAATGATCTTCTGGGCGATGTAACCTCCCCAGCTGTGTCCAAGAAGAACCAGCGGTCGGTTTGGGTTTTCTTGCTTGATCAGCTCAGACATACTTGCAACCTGCGCAATGGTTGCTTTCATTCCACCGGGACCTAATTGACCCAACTTACTTATCTGCTTGCTCGAAATCTGCCCCAGACCTGTTTGCCCGTGCCCTCTGTGGTCATCGGCATAAACGCTAAAGCCTGACTTGTTCAAAGTTGCTGCCATCACGTCGCATCTTCTGGCATGCTCCCCTAGACCGTGAGCTATTTGGATTATCGCTTTGGGGTTTGCAACCGGCCACTCGTAGAACATGATCTCAACACCAAAGTCGTCTTTGAAGCTTCTCTTGATTGGAAGATCTGTCATTGTTCTGGCCTTTTTCCTTTTTATTGTTGGCTGGTTCGTGCTGCTCAAATACTCTCGCATAAAGCTTGCCACTGGTTTCTTAGTTGTTTAGTCCCAGTTGCTAGGAGCTGGTTCTTTGCCTTTGGGCAAAGACGACGCCTTTGACCATGCGGCTACCCATTCAGGAAGCTTAGGAACGGGCCCGGTCCAAGGGGTGACCTCGAGTAGTTCCTGAGGTGTGACGATGCCTCTGGAGCGCTTTAGAAAACGAATGCGAACTACCGCTCTGGCGTAGATCTGGTGCTTTACAACAAAGCGCTGTTCAAAGTAAATAGCCTCATCGGTCCAACCGATGACTTTGCTTTCTAATGTGAACTCTTGCCAAAGCTCAAGAGATTTTCTAAAGGTGATGTTCTCTGCTACCACCACTGGATACCAGCCAAGCTTTTTCCACTTTTTCCAGATGCCTGTGCGTTTTCCGTGGTCGTAGCGACCTAGATCAAGGATTGTAAGAAACACACCGTTGTTCATGTGAGCGTAGATATCCAGATCAGTTGGCCAAACCCGAAATTTTCTTTTGGCAACTTCGTGAATCTGAAGTGGTTTTCTTGTTCGCCAGCTAACTAGCTGAACAATGAGTCTTAGCCAGAGCTTCATCTACCAGATGCTCACTCTTTGAGCCTGATCCAACCAGAGCTTGTCTGAAGGTGAAAGCTCAAAAGCTTCGTAGAAAGCGTCAATGTTTCGAACAATCTGGTTGCAACGGAACTCAGGCGGTGAGTGCGGGTCGGTAGCTAATCTCTGCAGCACCATCTCATCGCGTCCCTTAGTTCTCCAAGCCTGTGCCCAAGAAAGAAACAGTCTTTGCTTAGCCGAAAGTCCATCAATCGGTGCAGGCTCAGCTCCGCCGTTGTCCTTTACAGACAATAGGTAAGCGCGGTAAGCAATACCGAGACCGCCAAGGTCACCGATGTTTTCTCCAATTGTTAGTTCACCGTTGACCTTGTTCTCATCTGGCAATTGCTCAGGAGAAAGATCATTGAACTGAGAGATCAAACTTGCGGTTCGCTCCTCAAATGACTTGCGGTCAGCATCTGACCACCAGCTGATTAGTGCTCCGTCGCCGTCATATTTGGAACCCTGGTCATCAAAGCCGTGACCGATCTCGTGACCGATGACCGCACCGATTGCTCCGAAGTTCACGGCGTCATCTGATTCAAGTGAGAAGAAAGGTGGCTGCAGAATTGCAGCTGGGAAAACAATCTCGTTAAAACCTGGGTTGTAATAGGCGTTTACAGTTTGCGGTGTCATGAACCACTCTTCGCGGTCAATTGGAGAACCAATCTTCTTCATCTCTCGATCTAGGTTCCAAGAGGTGACTCTCTTGACGTTTCCGACCAAGTCATTGCGGTCAATGACGATGCTCGAGTAGTCCTTCCATTTGGTTGGGTACCCAATCTTTGGTGTGAACTTATCTAGCTTGACTAGTGCCTTCTTTTTGGTCTCATCGCTCATCCAGGCAAGTTCTTGAATACTTTCGCGGTAAGCCTGAATCAAGTAGTCAACAAGCTGATCCATCTTGGCTTTAGCCTCAGGCGGGTAATACTTCTCTACGTAGATCTTTCCTACCGCTTCACCCAAAGAACCTTCAACAAGTGAAACGGCTCGCTTCCAGCGAGCGCGGTTGACTGGTGCGCCTGTCAACTTGGTTCCGTAGAAGGCAAATCTTTCGTCAACGAAGTCTTGAGAAAGATAAGCGGCCTTGGAGGAGATTACGTTCCAGCTCAGCCAGGTCTTAAGGTTTTCCAGGTTGTCCTCTGAGTAAACAGAAGAAAGCCCTTCGAAGAAGGACGGCATCATCACGATGGATTCAGTTAGAACCTTCTTGTCTATGCCGGATCCTTCGAACCAGAGGTTCCAGTCAAAGGTGGGGGTGAGTTTTTGTAAACCTTCGAACTTGGTTGGGTTGTTGGTCTTGTCTGCATCACGGGTTGCAACGTTGTCCCAGTGCTTTGAGGCAAGTGTTGTCTCAAGTGCAACAACGCTCTTGGCAGCGGAAGCTGCCTTGTCTTTGTCCCAGCCTGCGAGCGCGAACATTTTGCCAACATGCACCTGGTAAGCCTCAAGGATTTCTTTGTGCTTGTCCTCGCGGTAGTAAGCCTCGTCAGGAAGACCAAGGCCACCTTGGTAAAGGTTTACCTGGTATCTAGTTGGGTCATTCGGGTCGTTATCGACATACATACCGAAGATGCCGCTGGTTCCGGTTCTTTCGAATTCGCCAAGCAGCTTGGTCGCTTCTGCAAGCGATGAAAGGGCTTGGACTTGACCTAAGTCCACTTTGATTGGCGCTGCACCAAGCTGGTTAGCTTTTGCTTCGTCTAAGAAGCAGGCATAGAGATCACCGATTTGTTGGCTAACCCCAGGCTTTGGGTTGGCTGCTGCTTCTTCCAGGATTAGCTTGACGGCTTCTTCAGAGGCATCGGCAAGCATATGAAAGGAACCGTAGATGGCTTTGTCCTCGGGAATCTCGGTGTTATCGAGCCAGGTGCCATTGACGTGTCTAAACAGGTCGTCTTGGGCTCTTACTTGCTTGCTCAAAGCTTTGGCGTCAATGCCTGGGGTTGGTTTCATCCCTTTATTCTAGAGAACCCAAAAGGCTAGAATTTGGCTGTGGACCTGCAGAAAATCATTCTCTATTACGGCTTTGCTCCGGTTCCTGACCCCGAAGCCATGAAGCTTTGGCAGCGCACCCTGTGTG
>Ga0208788_1000262_pt1 | contig 26912 bp, 25 predicted proteins | sample Wag4_2014_7_11_3_FD_187363 | JGI IMG/M metagenome (GOLD analysis project Ga0208788, IMG submission 187363) | Fresh water mixed with fracking chemicals microbial communities from Ohio, USA - Utica-2 Time Series FC 2014_7_11 (SPAdes) (version 2) ...
ATTCTAAACCAATTTAAGAGGTGGAAAAAATTATATCCTTTCAATTCCCCAAGGTCCAGTTGAAATTTGTCTTGCACAAGGAGAATAGAGGTTCACTTTTTTACTATAAGTTGCACCAGCATTCGCAATGGTAAATAAGGGTCCTAGAAAGATTTTTTTGTAGACAAAAATTTTCTAAGTTTCAGCAGGGGACCATTACATAAACACCCCATTTCTTACCATGAAAAAATTAGTTCTTTTTCTTTCCCTCTCGCTCTTCTCGTTCTTTGCAACTGCCACTGAGCTCGTTTCTCTCATCCAAACCTACCAAGCAGACCGTGGAGCTTTAGGCCGCTTGTACACCAATCGTCTTTCTGGCGAGTACTTTACTCGAATGGAATCCTTCAATCGGGACTACCTCAAGACCCTACAGGCCCAAAACTATGGAGCGCTTTCTGAGGATGGAAAGATTGATTACGTGCTTTTTAGAAACTACCTCGAGAAGCAATTGGCGGAGCTTGACTTGGAAAAGCGTGATTTTATGCAAATCCAATCGGTAATCGCCTTTGGAAAGCCTCTGGAAGACTTTGTGGTAGGCCGACGCAGGGCTGTTCAGCCCGATGCCCAGGCACTAGCCGCTCAATGGAACCAGGTTGCTCAAGCTTTAGATACCCAGCATAAGGCACTTGCCGCAAGTTCGAAATACGATTCTTGGCAAAAAGCGGAATTGGCTGCTCAAGCAGTGGAAAGCTTGGCCAAAGTGGTGAAAGAATCCTACGATTTTTATTTTGACTTTGATCCCGCATTTACTTGGTGGATGCCTACGACTTGGGAAAAATTGGACGCAGGCATGAAAGCCTATGCCAAGGCTTTACGTACCCATTACACCAACTCCGTGAAAGACGATGGCAGTGGCATCATCGGCAAGCCAATTGGAAGAGAGGCTTTGGAAAAGCAACTGGCTTTTGAAATGATTGCGTATACGCCCGAGGAATTGATCGCAGAAGCGGAAAAGCAGTTTGCCTGGTGTGAGAAAGAGATGCTCAAGGCCTCGAACGAACTGGGCTTTGGCAACGATTGGAAAGCAGCTCTTGAAATGGTGAAGAATACCTATCTCCCAGCTGGCGCTTGGCCACAGGAAGTGGTTAGATTGGGAGACGAGGCCATTGACTTGATGGTCAAAAACGACTGGTTGACGGTGCCACCTTTGGCGATCGAAACCTGGAGAACGAGCATGATCTCAGCAGAGCGGCAGCGCGTAAGCCCCTTTTTCTTGGGTGGCGAGGTCATCCAAATCGCCTACCCTACTTCTGAAATGAGCCATGAAGATAAAATGATGTCCATGCGAGGCAATAACCCCCATTTCTCTAGAGCTACTGTACAGCACGAATTGATCCCGGGGCACCACCTCCAGCAATTTATGAATCAGCGTTACATGACCCATCGCCGTCCTTTCGGCACGCCGTTCTGGACGGAGGGCTGGGCATTGTATTGGGAGTTTGTGTTGTGGGACCGTCAATTCCCAAGAGACGCCAAGGACAAGGTGGGCATGCTTTTTTGGAGAATGCACCGAGCAGCTCGAATTATCTTCTCTCTCAATTACCATTTAGGCAAAATGACTCCGCAGCAATGCATTGATCTACTGGTCAATCGTGTAGGTCACGAACCTGCCAATGCATCCGCGGAAGTTCGCAGGTCTTTCGAGGGGAGCTATGGACCCTTGTACCAAATTGCCTACATGATTGGGGCGCTGGAAATCTATGCGCTTCGCAAGGAGATGGTGGACTCGGGAAAGATGCCTGAGAAAACATTTCATGACTTGATCCTCACACAAAACGCCATGCCGATTGAAATTCTACGTGCGAGGGTGACAGGCAAGACCCTTTCCAAGGACCACCGGGCTAGCTGGAAGTTTTTGAATTAGGGCCCCTCATTATTCCCCAAAAAAGTTAACTTTAGATACAACACGAAACTGGGCACCAATGACGATAGAAAAAAAGAGGCCAGAAGTAAAAAATGGGGTGGTGAAAATTGAAAAATCTTCATCGCTTGAAAAATTGGAGGATCCTTTCATTCAAGCCGAAATGGAAGCTCGTACAAAAGAATCCCTTGAAGCAATTCGGAATGGCGAGGTTTTAACCTTGGATGAATTTTTAAAGTCTAATGAAGAATGGCTGAAAAAAACCGTTACGAAATAATTGTAACTAAGCCAGCAAGGGATCGATTTCAAAATGAGATTTTAAGTTATATCAGCAATAGTTTTAGTGATCGCAGAGCTTTAGAAGTCGAGAATAACTTAAAAAAATTGTTATTAACCCTGCAAGTTGATCCGCAAAGAGGGAGTATTGAAAAATTAATTCGAATTGGAGATCAGGTTTTTAGGTTTATTCTCCTTAAAGAGACCAAATTTTTTGAAATAAAAATTATCTATTTCATTGAAGAATCACAGAATATAGTTCAGGTGACTGACTTTTTTCCCACAAAAATGAACCCCATTAAGATGCAATCCAGATCATAGTCAAGTGGCACTTTTTTTTGACAAGTTTTTATCAATTTCTCGAGTTTATTTCATCCTTCGTCCTAATGATTTGGAATAGGTTTTACCTGTAACTTTAGACCTTCAATCTACCTTTCATGTGGACACCTCTTATCCGTCAGTTTCGTCATTACCTCACCCTTGAACGTTCGTTGAGTGCGAATTCGATTGAGGCATACACTAGGGATGTGCAGAAGTTGGCAGATTATGTAGGCAACGAATTTCCATCCAAAAGTCCACTTGAGCTCGAGTTGGAACACCTACGTAAGTTTGTAACTGCCCTAGCCAAGTTGGAGATCTCTCCCTATTCCCAAGCACGAATCATCTCCGGGATCAAGGCCTTTTACCGCTTCTTGATGTATGAGGATCGAATTTCAGAGGATCCCGCGCAATTGTTGGAAGCCCCCAAATTGGGAAGAAAACTTCCTGATACCCTCAGCTATGAAGAGATTGAAACCTTGCTCGCAGCCATTCCGCTTGGAGAGCCCGAAGGACATCGCAACCGGGCCATGCTCGAAATGCTGTACAGTTCGGGCTTGAGGGTCAGTGAGTTGGTGGAACTTAAAAAAAGCCAGATTTTTGCAGAGGTGGGATTTTTGAAGGTAGTGGGAAAGGGCAATAAAGAACGACTTGTGCCGGTTGGACGGTCCGCATTGCATTACCTCAAGCTGTATGAGGAGCATGTTCGCGCCCAGCAAGTACCTGCAAAAGGGCAGGAAGAGTTTGTCTTTCTCAACCGTCTGGGACAAAAACTAACCCGTGTGATGGTATTTTTAATCATCAAGAAAACTGCAAAGAAGGCAGGAATTCAAAAAAATATCAGCCCCCATACTTTTCGACATTCCTTTGCCACACACCTGATTGAGGGAGGGGCAGACTTGCGTGCTGTCCAAGAAATGCTGGGTCATGAAAGCATCACCACTACGGAGATTTACACCCATTTGGATCGAGATTACCTCAGACAAGTGCTGACGGAGTTTCATCCAAGGAAGTAAAGCCCCCAATAAAATGCTTTTCGAGGGTCATTCTTTGATTTCTTTTTTAGATAGCAATTTCTTGGATTGACCAATAACGCTGTAAGTCAATTCATAGCACTTTTTTGACTTCTCGTCTTTATACTCTACTTCAAGGATTTCCAGAAAAAACGAATTCCCCTCATATTCATTCTTTCCTGGTTGAAGCTTATAAATTTCATTGCTATTTGCACAACTTCCTCCGGACTTGTATAGGGTAATCTGCTGATTCAAATAATCTACTTCGGACATTTCATCCAATGATTTGAAAGGCTCTTTGGAGGTGATTCCATAAAGATCCGGCTGCAGTCCTAAATTGATATAATCTGAATAATCAAATTTGAAAGCCTTGAAGGATGCCAATCCTCGTTGTCCATTACTTAGTTCAACAAAAATAAGTTCTTCCCGATCATCAAAATCCAAGTCCTGAAAGAAGAAGGGTTCGTTTGTAGTTCCAAAACTATACTCACTAATTAAGAAGTCCTCATGGTATTCTAATCCAATTTCATTTTCATCTATACTAACAATATCCAGATAGTCTTCAGAATAGGTAAATGGAAGTTTCCTGTTTTCAATTCCAAAATGGGTATTAGTTAAAAAAAATGAAGTAGAGTCATTATTGTTGTAAAACTCAAGTATGGCTGGCCCTTTTGTATGGTTATTTCTTACCTCAATTGGTTTCCATAGTATACGCACTGAGTATCCATTAATTTCATTGGAATAGTTAATGGTAACAACGTTTGGATCACTATTTTTTGTTTGGCCAGACGCACCTAATGAAATTACAGTTAGTGCTAAAGAAAGTAGGGTGAGTTGTACCCTCTTTAGATTTTTCTTGAGTTTTGGACAATCCTTTTGCGAGGTAGGCAGTAGTTCCATAGTGCAGGAAGGTTAGAATAAATTTTTTATAAATCTGAAATCGGTTTGCGGGGAATGGGATTTGAATCTCAATGCCTTACCCATCTTCGCTTCCTTATTTTTATAACTATTCTTTGAACCGATCAGGGATGGATTTACCTGAATTTATCAAGTTATCTATAAGTTCTCGTACCTGCAAATCCCCAAATCCATAGATTCCTTCTCGTTCAGAAAACTTAGAAAATAGGGTTTCAAAATCAGTAATGCCCTCCGCCAAGAGCTCCACAATTACTTTTTCTGGCCTTCGTTCACTTGGATCTTCCGAAATACGGTCCAGATGGGCTTGGCAAACCTCCTTTAAATGTTTGAAACAGGGGGACACACTTTTTGAAAGGGTCGTAAGTTGTGCGCCATCTCCCAGGCGATAAGCTTCCCAGAGGGTTTTCCCCAGTATCAAGTCGGAAGAGGTAAACAGCACCTTTGACTCATAGGCTTGGGCTAAAGCTGCAGCAGAGGCATCTCCAAATCCCCTCCATCTGTTTGCTTCGTTGGCTTCAAGAGGAAAGACACGATAAATCTTGATTTTTCGAGCATCAGAAAGTAGGTGTAGCACAAACCAGAGGTTGACCTGGCAAAATAAATCGTCCTCAAACCAGAGACTAAGTTCGACGCCATCCGCTAAACTTCTGACCTTCTCTGCTTCAGCTACCGTCTTTTCCAGTACCTCTTGTGCGGGGGCTCCATAATTCTGAGTAAGAAATCCAACTCGTGTTTCCCAAAATTCTTCCCAAGTGGCTCCACCTAAGGGTCCCGAAACCAAGGCTTCTCGAAAAACAACGGTCTCAAGGGGAAGCTCCGCACCTTTCAATTGCTCCGCCAAGTAGTCTCCATTCAGTAAAGCGATGCGTCGCATATCGTTCTGCTCAATGCTCATTTAATCCTAGAAAAACACGTGGATCAGGACAGTTTTGGATATAAAAATCCAGCTCCTTTTCTGCTGCTACCCCGGGATAATCTCCCCACTTACCCTCCAATTCCCTGATCAGTTGAAAATGCAGGTGAGGAGGCCAGTCCCCGTTTTCTGGATATGGGCCGACTTGACAAAAAGCTTCCCCAGCTCGAAGAACTTGTCCCACTTCCAAACTTTGTAAATCTTCCCTTCGGAGGTGGCCATAGAGGGTATAGAAAAGTTGTCCCTCCACTTGGTGCTCCAAAATAATGGTAGGCCCATAGTTCCCAAACCCTTCATTATCCTGGAAGCTGTGAACCTTCCCATCAAGAGGTGCAAAAATAGGACTGCCTGCCGCTGTCCAAATGTCAATCCCAAGATGGATGTTGCGAAAGTCTTCTTGTCCAGTGGCAAAGACCTCGCTGCGGCGGTAGATGTCCCGCTTCTCTAAATATCCTCCATAACCATAGCTCTTGTCTGTGCTATGAAGTTGCTGGAAAACAAACGCATCAAATGATGGGGTGTCAGTCAGATCCACCGCGCGAAGCCCGGCATTACCTGCTGTAAAGTCCAAGAGAAGCGAATTCTGAGTACTTAATTGCTCTCCCATCACAGGAAAAATAGACAGGTTGTTCCAGTTCATACCTGTAAATTTAAGGCTTCAATCCGTACATGAAAGTGAAAGTTTGGAGTCTTGGATAAAAGAAGTAATTCAAAGTCAGCTAATTCGAGATTTCTCCTTTCCCCTTCGGATAATTTTTCTAATTTTACGCCAATTTGGACCTAAGTAAAATTTAATCCCTTCTTTCCTCATGCCTAAAGACAGTAGCATCAAGCACGTATTAATCATTGGTTCAGGTCCAATCGTCATTGGTCAGGCCTGTGAGTTCGATTATGCGGGTTCTCAAGCCTCTAGATCCCTTCGGGATGAGGGAATTAAAGTTACCCTGATCAACTCCAATCCGGCGACAATCATGACGGATCCGGTGACAGCTGATCACGTGTACTTGCTGCCTTTAGAAAAAAAATCTATCCGTAAAATCTTAACCGATCACCCGGACATTGATGCGGTGCTTCCTACTATGGGAGGGCAAACTGCCTTGAATTTGGCCATAGACTGCGACAAAGCAGGGATTTGGAAAAATTACGGGGTACGCATGATCGGCGTAGATATTGAAGCCATTGATACTGCAGAAAACCGCGAGAAGTTCAAGGCTTTGATGGAGCAAATTGGTGTAGGGGTATGCAAAGGCGATACCGCAACCTCCATGCTACAAGGCAAAGAAATTGCCCAAGAAATTGGTTTTCCACTCATCATCCGCGCTTCCTACACACTGGGAGGAGCAGGTGGTGCTTTTGTAGAAAAAGCAGAAGACTTTGAGCATTACCTTTCCGCAGGTCTCCAAGCTTCTCCAGTACACGAGGTGCTCATCGAACAGAGTATCATGGGCTGGAAGGAATACGAGCTAGAGGTAATGCGAGACAACATTGGTAACATGATTGTCATCTGCTCCATCGAGAATTTTGACCCCATGGGCGTTCATACTGGAGATTCCATCACGGTAGCTCCAGCCATGACCCTTCCCGATACGGTTTACCAGCGCATGCGCAACTTTGCCATTACGATGATGAATAGCATCGGCAATTTTGCCGGAGGCTGTAACGTACAGTTCGCTGTAAGCCCAGACAACCAGACCATCATCGGTATTGAAATTAACCCACGGGTATCTCGTTCCTCGGCCTTGGCTTCCAAAGCTACAGGATACCCCATCGCCAAGGTGGCAGCCAAGCTCGCCATTGGTTACAACTTGGACGAGCTCACCAACTCCATCACGGGAAGTACCTCGGCCTACTTTGAACCATCAATTGATTATGTGATTGTGAAGATTCCTCGTTGGAACTTTGACAAGTTTAAAGGAGCAGACCGTAGACTCGGACTCTCCATGAAGGCAGTAGGTGAAGTGATGGGTATCGGGCGAAATTTCCAGGAAGCCCTACAAAAAGCCTGTCAATCCCTAGAAATCAAACGAAATGGTCTAGGTGCCGATGGAAAAGAACTGAAGGACCAGGCTCAAATTTTATACTCCTTGGCAAACCCATCCTGGAATAGATTGTTTCACGTCTACGATGCCTTCAAGCTAGGCATTTCTTTCCGTACGATCCAGGATCTGACCAAAATCGATAAGTGGTTTTTGAAGCAAATCGAAGAGTTGATTCATGTGGAAGCAGAAATCAGCAAGTACAAGCTGGAGACCATCCCTAGGGAATTGATGGATGTGGCGAAGAAAAAAGGCTATGCCGATCGCCAAATCGCCCATTTATTGGACTGCCTTGAAAGTGATGTGTTTCACAAGCGCTACGAGGAGATGGGCATCAAGCGGGTATACAAGTTGGTAGATACTTGTTCAGCTGAATTTGCCGCAAAGACTCCTTACTACTATTCCACGTTTGGGGAAGAGAATGAATCGGTTCGCAGCGAAAAGAAAAAAGTAGTGGTGCTAGGATCAGGCCCCAACCGAGTAGGTCAAGGCATTGAATTTGACTATTCCTGCGTACATGGGGTCTTGGCAGCCAAAGAATGCGGCTACGAAACCATCATGATCAATTGCAACCCAGAGACGGTGTCTACGGATCCAGATGTGGCAGACAAATTGTATTTCGAACCGGTATTCTGGGAGCATATTTACGAGATCATTTTGCAAGAAAACCCAGTGGGCGTCATTGTACAGCTTGGTGGACAGACGGCTTTGAAATTGGCGGAAAAGCTATCCAAGTACGGCATCAAAATTATCGGTACGAGCTACGAAGCCTTGGATTTGGCAGAGGATAGAGGACTTTTCTCTACCCTTCTGAAAGAAAATAACGTGCCTTACCCTGAGTTTGGTACCATTCACAATACCGACGAGGCATTAGAGCTATGCAAGACAATTGGATTCCCATTGCTGGTTCGTCCAAGTTATGTCCTGGGTGGGCAAGGGATGAAAATCGTGATCAACGAGAAGGAACTCGAAGAGCATGTGGTCAATGTGCTGCGTGACATTCCAAACAACGAGATCCTTTTGGATCACTTCCTGGAAGGAGCGATTGAAGCCGAGGCGGATGCGATTTGTGATGGAGAAAATGTCTACATCATCGGCATCATGCAGCACATCGAACCTGCAGGAATTCACTCTGGTGACTCCTATGCCGTACTTCCTCCTTACAATTTGGGGGATTTGGTGATTCGACAGATAGAAACATATACACAACGAATTGCCTTGGCTTTGAGGACTGTTGGCTTGATCAACATCCAGTTTGCCATCAAAAACGACAAAGTGTATGTAATCGAGGCCAATCCACGCGCTTCGCGAACAGTGCCCTTTATTTGCAAGGCCTACCAAGAACCTTATGTCAACTATGCCGTAAAAGTGATGCTGGGAGAGAAGAAGGTGACGGACTTTAATTTCAAGCCTGTTAAAAAAGGATATGCAATCAAAGAGCCTGTGTTCTCCTTCCATAAGTTTCCGAATGTCAACAAGGAGCTAGGGCCTGAAATGAAATCTACAGGTGAGGCCATCTACTTTATTGACGATTTGATGGATGATTATTTCTTGAAAATATATGCTGAGCGTAACATCTACTTGAGCAAGTAGTGTTTCTATAAAACCGATAAATCTTGATCAAGTTTTTCCTCATATTTCTAGGTGTTGGGTGGCTTTTGGGCCAGCTGATTCGCTATTTTCTCCGCTCTAAGCTTGCCCAGCTCGCACGCAGGGTAAATGAGGCAGCCATGGAGCAGCAGCGCGCTCAGCAACAAGCACAGCGTCCCAAAGAGGGGGTGCATGTGGATTTTATTCCGAAAAAGTCTGCTGAGAAAATGAAGAAAGATATCGAAGGCGGAGAGTATGTAGACTACGAAGAAGTGAAGGATTAACCTTCACTTTTTTTATTGGACTCGGGTACACCAATACAGCTTGTAGCCAGTTGCTGTTTTGCTTCCAATTAAAAAATCATCCCCGCCATCTTTCAATCCTAGTTTTTTCTTGAGCTCTTCAGCTCCTGTACTGTAATTTCGGCAAATCACATTGACCTTTCCTGAAGGGAAAAGCGCTTTGACCTCCTGCTTTTTAGGGCTGATTTCCTGGACCACTTCAAAGATGCGTCCCGGGATATTTTCACCTAAAGAGTCACTGGTGTAGAGGTGACTATTTCTTTCCAGTTTATGAAGCCCAAATCGCTCCCCAAATAGATTGAAGGCTCCTGCCTTCAAAATCCCTGCTAGGGGTTCGATCAGGTATTTGCCTGCTTCCGCAAACTTGGAATGTGCCTGTTCTTCCGCACTGGGGGCAAACTCAAACGGAAGGATTCCGCTCTCTAGGTCCACTACTGAAATCTTTTTTGGTGCACCCACCTTGGCTTTTTCCCAATGAAGCAGAAGTTCTTTGACTTCATTTCGAACCGATACCACTGTTATTTTTTGGATCTCGGGTAGTTCGGTCCATGCTTGAGTCAGGTCCAGCATGGGTGAAACTTTTAGAAGAATGTGATCGGATTTTCGTTGCAAAAGTGCCCATGCATCTACCACATTAGGTTCACAATCTTGGAGTTTGTACAACTTTTGGTTCCCACTTCCCCGACGGGCGGGATCCGAATAAATCAGGTCAAATTGCAATTCCGATTTTCTCAAAAATTCCAAACCATCCCCATTTATGAATTCAAATTTTTCTGGATGGAGTGTGGATAGGTTATGTCTAGCGATTTCAAAAAGTTCGTTTTGTTGCTCACAATACACCCCTTTTTCGAATCCCTGACTTAGGTGATAAAAATCCACGCCAAAGCCTCCAGTCAGGTCGATGAGGTAATTTCCTGAAAGTCCTTCTGATTTGAAGGCAGCCGTTTGTTCCGACGAACTTTGCTCGACTGAGATGCTGGTGGGGAAAAGGAGGTGTAGGTTTTTGCTCCAAGTCGGCAATTTTTTTGCTGCCTTCTGCCGAGCGGCGATTTGCTGCACGGCCATTTTGAGGTCAAAAGCGACTTTTTCGTGGTACTTAAAAAGTAAATGTGCAGGATCTTCTTCCAGATGATCCTGCACAAATTGGTGGAATTCTTCGCTAGTGAACTTTTCGGAGTTCATTAGACAAGTTTATTTTCTAGAAGATATTCGGCGATTTGAACAGCATTCGTGGCAGCACCTTTTCTTAGATTATCCGCTACGATCCACATGTTCAGCGTATTCGGCTGAGACTCATCGCGACGAAGTCTGCCCACAAATACCTCATCTTTTTTGTGAGCATGGATCGGCATAGGATAGACAAAGTTGGTCGGATCATCTTGTACGATGATACCAGGAGCGTTTTCCAACAGGCTACGCACCTCGGCAAGATCAAAATCTTGTTTGAACTCTACATTCACTGCTTCTGAATGTCCGCCCATTGTAGGGACTCGGACCGTGGTGGAGGTCACCTGAATGGATTCGTCGCTGAAGATTTTCTTGGTTTCCTTGATCATCTTCATTTCTTCCTTGGTGTAGCCATTGGGTTGGAAAACATCGATGTGCGGAAGGACATTCATGTCAATTTTATGCGGATACACCATTTCAGGTGTTTTCCCTTGGCGTTCTGCCATCATCTGATCTACAGCAGCTTTGCCGGTACCTGTAACCGACTGGTAGGTGGAGACCACGATGCGTTTGATGCCATAGCGATGACGTAGGGGCTCTAAAGCCAAGACCATTTGAATCGTAGAGCAGTTGGGGTTGGCGATGATTTTGTCTTCAGGACCGATTTCTTTTGCATTGATTTCTGGGACGACCAATTTTTTGCTAGGGTCCATTCTCCAAGCGGAGGAGTTGTCAATGACTACCGTGCCTACTGCTGCGAATTTGGGTGCCCATTCCAAGGAGGTGCTTCCACCAGCGGAAAAAATTGCGATTTCAGGTTGAGCGACTACTGCTTCGGCTAGGCCGATGATGACATGCGATTTACCCATGTACTCAATTACCTTTCCCTTGGAGCGCTCGGAGGCTACAAGGAGTAATTGATCGTAAGGGAATTGGTGCTCTTGAAGCACTTCTAAGATTTCGGTGCCTACTAATCCAGTAGCACCCACTACTGCAAGTTTCATAGGTTGGAGGGGATTCGTTTTGAGTGTTCAAAAATACGGAGGCTTAACTCAATAATATAGTCCAGTTGAAACAAATTTATAGGGCATCGATTCAATTCAACCTGCTGTGGTCCGTGGACGGTGAGCTGTCGACGATTATCCAAACTATTTACTAGATTTTTGAACGTCTGATAGGATTGGGGATAATCCCAATTTATATTCACCTACTTTTTAAACTATATGGCCATGTTTCTATTTTTTAGTAGGGCAGCATTTCTGCTCTTGTCTAGCTTTTTAATCCTTGTTTTTCCTGCCTTTTCTCAAAGTCAAACGCAAGGATTTCAATCCCCATTTACGGTTCAGTCCTACCCACAGCCCTTTCTTCCGGGCTGGTATGCCAACGACCTGAGGGCGACTTCTTCTCGGGTTTTTCGCCTTGCCACTGGAGGAATTAATGGATCGGTTGCCCTGGCGGCACAACCCATCAGCACTTTTACTGGGAAGGTATGGGTGAGGCTATCTCCCAAAGGAATGGAAAATCCGCGCGTTATTTTTTGGGCTAAAACCCTGAAAAATGGCACAGGGAATCGCCCTGCCTTGGTACATATTTCTTGGTCTACCAGCCTTGATGGGAATTACCAGGAGCGCATGTTGCTAGGACATGCCGCCCAGTTTCCCAATGCCAACCTGAATTTCAGCCGATTTGAACTCGAACTACCAGCCGCATTTGCATTCTTGGAAGAGGTCTATTTGCAGCTAGAAATAGCCGTGGGGTCTGGTTCTGGAAGTGCGGCACGTTGGGTTTTGGATGATTTTAGTTTGGAGGATTTGGTGATAGACGAGGAGTTGCCCAAAGTGTCTGTTGTGAAAGGATATGGCAAGCGAGAGGTGCTGGTCGCATTTTCAGAGCCCATGGATCCCGTTTTTGCGCGGCTCAACCTTGCCTATCAGCTTGATGGAAGCAATCCAGTTGAGGCCCAGTTGCCGTTGGACTCAGTGGTCATCCTTCGATCTGAAATAGACTTGGAAGAAAACAAGGACTATGCTCTTTTTCTGCAGCAGCTACCCGATATCAATGGAAACTTTCTTTTGGATACGCTCCTCAGGTTTAGGTATACCGATCCTAGCGCCATTGGGTCAAAATCATTGGTGATCAATGAATTGATGCCGGCTCCACGCGTGGAACAAGAACTTCCCTTTGTGGAATATGTAGAGTTGATGAATACTACCAACAAAGAGCTGCGCTTGTCTGGGCTTGTTTTTTCTTCAAGCAACAGTGACACACCGCTGCCTGAGTTTTGGATTTCTTCTGGGGAGTTTGTGCTTATTTCTGCGACTAGCCAAGCACCACTTCTCTCCGGATTTGGCCGGGTATTGCCGCTGCCATCTTTCCCTAGTTTGTCTAATTCTGGATCACTACTTCGCTTGGGTACTGCCGAAGGTCTGGAAATAGATCGGTTGGAATACCGGAGCAGTTCTTGGGGCGGTACGGAGTTCGCCGATGGTGGCTACAGTCTGGAAGTGCCTGATCCCTATTTCCGCTGTGAGGCCTCGGAATTTTTACTTCCTTCCAAGGACCCCAAGCGTGGGACCCCCGGCAGGCAAAATTCGCAGTTCTCCCCAATAAAGGATCTTGGGGATTTACAGGTGACCGCTTCATTTTTTAAAAATGCTTCCTTGCTAGAAGTGGTTTTAAACCAACCTATTGTTCCCTTCACTAGCCCAGTTTCTTTTTCGATCACTCCTTCTTTGAGTATAGATTCTGCTCGAGTTTTTTCTTCAGGCCGTAGGATAGGAATTGCTTTGGCTACCCCAGCAAGGAATAGTATGCCTTATTCTTTGAGGGCCTCTTCGTTGAATCGTTGTGTGGGGGAGCCGGGAGGATTTGAGGTGGAGGTGGTGCTTCCTGATTCTGCTGGGAAAGGGGATTTAATTCTGAATGAAATCCTGGTGGAACCAAGATCAGGCGACCCTAAATTTGTAGAAATTCACAACACCACCTCGAAGTACCTAAGCCTAGAAAATTGGGCTTTGGCCAGCCACAATGATGCTGGGGATCTCCAACAACTTCGAGTAATTGGAAAGGAAGGAGATCAATTAGCCCCGCAGACCTATTTGTCCTTAACTGTCGATCCGGAGCGCCTCAGGTTGTCTTATCCCCAGTCTGCCGCTGGTAATTTTCTTCAAATGGCCAGCCTGCCTAGCATGCCGATTGACGCTGGCGTTGTGGTGCTACTTTCTTCTGAGCGGCAGGTGGTTGATTCACTCCCTTACCGAGGAGAATGGCACCACCCCTTGTTGCGGTCATCCAAGGGAGTTTCCTTGGAGCGGGTATCTCCTATTTTTCCGGCCTATGTGCCTTCTACTTGGCAATCTGCCTCCAGCAGCCAGGAATATGCTACACCAGGAAGGAAAAATTCCACAGCATTGTCTGTTGATTTTGGGAGCGAGCTGATTACTCTCTTTCCTTTGGTGTTTGATCCAGGGGGAAGTGCTGGACCTAGCCAGGTCAGCATCACTTATTCCTTGGAGCAAAATGGTTGGGTGGGTACTTTTACCATCTATTCGGCTGCAGGCCGTGAGGTTCGAGTTCTTGGACAGAATCAAATTTTGGGAACTTCTGGGATTATTTCTTGGTCGGGAACAGATGCCACAGGGGGTAGGGTGCCTCCAGGGTATTATGTGTTGGTTGCGCAATTTTTTGATTTGAGCGGCAGGGTCAAAGTGGTGAAGAGGGCCCTGGTTGTGGCTTCTCCTTTGTAGTGTATCTTACCAAGACTTTAGGTTATTCATGAGAATTTCAATGATTTGGTAATCGATTGATAATCCTTCCTTTGTTTTGGTTTTCTCAAAGAGTACTGTATTTTAGGGGATTATTTTTCAAGGTAGTCTCAATAGTGAATCTTAAATCACGAAATGTATGAGTAAGGAAGAAAAAACCGCTTATTCCAAGGATGAGCTCAAGGAATTCGAAGAGATCATTCTTCAAAAATTGACCTTGGCGAAGGAAGAGCTTCATTCCCTGAAAGAGACTTTGAGCAAAAAGAATGACAGCGGCACCGACCATACCTCTTCAACTTCCAAGCTTCTGGAAGATGGGGCGGATACCTTGGAGCGAGAAAGCATGAATCAATTGGCGGCCAGACAGCAAAAGTTTGTGATCAATTTGGAGAATGCATTAATCCGGATCAAGAATGGAACCTATGGTGTTTGTGTAGATTCGGGTAAGTTGATTTCAAAAGAAAGGCTGAAGGCTGTGCCACATACCATGCATTCTATTGAGGCTAAGTTAGCCAAGAAGTAAGGTGGATTTTCTGCATCGTCATATTGAGGCCTTGATTTTTTGTGCCCCAGAGCCGCTTGGTGTTCATGAGATGGTTTCTTGTTTAAGTGAGATGTTTGGTGCTGTGGTGCCAGCCAAAGATGTGGAGCTTGCTTTGGCTGACCTTTGTCAAAAATACGGTGAACCAGAATTTTCCTTTGCCTTGGAAAAGTTGGGTGGAGGGTATCAATTTTTGACCAAACCTGCCTACCAGCCTAGCATTAGTATTTTACTTCGACAACATTCTCAGAAGAGGCTTTCTACGGCTCAATTGGAGACCTTATCCATTATTGCATACAAACAGCCGCTCACCAAGGGGGACGTGGAGCAGATTCGAGGTGTTTCTTGTGATTATTCAATCCAAAAATTATTGGAAAAGGAGCTAATTGAGATCAAAGGCAAATCGGATGGCATAGGAAGACCGTTGATCTACGGAACTTCACAAAAGTTTATGGATTACTTTGGAATCAATTCCATTCTAGATTTGCCACAACCCAAAGATTTTTCTCAGCCTGAGCACCATATAGGTGAAGCAAATGATTAATTGAGTTTGGTGACTCTCGCGAGTCTAGATACTAAATATTTTTTTCCAGTCTCAAGCTCTTCGCAGAGGATTCGAGTTCGCCTAGTTTCGCCTTTTTTAAACTTCCTTCCTGCAAGTTCAAAATGGGTTTGAGGGGCTAAGTCAGCCAGAAAAAAAGTAGTTCTATGTGGGGTTGCTTCATCGTATTTGCTCATCTCTTTCATGAGGAAGAGATCTCGAGCGGAGCTAGCTGAAGGATTTCGCATGTGCAACTTTAACGGTACAAGGATATCTCTAGGGAAGATAGATTCATTAAGTAAGGGGTCTAGGAGCTGCTTAAACTTGGCTTTCCATTCCTGTCCATGGGGTGAATGGGCAGTACCATGCTGAGCAAATGCCCGGAGGTGGGCGATCTCATGAATTAGTGTAAGTAAAAACTGGTAGGGATTGAGGTCTAAGTTGAGTGTGATGGTTTGAATGGATTGATCTCTGCGAAACCGGAAATCTCCTAGTTTGGTATTTCTTGGCTTTTTAACAAAAAAATGGAAAGGGCTTTCTTCCCAAAGTTGAAGGCAATAGGGAACTGCGTTTTCGGGAATATGCCTGCGGAATAGACGAAGTAGTTCTGGAGGATACATTTTAGGGCATAAAAAAAGAGTTCCGATCCATCGGAACTCTTAATTTTTTCACGCGTGGTGTGATTACTTAGCTGGAGCAGCAGCAGCAGAATCTGCAGCAGCTTGTGCAGCAGCAGCGGCAGCAGAGTCAGCAGCAGCCTGAGCAGCAGCAGCCTCAACAGCAGCGATAGAATCAGCCTTAGCAGCAGCAGCGATTGAATCAGCAGCAGCTTGCTCTTCAGTTGACTTGCCACCGCAAGAAGCAGTAGCGATCAAACCAGCGATTGCGAAAATTGCAAATACCTTTTTCATTTGTTATGGTTTTCTTAATTACAAGACAAATGTACTAGTAATAATTTTAATTGTGCAAGTGGTAGACAATATTTTTTTTATTTGTTTTTGTAGACGATTTTGATGGGTACACCTTCGAAATCAAAATTTTCACGCAATCTATTTTCTAGATAACGGGTATAGGGTTCTTTAATGTATTGTGGAAGGTTGCAAAAGAATGCAAAAACGGGGTTTTTGGTAGGTAATTGGGTGACGTATTTTATTTTGATGTATTTTCCTTTCCAGGCTGGCGGCGGATATTTTTCGATGTCTTGAAGAAGGATATCATTCAATTTGGAGGTAGTAACTCGCCTAGTTTTATTTTCATACACCTTTACAGCGAGTTCAATTGCTTGAAAAATACGTTGTTTTTCGGTGACGGAAGTAAAAATAATGGGGATCCATTTGTGTTCACCAAGACGTTCCATCATGTCTTCCTTAATTTTATTCATGGTTTTATGATCTTTTTCGATCAAGTCCCACTTATTGACCATAATCAATACCCCTTTATTGTTTTTGATGGCTAGAGAGATCAAATTGACATCCTGAGCTTCTAGACCTCGAGTTGCATCGAGCATGACAATCACCACATCAGATTCTTCCAAGGTTCTTAAGGAACGCATGACAGAATAGAACTCAACATCCTCTTTTACTTTGGCCTTTTTTCGGATTCCGGCAGTATCGGTAATGATGAAGTCTTGGCCGAAGAATTTGTAACGAGTATGGATTGCATCTCGTGTAGTTCCGGCTTCATCAGTAACGATGGAGCGCTCCTGACCAATTAGGGCATTGAGGAAGGAAGATTTACCGGCATTCGGTCTTCCTAGGATGGATATTTTTGGGATACCTGCGTCTGGATCTTCTATTCCATCTTCCTCAAAATGGGTGATAATGGAATCTAATAGTTCGCCAGTTCCACTGCCACTAGCCGCTGCGATCGGAAAAACCTCTAGATCGGTTAAGCCAAGTGAGTAAAACTCATGGGACATGAATGCTTTTTCCTGGTTGTCCGCCTTGTTTGCAACTATGTAGAGCGGTTTTTTATTGCCACGAAGTTCATTTGCAAATTCCTCGTCTAAGTCTGTCATTCCGTCATGGCAATCCACAACGAATAGAATAACATCTGCTTCCTCGATGGCTAGTTTTACTTGTTTCCGGATTTCCGCTTCGTATAAGTCTTCAGATCCGGTAACGTACCCTCCTGTATCGATTACAGAAAAGAACTTGCCACACCATTGGGCATGACCATAGTGCCGATCTCTGGTAACACCGCTCATGTTGTCTTCGATGGCTTTTCGCTCTTCCACCAGGCGGTTGAAAAGGGTGGATTTGCCCACATTGGGTCTACCTACAATTGCTACTATATTTGCCATGATTTAAGAGGGGTCGTACCCGAATTTTTTTAGTACTAGTTTATTTTTTCTCCAGTCCTGTTCCACCTTAACGAAGGTTTCGAGGAAGATTTTTTTACCGAAAAATTTTTCCAAATCAGCGCGGGCTTCTGTGCCTACTTTTTTGAGCATTTTACCTTTGTCTCCGATGACTATGCCTTTTTGGCTGTCTCGCTCCACAAAAATGGTAGCTCTGATCCGGATGAGATTTTCTTCCTCATGGAAGTCCTCAATTCCTACTTCGGTACTATAGGGGATTTCTTTCTTGTAGTTGGTAAAAATTTTTTCTCGAATGATCTCAGATGCAAAGAACCGCTCGGGGCGGTCAGTTAGTTCCTCTTTGTCGTAAAAAGGAGGATGAACGGGTAGGCGCTCTACTATTTCTTGAAGGATGCGTTCGGTATTGAATTGCTCCAAAGCCGAGATCGGGATTACTGTAGCGGCTTGAATCCGTGAAGTCCAATACTGGGTCACTTCTTCGAGTTGTCCTTCTTTGGCGAGATCAATTTTGTTGATCACTAAGAGAATGGGCACTCCAGCCACATTTATTTTTTTAATGACTTCTTCGATCTCTTCATCGGATTCAAAGAGGTCGGTTACAAAAACAATCACGTCTGCATCTTCAAGGGTAAGGTGCACAAATCCCATCATGCTTTTATGGAGTTCGTACTTGGGCTTGAGCATGCCGGGAGTGTCTGAAAACACGATTTGGTACTCGTCGGTATTGATAAGACCAAGGATGCGATGACGAGTAGTTTGTGCTTTGGAGGAAACGATGGAGAGCCGCTCACCTACGAGAATGTTCATCAAGGTAGATTTTCCTACGTTGGGTTTTCCGATGATGTTAACAAATCCTGCTTTGTGGGAAGGGGAGATCATTTCTGATATTTTTTGCAAAGGTACTTGATTTTCGAGAGTTTGTCCTTACCTTTGTCCCACTATATCGCGGGATGGATCCGCCGCGGCGGATCGTCAGGCTTTATAAGACATATCGCGGGATGGAGCAGTTGGTAGTATAGCCAGGGGCTCATATCCGCCGCGGCGGACACAGGTTCGAAGCGTTGATTGAGATGAAAGAGTAAAAGACATATCGCGGGATGGAGCAGTTGGTAGCTCGTCGGGCTCATAACCCGAAGGTCACAGGTTCGAGTCCTGTTCCCGCTACATTGAGAGAGGATGCTTCGGCATCCTTTTTTTGTTTAGGCCGTATACTGGCTTTGGGGCCACAGGATTGACAGTAATCCTCTCTAACCATATTTTTTCACTTAATTTTTTTTAATCATGTACACTGTTTACGTGTTGTACAGCCGAGCAGTTGATAAATGCTACGTCGGCTACACTTCAGATTTTTCTTCAAGATTACGTTCTCACAATGAATTGGGAACTTCCAATTGGACCAAGCGCTATCGCCCTTGGGAGCTAATCTTCAAGGAAGAATATTCAACTAAAATAGCTGCTATGAAGCGGGAAAAAGAATTGAAATCAGGGGTGGGGAGGGAGTTTATTCGAAAAAATATTCTTAAGAATCTATGAATTTCATGCTGTTCCCGCAACTAGGAACCCCTTTAAAACAAATGAGATGCCTCCAAAAAGTTAATCATTTTTGAGGCATCTCTAGTTCAAATCAACTGGTCCCAGGTCCCAAAACTCACAAGCAAAGTAACTGTAATTCGCTCAGTGGATCAGTCTTTACAAATGGAGAAATATTATAAACTCCAACGTTTCTGCCCCTCGGATAGTGGCATGCATGGCTCATAGGTTCCTGGGATTGGATCATAGGCCAGTACGTTCTTTCCAATTTCCTCTGAGGTGAAATAAGCCCAAATCGCCATAGACTTGATGGACCTGTAAAAACCAATAGGCTCTTGTTTCCCTACTGCGGTGCCCCAAACTCCTGGGCTGAATTTGCCTGAGTTCTTTTCAGCAGCTTGCAATACTTTTTCCCTGTCCGCCGGATTCAATTCAACGAATGCATTGCCAAAGTTCTTTTCGCATTCCGAATTAAAGGCAGCGATTTCGGTCCTCATTTTTGCTTGCGCTTCTTCATCATACGTCTTTGCAATGACCTTGTCAATAAAGATATCCGACTTTACGTCCAGAGCACCGGGTGTATCCGTGCGCGGCAAAATCATGTCTAAAATGGCAGCGATTGTTTTGGCCTCAGATTCTGTGAAAAATAGAGGCTGCCAACCCAATCGGTTCTCGCTCTTGCACGATTGCAATAAGGAGAAAAATGAGGGGATGGCGACTGCCGAACCTGCCAGAACACCGGCTTTTTTAAGGGCGCTTCTTCTATCCATATCGATTAAAGATTATTCTTTTTTAATTCAGAAGCTGCATAATCAGCGGCTCTGGCTGTTATAGCCATGTAGGTCAATGAAGGATTGACACAAGAGGAAGACGTCATGCACGCACCATCTGTAACAAATACGTTTTTGACACTGTGTATCTGGTTAAAACCATTTAAAACCGAAGTCTTTGGGTCTCTTCCCATTCTAGCGGTTCCCATTTCATGAACTCCATATCCGGGAGGATGGTTGTTGTCAAAACCCATCACCTCCTTTAGGCCGGATTTTTCCAACATTTCCACAGCATCTTCTTGTATTTGCTTATTTATTGCCTTTTCGTTGGCTTTAAACTCTGCGTCTATGGACAAAGTAGGTTGCCCCCATTTGTCCAAGACCTCTTTGTTCAAATACACCTGGTTATCATGGTAAGGCAAACATTCCGCAAAACCAGTGATAAAAAATTCCCAGGGTCCTGGTTTCAAGATGCTATCCTTATAATCCGCTCCAAATGCTTCAGTATTGGCGGGATTGCCTCCACGGAATCCTGCTCCTTGGTATCCAAAACCGCGAAGAAACTTATCCGTTTTGGATTTTTCATCGATGTTCACATATCTCGGTATGTAAATTCCATTGGGTCTTCTCCCTTTGTAATATTCATCCTCAAAACCCTCTACCTTTCCCGTGGCACCTACTCTGTAGGTATGGTCCATCAGATTATGTCCAAGCTCCCCGCTATCATTACCCAAACCATTTTCAAATCGGTTTGAAGTGGAATTCAATAATATCTGCGTGGTGCCTAAGGTTGAAGCATTTACAAATATGATTCTAGCTGAATATTCAATGTCCTCATTCGTTTCAGAATCAATTATGCGTACACCTGTAGCCTTGCCTTTCTGTTCGTCATAGATGATAGACTGTACAATTGAAAAGGGTCTGATGGTTAAATTACCCGTAGCATCCGCTGCAGGTAGGGTCACTGCGTTACTGCTGAAATAGGCTCCATAGGGACATCCTCTACTGCATCTGTTTCTATTTTGGCATTTTCCTCTACCATTGAGGGGTTCAGTTAGGTGTGCAACCCGACCAATAATCATATTTCTTCCAGCGAAGTCCTTTTCTATTCGCTCTTTAACGTGCTTTTCAACGCAATTCAATTCCATGGGAGGAAGAAAATGACTATCCGGTAATTGTGGCAAACCAAGGGCCTCTCCACTAATCCCGGCAAATTTTTCTACATGGGTGTACCATGGCTCTATGTCCTTATAGCGTATTGGCCAGTCCACGCCATGACCGTCTTTGGCATTGGCTTCAAAATCCAAATCGCTCCATCTGTAGGTTTGTTTGCCCCACAGCAAAGATTTACCTCCCATTTGATGCCCTCTAAGCCAAAGAAAAGGTTTTACCTCTGTGTAAGGATTTGCTTCATCGTCTGCCCAGAAATGTTCGGTATCCAAACCAACCCATCCAGAACGACCGTTTTTGTAATGTTTCTTCTTTTGCTCAGGGGTAAGTCCGCCTCTCAATTCCATGTCCCAGGGATCTAAGTGCATGGTGGGGTAATCTTTCACATGTTCCACTATTCTTCCCCGTTCCAACACCAAGGTTTTTAGTCCTTTTTCACAAAGTTCCTTTGCGGCCCAACCACCGCTGATACCCGAACCTATGACGATCGCATCGTAGGTGTTGTCTTTTTGAGCTTTTGTATTTAGGTATGCCATTGTAACTAGTTAAAATTCAAGAATTGAATATAAATGGAATTTTAAACCTTTCAGATTTATACAAGTAATTTAACACTATAAGTCGATTTTTGCATTTCCTCAATCACTCAATCATACTTCCACCAAACAGGTGCCTTGGTCGTCCAGCTTTTGCCCTGCGCCCTTGCTGCGCAACCTCTACATTCAGCAGGGTATGCATCATCAGGTGTGCTGGGTATGAATTGACATGGATCGAGCAGGTAAAAAGGCACATCTGCATTTGTAGTATAGATCCGCGTTGTTTTGGCCTTGGCTACTTCAAAATAGCCAAGCACTATTTCTTCGCTGTCTTTTACATTCAAAATGTTTCCAGAAACAGGAGCAGGAGGAATATCAAAAAGCGATCCTTGGTTGTCGATGACGATTTTGATTTTCTCCCAATAATTATATGCTTCCCTATTGATGCTCAATTGCGTTACAGTTACATAGAATGGATATTGAAATGAATTGTCTACCGAACGTCTTCCCAACAAAAACGTTGAATTCCGGGTACTCGTCCCTGAGCCATCAAATAAATTAATCCGATTTGGTTCGATCACATCCGAAATAAAGCAAGGAGGGGGTTGCGGGGGGGGGATACCCGTTCCTCTTAACCATGCCAAAGGCCATAAATAGGTTTCCTCAATCGTCCACCTCAGGTAAATTGGATCTTGGGTATCAGGAAGCTTTGTTTCTGAAAAGACTTTAAATACGTATTCAGGTTTTTCCGTTCTGAAAGGTTCCGAATCAAAAGTAAAACTGAGCTTATCCTCTGCATCCAGTTCTGGTACTTTTTCAAACTTAGATTGATATACTTTTCCATCCACCACTACTTCCAAAGCATAACTATTCCCTGCTGTACCCCTAAAGCCAACCAATTCATACTCCCCAGTCTTCAAACTACTATAGGGATACCTTGCGCCGGATGTACTCAATACTGAAACCTTGGCATTTGGGACACCTCTCGGGGGCAATCCTGATAGCGCAGTACGACTTACAGTCACAACCTGCCTTTCTTCTACATCAGTTAATAAACCATAAATGACGAGCTGACCTTCTTTAGTTTCACCTACAAAATCAAGTCGATCAACACAAGAGACAGTAAGCACTAGTAATAGGGCAACTACCAGGACTGAGCTGATGGATATTTTTTGATTCTTGCTCATTTTCAGAACTTTACTGTGTAGGTGAGAGAAGGGAAAGCTGTTCCTAAAATCGAAACCTGATAAGGAACTAATCTTGGAACCCTGCCCTCTCTTTGGAAGAAAACAGAATACGCATTTCTCCTTCCGGTAAGGTTGTAGATGCTAAAATTGATTTTATCATCCCAGTCTCTTACGAAGCCATTTGTCAGGTAAGAAAAGTCAATCCTAAAATAATTTGGAATCCTAAACTCATTCCTGTTTCCAAAATTGGGAACAGAAACCGCTCCAATGACGTAGTTGGATGAAAGTCCTGTCACCGGTCGGCCTGATGAAAAATTAACGTTGGTATTGAAAGTTCTGCCTTTCTTCACATGGAAATTAGTCACCAAGGAAATGTTGTGGGGTTTATCAAAATTGGTTGCAAACCAATTTCCTTGATTGACTTGGATTTCGGGAAATTCTGAAGTGGTTCGGATAAGGGATCTGCTGAAGGTGTAAGCAAGCCAACCTGTAATCCCTCCGCTGTTTTTTTGGATCAGAAGTTCAGTGCCAAAGGCAAGGCCTTGTCCCTGTATCAACTCTGTTTCCATGTGTGGATTTAAGAATAAGTCTGCAAAATTACGGTACTCGATTTGGTTGTTTGTACTTCGGAAGAACCCTTCAAAAGAAGTCGACCATTCATCCTCTTTGAAATTTCTGAAGTACCCCAAAGAAGCATTGTGGGATCGTTGCGGAAGAATGTAATTGGTGCTCAGCTGCCATAAATCAATGGGAGTAGGGCCGGTGGCATTGGAGATCGTCTGAAGGTATTGGTTCATCAACGAATAGCCTGCTTTGATGGAATTGACTTTGTCAAAAGTCCATCTGAAGGAAAATCTGGGCTCCAAACCATTGTATTTGGCGATATTTCCGCTTTCAATAAAATCGACACTCGTGATTGTAAACCTCGATCTCGGAAGTCCTTCTTGATACCTAAAGATGGAGTCGGGCCCCTGTTGGGCGTAATTGGAGTACCGTAGCCCACCCGAGAAGGAGAGATTTTCAGTTGGATTCCAATCTGCAGAGATGTAGGGGGCATATTCAATGCCTCTTTGTTTTTGGATAGTTTCTGGTACTATTCCGGATTCCTGAGTCAAAGGGATCAAGGATTCCGATCTCATCTGGTATTGAATCGCTTCAGCTCCGAAGTTTATATCCACTTTCTCCAACGTCCATAATCCTGTTATTTTTCCTTGGTAGTAATACAACCCATTTTTGATTTTGGAAGGGTCGACTAGAGAAGGTTCAAAAAAACTGTTGTTGAATGAACCGTAAGCGGCCATCCCGACTAGCGAAAGATTATCGGTTACCAAATTCCTACTCCTCAATGAACCAACAAGGTTGTCCCATTCAAATCCAAATTGATTGGAAAACTTGAAATAATCCCCGGTGGATAGCAGGCTAACATCCAGGCTATTCTTTTGAGTTAGCTGGTGGTTAACATCAAAATAGATGTCATGGAACTTAATGTCACTGTTTTGGATATCTCCTGCATCGGCGAGGTTCAACAGCCAATTGGCATTGGACATTCTAGTGGCTAGAATTAAGGAAGTTTTTTCAGGCACAATCGGCCCTTCTACCATCAGTTTGCTGACGGCAGTACCCAATGAGGCACTTCCTTCCCATTTTTCTTTATTTCCATTCCGCATTTCAATGTTGAGGGCGGAAGAACTCCTTCCTCCAAAATAGCTTGGAACAGCACCTTTATACAAGGTGAAATTTTGTAAAGCATCGCCATTGAATGAGGATAAAAAACCCAAGGCATGGCTGTTGCTGAGTACAATCGTCTCATCCATCAGAATCAGGTTTTGATCCGCCCGTCCCCCACGAATATTCATGCCGGCAGAACCTTCTCCAACAGACGTCACCCCCGGCATGGATTGAAGTACGTTGAAGACATCCGGTTCGCCAAGAAAAGTAGGTACTAGCTTAATGTCTTCGATCTTCATTTTGGTCACACCGGAAATTGGGCTGCGAATATTTCTGTCCTTTTCCTCTGCTTCAACAGTGAATACCTCCAACTCAAAATCTAGATTCACAAGTTCGACATCCAATTGACCATCCCCATACAATTGGATTTGGTAATGGAGGGGCTTTTTTCCAAACTGACGGAAAACGATTCGGTGTCGGCCAGAATCTAAAGCAAGAAAATAATACCCGTTTTGATCGGTGTTGTTTCCCTCAAAATAACCATCAATATGTATGGCCACTCCAGAAAGGGCCTCCTTGGTTTCCAATTGGCTTACTTTTCCAGTCAAAAAATAGCGGGCTTTCTTTGGAGCATCTTTTTGATCAAACCTCAGCTCAATAAATTCTGTCTGGGCTTGAAGATTAGTTACACAGAAAAACAATTGGGTCAAAATAATCAAAGACCAGAAAAAACGGCTTTTGAGAGGCCTTTTGCTTAGCTGATTTTCAATTTTGGAAATTGAAAAAATAGGTTGGTTTTTGACTGGCACAGGTTTTTTGTTTCTTGGCTAATAGAGATGTCAATTGTTGATTATACTACTCCGTACTTCGCCAAATCAGTAATTTTTGTTTGAACGCACTGGTCCTTTCTTCCCTATTCCTAGGATTCTGAAAAGGAATAAATGGATTCAGGGATAGGATACAAATCCCGAATAAGGCCAATCGTGATTGGAATACTTCGAGGCCTGCTTAAAGATAGATATTTTAAATAGGGATAGCAGGGATTACATCAGAATTGAAATTTTCTTTGATGAATGGTTTTTAGACCAATGACCGAGGTCCGAAATTTTTAGGACTCAGCCTTTTCGATTTAATTTTTGTGTCTGTAAGGAATCTCCCTTCTTACTAACCAAGAGGGCCGTCATGAAACGGGACAAAAAGGCGAATTCAGGAGTTGGTAGGGAGATTGTTTGGAAAAAATTAGGTTAGGATTTACTTACCAACTTGAATTGCCTGATAAGTTGGTATTTTTAGGTGTTTTTAAATTACGCTCGGCTATGGTTAAAGTTTCCCTCCCCATCTTTGTTTCTATTTTCTTGGTTTTAACTCCCATAGGGAATGGAAAGGCGATCCATCTTCCTGAACAGCCAAATTTTTGTCTATTCAAAAACCCACTTTGTTTTTACAATTTGGATGTGCTGCGGTACTTGCAGGTACTGCATCAAAAGCAAGAATATGCCCAGATGGCCAAGTTTTTTTACGGGCCAAAGAAGCAGGAACTTGGGGCTGTTAAATTAGCAACAGCCTTGGCAGATGTGGATTTTGGGTATGCACTCAAGCGGGTAGGAATCAAGGAGGCAGATTCCAAAAATTGGTCTTTGACTTATCAGCGAACGATTTTGGGAACCCAAGAAAACTTTAAAATTGAAGCAGCGCTTGTCAACGATACCTGTCGGGTGTACTTGGATGAGAAAAAATGGCAAATTCTTTTTGAGCGGGAGTAGGAGTTTAGGTTGTGTTTGATATTCAATAGTTTAGAAATTAAATCAATCCTTTGTAGCTTGATGGCTAATCTAATTTCATACACTAAACATCCTGTTACGATGAAAAAATTACTTTTCTTATTCCTTTCCCTTTCCTTGGGAAGCCTTGCGGTTCAAGCGCAAGAAATGACCACTCAAACATTCAATGAGTGGAAGATTGTTACGGTGGTGGAGTCTATTGTCCCCATGGGCCTTGGACGATCTCGAATGGTTGAAAACATGACCGATGTGAATACAGCCGATTTTAGAACGACTCGAGTAGATGGGAAAACTTCATCTCAGAGATCCGTGAGTAGAAAGGAATTGAAGGTAGATAAGTTTGATGAAGCCAAGCTGCTCAACTTCTTCAGTGCCGCAGGGATAAATTTTCAGAATATTGCATCCAATGATGCGATGATCGCCGCACGTATCATGGAACTGGAGTCAGAAGGATATACGATGGCTTATGTAACTAGTGCAGTGGAAAGCTATGGAGGTAAGGATGATGACGGAGGAATTTTTATTTCTCGGATGTATTTCCGCAAGTCTGTTTCTTTAAAATAAATCAAAGAATCCTACTAATTTAGAGTAGCCTTGCCCTGAATAGGGAAGGCTACTTTTTCATTTTTTCTCCTTCGTTAAATGCCTTCTTGAATTGAGCCATCCTCTTATTT
>Ga0208788_1000263_pt1 | contig 26870 bp, 25 predicted proteins | sample Wag4_2014_7_11_3_FD_187363 | JGI IMG/M metagenome (GOLD analysis project Ga0208788, IMG submission 187363) | Fresh water mixed with fracking chemicals microbial communities from Ohio, USA - Utica-2 Time Series FC 2014_7_11 (SPAdes) (version 2) ...
GCCTCACACCCGCGCCAACCGTGGAGAGTGTGAAGCGCGCCTATAGAAACCTTGCAAAGTCGCTGCACCCTGACGCGGTTGGTGGGAAGTCAAAGCCTGCGGCGTTCGCCCGATTGACGGAAGCCTACGAAGTGGCGCTCGCCGAAGCGCTCGCGGCGAATCGACACGGTCCAGCGACGGCACGCCCTGCGTCGCCTCCGCGACCACGCCCGCGTCGCGCCACGGTGGCTCAAGAGACAGTGCGAGATAGCGATGCGGAGCGGCCACGTGCGCGGCCCGGCTCCACCACATATGACGGAACCAGCGCGAGTGATGGAGATCAGGTGTGGGACGGTGCGCAGTGGGTTGGAGCAGACTCTGGAACGTACTGGCGCGTCAATCCAAAAGAGTATGCAGATCCGCGAAAGCACGGTGCGGAGTACCGGGCGCGAGGGAAGCGACCGATTCGTCGGGATGCACGACCGTCACGTCAGTCGTATGCGGCAGCAACTGGAAGTGCGGAGGGCGGCACGGTTGCGGAGTGGCCGCGAGTCGAGTGGCGACTCTTCAATGCACTTGTTGCATGGGCTCCGCTCCTCGCCGCCGAGCCGCTCCTCCCCGGAGTTGCAGTCGAGTTGCTTCTCTTCGGCCTTTTGATGCTCGCGCCGCGTGTCGCCTGGTCGGGTACCCGCGGCAGCATCGCCCTGCTGGTGATCGCCCTCCCTTGGTCTCTCGCCGCCACGTTTGGGCTCCCACTCCCGTCATCAGAAGGGGTAGGGCTCGCTGTGGCGCTGATATGGGTCTCCGCTTATGTTTGCGCCGCGCTCCTCTCCTGGAGTGGGCGACTCTCGCCGCGACCGTGGGTGGCGCGTGACGCAGGGTTTATGCAGGACGCGGGGTAGGATTCACCTATGGTCTCCACAACGCGCGCAGGTTCCACTCGTGCGGCTCTCTCGGCTGCCGCGCAGGAGTACATCCTCACCTTCCGCTCGCACCCCGATGCAGAAGGCGTCACCCCTTCACTGGTGGCAAAAGATCTAGAAGTGAGTAAGCAGGCGGCGGCGGAAATGTTCAAGCGCCTCGCCGATGACAAGTTGATTGCAGGATGCGCCGGACATGCACGACTCTGGAAGCTCACCGCAGCTGGCGAGGCTGCGGCCGATGCAATCTTTAAGCGGCACGCACTCCTTGAGTGGCTTCTCACCGGTGTTGTTGGACTCTCGTGGGCGGCTGCGGACGCAGAGGCACGCCGCCTGCACGCGGTGATCTCGCCAGCACTTGAAGAGCGTCTCGATGAGATGCTCGGACACCCTCAGACCTGCCCACACGGGAACCCGATTGATCGCGCAGCAGAGGCGCGTCGACCGAAGGGGAGGCCACTCGCGGAGTTGGAGGCGGGTGAGGTGGCAACAATCTATCGAGTGACAGAGGCGGCCGAAGCGGATGGCGCGCTACTCAGCTATCTCGAGGCTCGTGGACTCGTGCCAGGAGCACCAGTTTCGGTCCTCTCCCGAAGCAGTTCGCTTGATTCACTCACCCTGGATGGACCGATCGGCCGCGCCACACTCGGCCTTCGCCCTGCGACGCTCATCCATGTGTTGCAGGGGAAGATTGACCAGAAGCTCTTCCACCGGGTCGCTGGCGTGGCGACATGAGCGGCGAGATGCGCGTACGGATTGCACCGAGCCCCACTGGGCCGTTCCACATTGGGACTGCACGAACCGCACTCTTCAATCTTCTTTATGCCCGCGCAAACGGTGGCACCTACATCGTGCGAGTCGAAGACACCGACACTGCGCGCTCAACTGCAGAACACGAGGCGGACATCCTTGAGGGGCTGCGCTGGCTCGGGCTTGAGGCGGATGAGGGCGTTGTCAGCGCGAACGAAGAGCGTGGAGGGCGCGGTCCATACCGACAGTCAGCACGAAGCGCGCGCTACGCCGAAGTTGCGGCGCAACTCTACACAGCGGGCGTTGCGTACTACTGCTTTTGTACAAGCGCGGAACTAGACGCGGAGCGGAGTGCACGCGAGAAGGCGAAGCTTCCGCCCCGATACTCTGGCCGATGCGCGGGGATCGCGGCAGACGAAGCGGCGCGTCGCGTTGCAGCGGGGGAGTCGGCCGCCTTGAGGTTCCGCATCAAGCCGGGCGTTGTGGTCATTGATGACCTTGTCCGCGGTCGGGTAGAGATCGATGCGGAGGCACTCGGCGGCGATCTCGTGATCCTTCGCGCGGACGGTTCGCCGCTCTACCACTTCACCGTGGTCGTGGACGATGCGGATATGGGGATCACCCACGTGATCCGCGGCGAGGATCACCTCTCCAACACGCCGAAGCACATCCTCCTCTTCGAGGCGCTCGGAGTTACGCTGCCAAAGTTTGCACACCTCCCGTTGATCTTGAATCCGGATCGAACCAAGATGAGCAAGCGGAAGAGCCAGACGGCAATCTCTGATTATCGTGCGGAGGGTTTCCTCAAGGAGGCGATCATCAACTTCCTCGCGCTCCTCGGCTGGTCAACGGGGAGTGAGGACGAGGTCCTCAGCGTGGAAGAGATTCAGGGGCGATTCTCTCTGGATCATGTGCAGAAGGCGGGGGCCGTCTTCGATCGCACGCGACTCGAATGGATCAACGGCCAGTGGATTCGCAAGTTGACGCACGACGATCTCTTGGCACGCCTGCGCCCCTTCTATGATCGGGCCGCCGCTGATGGTCGCATTGGACGCCCCGCAACGGATGACGAGATCGCCGCGCTCCTCCCGCTGATTCGCGAGCGGATTCCGCTCCTCTCATCTGCGATTGAACTCACCGACTTCCTCTTCTTGGATGCAATGCAGCATGACCCCGCACTCCTGGTGCCGAAGCGTTGGGAGGCGGCTACAGCGTGCGCCGCGCTCGAAGCGGCACGTCCACTGATTGCGGATGGGATTGGTGAAGGCGACGCGCCACTCCTTGATGCGCCGGATGCACTTGAGGCGAAGCTGCGCACGCTTGCTGAGGAGCAAGGCTGGAAGGCGGGCGACCTCTTTATGGCCCTCCGCGCAGCGGCTACGGGTCGTACCGCGACGCCACCACTCTTTGACAGCATGCGGCTCCTCGGCCGCGCGGCGGTCCTTACGCGCATCGATCAGGCGATCGCCGTCCTGCGCGCCGCCTGAGGCGCTGTTCACACGTCGTTAACGTAAAGGCGGGAGGGTTGCATGGTGAAGAGTGAGACGGCGCGCATCCTTCTTGTTGAAGATGAGCGGCCGCTACGCGAGGCACTCGCGGATGCGCTGAGCGCTGAAGGCTTCTCCGTGGAGCAAGCCGCTACAGGCGCCGCTGGTCTCGCTGCCTTTCGCGCGCATACACCAGACCTTGTGCTCCTTGACCTCATGCTCCCTGAGATGAGTGGCATTGAGGTGTGTCGTGCCATTCGTACGAACTCCAGCGTCCCAGTGATCATGGTGACGGCGAAAGCGTCGGAAACAGATCGCGTTGCTGGACTCAACCTGGGCGCCGATGATTACGTGACGAAGCCGTTCTCTTCGCGCGAGCTCTCTGCGCGAATCCGCGCCGTGCTGCGTCGCAGCGGTGCAACGCCAGCACCGAGCGCTGAGCGACTGGTGCGGATCGGAGAGGCAGAGATCGACCTTGAGGGACAGCGCATTCTTCGTAACGGCGCCGTCGTGCACGTGAAGCCGAAGGCCTTCCAGCTCCTTGCCTTCCTGATCGCCAACGCTGGCCGTGTCTATAGCCGCGAGCAGTTGCTGGATCGGGTCTGGGGGTACGACTACGCGGGGGAGACGCGAACGGTGGATGTCCATATGCACGCCCTCCGCCGCGCGATCGAAGCGACACCGGCCAGCCCTGTGGCCCTGCAGACGGTCCGCAACATCGGCTACGTGCTCCGACGTACCACCTGAGCTTCCTTATTTCGCCGCGAGGCGGGCGGCGCGGGTAGGATGTCCAGATGCGAATAGGAAACCTCTTCTTCAGCACGCTGCGCGAGGACCCCGCCGACGCGGAGATGCCCTCTCATCGGCTCCTGCTCCGCGCCGGATACATCCGCCCGCTAGGTGCTGGGATCTACTCGCTCCTTCCGCTCGGCATGCGCGTCAATATGCACGTGACCCAGGTGATCCGAGAAGAGATCAACGCGATCGGTGGGCAAGAGATGTTGATGCCGGTCGTTCACCCCGCCGATCTCTGGAGGGAGACGGGACGATACGACCAGATTGGCCCCGAGATGGGTCGCTTCAAAGATCGTGGCGGGCGCGACATGGTTCTCGCAATGACGCACGAAGAGGTGGTGGCCGACCTCCTTCGCAAGCTGGTGAGCTCCTGGCGACAACTTCCGCAGCAGGTCTATCACTTCCAAACGAAGTGGCGCGATGAACCCCGCTCGCGCGGTGGCCTGATTCGCGTGCGCGAGTTCACGATGAAGGACGCCTATTCAGCGGATCGTGATGAAGCAGGGCTTGATCACTCGTACGCGCTCTACTACCACGCATACACACGAATCTTCGCCCGACTCGGCTTGAAGACGATTGCCGTCGCGAGCGACGTAGGGATGATGGGTGGCTCACAGGCACATGAGTTTATGGCACCGAGCGAGTACGGCGAAGACACGCTGGTGATCTGTGACGCATGCTCCAGCGCCTCAAATCGGCAGGTCGCGCGTGTGCGCAGAGCTACTCCTGTTGCAGCGGAACCACTCCCGCGCGAAGTGGTGAAGACCCCAAACGCGCCAACGATTCAAGCACTCGCCGAACTGCTCGGCGTCCCACACGAGCAGACCGCGAAGGCAGTCTTCTTTGCAGATCGCGACGATCGGCTGATCGTTGCCATTGTGCGGGGCGATGATGATGTGGAGGAGACGAAACTGACGAACGCGATTGGCGCGCGCGATCTTCGTCCAGCACGCGAAGAGGAGATCGTGGCCGCAAACATGGTGCCGGGCTACGCCTCGCCGATTGGCGCGAAGGGTGCACTCGTGGTGGTTGACGAACTCGTGGCCTCCTCCGCAAATCTTGTTGCTGGCGCAAACAAGGAGGGGTACCACTTCAAGAACGTCAACATTCCCCGTGACTTCACCCCAGACCACGTGGTGGATCTCGCATCAGCGAAGACGGGTGACGGTTGTGCCTCCTGCGGTGCGCCTGTTCGACTCGAGAAGGGGATCGAGGTTGGGAATATCTTCAAGCTTGGCACGCGTTACACGGCGGCACTCGGCGCTGAATATCTCGATGAGGCGGGGGTGAAGCGACCGATCATCATGGGCTCTTACGGGATTGGCGTTGGGCGCGCAGCCGCCTGCGTTGCTGAGGCGCATCACGATGAGAAGGGGCTCGCCTGGCCGACCGCCGTGGCACCGTTTGACGCCCAAGTGGCGCTCCTCGGCGCCAACAAGGACCCTCGCGTAGAGGCGTCAGCCGCCACGCTGGAGGCTGCGGCCGCGAGCGCTGGACTCGAGCTGTTGGTTGACGACCGAGAAGAGTCGCCCGGCGTGAAGTTCGCCGACGCAGAGCTGCTTGGATCCCCGTGGACTGTGACGATCTCGCCGCGATCGCTTGATGCGGGCGGCGCAGAGATGACGCTGCGCGCCAGTGGTGAACGGAGCGTGGTGCCGCTGGCGGAAGTTGTGGAGCGGATCGCCGCGCAGAAGCGTCTTGAACGCGAGGCCATTGAGAAGGACCTCGCCGCTCGAGGATTTCCGCCAACATACGCCGGCGCGACTTCGGGCAGATGATCGAGACTGTCAGCCCAACGCTTCTCTTCGCGGCACTCTTTGCGCTCGCTGCTCTGATTCTTGCGGGGAGACTGCGCCGCCGGCGTAACCAGGTGGATGACAGCACGTCGCGTGCCGCCCGGGAAGGGGAGCGGGCGGATCGTGAGTCGGCCCGAGCGGAGCGCCGTGCGCAGCGACTTGATGCACTGCTTGATGCCACGGATGATGCCGTGCTGCGCGTCCTTCCTGATCTCACGATTCGAGCCGCCAGCCCCGCCTGCAGAGAGATCTTGGCGCGCGAGGTTGACGATCTCCGCGGTCGCCCACTGATTGAGGCGACTGTTGACCATCGTCTTGAAGAGCTTGCCCGAGAGGCGCTGAGCGGAACGATCTCACGGGGAGAAATCTCCCTGCGCGATCTTCGCCCAGGTCACTCTGACGAGATGCGGCACGTCCAGGTTACCGCGGCACCTGATGGGGATGACGGCGCGTGGATTCTCCTGCGCGACCTGACGGAGGTGGTGCGCCTGCGACAGATCCGCACCGAATTCGTTGACAACCTTTCGCATGAACTTCGGACGCCACTCAGCACCATTCGACTGCTCGCCGAATCGATTGCCACCGCAGGAGATCGTGGCGACGCCAGCGGCGCAAAGGAGCGCGCCTCGCAGATTGAGGTTGAAGTGCTGCATCTTGTGCAGATGGCGGACGAAATGCTTGATCTAGCCACACTTGAGTCGGGGGAGGTGGCACTCCGCACGGCTCCAGTCGATCTACGAGACCTCGCTCAAGAGGTTGCCACGCGCTTCACCCCTGTCGCCACGCGGCACGGTGGGAAGATCCTGGTAGAAGAGGTTGGCCCCGGCCCGTGGATGGTGCCAGGGGATCGTGATCGACTGCGGCAGGTGTTCGCAAACCTTGTGCATAACGGCGTGAAGTACAGCCGACCGGAGGGGAAGGTCACCATTCGCCTCTCCAGTTCTTCAGCCACTGAAGCGAACCCGTACGTAGAGATCCAGATTGCAGATGAGGGGATCGGCATCGAGCGTCGGCACCTCTCGCGCATCTTTGAGCGGTTCTATACGGTGGAGCGCATTCCGAACGAGACTCCATCAGTGGGCGGTGCAGGAACTGGGCTCGGGCTTGCGATCGCACGTCACGCAATCCTCCGCCACGGCGGGAGCATTGAGGCCGACTCCACCGTTGGGGTCGGCACGACGTTCACCATTCGCCTCCCTCTGCGCTGAGCGCATCTGAGCTGGTGGATAGGGCTGGAGCGCCACCCGCAACGGTGGCCGCACAGGCGGCAGGTCGTCCACTTCGACTCGCGCACCGTGGCGTACATGGCGGCGCACTAGGGCACGCGGAGAACTCGCTCCTCGCACTACTCGCTGCCGCGTCAACTGGTTGTGATGGCGTGGAGTTTGATCTGCGCTTCTCCCGTGATGAAGTGCCTGTGATCATTCATGACGAAACCCTCGCGCGCACACATGGGGATGAACGAGCGGTGAGGGACCTTGATGCGAGCGAGCTCCAGCGCCTCGGCGTGGCAACGCTCACTGACGCACTCGCCGCGCTCCCAGACTCGCTCTTCCTTGACCTTGAGCTGAAGGTGCCACCCCTGCCCAGCTTCTTCGCTGCACTTCGTGAGCGGTCCATGAACGCGGGTGCGCGTTTGGTGATTTCAAGTTTTGATGACGACGCGCTGCGAGAGGTTAGTTTGCGCGCCCCTCAGTGGTCACGCTGGCTCAACGTTGAATCTCCACCTGCTGAGACTCGTGGACGAGCCCTCGCGTTGGGAGTCGACGGTGTCTCCGTCGAGAAGTCGCTCCTTGGCAGCGAATGGGTGGCAGATCTACAGGCCGCGGGTCTTGAGCTTGCGGCGTGGACGCTCCGTACGCGCGAGGATCTCGCTTACCTCTCCCATCCGGGGCTGGTCGCCGCCTGCGTTGAAGGGGAGGCGCGTTAGCGTTCTTCTTTCGGGGCGCGGAGTAGTGATGGCGGTGCGATCGTCACAAGGCGACCGCTCCCCGCGCTGACGCCGTTCGGCAGGTCAATGCGAATCAGTGCGCCCTTCTCAATGGAGAGACTTGAAATCCCTGTGAGTTCGCTTAGTAGCCGACTCAGATTCGGTTCATGTCCAACGAGGGCGAGTCGGGCAACCCCCTTCTGGTCAAACAATCGGGCGAGCTGTGCGATCGGTGGACCGCCAAGGAGGCGTTCATCAGCGACGGCCTCGACCTCGAGGACAGCTGAGAGCACGGTGGCTGTCTCAACACATCGGCGCGCGGGCGAGTAACGAATCTCATCGATCGCCGTCTCTGCAGCGAGGAGTGTGGCGGCGAGTCGCGCGACCTGCTTCACCCCTTTGCCACTGAGTGGTCGTTCAGCGTCCGGACCGATCCACTCAGATGGGTCGCCCGCGTCCGCGTGGCGGATCAGGTACAGCGTATGCCCAGTTCGCGCCGCCTTCGCAGCGCTCACGGGTTCAGGTCTTCCACCTCGCCAGAGACGAGGTAGACGATATCTTCGGCAATGTTCGTGGTCCGGTCGCCAATGCGCTCAAGGTAGTGCGCAGCGAAGAGGAGGCGCGTGCCGCGCTCTACGTTGCTCTTATCGGCCTCCATGAGCGAGACGCACTCATCGAAGGACTTGCGGTAGAGCGCATCAATCTGGTCATCGCTGACCGCAACTTCACGGGCCCGTACCGCGTCCGCGTCGACAAGTGCGAGGAGGACGCCGTGGAGCTGCGCCGCTGCGAGTTCGCCGATCTCTGGAAGGTGCAGGTACCGCTGAAGGGCCGGCTCTGGGGCGAGCTGCTTCGCCACCTTCGCCACCGAAGAGGCGTGATCGGCGATGCGCTCAAGCTCATAGGCGACATGGTTCATCGTGAGAAGGTTTCTCAGGTCACGCGCAACCGGACTCTGCGTTGCGATCGTGGTGGTGATCACGCTGATGACCTCATGTTGCATCGCATTGATGTTGCGGTCGTTGACGATGATCTTCTCAGCGAGCGCGGCGTCATGCGTGGTGAGGGCGGTGAGGGCGTCTCGGATTGCCGCTTCAGTGAGGCTCCCCATGCGCACGATGATCTCCTTGATCTGTCGCAGCTCACGGTCGAGCGGGTCACGAGCCCCCTGCGGAGCAGGCGTTGCGCCAGCACCACTCGTCGTGCGCGCGAGGATCTCGTTGATCTCGTTTTCTACCCGACCCGGCTCTTTTTCGTCACTCATTCCCAACTCCCCCCAGGGTTCCCCCTGGCTATTCGTTACATCGTAGCGCCCCGCTAGGATGGCGGGGTGAAACGAACTCCCCTCGGCTCCACCTCTCGGACCTCCGCCGCCACTCGTGGGGGGGCACGTGAACGCGCGGTAAACGCCACCCCTCCGCGAATTGGGGCGGTCGCGGATATCGGCTCGAATTCCATCCACCTGCTGGTCGCAGTGACTGACGGCGTACGCCTCGGCTCGCTCACGGATGAGTCGATCCCTTCAGAGTTGGGACGCCTCGTTGAGCGGCGCGAAGAGATTGGCAGCAAGGCAACGAGTGACGTCATTGATGCACTCGACCGTTTCCACGCACGAGCACTCCGACTCGGCGCGCACTCACTCACAGTGGTTGCCACGGAACCACTCCGCCGCGCAAAAGATCGCGCCAGCGTGATCAAGGAGATTCGCAGTCGACTCGGACTTGAGCCGATCGTCCTTGAGCACGAAGAAGAGGGCTTCCTCACCGTCCTCGGTCTCATCCATGCGCATGATCGCTCGAAGCCCTTACTCGTTGGAGATATTGGCGGCGGCTCAACAGAGATCGTGCGCCTAGTTCCGGGTCGCGCTCCGGTGGCCCAGGGCTTCTCGATCGGTTCGGCGCGCCTGATGACGCGCGTGAACTATTCCGATCCGCCGAAGCTCCGCGAGTGGCGCGCGCTTCGAGATCATGCGCAGACGGCCTTTAGCCACCTGCCAGCGGGAGACGCCGCGCAACTAGTCCTCGTTGGCGGTACCGCGACGCGACTTTTGAAACTCGTCCCAGAAACTTTGCTGACCCACGCCGTACGGCCGGCTGATCTGCGGTTGATGGGGGAGCGGCTCGCCTCACTATCAGCAGCGGAGATCTCAAGCGCGTATGCAATCTCAGAGCGACGAGCGCGACTCCTCCCCGCGGGGCTCTCCATTCTTGAAGCGCTACTTCAGCAGACAGGGGTGACGGATCTACGTGTTGATCGAGGCGGGATTCGTGAAGGAGTGATCATTGCTGAGGCGCTCGGCGGATCAACATGGCGCGGCGCACTCGGTGACCTCGTCAGAGCGCAGCGATAGCGGCCTCAAGTTTCGACTGACGGCTCGGCGTAAGCGTCTCGTCACCAGCAAAGAACGCTTGCAGATCAGTTGCCATTTCTGTTGCGTCTGCATCACTGACTGACGGGACGAACTCAACTTCGAGCTCCCTCCATTGCGCGTTGCCTGACTGAATTTCGTCCGTGGTGAGGTCCGCGACAACGCTCCCATTGAGCTGGAGCGGCCAGCTCCTTCGCCGTTGTCGCATCGTCACAACCTCATGGAGTTCTGATGCGAGCTGCGCGCCAATCTCATGCACGATCTCGGCAGGGATCTGATCGCCCTCTCGCTCAATCTCATCGCGCTGATGAAACGCTCCCACCTGCTGCGCGTTGCGCTTCAGCGTGTATCGCGTTGGCGCTCCGACCGTCTCGCGCCGCCGCAGCGCCCAGCCACGTGTGATCAGCGTCGCCGCATGATCAAGGTAGGTATCAACGATCTCTGCGATCGTGCGCTCTGGGCCGAGGCTCCACCCGCGAGGGAGGCGGGGCGGTTCTGATGATTGAGCGGTGTACTTGAGCTCTCGTTCGCGGTTCATGCGTTAGCGCGTAGGTTCAGGTGGCAGAGTTTCGGCAGCCTGTATCGCGAGCCGCCTGAACTCAGCAAAACTTGAACTGGTGGCACCATCAGGCTCCAGGTCCTCCTTGCGGAGCCAGGCACCGTCTGGCTGCAGGATCCAACTGTTGCGACGGTCGGCGAGGAGTACGCGCAGCACCTCTTCGCAGCGGCTGATTGAAGTTGGATCCAGGAGTGGGAAGAGGACCTCAACGCGGCGATCAAGGTTGCGGTCCATAAGGTCTGCACTTCCGGCGAACCACTCCGCACGTCCCGCAATGTTGAAGTGGTAGAGGCGGCTGTGCTCAAGGAACTCACCGATCACCGAACGGATGTGGAGGCGCCCTTCGTGGCGATCTGGGTCAGGAATGAGACCACACATGCCGCGCACGATCAGGTCAATCCTGACGCCCCGTGCCGCTGCATCATCGAGGAGGCCGATCATCTCGGTGTCAACGAGCGCATTTACTTTTGCCGCAATGTATGGGCGTCCGCCGCGAGCAGCGTCTTCCACCGCGGCGCTGATCCGCTGCCGGATTGCGTGACGCAACTGCGCGGGCGCAACGAGGAGGCGCTGATAGTCGGCGTGCTTTGAGAGACCGGTCAGATAGTTGAAGAGTGCACTTAGATCAGCTCCGAACGCGTGGTCAACCGTGAAGAGGGAGAGGTCGGTATAGAGGCGAGCGGTACGAGGGTTGTAATTCCCTGTTGAGAGGTGCACGTAGCGGCGAATCTCCCCGCCCTCCCTTCGGGCGATCAGCGTGGCCTTGCAGTGCGTCTTGAGGCCGCTCATCCCGTAGATGACGTGCGCCCCCGCCTCTTCAAGCCTTCTCGCCCACTCGATGTTTGCCGCCTCATCAAATCGCGCCTTCAACTCCACCAGCACGACCACCTCTTTTCCTGCGCGTGCCGCTTGGATCAGGTGGCCGGGGATGCTTGAAACTGCACCCGTCCTGTAAAGCGTGGAGCGGATGGAGAGGACATCAGGGTCGACTGCTGCCTGCTGGAAGAGTCGCTCAGCACTCGCGTCAAAGCTCTCGTATGGGTAGTGCATCAGTAGATCGCCCTGCTGGATGACACGGAAGAGGTCAGCACCGCCGTCAGCCGCGCGTGGGGCCTCGGCGATCCTTCGAGGCGTGACGGGATGCCAGGCGGGACTGTGGAGGTTCGGTAGCTGGAGCGCTGCGATCTCTCCGCTCACCGTGAGGTCCAGCACACCGTCAACATCGGAAAGTGCATCTGGCTGGAGTTCAAATCCTGCAAGGAGCAGTTGGCGAACCTCTGCGGGCGCTGACGCTTCAATCTCCACGCGCACGATCTTGCCGAAGCGGCGCTGTCGCAACTCCTCTTCAATTGCCGCAAGGAGGTCATCCGCTTCACCCTCTTCAACCTCAATGTCGGCGTCTCGTGTGATGCGGAAGGCATATGCGCCAGCAATTTCATGCCCAACAAAGAGCAGTTCTATGTGCGCACGGATCAGGTCCTCCAAGAGGATGGCGCGACCGTCACCAATCTGCACCAGCCTCCCCAGGATCTGGGGCACTTTGACGCGCGCGAAGAAGTGTTCGCCTCGCTCAGGATCGTGCAACTGCACGGCGAGCGAGAGGCTGAGGCTACTGACATAGGGGAAGGGGTGTCCAGGGTCAATAGCGAGTGGTGTGAGCACTGGGAAGATCTCTTGCTTGAAGCGCGCTGTGAGTTTCTCTTGCGTTGCATGATCAATCTCTTCCCACTCAACCAAGGAGAGACCAGCGTTTGAAAGCTCGGTTGTGAGTTCGCGCCATGCAGCTTGAGCCGCAAGCATTAGGAGTGCTGCGGCCTCACGAATCGCGCGCATCTGTTCGGCAGGGGAGCGGCCATCCGCACTTGCGGCCTGCACGCCAGCGTCAATCTGTTCGCGAATACCGGAGACCCGGACTCCAAAGAACTCGTCAATGTTTGAGGAGACGATGCCGAGGAACTTGAAGCGATCCAAGAGCGGGGTGCGCGAGTCACGTGCCTCATGGAGAACGCGGGCGTTGAAGGCGAGGGCGGAGAGCTCGCGACTGACGACGAGGCGGCGATTGAGCTCGTGCGTCTCAGCCATGCGGAGCGCTGATACAGGCTGCACACGCGCAATTGGTACGCAGCAGTGACCATGTGTAGTAGCCAGTTCGGTGTCCGTCGGCCCAGAAGAGACAGAGCGCGTAGCTTCCAACGAGCTCACCACCGGTGAAGGTGGTCTGCTGCTCCGAGAGTGACGGATTGGCATCGAGCCAGCCAGGGAGTCCAGCCTCGCCGCGACAGTACGCGCACGGGCAGAGCCAACGGAGTGCCACCGCGTCGAATTGACTCTGGTGGCCATCCGCCCAGTCCAGTTCTACCCGCTGCCCTTCGCGGGTGATTCGAATGGCGCTTGGGCTCGGTTCGCTCTGCATGCCCTGAGTCTACGGGTGCTTCGTAAACGTCCCGTACGAGGCGGCTACCATAGAGGGGATGGCAAATCCACGATCAACCTCCAACTCGCCTCGCAGCCTGCTGCGGAGGAGCGCGCCGCTTCTAGCCGCAAGCGTGCTTCTCGCGCTCCTGGCGCTGCTGCCGAGTCCGTGGTCCCTCCCCACGAACCCAGGAGCGTCCACGCTGGTGCGTGCCACGCTGCTCACCACACCGACTGACTCCGTTGGTGGGGTGTCTGGGAGCGTTGAGGTCCAGATCCTGGACGGCGCCGCAGCTGGTGAGCAGACCAGTGCAGAGGTCGAACAGGGAAAGGCGATCGCTGGCTCCATCCCCTTTCGCGCGGGTGACGAAGTTCTCCTCGTTGAGCTGCCAGATGAGGCAGGGGGCGTGACGTACGCCGTCGCAGATCGTTCACGCGGTGGCGCACTGGTGCTGCTTGGTGTCGCCTTTGCTGCGCTGGTGATCGTCGTCGCAGGTTCGCGTGGGGCGCGTGCCCTGATCGCGCTGCTTGCCGCAACGATCTTCATCGTTCGCTTCGGGCTCCCCGCAATTCTTTCGGGCGCGTCGCCCGTTCTTGTTGCGGGTGGAACCGCGATTGCTGTTGGCACCCTCACGACGCTCATCAGTGAAGGCTTCTCGCGTCGATCTACCGCGGCGATCCTTGGCATCTCAGCGAGCTTGGTCGTCGTTGGCCTCCTCTCACTTCTCTTTGATCAACTCCTCGCGTTCACTCCGTTCGCGGGTGACGCAGATCTCCTGAATCTTCTCCCGCTCCTCGGAGCCAACGTGGACCTGCGAGGCATTGGCCTCGCCGCTGCGCTCATTGGGACGATGGGGATCATTGATGATGTTGCGGCCACGCAGGTCGCCGCCGTTGATGAGTTGCGACAGGGGGCGCGTCGAGAGTCAGATCTGGTGATCGCAACGCGCGCACTCAGTATTGGTCGCGCGCATATTGCGGCGGTGATCAATACGCTCCCACTGGCGTACTTTGCTGCAGCACTCCCGCTCGTCGTCTCCACGCTGATCGCGCCAGGTGATCTGCTCACACGGATTAGCAGCGAGTCGGTTGCCGTTGAGATCGTCCGATCACTCGTGGGGACAACTGGTGTGTTGCTTGTGATGCCACTCAGCACCGCGGCGGCGCTCCTGGTCGGGGTGGGCGAAGAGTAGCTACGCCTCGCGTGCAGCGAGCCAGCGCTCGGCATCAAGCGCCGCGCGACAGCCGTCACCGGCGGCGGTGACCGCCTGGCGATACCGATGATCGTGAACATCTCCCGCAATGAAGACGCCGTCAATTGCGGACGCCGAAGAGTGCTCCTTCACCTGTAGATAGCCGGCCGCGTCAACGGGGAGCGCGCCGCCAAGGAGTTCAGTGTTCGGCTTATGCCCAATCGCAACAAAGAGACCGCCGACGGCGAGTTGCTCGGTGGCACCACTCACTGTGTCCTTCAGGACCAGCGCTTCTGTCTTCTTTTCTCCAAGCACTTCGATCACTTCGCGGTTGAGGTGAATCTGGATCTTCTCGTGTGCTTGGGCGCGTGCAACCATGATCTTGCTGGCGCGGAAGGAGTCACGACGGACGAGGAGGTGCACCTTAGTGGCAAAGCGCGTCAGGAAGAGCGCCTCTTCAAGTGCGGTGTCGCCACCACCAACGACTGCCACCTCTTCGCCCTTGAAGAAGAAGCCGTCACAGGTGGCGCACGAGCTCACACCGCGTCCGCGAAGACGTGTCTCGGACTCTAGCCCGAGCCAGATTGCGGATGCGCCAGTGGCAACGATCACGGCATCCGCGGTGAACTCACGCCCTGCGCTCCACACTCGGAACGGTTGCTTGGAGAGATCGACGCGGTCAACATCTTGGTCGACAACTGCGGTGCCGAATCGCTCCGCCTGCGCGCGCATCTTCGCCATCAGATCTGGTCCATCAATCCCGTCTGGGAAGCCGGGAAAGTTCTCCACCTCACTGGTGAGCATTAGCTGGCCGCCTGGCGCGTATCCGGCGAGCAGGGTTGGCTCCAACTGCGCGCGTGCCGCATAGATTGCAGCGGTGAGACCCGCAGGGCCGGAGCCGAGGATTAGGAGTTTGCTGTGGGCTGGAGCCGCGCTTGAGGGGGCGGGTGTCGCAGGGCTTGTAGCGGGGGTGCTCGCCGGCTCGCCGCCGCCAAAGTCAATCGTGAAGCCCTTCTCTGTCATCTGCTCATTGTAGGCGCATGCGGAGCGGGGCGATGCGTGAGTAGGGTGGTCAGCGGAAGAGATCCCAGTCCGGAGGCATCAGGCTCTCACGGACGCTCCCTGACTCCGTAGGGGCTGGCTTGGCGCCGCGAATGAAGGCGAGTGGACGTTTCGCGCTCTTCCCGAGCGCAAGCTCCGCAGCCGCGGCGATCTGATCGGCGACTGCTCGGACGGTGGCCGCCATGACACGACCATCCGCGTCGGGCTGCCCGCGGAGGTCTTCCAGCGCAGCGATCCCCGCGAGACCGATCGCAACATCCGTGATTCCAAGCCTCCACGGTCGCCCGAAGGAGTCGGTGATGATCACCCCTGGTGCAACGCCAGTTCGCGCGGCGATTGCGGCGCGGATCCTCGCTGCAGAGGCGTCGGGGTCGCGAGGGAGGAGGGTGACGATCTCGCCGCTGCGTGGGCCAACGTTGCTCGCATCGACCCCCGAGTTCGCCAAAACAAATCCGTGCGCAGTTTCGGTGATGATCACACCGCGATCCATGCGCACGACGCGCACCGCTTCCTGCAGCACCACCTCCACCTGTCGTGCATCGCGCTTCCACCGCTCCGCGTACGCAAGCGCCTCTGTTCGCGGCGTGATGGTGGTGAGATCGACGATCGCCCCCTCTGCCTTTGAGACGATCTTCTGCGTGACGCTGATCACATCATCAGGTCGTAGTGGGCCAACGGCGCGCTCGTCCATGAAACGGTGCACGGCCTCGGCAATGAGTTCTGGGAGGTTGTCGTTCGGCTGAATCTCCCCGAGCCCGTCAATGGGGAGTGCGATCAAACCGTCGTGTTGATCGTATGCAGCGTGGCCCGCCCCTGGAGCGGTGACGGCGGCCAAGTCTTCTGGCGTGTCGAGATCTGCCGCGAGTGGGGAGGTGAGCTGATGCACGCTGCTGGTGGTTGCGGTGAGCTCGCGGAGGTGCAGCGCAGCACTCCCTTCGCCGTAGTGGAGGCTCATGCTGGTCGGCAGCGGAGTGATCAGCGCCGCGGTGCCGCCATCGAGTGCGGGGAGGAGGGCGCTCGCCGCCCTGCTCGCGCGCCACGCTTCCGTCAGCTCATCAATAGCGATCGCCGAGACGTGCGCTAGATCAACGGGGACGATCAGCGCCGCTGATGCGCCACTCGTGGTGGCGCGGTCGAGTCCAAGTCGGATCGCCTCGTTGAGCGGCACGCTGTGATCGTCAATTGCCTCAGCGCCGGCCGCTCGCGCAAGTTCGCGTGCCAGCGGATCAGGTGAGACGAGGATTGTTCGTCCGATACTGCGCGCGCTGCGCAGTGCGCCAAGCGTGCGAACAAGGAGGCGCGCGGAGAGCTCCATCCGCTCCTGCTCACTAAGGGCACTCTCCATGCGCCGTTTGGAGTCGGCAACACTGCGAAATGGGAGAACCGCCGTGATCATGCGGCGTTGAACGCGGCCTGCAAGAGCTGCTGCGCAAGGCTGAGCCGTGCATCGTCGTCGTGCATCACCGTTGTGGCACCAGCGACTCGCGGGACGAGTGGGGCGAGCTCTGCGCGAAGTGCATCGGTGAGGTCGCTCTCCTCTATGAGGAGCGTGTCAAAGAGTCCCGGGAGTGCGCGCGCCACACCAGCTGGAGAGGAGGGGAGTCCAGCGGCTCTCAGCATCCGGTCGGCTGGTCCCTTGATCGCCTTCCCTGCAACGATCGGTGAAACGCCGATCACGTGGACGCCGCGCGTACGTGCCGAGGCGATCGCCTCTCGTACTCCGTCAACAGCAAGGATTGGTGCTATGGAGATGAGTGGGTTTGATGGTGCGATCACGATCAGTTCGGCGCGAAGAATCGCCTCGGTCACCTCCGCGCTTACGCGTGCGCGCTGAGCGCCTACGAATTCAACCTCAAGGACTTCGGGCTTCGCCTGCGCACCAACGAACCATGGCTGAAACTCCATCCACCCCTCTGGGGTTCGAACCCTGGTTCGGAACGGGTCGTCAGTCGCCATCAGGATCGGTGCGTCAGGGAGTCCGAGTCGCCGCTGCAGCTCGCGGTTCACTTCGGTGAGACGACCTCCGCTCTTGAGGAGTGCCGTGCGGTGGATGTGGAGCGCCAAGTCACGATCGCCGAGCCTGAACCAGTCAGGCGCCCCAATCTTGCCGAACTGTTCGAGTGCGTTCCAGGTCTCGCCAGCGAGCCCCCAGCCGCGCTCGCGATCGCCGAGTCCGGCGAGGGTGTAGAGGAGCGTGTCGTGATCTGGGCAAATGGTGAGGCCATGCAGTTCAAAGTCATCTCCAGGGTTGGCGATGATGCTCAGCTCACCCTGCGGGAGTGCACGGTAGAGACCGTCGGCAAGCTTTGCGCCGCCAACCCCACCAGCGAGGAGCGCTACGCGCGGGCTCACGCGGTAAGGCCGGGGAGCACCTCACGGCCGAAGGCTTCGGCCCACTCGACCTGATTGCGGCCGACGTTGTGCAGATAGATCTTGTCGAAGCCCATATCTAGATAGCGTTGAATGGTCTTCTGATGCGCAGCAAGATCGCTGGAGATCAGCATGCGGCCGGTGAAGTCCTCTGGGCGCACGAGCTTCGCCATCTGCTGGAAGTCGGCGGGGTTGCGGATGTCTTGCTTCGGGAACTTCATCCCGCCATTCGGCCACTCGCGCATTGCGTTCTGAAGCGCCTCTTCGTCGGTTGGCGCCCAAGAGAGATGTAGTTGCAGGATCTTCGGCATCGTGTCTGGGTTCTTCCCTGCGGCGCGCGCTCCTTCGGCGAACTTATCAAAGACGGTCTGAATCTTTTCGTCCGCCGCTCCGACCGTGATGATTCCATCGCATAGTTCACCGGTCTTCTTTGCGGTGATCGGACCCGCCGTTGCTACGTAAATCGGTGGCAACTCTGCTGGGAGTGTCCAGAGTCGGGTGCTCTCCAGTTGGTACCAGCGGCCAGCGTGCTTCACATCTTTCCCAGTGAAGAGTTTGCGGATGATCTCAATCGCCTCAAACATGCGCGCGATTCGTTCGCCAACCTCGGGCCAATAGCCTCCAACCACATGCTCGTTGAGTGCTTCACCAGAGCCGAGCCCGAGCCAGTGTCGACCTGGGTACATGGCGGCGAGCGTCGCCGAGGCCTGCGCCACAGTTGCTGGGTGCATTCGCCAGCCTGGGCAGGTGACACCAGGGCCAACGTCGCCCTTCGTCTTCTCTGCAAGAAGGGTCATGACGTTCCAGACGAACGGTGCGTTCCCCTGTTCTGGCACCCATGGCTGGAAGTGATCCGCAGCCATCACGCCGCTCATCCCCGCGCGTTCAGCGGCAACGGAGTAGTCCACGACCTCTTGCGGGCCGAACTGCTCGAGCATCGCGGCGTATCCAATCTTTGCTGATCCGCTCCCCACGTTACGAACCTCCCACAGTGCGCTTCACCCCTGGCTCGCCGTGGGTGAGGATTGCGGTCGGAGAGAGTTCGAACCCGATGCGCGTCTGCTTCTTGAACTCGGCGATTCGCTCGGCAAGGATTTCTGGCTTCGTGATGTAGCGCGCGGTGATCTTTGCCATCTGCGCCTGCGCCGCCTCCTGGTCATCAATGATGTGCACGCGCCCAATGATCTGGACGTAGTTGTATCCCTCTTCAATCATGATCGCGACCCGTGGATCGCGACGCAGGTTTGCCGGCCACCGTCGGCCATCGGCGCTGTTGAAGAGGATGCGGTCACCCTCAAGGGCGTACCAGACCACCGCTGAGAAGGGGGCGCCATCCGCGTTCACTGTAGAGAGCGTGGCGAAGCGGGGCCGTTCAAGGAAGGCCCTGATTGCGGGGTCGTGAAGCCGCTCTGCGCTCATGAGGCGTACGCTACACGGAACGGTGCCCGCCGTCCCTGGTGGGCCCAGTAGTTGCGGAGGCAGCATGGCCCAGATTCACTTGCACGCCGAGAATGGTGATTACGCTCCAGTCGTTCTCCTCCCTGGCGACCCGAACCGATCAAAGAGGATCGCGGCGCGCTTTGACGGTGGCTTGGAGAAGGCGAAGCTCGTCAACGAGCATCGCGGCCTGCTCGGTTACACGGGCACGGTGAACGGCGTCCCCGTGAGCGTGCAGACAACTGGCATGGGGACACCGACCACCTCCATCGTTGTTGAAGAGTTGCTCAACCTTGGCGCAGAGACCTTCATTCGGGTAGGTACTTGTGGTGGATTCCTGCACCTAGAGACGGGTGACGTACTTGTTGCATCTGCAGCGGTCGCCAGTTCTGGCATCGGGCCGATCCTCGGGTTTAATGAGCCGACGGCACCAACCGCAGATTTTGATGTCACGGGTGCGCTGATCGCCGCCGCGAAGGCAGAGGGCCTCACCACTCACGTTGGCCCGATCGTCACGTCTGATGTCTTCTACGACCCAGAGCCGCGTGGGACTGCGCGCTGGGGCGCGCGCGGCTATCTCGGCGTGGAGATGGAGTCGGCGGCACTCTTCCTCCTCGCAATGCGCGAGCGCGCAAAGGGGCGACCGGTTCGCGCGGGGACCATCCTCACCGTCTCCGACACGATTCGCGATCCTGAGCTTGTGAAAGAGGCGCGAAAGAATGGTGGCGAGGCCTGGTACCGACTTCCAGAAGATGAGTTGATTGCACGCATCGACCGAACGATCGGTGCCGCGCTCAAGGCGGCGGCACAGCTCGGCGCGCGTTGACAGGGGTCACACCGCGACTCGGCGTTGCGCTCGGCACGATCGGCCTCAGCGCGAGTGAGTGGCTTGATTGTGCTGGCGAGTTAGCGCAACTACCAATTGAGCGCGTCTGGATTTGGGATCACCTGATGGGGCGTGGCGCCGCGGAGCGTCCAGTTCTTGAGGTGCTCTCGCTCGCGGCCGCCGCACTCGCGCGGTACGAGTCGCTCGCTGTTGGCACACTTGTGCTGGACGTGACGAAGCGACACCCAGCACTCGCGGCAAAGTCGATCGCAACGATCGCCTCTCTTGCAGAAGGGCGCTTCGCGGTCGGCCTAGGTGCTGGCGGTGATGCAGCGGAGCATCAGGCGCTCGGTATGGAGTTCGGCGCCGCAGAGGAGCGACTGACACTGATGGAGGAGACGATCGGAATCTTCCGCGCCATGCTGGAGGGGAATCCAACGCAACGCGTCACGCGCCCAAGTCAGGGTGCCGCCCCTTCGCTGTTGGAGGCGGCCTCCGCGCCACGCCCCGCGCAACAGGTCCCTCTGTACGTTGCGGGGGATCACGAGCGCAGCATTGATCTTGCAGCGCGAGCTGGGGATGGCTGGATTGCTCCAGCGGCGAGCTTTGCAGAAGGGGTCACGCGGTTCAGAGGCGCGTCTGAACGCGCGGGGAGAACTGGACTTGTTGCCTTCGCACTGCAAGAGCTTGGTAAAGGCGAGTCGCTGAAGGAGACGCTATTCGGTCGTGATCCTCAAGGCTGGCTGGCCGCGCAAGGGGAGGCTGGCGCTGATTCCGTGGTGATCACCGTTCGCGATCGGAGTGACATCGCGCAGCTTTCTGCGATGATTCGGTGATGGAGAACTCAGTCGTAGAGAAGGCTCAGACGCAACCGTGCGTTCGCTGCGGCGCACCAGTCTCGCTGCAGGAGGCGCTCTGTGAGCGCTGCAACCCGCTGGGCTTGGCCCAGCCCTCTTCAAGCCAGGCGCACGGCACGGTCTTCCTTGGGATCGGTATTGCGGTGCTCCTCCTCGCCTCACTCGCAGGGAGTTCGGCAAAAGGTATTGGCCCCTTTACGGCGCAGATCAGCGCACCCGTCTCGATCCCGGGCGGGCTCTCCGTTGAGATCAACGTGGAGAACACGGGGAGCGGTGCCGGCTCCGCCGCATGCAGCGTGAGTACGACCAAAATTGGAAGCGCTGGCCTCACGGAGATCATCACGACAGAACGAATTGAGCCGGGCGCTTCCGTTGCGATCACGCGGGAGCTCAAGGCCTTTGGCGCAGAGCCGCTCCCGCTTCTGATCAACTGCGGGAGCTAGCGCTCCTCGAGGATCTCTTTCAGGTGTCGCAGATCTGATTGGAAGATCCTGCGGAGGATCGGCCGCTGCAGAAACCCGGCAAGCATGGGGAAGAGCGGCGGGCGCAAATACTCCATCCAACGAATCAGCGTCTGCTGCTCGCTTGCTGCACTGAACTCAAGCAGTCCTTCGCCGGTGAATTTTCCTTCGTGGCGAATGCCAAAGGCGTGTGGTGGTTCAAGTCGTGTGATCACGACATCATCTGTCGTTGAGATCCCAAAGATGCGTACGGTCGCGCGACCACGTGAGCCAACCTTGATTGGACCTGGGGTGATCATCTCAACGCGCTTCATCTCATGCATCCACTCTGGTTGTCGCTGTACGTCAGATGCGTACTCCCAAACGCGCGGCAGCGGGGCGTTGATCAGGATCTCCATGTGCATCCGTGGGGGCGCGAGCGTTCCGATACGAACGGCGCGCCCGAGGATCCACTCAAGAATAAGCGCCCCGAATGCGCCGATGGCGGCGAGTAGTGCGAGGAGTGTCAGGGGGGCATCCATTAGTTTCGCCCCGGATGCGGGCTGTGGGGGCCTTCCGGACGGGCAGATCCGTGCAGCGACTTCATCCCCACATCGTCGCACGGCGCGCTACTCTTGGGGGGCAGTGCAAACCTTCGACTTCCTTGAGCAGATCCCCGACGCAGATCCCGCCGATACGGCGCGCCTGATCGCCGAGCTCGAGCGCTCGGTCACCGCCCACGGACCGGAGCGTGCCCGCCTCCTGATGATGCGCCTGATGGCGCGCGCTCGCGATCTTGGCGTGGATCTCCCCACACTTGCGACCACGCCGTACATCAACACCATCAAGACGAGTGACGAGCCGAGCTTCCCTGGCGACGAGGCGATGGAGACGCGCATCAGGCACATCGTGCGCTGGAATGCGGCGGCGATGGTGCTGCGTGCCAATAAGGAACACCCGGGGATCGGTGGCCACCTTGCAACGTACGCGAGTGCGGCCAGCCTCTATGAGGTCGGCTTCAACCACTTCTTCCGTGGCAAGGTTGGCGGCGCGGGCGACCAGATCTTCTACCAAGGACACGCGGCCCCAGGGATCTACTCGCGCGCCTTCCTTGAGGGGCGGATTGGGGAGGCGCAACTTGATCGATTCCGCCAGGAGACCGAGGGGCCCGGCGGCCTCCCTTCGTACCCGCACCCGCGCCTCCTTCCAGACTTCTGGGAGTTCCCAACGGTATCCATGGGCCTCGGCGGGATCGGATCTATCTATCAAGCTCGATATAACCGCTATCTGCACAATCGCGGACTGGCTGATACCGCGAACAGTCGTGTCTGGGCCTTCCTCGGCGATGGCGAGATGGACGAGCCTGAGTCTGCAGGCGCACTTACCCTCGCTGCGCGAGAGGGGCTCGACAACCTCACCTGGGTGGTGAACTGCAATCTGCAGCGCCTTGACGGTCCCGTGCGCGGAAACGGGAAGATCGTGCAAGAGCTCGAGGGTCTCTTCCGCGGTGCTGGCTGGAATGTGATCAAGGTGATCTGGGCACGCGAGTGGGACCCACTCCTTGCAGCGGATGAGACTGGCGACCTGGTGCGCAAGATGGATAGCACGGTGGACGGTGAGTTCCAGAAGTACACCGTTGCTGGTGGCGCATATATCCGTGAGCACTTCTTTGGGCCGGAGCCTGCACTCTCGCAACTTGTTGCGCATCTCAGTGATGAGGATCTGGTGCGCCTGCGTCGCGGCGGACACGATTACCGAAAGATTCACGCCGCCTACTCAGCCGCCGTGGCACATAAGGGTGCCCCAACGGTGATCCTCGCGAAGACGGTGAAGGGCTGGACGCTGGGCCCATCCGTAGAAGCAACGAACCCTGCGCACCAGGCGAAGAAGTTGACCGAGGCGGAGCTGCGCGCCTTCCGAGACCGGCTCGACCTTCCGATCCCTGATGAGAAGATCCCTGAAGCTCCGTACTACCACCCAGGACCAGCGAGCCCAGAGGCGAAGTACATCGCAGAGCGCCGCGCCGCCCTCGGCGGACCGCTCCCATCTCGCGTCGTGCACCCTTCGGTCTGGACTGCGCCACAGCCGGCCGTTGATGAGGAGTTTGCGGCTGGGAGTAGCGTTGCGGTGAGCACCACGATGGCCTTCGCAAAGCTGATGCGCAATCTGATGCGTGATCCAGCTCTCGGGAAGCTCATTGTGCCGATCGTTCCTGATGAAGCACGAACCTTCGGCATGGATCCACTCTTCAAGCAGGTGGGGATCTATGCACCGTTCGGTCAACGCTATGAGCCGGTCGACTCAGAACTTCTGCTCAGCTACCGCGAATCGCAGAGCGGCCAGGTGCTGGAAGAGGGGATCACGGAGGCGGGCTCAATGGCCTCGTTCCAGGCGGCGGGAACGGCGTATGCAACGCACGCGGTCGGCACGATCCCGTTCTACGTCTTCTATTCGATGTTTGGCTTCCAGCGGGTAGGCGACCAGGTCTGGCAGAGTGGCGATGCGCGCGTACGCGGCTTCTTGATCGGTGCGACCGCGGGGCGCACCACCCTTGCTGGCGAAGGACTGCAACATGACGATGGGCACTCGCACCTGATCGCTCATGCCATGCCACATGTGGTTGCATACGATCCGGCCTTTGCGTATGAGATGGCGGCACTTGTTCGCCGCGGGATCACGCGAATGTATGAGCGCGGGGAGGACATCGTCTACTACGTGACGATCTATAACGAGAACCAGGTGCAACCAGCACTTCCATCGGGAGCGAGCGTGACCGAAGGGATCCATCGAGGTCTCTATCAGTTCGCCGCGGCCGATACGGCGAACGCGGGGGCGCGCGTCCGACTCTTCGGCTCAGGAGCGATCATGGGTGAGGTGCTCAAAGCACGCGACCTCCTTCGCGACCGCTTCGGCGTTCAGGCCGAGATCTGGTCCGCAACTTCGTACTCCGAACTGCGGCGCGAAGCACTCGTCGTTGAGCGATGGAATCGCCGTCATCCGGATACCACGCCGAGAAAGGCGTGGCTGCAAGAGCAGCTTGAGGGAGATCGCGCCCCAATCGTTGCCGCCAGCGACTGGATGACCGCAATGCCAGATCTAATCGCACCGTGGATTGATGTTCCCTACCTTGTCCTCGGGACGGATGGTTTCGGCCTGAGCGACACGCGAGAGGCACTCCGCGCCTTCTTCTCTGTTGATGCAGCACACATTGCTGCGGCGGCGATGGTCGCGCTCTCACGCAACGGTGACCGCAGCGCGAGTGACGCCGCAGCCGCGATCAAGGAGCTCGGGATCGACCCTGAGTTGCAGCCCGTCTTCGTCCTCGACCGCTAACTCGCACTCGTCTCCACGCGGGCACGCAAGAAGACAAGCAACCTTGTCGTATTTGACAAGGGGCTTTGACGAATTCCACGTTGGGTGGCACGCTTACCGTGACTGAATCGACTGTTTGATTCGGTCACCTAGGAGGGGATCACGCCATGGAAAACCTTTTCGGGTGGGGCATCGGCGGCTTTCTCACGGGACTCCGTGAGGGGGTTGAGGCGGCGCTGATCGTCGGCATTATCGCCGGGTATCTCGTGAAGATCGGCCGCGCCGATCGTCTTGGCGTGATCTGGGCTGGCGTGCTCTCCGCCATTGCCGCCTCAGCGGCGATTGGAATCGCTGCGTTCGTCTTCCTTGGCGGGCTGCAGGGGGATGCAGAGAAGCTTATCGAAGGGTTCGCATCACTCCTCGCAGTTGTCTTCCTCACCTACATGATCTTCTGGATGCGGAAGCAGGCGGTGACGCTTGGGGCCGAACTCCGCAAAGGGGTCGACCGAGCGATCGCGTCGGCATCCGTCTTCGGGCTAGCCGCCCTCGCGTTCACTGCCGTCATTCGCGAAGGGATTGAGACTGCACTCTTTCTTCTTGCGCAGACCACTGCCGCAAGCGAAGCGGGGGCCGGCTCTTGGGTTGCAATCGGCGCACTCGCCGGTCTCGCCGTTGCAACGTTGATTGGCGTGGCAATCTTCCGTGCGGGCGTGAGGCTGAATCTTGGCGCATTCTTCACGGTGACTGGAGCCGCTCTGGTTGTCATTGCCGCTGGACTTCTCTCGTACGGCGCGCACGAGCTGATTGAGGTTGGACTACTCCCCGCCATTGTTGCGCCCGTGTATGACCTCTCCGGCGTGCTCCCTCACACGGAAGGGATCGGCCAGTTCCTTCGAGCGATCGTTGGATACAGCGCAACGCCAGAGTTGAGTGCACTCCTCTTGCAGGTGTCGTATCTCGTGCTCGGGCTCTACTTCTACATTCTGCCAGTGCGCCGTGCGTCAGCGGTTCGTGCAGCGAGCGGCGCCACCTCTTAACTCGTGGCTAGCGCCCTCGAACTTCGACGCATTTCTCTCTCGTATGGCGCGCGGAGAGTTCTTCACGGAACATCGCTGACGCTCGAAGCGGGGGAGTGCGTCGCACTTCTTGGTGCAAATGGGAGCGGCAAGACCACCCTCCTGCGCTTGGCCGCTGGCCTTCTGCAACCTGACGCAGGCGAAATCCTGATTGCGGGCACACCCGCTCTGGCTGGACGAGCGGATGTCGGAATCGCCTTTCAAGATTCTCGACTTCTCAGTTGGCGCAGTGCGGCAAGGAATGTCGCCCTTCCACTTGAGGTGGCGCACGGTGTGACCACCGCGGTGCGTGCATCTGCATCCGCTGCGCTCAGCCGTGTGAACGGACTCGCCCTTGCAGATCGTGCGCCCGCCGAACTCTCTGGCGGCGAGAGACAGCGCGTGGCGCTTGCACGTGCCCTGGTGCGCGAGCCGGCGCTCCTCCTGCTTGATGAGCCGTTTGCCGCGCTTGATGCGCCGACGCGGAACCAGTTCAACGCAGAGCTCCCCGAACTCATTGGTAGTGCCGCTGCGTTGCTTGTGACCCATGATGTTGCGGAGGCACTCCTGGTCTCTGATCGAATTCTTCTTCTGAACGCCGAGGGGGAGATTGGTGGCGAGTGGAAGGGGCTCCGGTCACTCCCCGCGAGCCAGCGCCGAAGCGCACTCCTTGCTCCAGGCGGCCTCTCACAGCAGGCGGAGTTACTCGCTGCGCTGAGCGGGGTGGTCTATGCGTAGCCTCCAACGCCTTCAGCCGGCGCTGCTCGGGCTTCTCTTCCTCGGTGCATGGGAGGCTGGCGTACGCCTGAGCGGTGTAGCCACCTTCATCCTGCCACCCCCGTCACTCGTGGCGGCACGCTTTGCTCAGGCGTGGGGAGACGGAACGATGATGCGGCATCTCCTCCCGACGGTGATGGAGGTGACGGTAGGCGGACTGCTCGGCGGGCTGCTCGGACTCTTGATCGGGATCGGCCTCGGACTCTCCGGCGCGGCTCGACGACTTGCAAGTCCGTACCTTGTGGCCGCACAGTCAACGCCGATTCTCGCGCTCGGCCCACTCCTCGTCCTCTGGTTCGGACCTGGTGCTACGGCAAAGATCGCGATCTGCGCGCTGATCACCCTCTTCCCCATGGCGATCGCCACCCTGGTTGCGGTTCGAGATGCAGATCGAGGCCTTCTTGAACTTGGACGTTCTATCGGCGCTTCCCGCGCCCAGTCACTGCTGTTGATCAGGCTTCCGAGTGCACGCAACGGCATCTTCGCTGGCGCACGAGTGGCCGCAACGCTTGCCGTTGTCGGCGTGATTGTGGGGGAGTGGCTCG
>Ga0208788_1000264_pt1 | contig 26805 bp, 20 predicted proteins | sample Wag4_2014_7_11_3_FD_187363 | JGI IMG/M metagenome (GOLD analysis project Ga0208788, IMG submission 187363) | Fresh water mixed with fracking chemicals microbial communities from Ohio, USA - Utica-2 Time Series FC 2014_7_11 (SPAdes) (version 2) ...
GTACTACCCATACAACAACTACTTGCTTCCCTATTACTGGAATTCGGGTGCGTACTCACCTTATTGGGGCACTGGTCTGAACTATTCACCGTTCTTCTACAACTACGGGGGCGGTTTGTATCCGTTCACCTACAATTGGGGCGTGCCGGCTTTCACAACTCCGGCTGTGCAGCCCGTGATACAACAACCTGTCATGCAAACCGTTGCCCAGCCCGTGATGCAGCAACCAGTGATTCAGCAGCCGGTGGTGCAGCAACAGCCCGTGACAACCGCTGGCACGGCCACCGTGTACACGCAGACACCAACCGGGACAACCATCGGCAATCCGCAGGTGATTGCACCAGGCACAACCAATACCACCCTTGGGGGCATCTGGGCCCGCTAACCAATCCCGGATGCGTGAGCCTGTTTCACGCGTGACACCACACGGTGCAACCAACATCGTCAAAGCGGGGGCGACGTTCGTTTCGCCCTCGCTTTTCCATGAAGCTGACTAAACAGGGGCGCTTGAGTTGTTACCCAAACCACGCTTGGCACACGCAAAACCATCAGGAAGGAAAAGGATGCCCCTCTTCGACAGCCAGAATTTTTGCCAACGAGTCAACCTCCCGCCAGTCGCGATCGTCACGCACCGTCTGCGACTGTTGCAAACGCTTCTTGAGACGGGTTTTAAACAGCCAAACAAGCACTTGATAAAACAGGTTAGCAGGCGGTTTGACAAGCTTCTGGTTGAACGCATCTGGTGGTTGTTTGGCATGGCGGGCCACCCAGGCACCGATGGTGTCATCATCCGCACCTGACGCGATGAGTTGCCCCAATTCATCAGCCTTGATGCCAAAGAAACCCAAAAAGTTGCGATCGCCTGGACACGGATAAGGCGCATAATCACCCAGCGTACCCGCCTGCATGGCGCGCGTTTTGTCGATGAGACGCGGTAACCACATAAAACCATGCAAGGTTTCAAACGGGCTCCGGGGTACATTCCGGCTAAGGTCGAGAACGTTCGGCACAAGCAAACCTTTTCTAATTCAACGGCGAATCCATCGGGGGACGCGGCGTTGGCGAAGCTGATGGAACCGGTGTAGCAGTTTGACGAATATAGCGGGCAGTCGTCGTGAGGTTGCTGCGCTCCAACGACTCACTGACACACGCAGATACCCCGATTCCAACCATCAAACCGAATGGCAGGCAGCGACCCAAGCTTGACCTGTAACACGAGGCAATCCGTTCAATCATTGGCACAAACCTGTCAATTTGGCAGACACTTTTGGGGAGCCCCTTGTGAACGACCATTATTTTAGCGTTTCCAAGACGTCATCCACAAGCCACGCAACCCTTTTCGACAAATCGTGAGATATTGCCAGAAATGGTGTCGCAACGGCTGTTGGAGTGTCCTTCGCCCGCCAAAACGCCAAAAAGCGTTCCACTGGGTTAATTGACTCTGAAACGATTGCTATGACTTGAATTGCCGGATTTGAAACAGTACGTGGTCAGTTCCCGGCACGCAGTCCTGGAAGTCAAGGATTGTGCAATGCTTCCGAGCTTTATCACATAAAGTGGTTTGATCCGTGGCGTTTCGTGGCATAAGGTCTGCGTCGGTCGTAAAGAAACGTATTTGCGTTGCATGGACTTAGGGGGCCGCACGGATGCGGACAGGTAAGCTTGCCAAGCGGTATAACCCGGTGCGTCTGCTCGGCCAAGGTGCGATGGGTGTTGTCTGGCTCGTCGAGGACCTCGTCGAACGAACCAACGTGGCACTGAAAGTTGTTGCACCCGTCGCACCGACGCGTGAGAGCGCCAATTTGGATCCTGCGGCGAATGACTTTGTCGATCGCGACACGCGCTTGGATGATGTGCGACGCTTGCTCAACGAATCAATGACGGGCGAGGATGCGTCACAAAATTTGCCGCCGCTGTCGTTGTTGCAGTTCAAGCAGGAATTTCGCCTGATGGTTCAGTTGCGACACCCCAATTGCTGCGAGGTGTATGACTACGGCGTACTGGCAAATGGGACGCCCTTTTTCACGATGGAATTCGTCGAGGGCAATGGGCTGGATGAGTTGTTGCCACTCGATCAAGAGAGTTTCAGACGCATTTTGACGCAACTGTTGGTAGCGGTAGGCCACGTTCATCAGTTGGGTCTTGTGCACTGTGATATCAAGCCTGCCAACGTGCGGGTACGCTCGGACGGGTTGGTCAAGCTGATGGATTTCGGGTTGATGGAGCACGCGGGGCGCTCAGGCGGTCCCATTAAAGGCACCTTGGCCTATCTGGCGCCCGAAATTGTGCGGCGGGGTACGATTGATCAACGTGCCGATCTCTATGCGGTCGGATGTTTGGCCTATGAAATGTGGACCGGTCAACCGCCCTTTCGCGCCAACCGATCGTTAGAGTTGATTCGGGCACACATCGAACAGCGACCGGTGGCTCCCGCGCGGGTACGACCCGGCCTCGATCCGGTACTGGATCGAATCATTTTACGTTTGCTGGAAAAAGATACGATACATCGTTACCAGTCGGCGCACGAAGTGCTGGCGGATCTCGATCGGGCCGGATTGTGGGATGCAGGGCAGGCGGGCGGTACAAACCGCGCGCAACTGCTGGCGTCGCCCATGCTGGGCCGGGAGGCGGAGCAGGCGTGGCTTGGGGAGGCGTTGACCCAGGCGATGGAAACACGGGTGCGCCAGGCCGTCTTGCTTTGGGGGTCATCAGGCGTTGGCAAAAGTCGCCTGCTGCAAGACTTTCGGTTTCGGGCCCAACTCGAGAATGTTCCCGTCGCGATGGTGGCGTGCAGCGAGTATGATCAGGCACCGTACTCGCCTTTCGTCTCAGCGTTGCGTCACCTGTTGCCATCATTGAAGTCGCATGCCCGTCAAGCGTTGGACATTCACGGGCCAGTGCTGACCAAACTTTTGCCAAACCTGGCTTACACGCCCGTGCCGGACTTGGAACCCCCGTTGGCTGAGCGGATGCGCTTGCAAGCGAGTTTGGCGGAGGTCTTCCTTGCGTTGGCCAAGGTGCGGGGAGTGGCGTTGATTTTCGACAACTGGCAGCATGCCGACGCGTTATCAACGGAAGTCATGGCTTACTTGTTGCGCAATGTGGGGGATGCATCGTTTTGTTTGCTGATTGGCATGCAGGAACTGCCTGGCACGGCTGATTGGCTGGAGCATGTCGAGACGCGTGAGCTGACGGGGGTTGCCCCTGATGCGATCCGCACCATGATTCGAACCAAACTGGGCACGGAGGACGTCCACGACGCCTTCGTCGAACAGATCACCGAGTTTTCCGAGGGTAAACCCTATTACGTCGAGATGATGCTGGAGCACCTCGTTACAACCTCCGTCCTGACAATGGCGCGCGGCACGTGGCGAACCGATGTCAATCTGACGCCGGAAGTCTTGCCCAAGGGTATTGCCGGTGTCTTGACTGAAAAACTGCGTCGCCTGTCACCATCGGCCCAAGTGGTGGCCAAGATGGCTTCGGCCGTGCGGCATCGTTTCACGTTAGCGTTGCTCAAGAAACTGTCTGGCTTTGATGACGACGAGTTGCTTGAAGCCATTGCCGCACTCGAATCACTCAATGTGATCATTCAAACGGAGGATGGCAGTTATGCCTTCGCACGCGATATGGTTCAGAGCTTGCTTTACAACAGCCTAGAACCAGCCGAGCGAAACAGTTATCACACGGCGATCGCACTCGCATTGGAATGGGATGCCGTGCTGGGCACGCCGGCACAAGGCGGCAAGGTGCGCAAACTGGCCCTGTCGGAGGTTCCCCTCGGCGCATTAAGCGCCATCACTGAACAGTATCTGCGTGCCAACGTTGCGGAAAAAACAATCATGTTCGCATTGGAGTCCGGTAAACGGCATGCGCGTCTGTATGACAATCACGCAGCATTGCGCTTTCTGGATGCGGGATTGGCCTTGCTTGACATTCGCACGGAGCCCCGTTGGGACCTCGTTCGTTTGGATTATCACACAGTCTTGGGCGATGTGAAGCGCATGATGGGGAGATTTGAGGCGGCCATGGAAAGTTACATGATTGCCTTGCCGATCGCACAAGTACACCAGGACGGACCCACTGCAGGCCAATTGTTAACCTCGATTGCCAAAATGCACCAGGTCCGGCAGCGCTTTGACGAAGCCATCGCAGCGTGTACGCAGGCCTTGCAACTGGCCGAAGGCAGTTCAGATAGTGCAGCCGCTTCGCGCGCGCTGGCTACAGCAGGACGCGTACGCTATTTCATGGGGGATATTCCGGGCTCGATTGCAGACCTTGAGCGCGCGCTGAATTTTGCGCGTGCGAGCCGCGATGCGATTCGAATCGGCGCTGCGCTGGGCTTTTTGGGTTATCTGCTGGTGATGGGTGAGAACGGCCGCAGACAAGAAGGATTTAAGTGCCTGCAAGAAGCGGTCAGTTTGGCACAGGCGAGCGGGGATCGCATCAGCATGTCGAATGCGTTGGAGCTGTTGGGCTTGGCCTTGCGCAACGGTGGCTCGTATCAGGAAGCGCGCGAACACTTTGAACGCAAAGTCAAAATCAGTTATGAGTCTGGCGTGAAGGATGACGAGTCTTCAGGTTTGGTCAATTTGGCCCAGACGGTGCTTGAATTGGGCGACTTGCCGAAAGCATATGAGCACGCGCACTCAGCCGTTCAATTGGCACGTCAAACCGGTTCCAAAATGCCCCAAGGCATGGCCCTGATTCTCGAAGCCGCAGCAGCAGCCCACATGGGGCGGGTTCTTGACTCACTCGCACTCGCCCAGGAGGCGTTGGGCATCGCAACCGAGTTAAAAAACAAACATTTGAGCATTGAGGTTTTGACCTGGTACCTGGACATCATGCTGATGCATGGAAACCTGGCCGAGAGCGCGCAACGGCTTCAAGAACTGGACCTGATGCTGGATGGATCCGGTGATACCGGGATGATGGCGCTTGTAGCAGTCATGCGCGCAGAACTGGCCCTGCGAAACCAGGATTACGGCGCTGCATTGGCTGGCATCACACAGGCGATCGCGCAAGCGGAAAAGGCCGAAAGCCAGGGGGTCAAACTGAAAGCGTGGATCACCCGCACACGTATTGCGATCGCAAAAGAGGATTGGCTTACCGCACAAGCCTTGGCACAAGGTGCGCAAACCTTGTCCAATCGTCTGGGGACCCGTTGCCGCAGTGCTGAAATTGAACTGTTGCTGGGCGAGATTGCCTTGGCATCCGGACAAAAAGCCCTGCAACATTTCACCACCGCTTTGGAGTTAGCCGAAGCCATACACGCCCCAATGCTTCGCGCAGAAGCGCTCTTCGGCCTGGCTGCCTGTGCGCCATACGCCCCCGTATCCGATGAGCAGGCCAAAAAAGGCAGTCAAGTTTTACAGTCCTTGGTGTCGTCACTCGACGAAGTCGCCGCTGCAGATTTTGTCGCCGTGCCCACCCGAAAACGGGTGCTCGAAGGCAACTTTGTGGGCTTCAGTTTATCCCGAAACAAGACCCCGCGCGCCCGCACGGGCCCACTAGGCGGGGGCATGTGGAATGGTCAGATGCTGTGATGTGCGAGCAATGGCGCGCCGCAGCCTTGCTGACGGCAGCCGCGGAGTTGCGTGAGTCTTTGAATGCGCTGCACTTTGAAGCGCCCGTCACGCACGTTTACAACCCACTCCATTATGCGTGGAACATGTATGCGGCGTACGTGCGGCGTTACGTTCACGGCCCAATCGATGCCTTGTTCGTCGGAATGAACCCGGGACCTTGGGGGATGGCGCAAACGGGGATACCTTTTGGAGAAGTTGGTGCGGTAGGCGGGTATCTGGGGTTAAATGCCCCGATCATGGCAGCGACTGCCACGCATCCCAGACGCCCCGTTCAGGGTTTGGCGTGTCGCCGCATCGAAGTGAGCGGCCTGCGTCTGTGGGGATTGATCGCACAGAAGTTTCCCTCGCCTGAAGATTTTTTCGCTCGTCATTTCGTGGCTAACTATTGTCCTTTAATGTTCCTGGAAGCATCCGGCCGGAATCGCACGCCTGCACAACTGTCAGCGCGTGAACGGGCGCCTTTGCAGCAGATCTGCGATCGCCATTTGCAACGCATGGTCGATATTCTTTCCCCCAATTGGGTAGTCGGCGTGGGTCAGTATGCGCACGCGTGTAACCAGCGCGCGCTTGGCTCTCAAGGGTTTAAACTGGCCCGGATCACGCATCCAAGCCCAGCGAGCCCGGCCGCCAATCGCGACTGGGCAGCCACCGTGCTTCAGGAGCTGGCGCAACAAGGCGTGTGTCAGCCAGACCGGTTTGCAGTCCATACCCAAAACGCTGAAAACCAAATCCTGTAACCACGTCTGCGGCGACGCGATGCAGCAGCGCGTTGGCTGATGATCAAACTTAGACGGTCGTTGAATAACACATTTAACCGCCAACCATCAGATTGACTGATTGTTCGTTAAATATTCGTTGTGACCATGCCGCACGTAACACCCGTCTGCTTACCCTTGCGTATTGTTCTGAATGGTCAGCGTCCGATCGGTGACATTGATGGTTGCGTGTAACCGCCTGAGGTTTCGAGTTCGTGATACAAGTTTTGAACAGAAACCTGTCCGTCGCTGTCGCGCGCTGTGCGCTGCGCGGTTGGGCATGGTAATGTTTTAAAAATTGAATCATTGCGTGGGAGTGGATAGGGTTGTATGCAAACCGGGTCGCGAATCCTGCTGGCACTTGTGATGGTGATGCCCCTGTGGCCAACGCAAACGGCGTCTGCGGAAACGGTCTATCTCAAAAACGGTACGGTGGTCAAAGGACGTATTGTTAAGGAAGACGATACCTCGTTTGCAATCGAAACCCAAGATGGCCGTCGAAAGGTCGCCAAGTCGGAAGTTGAACTGTTACCTGCTGTTGATCCCAATCTGGCCTTGCTGAGTGGCTTGTTGTTCTCCGGTGCCGGACACGTTTATGCAGATGCTTGGGGTCGAGGCGCCTTTTTTCTGGGATTGAGCGCGATTGCAGGGGGTGCCGGCTATCTGGTTGCAAGACAAGGATTTCCTAACTCCACGGCATCCCAGGTACTGGGTGCCGCACTGGGGTATGGTGTCGGTACGGTGATGGGAGCGCTGGATGCACGTGCATTGGCGGATGCACAAAGCAAATTGGTGCGCTATCGCGTCTCATATGACAACTAGATGCGCCATCACCAGGGTCAAGCGAATCAACCACGTGACGACTGATGGGCACGTCCCTGTGATGGCGCGGGGAAGGGTGACATGAGCACGGGTTTGGCACTCAACATCTGCGCTGACGTGGCAACCGTGACTTTGGTCGATCCCCGTGGATTGCACCTCCTTGGCACCCAGACGCTGTTAAACCTTGACAATTGCCTGGCGGAACTTTGTGAGCGCCGTGATCTCAAAGCGATCGTCCTGACCGCGGACGGTTGGCGCACCTTCAGCGCGGGCGCTGACTTGAGCGAAGTGTGCCAGTTAAACCCGACGACAGCGCGGGCCTTTTCTGAACTTGGCCAGGGGGTTGCAAAGCGCCTGGCCAGCGCCCCGGTGGTCACGGTGGCATTGCTGAACGCATCTGCGTTCGGTGGAGGCGTCGAACTGGCGCTCGCGTGTGATTTACGGGTGATGGTCACGTCAGCGTGTTTGCATTATCAGGCGCCACGTCTGGGGATTTTGCCGGGCTGGGGCGGCACGCAGCGTTTACCCCTCATCATCGGCCAAGCGCGGGCCCGTCAGATGTTGTTGCAATGTGAACCGGTTGATGCGACGCAAGCGTTGGCTTGGGGACTCATCGCCATGGCGGTGCCGTCCATTGAGGCGTCCGAGTGGTATAGGCTGCTGGATTCGTTGCGGCAAAATGATGCCCGCGCTGTCGCGAACATCAAGCGCGCGTTACAGCAATTCGATTCAAGTGCTGAAAGCGTGGAGCAAGATGCCTTTGCCGCATGTTTCGAAACACGATCGACGCAAGCACGCATCGCCGCCTGGTTAAACAGGACCGGTCAATAAAACAAGATAATCCCACGGGTTCATCCCTCAATGATGAGAAATGGAGCAAAGATGTCAAGAACAGTCATTGTCAGTGCTGCGCGCACGCCTTTTGGTAAACTGGGGGGTGCCTTGGCCAGCTTCAGCGCCGTGGATCTCGGGGCGATGGTCATTGCGGAAGCCATCGCGCGTGCGGGTGTGGATCCACGACAGGTCGACAACGTGCTAATGGGGACGGTCCTGCAAGCGGGCGTCGGACAGATTCCTGCACGACAATCCGCCATCAAGGCAGGCCTGGATCCGGCTACCTCTGCCTTGACCATCAACAAGGTTTGTGCGTCCGGACTGCGAGCCGTCACGCTCGCCGATACCCTGATTCGATCTGATGAAGGTGCAATCATCGTGGCGGGTGGGACCGAATCCATGTCAAATGCGCCCTACTTGCTGAAGAAGGCACGCTACGGTTATCGGATGGGGCATGGTGAACTGTTGGACGCCATGATCCACGACGGGTTATGGTGCGCGTTTCATGATTGTCACATGGGTGTTCACGGCTCAACCGTTGCGGCGGAGTATGGTATCAGTCGCGAGGCCCAAGATGCCTGGGCCGCACGCTCCCATCAGAAAGCCCACGATGCGTGGGAATCCGGCTTCTTTGAGGCGGAAGTCATGCCTGTGTCCGTGCCAGTGGGCAAGGGTGAAGTACAAACAATCAGACGAGACGAGGGAATTCGTCCCGATACCACGGCAGAGCGCCTGGCAAAGCTCAAGCCAGCATTTGGCGCCGATGGCACCATTACGGCGGGCAACGCACCCGGGGTCAATGATGGCGCTGCCGCACTGATCGTCATGGATGAGGAGCGCGCGCGGGCCTTGGGGCTTGAGCCGCTCGCGGCAATTGTCGGACACGCGATGGTGGGTGAAAAGCCACCCTATCTGCACACGGTTCCAGCTCTGGCGATCCAAAAAGCATTGCGAAAGACAGGCCTGACGGTAGCGGATTTATCCTTGATTGAGATCAACGAAGCCTTCGCAGCCGTGGCGTTGACGTCGATGAAGCTGCTTGAGGCGCACGCAGACATCGTGAATGTGAATGGTGGTGCCGTGGCGTTGGGGCATCCCATCGGTGCATCGGGCGCCCGTTTGGTCGCCACACTCACTTACGGATTGCTTGCATCGGGTGCGCGATATGGTGCGGCCGCCATCTGTTCAGGGGCTGCCCAAGGGGATGCCATCATTCTGGAAAACCTGCGGCGATAAAGCGGACCAGACCAACGCAGACGCGGTGGTTGATACCGCGTCTTGTCACATTCGACATGCAAAAGGAGACAATATGGCAATCATCAGGCGAGTGGGGGTTGTGGGCGCCGGGCAGATGGGCGCAGGCATTGCCCAAGTGATCGCGGCGAAGGGTTTTCCAGTCATTGTTTATGACCTTGAACCGACCATGCTAACACGGGCACGTACAGGGATTGAGGCGAGTTTAGGCAAGTTTGTTGAAAAAGGCAAACTGGACCCTGGTGAACAGGCTGCGACCCTTGCCAATTTGACTTTTGTCCAGTCATTGGATGCGCTGTCGGATTGCGACTTGGTCATTGAAGCGATTGTGGAGCGACTCGACGCGAAGGAAGCACTGTTCCGGCAATTGAGCGCGGTGGTTCGTGACGATGCGATCTTGGCGAGCAATACCAGCTCCTTACCCATCACGCAGCTTGCGGCGGTGGTGAAACGGCCTGAACGTTTCATCGGCATGCATTTTATGAATCCCGTTCCTTTGATGCAACTGGTTGAGATCATCCGGGGTCTCAAGACGGATGAAACGGTTTATGAGTGTGTCTTCAGTTTGGCTCAGGCGCTGGGCAAGACGCCTGTCACTGTCAACGATGCAGCTGGATTTGTCAGTAATCGCATTTTGATGCCGATGATTAACGAAGCGATCGTCACCCTGGCGGAAGGCGTTGCCTCCGCAGCCGATATCGATACCGTCATGAAACTCGGAATGAACCATCCGATGGGTCCGTTGACCCTGGCGGATTTCATTGGATTGGATACTTGTCTCGCCATCATGGAAGTGCTTCATGCGGAACTTGGTGATGACAAATACCGTCCCGCGCCACTGCTGCGCAAATATGTCCGTGCTGGCATGCTCGGCAAAAAAACAGGTGAAGGCTTCTTCAAGTATGAAGTCAAACTACCCGCCCGTGTGTCGTGAACACCTACCGGTTGTGAGCGTGGGTTCAAGCAAGCTCCTTTGTTGCCCCGGTCGTGTCACGCACCGATTCATCAGCTAAAACAAACGAGGGAGCCCACAGCACCCACGGTGACTGTGAGCTCCCTCGTTTGTGGCACATGCCGGCTAGCGGACTTGTGTGCAGCAGGCAACCCGTTGATGTGGCAAAAGGCGGTGTCGCAGACGAGACCTACTCTCTGAGCAGCCGGTCCATCACCGCAACATGTTTAAGCAACCGAGACGAACCGACTGCGCGAAGCGCGATCGGTTCGCCAGTCGTTTATGGAACGGAACGATCGTTGGTTTGGCAATCAGGAGGTGCTCAGTGGTCCACAGAACCCGGCGGGATATTGGCCTTGTTGTAAATCGTCGTGCGATTCCGGCCTTGCTGCTTCGATACATACAAGGCTTGATCCGCATGCTCAAATAGCACCACAGCCGAGTCTCCGGCGGAAGGGAACTCCGCCAGGCCAATTGAGATCGTCACTTTCAGGGTTTCCCCCTTGGGCCCCGGCAAGGGCATATTCTCCACATTCTTGCGAATGCGCTCGGCAACGACCAGTCCACCTTCCAAATTGGTTTCAGGCAGCAGCAAAACCAGTTCTTCGCCGCCATAGCGACCCGGAACATCCACGCCCGTACGAATGGCTCGCTTGATCACCTGAGACACCAGCTTGATGACCTCATCGCCGGTCTGGTGCCCATAATTGTCATTGAACTTCTTGAAATGGTCGATGTCCATCACCAGCAAGGAGAATTGACGGCCATAGCGGCCCGAACGCTGGATCTCTTCCTCCATGCGCAACATGAAAAACGACCGGACAAACAGCCCCGTCAGACCATCAACCGTCGCTTGACGATACAAACGCGCATTGTCGACAGCCAAAGCGGCAACGTTGGCAATGTTGGTGAGGACCATCATCTCTTTTTCAAGCTGTGTGAGGGATTGATTGCGCGAGTCGATATACAGCAAGCCTGAAAGCCCTTCTTGCCCCTTGAGCGGCACCGCGACGATGGCGTTGAGTTTCAAATTGACGATCGACAATTTTTTACTGAACTCCTCGTCAGAAGCCGTGTCGAAAACATAAACGCCCTGTTGGGTTTGCAACACTTTCTGACAGACGGATTTTGACATTTCACGCGCAGCCGATGCAGCCAAAGGCCCCCCTGCATCCCTGCCCGCACCAAAACGCAACTGCCCATTATTGAGCAGGAGAATGAACGCCCGTTCGGCCTGCGTCACATCCAAAGTAATGGTGCAGACCTGGTCGAGTAACTGTTCCAGTTCCAAGGTGCGCGAAATCGCCTCGTAAAGACGATTGAGCATTTCGAGATGCTGCCGTCGTGCCACTTGTTCCCGGGAATTCCGCGCATTGGTGAGTGCACGGCAGGCAATGGAAGCCAAAGCGCCCAAGACCTTGATATCGCGGGGGTGAAAGGTGCCCACCTTCGTCGTGCGATCAATGTAGATGGCGCCATGCACGCCACTGTTGTCCACCAAGGGCGCGCACGCCAGACAACCGAGGTCCACCCCGTAGGCGTCAGCGTCTTCAGCGACGGCAGGCGCCTTGGCGACATTGTAGATCACCAGCGCGTCGCGGGTATCGATGACTTGATCCACCACTGCGCGCGCGATCTTTTCTGTCCCCCACATCGTCGGATCGTTTCGGTCCGCGCTACGACACCGGTCAGTATATGTTTTGTCCGATTCCTTGGCACTCATATAGACGTGCGCACTGCCCGTGATACGCAAGACCCCATGCAAAATGTCTTCCACCACCCGATCAAATTCTTGGCTCGCACCCACCATGGTGGCAAACTCGGCCAATTGCTCGAGCCTTTCCTCCAGCGCGGACACACTCACTGCGTCGGGAGGGCCACCGTCGGAGACGTTCAGTTTTTCGCTTAACTTCCTGACCAGCCCACGAATTTCTTCGAGCTCTCGCGAATGTCCAAGTTCAGATAGCACAGAAAAACAACGCTCCTGTTTAAATTTTTGGTCACGCGGACATTATACCGAAACATCTGCACGCTCTAACCAACTCATTGGTATAATTTTTTTAGAGAGACAAGGCCGTGGTGAAAAGTTGCGCAAAGTCGCGCACGGGAAAGGATGTTTCGACATGCAAACGCCGGTAATGGATGGGCATCGCGCGGCGGTCATTGAGATGGTCGAGGCGTTTGCCTCGCGAGAACTGGCACCCAATGCCGCTCAGTGGGATAAAGAGGGGGTTTTCCCGGAGCAGGTGTTTCGAGGCATGGGGCCGTTGGGTTTGCTTGGCATGCCGTTGCCTGAGGCCTATGGTGGTGGTGGTGGATCGATGCGCGACTACATCGCGGCAGTGGAAGCGATCGCGCGGGCCGATGCCGGTGTTGCGTGCGCCTACTCGGTGCATGTGTCAGCTGTGTCTTTGACCATCCTGGAGTTTGGCACGGAAGCCCAAAAAGCGCATTACCTGCCCAAACTGGCCAGTGGCGAGATGATTGGGGCCTATGCGCTGACTGAAAGCGACCACGGTTCCGATGCCGGCAATTTGCAATTGAAGGCTTCCCAAACGGGCGACACGTGGGTGTTGAACGGGACCAAGCAGTGGATCACCAATGCGGGTTATGCCGATGTCTTTTTGGTGTTTGCACGCACCCACCCTGAGGTTGAGGGGCCAAAAGGCGTGAGCTGTTTTCTTGTTGACCGGGGGACGCCGGGTCTTGAAATCGGGCGTATCACGCACAAAATGGGCGTGCGTTCCTCTGACACCCGGGATGTGATATTTCGGGATGTGCAGGTATCTTCCGAACAAATGCTGGGTTCGGCGCAGGCCGGGTTCACGGTTGCGATGAAGGCGCTGGATTCAGGGCGTATCGGGATTGCTGCCCAAGCCATTGGCATTGCGGCAGCGGCATTCGAAGAAGCGCGAAAATTCGCACTTGAGCGGGTGGCATTCGGGCAGGTCATCGCAAAATTCCAGGCGATTCAATGGAAGTTTGCGGATATGGCGACGCGCTTGCAGGCGGCGCGCCTCCTGACTCAGCGGGCAGCCGACCTGAAAGCGGATGATCGTCCCCACACGCTGGCTGGATCAATGGCGAAGCTGTATGCGTCCCGCATTTGTCGTGAGGTGTGCAACGAAGCATTGCAAGTGCATGGTGGCTATGGTTACACCGATGAGTTCGCGGTGGAACGGCATTACCGCGATGCCAAAATTACCGAAATTTACGAAGGCACCAGTGAGATTCAAAAACTGGTCATTTGGCGTCATCTCAAGAAAATGACCCATACATTCGAAAAGCTGGGTGATAGCCACTTGAATGAAGAGCAAAAAATGGCGCGGGACATGATGGTGGAATTGGCTTACGGCAAGTTCGCGGCGCGTGCGGCTGAAATCGACCAGACCGAAGAAGTGCCGCACGATAACATTGATGCGATGCGTGAGGCGGGTGTGCTTGGCTTGCCCATCGAGGAAAGCTATGGTGGCGGCGGCAGTGATTATGTGTCGTTTGCGATTATGTCGGAGGTGTTTGCGGAGACGTGTGCGTCGACCGGCGTGATTATGGATGCGCATATTTCATTGGCTGAGAAGCCGATTGCCTTGTTTGGCTCAGAAGAGCAAAAACGGACGTGGTTGCCGAAAATGTGCAGCGGTGAGTGGATCGGCGCGTTCGCACTGACTGAAGCCAACAGTGGATCCGACGCCGGCAGCCTGAAAACGACAGCGCGTTTGGATGATGATCACTATGTATTAAACGGCAGCAAGGTGTTTATCACCAATGGTGGATTCGCGCGGGTGTTTATCGTCTTTGCGTGCACCAACCCTGCACTGGGTAACAAAGGCATCAGCGCCTTCATCGTGGACGCACAGACACCCGGTTTTATCATTGGTAAAAAAGAAGACAAACTGGGCATTCGTGCCTCTGACACACGGCAACTCTATTTTGAAAACATGCGGGTGCCTGTCGCCAATCGCCTCGGCGAAGAAGGTCAAGGCTTCAAAATTGCACTCGCGACGCTCGATGGTGGGCGTATTGGCATCGGCGCGCAAGCGGTGGGCATTGCTCACGGTGCGTTTATGCATGCGTTGCGGTACACACAGGAACGAGAGCAGTTCAAGCAAAAAATTGCTGAGTTTCAGGGCATTCAGTTTACGCTTGCGGAGATGGCCACCGAGATTGAGGCGTCGCGGTTGCTGGTGCGTCATGGGGCTGAATTGAAGGATCAGGGGCAAAAATTCAACATGGTGGCGTCGATGGGTAAGCTGTTGGCGTCCGAAACGGCCATGTGGGTATCGACCAAAGCGGTGCAGTTGTTTGGTGGCTATGGCTACATCAAGGAATATCCGGTCGAGCGTTATATGCGGGACGCCAAAATCACGGAATTGTATGAGGGCACCAGCGAGATTCAGCGGCTGGTGATTGGTTCCAGTGTGTTGGGCGTGAGGTAGGTTTGCGTTCGCTGGATGTTCGATCGGTGGTTCAGCGCATTCAGGCGCGTGACGTGCGGGCGATCGCACGGGCGATTACGTTGATCGAAAATCAGCATCCGGAAGCCACATTATTGCTGGAAGCGTTGCATCCATTGACGGGGCGTGCGATGACGGTTGGCGTAACGGGGCCTCCGGGTGCGGGAAAGAGTTCATTGGTTGATCACCTGATTGCATCCGCGCGGGAAGCGCAACGCACGGTCGCGGTGATCGCGGTGGATCCTGCCAGCCCTTTTTCGGGTGGGGCCATTTTGGGCGATCGCATCCGGATGGCGAGTCACGCGGGTGATACAGATGTCTATGTGCGCTCCATGAGCGCGCGCGGGCATCTCGGCGGTTTGGCGATCGCAACCGACGGAGCCGCGATGGTACTCGATGTCGCCGGTTTTGACGTCATTATCGTCGAAACGGTCGGCGTCGGGCAATCGGAAATCGAGGTCGTCGAATTGGCCGATACCACCATTCTGGTACAACCACCGGGGTTGGGAGATGGCGTGCAAGCCGTCAAAGCGGGCATCATGGAGGTGCCCGCCGTCTTTGTTGTCAACAAAGGTGATCTCCCTGGCGCCAAACAAACCGCCCACGACATCCGGCAGGCTTTAGAACTTGGTGAACCCACACCAGACGGTTGGACAACCCCGGTGCTCATCACCCGTAGCCACGCCAGTCAAGAGACCGGGGTACCCGCACTATGGGAAACAATTCAACAACACCGGGACTACCTCGATAACGGTTTAGGCCTCCGTCAACAACGCACGCGCCGCATCGCGCGCATCATCACCCAACTGGCCCAGAACCGGTTCAACCAGGCACTTGCGCTGGCACTTGACTCACCTGAAGGACGCGCTATGCAAGATGCGATGTTCACAGGTCGCCTGGGCCCCTGGAGCGCCGCGGATGCCTTGGTGCACTCAGTCATTCAAAATCTTGCAAAACCCTAAGCGCGCGTGGGCTGACGCATCAAAGTGTTCATTGCAACCTCCTCGCCGGCCCCTAAGCGCGCGTGGGCTGACGCCTGCAAAATCAACACAACTGGGCCATTTTTCTAGGGTCGTTCCTTGACGCGACAGCCTTGCCACATCCGTTCACCACTACGTCTGTCCGACAGGATCATCCCGACTTCCACACAGTAAACGTTTCAACCAAGTCAAGACGCCTGTCAACCAAGCCCACCCGCATCGTGGATCACATATTTTCAATCCGAGGCTCTTGAACAAGCGGTGGGACTTCCTGGCCAACTCCTGTGTTACCCACGGCGTTTTCGGCGTTAACACCCCGCTTTTGTACCCTCTGGGCAACAGCGAACAACTGTTCTATTGTTGAACTCATTCAGCGAGTGCGCTGAACAACCAAGGGCGGATTCGCGGAGCAGGGGCTTCTGTGGTGGCCCGGGTCTTGCAAGGGAGAATGATGCGATGCGATGTGTTGTGACAGGTGAAATCCGGCAGTATCTGGATGACAGTCGTTGTGTACTGTTAAACTCACGCCGAAAGACGCGGCAAGACGAGGAGGCGTTGGCGTGGCGTCTGACCTTTATCAAGGATGAAACGTATGAAGAATTCAAGGCGATGTACGTGTCAGGAGACAGTTGTGCCGTCTACGGCATCTTGAATCAAGGCAGGGTACTCTTGCGGGATGAAGCGAACCAGCAGGTTTTGAAAGGCCCCCAGGGGCATGATTTAACGCTCACACACCTTGAAGTGGATGTTCGTGGGCACCTCCCGATGGTGCAAGGGGAGCAGGATTGGTGTTTCGCCCACGGTCTGGTGACGCTGGTTGATGATCCGACTTTGAAACAGAGTCAAGGGGGGCTTGCCTATACGCGGCTTAAAGTCGCTTACAATCGGGCAGCGGGGCGCACACGCGGTGACGGTGCGGATTTTTATCAGACAGTGGCCTTCGGTGCTCAAGCGGAGCGTCTGTCCTCGTTGCGCAAGGGGGATCGCATCGTGTTGGATCACGCACTGCCGTCGCTGCAACGTTATGAGATGCGTGATCTGCTGCATTCGAACGGCGCCCCGGTCATTCGACACGTGCCGGAACTACTGGTGCGGGAGTTCGGTGTCGTGGCACGATTGGCGTCAGGCGATCGCACCCGGGGTGAAGCGGCCTAGGCCGTGAGCCCAAGTGGGCTGCGACGCACTGGCGTCCAGAGGCCAGGAGCGATGAAGGAAGCTGCTTTGTGGCATGTAACCGACAAGCGACGATGTCTTCGGACGTCAGGAACAGCGGGTCACCAGGCTCATCCATCATCGCGCCTCATAACATTGCGATGATGGATGAGCCCACAACTCGACCACCGGGGAACCATGGTATACAATCACAATTGTGCGCGTGGTATCGTCTGTGATGCCATTTCGCGAAGCGTGAGCCCGACGGTGCGCTCCATCGCGGTAACTCCCCGAAGCGTCGGGGCAGACTGGTTTCGGAGACCACGTTGTGTTGCAAGTGTTACCAGGCAAACCGTATCCATTGGGCGCGCACTGCGATGGTGCGGGTGTCAATTTCGCGCTGTTTTCCGAACATGCGACGTCGGTCAGTGTCTGCCTGTTTGATGGGCCGCACGCGTTGGTGGAAAGCCGGCGCCTGACGCTGACAGAGCGTACCGATGGCGTGTGGCACGGTTATGTGCCGGGACTGACCCCAGGGCAACTGTATGGTTACCGCGTGGATGGGCCTTATCGGCCACGTCAAGGTCACCGGTTCAATCCGCATAAAGTGTTGCTGGATCCGTACACGCGTCTGGTCGGACGCCGTCTCAGTTGGGGCGAAGAGTTGTTTGCGTATCCGCTTGGCCATGAGTCAGAGGATCTCGTTCGCGATGAACGCGACAGTGCGCCTTTTGCACCTTTGGGACAAGTGGTGCATTCCGATTTTGATTGGGAGGGGGTTGGCAAGCCGGAGACCCCGTGGGAGCGAACCGTCATTTATGAGGCGCACGTCCGTGGTTTGACACGGTTGAACACGCAACTGCCCGAGCGTTTGCGGGGGACCTACGAAGGTTTGGCGTCAGATGCGGTGATTGCGTACCTGAAGGAGTTGGGGGTCACGGCGATCGAACTGTTGCCGATTCAGCATCATGCAATCGATGGTCATTTGATCACGCATGGTCTGAGTAACTATTGGGGTTATAACACCTTGGCATTTTTCGCACCGGACACCCGTTATGCCGCGACGAACGACGTGGTATCCGAGTTCAAGCGCATGGTAAAGCGTTTTCACGCGCACGGTCTGGAAGTGTTGCTGGATGTGGTCTATAACCATACGGCGGAGGGTTCGCACTTGGGGCCCACCTTATCATTGCGTGGCATTGACAATGCAGTTTATTACCGGTTGGCATCGCGGGAAAAGCGTTATTATCACGACTATACCGGGTGCGGCAACACCTTGGCCATTCATCATCCGCGTGCGTTGCAACTGGTGATGGATTCGTTACGCTATTGGGCCACGGAGATGCAGGTTGATGGTTTTCGCTTTGATTTGGCGAGTGCGTTGGGGCGAGGGTTGCATGCATTCTCCCAGAATGGGCCGTTTTTGGATGCGATCGCGCAAGATCCGGTCCTGTCGCGCGTAAAGTTGATCGCCGAACCGTGGGACCTTGGCGAGCACGGGTATCAAGTCGGGCATTTTCCCTCGCCGTGGAGTGAGTGGAATGGGCGTTTTCGGGATACCGTGCGTCGTTTCTGGCGCGGGGATGATGGCTTGGCGTTCGATTTTGCTCAGGGTCTTGTCGGAAGTCCACAGCTGTATCGCAAATCCGGGCGATCGCCACGGGCGTCCATCAATTTTGTCACTTGCCACGATGGCTTCACGTTGAATGACTTGGTGAGCTACAACGAAAAACACAACGAGGCGAATCGCGAAGACAACCGCGATGGTGAAAATCACAATCACGCATGGAACTGTGGTGAGGAAGGTCCGACGAAAGACGCGGACATTCAGCGGTTGCGGCAACGGCAGATGCGTAATTTGATGGCGTCTTTGCTACTATCGCAAGGTGTGCCCATGATCAACAGTGGCGACGAAGTTTGTCGGACCCAGCGCGGCAACAACAATGTGTATTGTCAGGACAACGATTTATCTTGGCATCCGTGGTTGCACGATGCCAATCAACGCGATTTCTTCGCCTTCGTGCAACGGGTGTTGCGCATTCGTGCGGCAACGCCGTTGCTCAGGCGCAAACAGTTTTTTCAGGATGGACCGGGTCATCATGCACACGCTGGTGACGCGGTATGGTTTGAACCGTCTGGCCAGGAGATGGCACCCGGCTCGTGGCATGCCCACTTTGTGAGGTGTTTGGGTGTTCGATTGTACGAATTGCCCGAAACGGATCCGACGCGCCCTGACGCGCCCCTTTCCCTGATGGTATTGGTGAATGCGCACCATGACGCGATTCCTTTTACGCTTCCGGACCCGGTGATGGGTTCGGGGTGGCATCTCTGGTTGGATACCAATGATGTCTTGAACCTTGAAGGCAGTTGGGTTGAAGGGGATTCTGTCGACTTGGCAGGTCGTTCGTTGGTGTTACTGGCAACAGCCCCTTGTGATGGTTGATAGGATGGTGCAATATGACGCCCTCGACACCGTTTCTGAGTGAATTCGATCGCCACTTGATGTCAGAAGGACGTCATTATCGCATTTACGACAAACTCGGTGCACATCCCGTGACGATAGATGGCGTGGCTTACGTCCATTTTGCGGTATGGGCTCCCAACGCGCGCGCAGTCTCGGTCATCGGGGATTTCAATGCGTGGGATGCGTCACGCCATCCATTGCACTGCGAGGATGCCAGCGGCATTTGGCAAGGGCTCGTTCCGTCCGTGCCGGTTGACAGCGTTTATAAGTATTCCATCCAGTCAGCGTTGAGTGATTACCGGGTCGAAAAAGCAGACCCGGTTGGATTCGCAAGTGAACTGCGCCCGCAAACCGCTTCCAAAGTCTGTGACTTGTCAGGCTATGTGTGGGGTGACGCCCAGTGGATGGCTCAACGCGCAACCCGGCAACGTGTGGATGCGCCACTGAACATTTATGAAGTACACCTCGGGTCATGGCGTCGTCGCGAGGACAAAAGCTGGCTCACCTATCGCGAAATGGCACCGATGCTCGCGCAGTATGTGAAGGAGATGGGGTATACGCACGTCGAGTTGTTACCGGTGAGTGAACATCCCTTTGATGGCTCGTGGGGATATCAAGTGGTGGGCTATTTTTCACCGACCAGTCGGTTTGGCAGCCCGCAGGATTTCATGTTTTTGATTGACACGCTGCATCAAGCGGGCATTGGGGTCATTCTTGATTGGGTACCGGCGCATTTTCCGCGCGATGAACATGGACTGGGTTATTTTGATGGTTCACACCTGTATGAACACGCCGATCCCCGGCAAGGTTTGCATCAACACTGGGGCACTTTCATTTTTAATTACGGGCGCCGCGAGGTCAGTAACTTTTTGATCTCAAACGCATTGTTTTGGCTTGAACATTATCACATCGACGGCTTGCGGGTCGATGCCGTGGCGTCGATGTTGTACCTGGACTACGGTCGCAACGAGGGTGAATGGATTCCCAATCGCTTCGGGGGACGTGAAAACCTGGAGGCCATCGAATTCCTGCGGCGCTTCAACGAACAAGTGTCACTGGATTACCCTGATGTCCTCACCATCGCGGAAGAGTCCACTGCTTGGCCGCTGGTGTCGTCCCCCACCGATTTGGGTGGGCTGGGCTTTAGCTTCAAGTGGAACATGGGTTGGATGCATGACATGTTGGAGTACATGGCACTGGATCCCATTTACCGTCGTTATCATCATAATTTGTTGACCTTCTCCATGATGTACACCTATAGCGAAAACTATGTGCTGGCCTTTTCACACGATGAGGTGGTGCATCTCAAAAAATCGATGCTGTCAAAAATGCCAGGGGATGATTGGCAAAAATTCGCCAATCTGCGTGTCTTGGCTGGGTTCATGTTTGGTCACCCGGGCAAAAAACTGAATTTCATGGGTGCCGAGTTTGGACAGTGGCACGAGTGGAACCACGATTTCAGTCTCGACTGGCATTTGTTGGAATTTGAACGTCATCAACAGTTACAGGCGTGGTGGCGCGACTTGAACCACTTTTACCGTGGCGAGCCGACGCTGTGGGTGGGTGATCAGCACCCATGGGGATTCAAGTGGGTCGATTGTCACGATCAAGACAACAGCGTGGTTGCCTTCTTGCGCTATGACGAATTGGCTACCCGCGCCACCCTGTTTGTGTGCAACTTTACGCCGGAACCGCGCCGTGGCTACCGGCTGGGCGTTCCTTGGGCGGGCACGTGGACAGAAGCGCTGAACAGTGATGCCCTTGCCTATGGTGGGAGTGGCATCGGGAACCTTGGTTGTCAAGCGGCACTGAATGAATGGTGTCACGGGCTGCCCCACTCACTGAGTCTCAATATCCCGCCGCTCGCCACGTTGGTATTGACGTCCGTCAAACCGACGTTGCCCGGTAGCACGTCGGACGACAAGCCGGATCACGGGGTCTGAGACGTCCCGGCAAAATCGCGCAAGGGTTGACGCAAGGTTTCTGGTTTCAATCGGATGGTTGTGGCTTCTCCGATGCTCGTCGCCACGACGAAGGTCACGGCGTCGTGGCGGTTCTTTTTGTCGTGTTGTATCGCATTCAGCCAATCATCCACCGCCGCATGCGGGGGTGTGATCGGCAATTCCAGGCGTCGCAACAAATCGCTCAAGGATTGAATCAGTGAGGCGTGGGCATATCCCAGTTGGGTGGCGAGTTGACAGGCAAAATGCATGCCAATGGCAACGGCTTCACCGTGCAGCAAGACACCATAGCCGCTGACTTGCTCAAGGGCGTGGCCCAGGGTGTGGCCAAAATTGAGCAACACCCGTTGGTTATCGGCCGTTTCGCGTTCATCGGCAGCTACCAGGCGCGCCTTGATGACCAAACAACGCGCCACAAGCGCGGATAAAACAATCAAGTCGCGCCGTTCAATGGCCGTCACCTGCTCGACGATTTCCTCAAACAAGCCAGCATCGGCGATAATGGCATATTTCACCATTTCTGCGAGGGCCGCACGGTACTGGCGACCATCCAAAGTAAGCAAGGTGGTCAGATCACACAGCACCGTTCGTGGTTGATGAAAGCAGCCGATGAGATTCTTGGCCGCTGCATGGTTGATGGCCACCTTGCCGCCGACAGACGCGTCAATCTGTGCCAGCAAGGTGGTGGGTATCTGAACGAAGGGCACGCCGCGTTGATAAGTTGCAGCAACGAAACCGGCCAGATCACCCACCATTCCGCCACCCAAGGCCAGAATGGGATCGTTGCGATGCAGATTGGCCCGTACACACGCATCGTAAAGACGCTGGGCCTGAACAAAATTCTTGCTGTCCTCACCCGCGGGCACCCGGATGACATGGGGTGTCCAACCCGTGTAATGCAGGCTGTGGGTGAGTGTGTAAAAAAAGTGTTCGGGGACCTGATTATCCACCACCAGGAGGCACGCGCGAGGGGGGCCATCCAGCAAGTGGGGCAAGGTGTGAAGGTTGCCGCATCCGATGTGAATCGTGTAGCTGCGATCGCCCAGTGGCACCTGCACCGTGCGTTGGGTGTCACGCCACTGGTTAAGGATCCGTGATGCGATCGCAGCCGGTGTTTGATGCTGGGTATCAACACGCCAGGCAATCGCTGCGTAGGTGGCTTGACGTTGCTGATAAAGGGCTTCAAACGTTTCTCGTGACTGCGCGAGCGGTCGTTCCGGGTCAAGGCCCACACGTTGCCAAAGGGTATCACACGGCGCATCGAGACAGACAATGGGGCCCATCATCTGCAAAAGGCCCCGCGTTTCGGGCAGGGTGATTGCGCCACCACCTGTCGCGATAACCAGATTCGACTCATCCACAAGGCTTGCGATCGCCTGCTGTTCCCAATGACGAAAAACGGCTTCGCCTTCCGCCCAAATGTCGGTCACCGTGCGTTGGGCCATCGCCATGATCAACGCGTCGGTATCGACAAAGCGCATACGGGCTTGTTTAGCCAACAACTGACCGACGGTGCTCTTGCCACTGCCCATAAATCCCGTCAGAATGATGCGATTCACCTTGGCATCCATCACGATGTCCTTTGACGCGCGAGGCGCACGACAGCCTGCAGCGCCAAATGATAACCGTCGACGCCCAGTCCGGATATCACGCCATCGACGATCGGACTGATCAGCGATCGCCGCCGAAACGACTCCCGCGCGTAGATGTTGCTCACATGAACTTCAACTTTGGGTGCTTTCACACACGCGAGTGCGTCCCGCAATACCACCGATTGGTGCGTCAAGCCACCAGGGTTGATCACCACCCCATCCACCCTTTGCAACACCGCCTCTTGCAACCAGTCAATCAACTCACCTTCGTGGTTCGTTTGCTTGCAAACAAGCGCCACTTGCATACCCCGCGCGCGAACCTGCAATTCATCAACCACTTGGGCAAGACTCAGCTGCCCGTAAACATCAGGCTCGCGGGTTCCCAAAAAATTGAGATTCGGCCCGTTCAAGACCCAGACAAGCATTCCTCAACCCCTTGCCAACGCGCCTGCACCAACCGTTCAGATGCCTGATGATGGGCCAGTAACTCACCGAGAGAATCGCCCCCGTATTTCTCCAGACACGCGACGGCCAGCGTCCACAAGACCATGCTCTCCGCAACGACGGCACAAGCGGGTACCGCACAGGTATCCGCCCGCTCGAAATGCGCCGTAACCGATTCACCAGAGTGGAGATCAACACTGGGCAACGCACGGGGTTGGGTGGAAATGGGCTTCATCACCGCACGCAACACCAAGGGCGCACCATTGCTCACACCACCTTCAATGCCCCCTGCGCGATTGCTCGCATGCCGAAATCCCGGTGTCATGCTGTCGTGCGCCTCAGCGCCACTGCGCCTGGCCACCGCAAACCCCAAGCCAAATTCGACCCCTTTCACCGCAGGAATACTCATCACCGCTTGAGCCAATCGGCCATCCAAACGCCGATCCCACTGCGTATACGAACCCAGTCCCACCGGCAAAGGCGTACTGACCACCTCCACAACACCACCCAACGACGTGCCCGCATCACGCGCCGCGTCAATGGCTGTCACCATCGCCTCCGAGGATTCAGGATCCCAGCAAGAAACACTGGACGCCGCCACGGCTTCAACCAGCTGTGACCAAGACCAGTCAGACGGCAAAGCCGCTGCGTCGATCGAACCGATCGCAACAACGTGCGAGCTAACCCCGATCCCAAGCTGTTTCAACAACTGACGGGCGATCGCCCCCACAGCCACCCGCGTCACCGTTTCTCTGGCACTCGCACGCTCCAACACATCGCGCACGTCCTCGTGACCATATTTCACCGCACCCGCCCAATCCGCGTGACCCGGACGCACACGGGTGATGCGCCGGCGCGCCAACTCCGCCTCACGTGCCGAATCCCGCGCATCCCGTGGGGCAGGTGACATCGCCAAACGCCAATTGTCATAATCACGATTCAAAACCGTCAGCACAATCGGCGCCCCCGTGCTTTGCCCCAACCGCACACCGGACTGAATCGTCACGGTATCGTGTTCAAGCTGCATCCGCCCCCCTCGACCATAGCCGTGCTGACGACGCTTCAAATCGGCATCAATCACAGTCACATCAATTGGAAGTCCCGCAGGCACCCCCTCGATAATGACCGTCATCACAGGACCATGGGATTCTCCTGCGTGCAAAATCCGCAATTCAAGCCTCCCCTACCAAGGCCTCACGCATCACCGCCAGCGGTGCGACACAGCCCGTCCAGCATTCAAAAGCCTCCGCCGCCTGACCAAGGAGCATCGCTTTCCCATCCAGGGTGACAAGGCCGCGGTCACGCGCTTGTGCCAACCAACCCCAAGACGCCAACGTATAAGACAAATCATACACCACAGTGTCCGGAAGCAGTGCCTGGACCCAACGGCCAATCACTGAATCACACCAACCGGCACCAGGATCGGGTGTCGCATTGATGATCAAGCCACAACCCGCAAACACCGAATCAAGCGCCGCCTCATCCGAATGCCGCCCAACCCCTAACGTGCCCCACCCGTCTCTGCATTCTCGCTGCACAACCTGCGCCAATGCCTCCGTCCGGTTGATGATCACCCCGACATCGACCCCTTGATCACCCAACGCACACACCACCGAACGCGCCGCGCCCCCCGCACCCAGTATCACAACAGGACGCTCACGCGGCCAATCTTGCGGCAAACTGGCAAGAAATCCCCCATAGTCCGTGTTATGACCCACCAGGCGATCGCCTAGCCAATACAAAGTGTTCACAGACCCAATCCGAGCTGCCAATGACGTCAACTCATCCACCATCCCCATCACCGCCACCTTATGCGGGATGGTCACGTTCAAACCCGCCAAACGATTGCGACGGACTCCCAAAACAAAGCCGTCAAGCCCCTCGGGGGCAACACGAAAAACCCTGTACTCGCCCGGCAGTTCACAGTGCCGCAATGCCGCCGCATGCATAACCGGCGACAAGCTCCGCATCAAGGGATACCCGACCAGCCCATAAACGGGCACACACACACCAGATGTCACGCCATTGATGGCCTCTCCACCGCGCGGCACGCAATCACGCCCGTTCTCAGGTTTTCGTCAAATTGCGTACGTCCTTGATAAAACTGCGCACCTCACCCCGCACAACGCCCATAGTCTCAGGCTTGCTTTGCAACATCGACACCAACTTCGACAACACCTGTTCAATCTTGCCGCCGCGCTCAACCAGCTCAGGAATCTGAAAATGCTCAAACCCTTGATGCTGCAACTGGTTCAATTCATCCTTTACAACATTGAAATGATCCAGTGCCTCCGTATACAACGTGGTAATCTCCTCATTCAGCTGCGACAGTGCCGACTTGAGCACCCGTTTTGTTTCATCATCAAGGTCTGGGACCTTCAGCATGGCGTTCAGTTCCTGCACCGTCAGGTAACCATCCTCATTTCTGTCGCACTTCGACACCTTATCACGGGCGCTTTTGGTCAGACCAAGCGTCGAAAACACCAAACACCCTTCCTTCCTGGGCAATGCCGGCGGCGCCTCATGGACGCCAACCGCCCGCTTGACACCGGCAAGCACGCTGTCCAACGCACCTTTTTTCTTTTTGGGCATGCTTAGGCGGGTCGTTCCGCCACCCCGACTGACGCTCCGTGGCGGCGGTTTGGTCACGCCGAACAACAGTTTCAACCGCTGCAAAATTGATTCGATGTTAACCTTGGTAGCCATCATTATCGCTCCGAGCGTCACCCAATCGCATCCCGCACTGCGCCACCTTGACCGACGCCAGGCACTCAATCGAATCGGAAACCGTCTCAATCCCAGGATCGGCGAACCCGGGACATACCGAGCGCCCTCATACAGGCTTTGTACCCACTCACGCAGCAATTCAAGCCGGAACCAAGCAAAAGGAATCATCAATTTCACTGATCCGACCACCGTGCTGCGACAGCACCATGACGAAAAATTGAACCAAACCACCGGCCGCGGAATGTCACTGACAATTAACAAACAGTCGGGGAAACTGATGGATGGTACGTGCCTCACGACCGGGTGTCTTTTTTAGGCGGAACCTGGGTAAATAACAGCCGTGCCGGCGTGTGAGCCGGCACGGAACAAAAATGGAATGAAAGGGCAATCGCTTGCTGGGTCTTGGTGCGGTCGTCATTTTTGTGTTGTTGGTTCTGTCCGTCCGCGGTGGCGGGGCGTGGTCATTGTTCGATGCCCACGCTTTTTTGATCGTATTTGGCGGAACGGTGGCCGCAGCCGCCCTGGCGTTCCCGACGAGCGTCGTGTTTCGGCTGCCACGACTCCTTTTTATGGCCATCACCCAAGACAGCCTGCGCGCAGACGTGATGGCCGCGCAACTCGTCAAGGCATCACAACGCGTACAATCACAGGGCCGTCTGGCCGCTGTCGGAAATGCGCGCGATCTGGACGACGCCTTCTTGCGGACAGGCCTTGGCATGGTCGCAGACGGTTTTGAGCCACGCGAAATCCAGGCACTGTTGGAGACGGAACTGGATGCAATGCGGGCACGGCATCGATTAGGCATCGGGTTGTATGAGAGCATGGG
>Ga0208788_1000266_pt1 | contig 26759 bp, 21 predicted proteins | sample Wag4_2014_7_11_3_FD_187363 | JGI IMG/M metagenome (GOLD analysis project Ga0208788, IMG submission 187363) | Fresh water mixed with fracking chemicals microbial communities from Ohio, USA - Utica-2 Time Series FC 2014_7_11 (SPAdes) (version 2) ...
ATAAAACTAATAAAAACAAAAAACCACTCCGGATTGGAGTGGTTTTTTGTTTTCTGATTATAGCCTACTGCTTACTTCGCGTTGAAGGTGATGCCCATCATAATAAAGGTGCCTAGTTCGGCTCCCTTGGCATCGCTGACGATGTACAAGGTATGCTTTTTACCATCTCCAGCAGCTGTAAGTGCCACATTCCCTTGATGCATAAGGATCGGCATGTTTGGCAATTTCATTCCTGCACTAGGAGCATGGGTACCGCGTCCTACTACTTCACCTGTTGGACTGTCCAAACGGATTTCAAAGTCAATTGGGGATTTAATAGGTTCCTGTGAAGCGGTCATCATGGTAATCGATCCAATGCCTGTGATGTCAATTCCTTGCAACGCAAAGGATCCCTTCGTGTTTGGAATAGTCAACAAGGTCTTTCCATCAAATACCATCTTGGCATAACCTGTGAAAGTTCCTGCCTGAGCCAAATCCACTGAATTTGGACTAAGTACCAAAGAACTTGAACCTGTGAGCGGTTTGATGTTTGCTCCACCTTTATCTGTATAGGAGGCTGAAATCACCAAAGATCCAGTTGGAGAAGCAGGGTTACCAAGAGTAGGGTCTAGGCTTCCTTTTGCACCCAGGCTAGGCTTGCTTTCTTGTCTCAAGGAGAGAATGTAGGTAACCAAGGCATTGACCTCAGAGTTTTTCAAATCTGGGTTAGCAGGCATGGCTGTTTCTCCCCAAACGCCTCCTCCACCATTTTTGATTTTGTTGACCAAGTAATCGCGGTTACGCTCGCGGTATTTCTTGGCTACATCTGTGTAAGCAGGGCCTATGGATTTTTCAGTTTCATTGTGACAAGTCTTACAAGTAAGTGATTGAACCAAGGCTTTGCCCGTCATGGCTTCGCTCATGATTTTGTGTCCCATATCTGCTTCTGCCTGGTCTATGCCTTGCAAATAATCTGCTGCGACATACAAGCTGCTCATATCCGAAGACGCTTCTGGGTGATCTTCGTCGCTCACTGCTACGGTGTAGTTCACTTTTTTACCAGGGAAGTAGAAGGATTGGTTACCCACAACTGAGATGCTCACTTGTGGAGCGACATTTCCTGAATAAACAGCTACCAATGGACCTTTGCCAGTCAAGCCAGCAGGGTCTGCTGCAGTTACTTGAATTTCAAATTCCCCTGTAGCAGTGAAGGAATGCGTAAGTGTTGGTTCTGTTGTGGTCTTAGTGACTCCAGCACCTAGATCCCAAGTGTAGGTGAGGGCATCATTTTCAGGGTCTGAAGCAGTTGCGGTAACAGTCACCTGAAGTGGGCTTTTGCCAGAGGTTTTGTCCACTTTCACTTCGGTCACAACAGGGGCACGGTTGCCACCATTGTAGTCAATTCGGAAGAGACCGGCGTCTGGGTTTTTTGCAAACCAGCCATTGCCGTATTCTAGAATGTAAATTTTTCCGTCAGGACCCATTTCCATGTCCATCATGGCGTTAAACTTGGTGCCTCCCATGAAGGGTTCCATCTTGTCGAAGTCTCCATTTTCTTGCATGGTCACCACTTTGATCCAGCCTCTGATCCAATCGTAGATAAATAGCTTGCCGTTGTAATAGTCCGGCATGCGAGAATCTGAAGGATACATGTCCGCATAGTAAACAGGGCCAGCCATGGCATTTCTACCTCCTGTTCCCAATTGCGGGAAGTCTGGAGAAGCTGCATATGGATACCAAATAAAGGCAGGCTCCACAGCAGGGAGTTTCTTCATCCCAGTATTATTCGGTGAATTGTTGACTGGGCCAGCAATATCAAACGGAGCTCCAACCTCACCAGTCTCGTAATTGAATTCTCTGTAGGCGAAGTTATTTCCGATGGAGTAAGGCCATCCAAAATTTCCTGCCTTTCTTGCCTGGTTGACCTCGTCGTAGCCTCTTGGACCTTTGATATCCAAAGAGTCGTTGTTGGCATCTGGGCCTACTTCACCCCAATAGAGGAAGCCTGTTTTCTGATCGACAGAAATACGGTATGGGTTGCGAAGACCTTGAGCATAGATCTCAGGACGCGTGCCTTCCGTACCTTTTGGATACAAGTTGCCTTCTGGGACAGTGTAGGTGCCATCTTCAGCAACTTTGATGCGGAGGATCTTTCCTCTCAAGTCATTCGCGTTACCTGAACTTCTGCGTGCATCCCATTGCTTGTTGCCTTCACGGCCATCCACAGGAGCATAGCCATTGAGGGTTAATTTGGAACCCGGCTGGTTGAAAGGAGTGGAGTTGTCACCTGTGGAGAGGAATAGATTTCCATCCTTGTCAAAGGCGATGGATCCACCGGTATGGCAGCAGATGTTGCGCTGGGAATAGAGTTCCAAAATGATTTGCTCAGAACCCATGTCCCACTTGCCATCTTTGTACTTAAATCGGGAAAGTCGGTTTATTTCTTTGTCACCTGTAGGAGCATAAAATGCATACACCCAGTTGTTGGTGGCGTAGTTCGGGTCTTTTTGAATGCCCATCAATCCTTCTTCTGCATTGACACCCTGAACATCAGTTTTCCAATACACATCAAACTTGGCGATTTCTTTAAGTTCACCAGTTGCCTGATTGTAAAGAAGCAGTTCTCCTCTTCGCTGTGCTACTAGGATATCTAAGTTTGGCAGGATAGTCATCTCCGTAGGCTCGGTAAACTGGCCAATTGAAAGGGTGGTTTTCGTAAAGCGGTTTTCCTCAGGAGTACGCTGGGTAGTAGCTTTTTTGTAGTTGAGTTCTAAGTTCTCTCCAATCGTGTACTGAATACCAGCCAACAGGTGCTTCAAGAAATCAGCCTCTTCGTAGGATTCGTTGGTATGTCCGCCTCCAGTGTAGAATGCTCTTCCGCCATCAAAATCATGGTACCATGCAATCGGGTGCTCGCCCATATCCAATCCACCCTTATAGGAAGCTTCATCTAAAAGAAGTAGCTTTTTGGTGTTCGGGTTTACTTTTTTATAGCTATACCACTCGTCTGTACGAGCCCAGCTTTCAGGAAGTGCTTCTGTGGAAGGATGTTTCTCCCCAGTTTTGGTCACTTTTCCTGATTGTACATTCGGATGAGGGTCCTTGATTCCCGGATGGTCTGCGAAGTAACCACCCACGAGGCGGCCGTACCAGCCCCAGCCGTATTCCGTATCTGCGGCAGCGTGGATGCCCACAAATCCTCCACCAGACTGAATATAGCGTTCAAAATCTGCTTCTTGGTAGTGGTTCAATACATCACCAGTAGTGCTCAAAAAGATCACCGTCGCATACTGTGCGAGGTTTTCCTCATTGATAAGCTCTGCATTTTTGGTGGTATCGACGTCAAATCCATTTTCAGCGCCTAATTTTTGGATGGCAGCAATACCCTGAGGGATAGATTCGTGGTAATAACCGGCTGTTTTGCTAAAAACAAGCACTTTAGGTTTGCCCTCACGCTTTTTAGAACAAGAGGAAAGTACTGCTCCAAAGAGAACGAGTAGCAGCAGGAGGCTTCGTAGGTTTTTTGGGAACTTCATCGGGGTTAAATTAATTTGTCGAAAATAACAAAAAAGAATAAGTTTCTTAAGGTAAAGGACTCATTTTGCGAGAGATAATGGATCAAGCGGTTGATTTTATCGATGAATACAGGGAATTAGATTTTTTGAGCTCCTCTACCTGGCGTAACTTCTATAAAATCGGGGGTCAATTGGAAATCCATTTGGTAGGAAGTGGCGATTTTTTCTTGAATGAATTCCCAGGAACTTGCTTTTACAAGGCCAAGGAGGCAACCTCCAAAACCTCCACCCATCATTCTTGCTCCCAAGACGCCTTCCATACAAGTTACTTCTCGGGCTAGAAAATCCAGTTCAGCACAGCTGACCTCAAAATCTTGACTCAAACTTTGGTGTGAAGCTTGTAGTAGTTGACCCACCCGAACCAAATCAGCTCGAGTTAAGGCCTCAGCTGCTTCCATTACCCGGTTGCATTCGCTGATGACATGCTTTGCTTTGGGAAAAAGGGCTGATGGCAATAAGGATTTGACCTTAGATAAATCCCCTAGGCTTAAATCTCGGAGACTTAGCAGTTCAGGATAATTTACTTGAAGTGTGGAGACACTCTCCTCGCAAGCGGCTCTACGCTGGTTGTAGGCACTTGCCGCAAGGGAGTGAGATACTTTCGAGTGAATGAGTACCAATTTGTATTCTCCCAATTCCAAAGGGAAGTAGCTGTGGCTTTGGCTTCTGCAGTCCAAAAGTAAGGCTTTGCCTTCTTGCCCGAAGACCGAAGCATAAGGATCCATAATGCCGCAATTCACTCCTGCAAAAAGTTGCTCTGCTTTCTGTGCGTAGCGCGCTAAGTCTTTTTTGGGAACATCAAAGCCAAAGGCTTCCGAAACTCCCATTCCTACCGCAACGGAAAGGGCGGCAGAGGAGGAGAGGCCTGCACCAAGGGGAAGGTTGCCGCCGATTACCAGATCAAATCCTGCAACCGGATAACCAGCTTGTTTAAAAAGGGTACAGATCCCCATCACATAAGTTGCCCAATGTCCTTTTTTAGGAGCTAGGTGATCTAGCTCGAAACTAAACTCTTGATCAAAATCTAGGGAATACAAGCGGCAAATCTCCAGTTCATTTTTTGAAATTCCAGCCCAGATCCCTTGCTGTATTGCCGCGGGAAAAACAAACCCTTCCTGGTAGTCGGTATGCTCACCGATCAGGTTAATTCTTCCAGGAGCAAATACAACCAAAGGGTTGGTTGCAAAAAGTTCCGTGAAGCAGGCTGTGATTTTTGATTTCATCTTCAAGGCCGTGGAGGAAGGGCAATCAATCGGCTTATTTTTTGCTAGGAAAATGCTGCGAAGATTTTCGAACCACCAAGGTGGTATCCAACACAATGGAGATGGGGTCTTCGGAGGCTTGGCCGTCCAATTGATCTAATAGGTGGCTCACTGCCAGTTTGCCCATCTCGTATCCAGGTTGAGAAACAGTGGTCAAGGGGGGCTCTACCACCGCTGCGGTTGGATTATCCGTAAATCCAGCCAATGCGATGTCTTCTGGGATTCGTATTCCTAGTTTTTTCCATTCAGTCAGCACGTCTACCGCAACTGGATCAATCATGCAAAAAACAGCTTCTGGACGAGGGTTCATTTTAAGAATATCCTGAGCTACCTTAAGGTTGCCCTCTAGGGTAAGATCTGAAATTAAAATGAGGGAGTGGTCTTCGCTTACCCCAAATTCTTCAAGGGCACGAAGGTAACCTTCCTTTCTTTTTTTGGAAATGTAAAGGTCTTCGGGTCCAGATACGTAGGCAATACGGCGGGAACCGTTTTCCAACAAGTGTTTGACTACTTGATAAGCTCCAATGACATCGTTGAAAGTAACCTTGGATACGGGAATATCCTCCTGTACGCGATCAAACAAGAGAAAGTTGATTTCCCGATCGTAGAGTTCGTACAAGTGCTCGTAGGTATTCGTTTCTCGGCTTAGGGAGATCAAAAGTCCATCCACCTGACTGGACACCAAGGTTTGAATATTGGCCTTTTCTTGCGCAATGGACTCGTTGCTTTGGCATATCATCACGTTGTAGCCCCGAGTATTGGCAACGTCTTGGATGCCACTGATGCAGGAAGCAAAAAAGTGGGAGGTGATTTCGGGTACAATGACGCCCAGAGTCTTGGACCTGCTGATGCGAAGGCTTTGCGCGAGCAAGTTGGGCCGGTAGTTCATCTCCTTGGCAGCCTCAACTATTTTTCGCTTGGTTTCAATATGCAACTCGGGCGAGTCCTGAAGGGCTCTGGAAACAGTAGAGACGGATACACCCAATTTCTTGGCGATTTCCTTCATCGTAACCTGTCTTCCCTTTTTCATCCGAACCAATTTATTAAATTTTTCCTATCTGCAGCAGACTGCAGTTACGAATAAAGCAAAGATTTTTAAAAAAATCGCTATTCTTGATAAATAGTAGCCAAAACAGTTTCACCCACTACCCTCAACGTGCGTGCATCTATCCCATCCATCGCATCTTTGTGCGTATGGTGGTAGGCACCGAATCCTAAATCTGGAGAGAAATCGATGATATCAATCATTGGAACACCCGCCCATTCATTCACAAAAACATGATCATCCAAGATTTCGGGGGAATCTTGTTGGATAAAATAGGACCCATGGCCAAGTAAGGAAGCATTGCCCCAAACCTTGGAAAGGATGCCGCTGGCAAATTTTCTAGAATATCCTTCGCGGTAGAATCGGGCGTTTTTTCCACCCACTAAGTCCACCAAAATTCCGTAGTAAGCGGAGTAATTGGGGAGGTGCTTGTTTTTGGACCAATATTGGGAGCCATGGCACCACCAGATTTTGGAATTGTCTCTGCTAGATATGTATTCGGGTTCCCCGTCGTCCTCCCCATCAAAGAAAATAAGGTCGATGCCTACACCTTCAGGAAGTGGCTGTGCGGAAATACTACGAGCGATTTCAATCAGTACACCCACGCCAGAAGCCCCATCGTTGGCTCCATCAATGGGCTGATCAATGCGCTCGGTATCCTTGTCAGCTATTCTTCTGGTATCCCAATGTGCGGCAAGGAGAATTCGCTTGGGGGCTTGTGGATTGATGGATGCAATTACATTGCTGAGGTCCCAAGTCAAGTCATCATAGGTCTTGGCCTGAAAATCCTGAACCTGAACAGTCCAACCGTATTTTTTCAAGGTTTCTACCATCCAAATTTTGGTGGCAGCATGTCCCGGAGTACCAGGCACGCGGGGTCCGAAATCCACCTGCTTTTGTACAAAAGCGTAGGCTGAATCCGCATTGAAGGCGGGATAAGGTTTTAGGGCAACCGATTCCGTTTTGGTTTCTGTGCTTTTCTCGCCCGAACAGGACACGAGGAGGATAAGCAGTACCAATACTACCCATGGAAACTTATTCTTCATAGGCCCAGTCGATACGGTCTTTCATGTCTTTGACTACAAAGCCCATGGACTTGAGGCCCAGTCGAATTTCATCTACTTTGGCATAGTTTCGGGCTGTTTTTGCTTCGGAGTATTGGCTGAGAAGGAGGTCTAAAAGTCCGGCTTGCACCTCGCCTTTTTCTTCCACCAAACCAAGAATCTCCTCCACAAAGGTGATATAGGTGGCTAGCATATTGGTAAACACTTCTTCTCCTAGGCTCGCGGATTGAAGTTGCCCGGTAAAAATAGAGTTGATCTTCTTCAGCAAGTTGAATAGGTGACCAATGGCCATGGCCGTATTGAAGTCGTCGTCCATGGCGCGGTAGGCTGCAGTGATGCTTGCCTCCACTTGCTGCACTTGTTCGGCATCGAGGACTATCTCTGGATTAGCTGTATAGTCCATGCTTCGGGCGATGAGCAAGCCGTTGATGATCTTTTTGTATCCTTTTTGCGCGGCACGAAGGGCATCATTGGAGAAGTCCAGCGTGGAGCGGTACTGGGCCGTCAAGATAAAGTAGCGGATCGTCATCGGGCTGTAGGCCTGCTCCAATAGTGGGTGCTTGCCGGTGAACAGTTCTTGTAGCGTGATGAAGTTGCCCAAGGACTTTCCCATCTTCTGCCCGTTGATGGTGATCATGTTGTTGTGCATCCAGTACTTGGCTGGATCTTGGTGGTTGCAGGCATTGCCTTGCGCGATTTCACACTCGTGGTGCGGAAAAAGCAAGTCCATGCCGCCACCGTGAATGTCAAATTGGGTGCCTAGGTATTTGGAACTCATGGCTGTACATTCTAGGTGCCAGCCTGGGAAGCCAAGGCCCCAAGGGGAGGGCCATTTCATCAGGTGCTCGGAAGATGCATTTTTCCAAAGGGCAAAATCTACTGCATTTCGCTTTTCCCCTTGTCCGTCAAGATCTCTACTTCCGGTCATGAGTTCGTCAAGCACGCGTCCAGATAGCTTTCCATAGGTATAGCGCTGGTTGTAGGCGAGTACATCGAAGTACACCGAACCATTGACCACATAGGCGAGACCCTCGTTGAGGATGGCTTCCACCAAGGCGATTTGCTCGGGGATATGACCCGTGGCACGCGGTTCAATACTCGGTTTCCAGGTATTGAGCAGAGCCATATCGCGGTGGTAGGTATCCGTGTACTGCTGGGCCACTTCCATGGGTTCCAACTGCTCCAACTTTGCTTTTTTGGCGATTTTATCTTCCCCTTCGTCTGCATCCCCAGTCAAGTGTCCCACATCGGTAATGTTGCGGACATAGCGCACACGGTAACCCAAATGCGTCAAGTAGCGGTTGACCGTATCAAAGGTGATGGCCGGCCTCCCATGTCCCAAATGCGCATCCCCATAGACCGTCGGTCCACACACATACATGCCCACAAAGGGAGGGTTGATGGGTGCAAAATCCTCCTTCTGTCTGGAAAGAGTGTTGTAGAGCTTGAGTTGATGTGCTTTCATAGGAAATGCGATGTACGAAATACGAAGGACGAAACCAACTTGATTTGGACCTTTGAGGTTTTCAAAACCTCGAAGGTCTTGTTTTTATTAAGACCTCAAAGGTTAGAAAAAAACCTTCCAGGTCTTGGTTTAAATAAACCTCAAAGGTTAGAAAAAAACCTTCCAGGTCTTGGTTTAAATAAACCTCAAAGGTTTGAAAAAAACCTTCGAGGTTATTTAATGCTTGAAGTGGCGCACGCCGGTAAGCACCATACTCATGCCCTGGGCATTGCAGTAGTCGATGCTATCCTGATCCTTGATGGAGCCACCCGGTTGCACGACTGCGGTGATGCCTGCTTCGTGGGCGATGGCCACGCAGTCAGGGAATGGGAAGAAGGCGTCGGAAGCCATGACAGCACCTTTCAAGTTGAAGCCGAATTCATTTGCTTTTACAATTGCCTGCCGTAGGGCATCCACTCGGGAGGTTTGTCCTACGCCAGAGGCAAATAGTTGGGAATCGTTGCTTAATACGATGGTATTGGACTTGGTATGCTTGCACACTTTCGCCGCAAACACCAAAGCGTCTAGTTCTTTTTCGCTAGGGGCTAGGGTAGTGACCACAGTGAAATCTGCCTTTCCTTCTGTAGCGAGGTCCTTGTCCTGTTCGATGATTCCGTTGAGTAAGGTTTTGAGCTGCTTCGTTCCTGGCACTTCTCCTTTTTGCTGGAGGATGATGCGGTTTTTCTTGCTCATCAGCACGGCAAGCGCCTCTGGGCTAAATGCTGGAGCGATAAGCACTTCAAAGAAGAGGGAATTCATTTCCTCTGCGGCCGCTTGATCTACTGTTCGGTTGGTGACCAATACCCCGCCAAATGCGGAAGTGGTATCCGCTGCGAAGGCCTTTTGGTAGGCTTCCTTTACTGTAGCGCCAGTAGCACATCCACAGGCGTTGGTATGCTTGAGGATGGCGAAGGCCGTTTGATCTGGAAATTCAGCGATCAGGTGAACTGCTGCATCGATGTCTACTAGGTTGTTGTAGGACATTTCCTTGCCGTGAAGCTGTGCAAAAAGGTCTTCCAGTTTTCCGTAAAAATGGGCGGACTGGTGTGGATTTTCTCCGTAGCGAAGGGCTTTGGCCTCGGTCTCTGAAATCTTCAGTGCAGGGATATTTTCTACCCGGTTGAAGTAGTTGAAAATGTGGGTGTCGTAGTTGGAGGATACTTGGAAAGCCTGCGCGGCAAAATAGCGTCTGTCCTCCAAGGTGGTGGCACCGTTTTGGGCTTCTAGCTTGGTAGCTAATTCTTCGTATTGATTTTTGGAGGCGATGATGGTCACGTCCTTAAAATTCTTGGCTGCAGCGCGGATCAAGGAGATGCCGCCAATGTCTATTTTCTCGATGATATCCGCTTCAGATGCTCCAGAGGCAACTGTTTCTTCAAAGGGGTACAGATCCACGATCACGAGGTCAATGGCTGGGATGTCGTAGGTGGCAGCTTGAGCGATATCACCCTGGTGGTCTCTGCGCTGGAGGATGCCTCCAAAAACCTTGGGGTGTAGGGTTTTTACTCTTCCTCCAAAGATGGAAGGGTAGCTGGTGAGCTCTTCGACAGGAACTACCGTAGCTCCTTGGCCTTCAATAAATTCCTGGGTACCGCCAGTAGAATAGATAGTGACGCCGTGCTGCTTTAGCAAAGCGATGATGGGTTCAAGCTTGTCTTTGTAATAGACCGAAATGAGGGCAGATTGTATTTTTTTGAGTGCCATGGGAATTGAAAAATCAGGTAAAATCGAAGAAGGCACAAAGGTAGAAAAAATGCCCAGAAGGGCTTGGGGAAAAGGAGAAGAAATTTTAAGAAGGAGGGAAGTCTTTTGCCTTTAAAATTTCTTAAAGTGAAAGACAAGGTGGGTCTAAAAACGGACTAGTAAATCTAGTTGAAGAAGAGAACTTTAAGTTGTCCCAATCAAATCGTAGATGGCATCCGAAATTTGATCACTAGGGAGGAGAGTAGGGTGAGCGCGCCTATCAGGAAAATGGCGTACGCTACCCCGAGCAGGTCCGCGGTAATTCCCGAAAGTATGGCTCCAATTGCATAGCCCAGGTCTCGCCACAAGCGAAAGACTCCAAGGCTTTCTGCCCGCTGTTTGGGTGGGGTAGCTTGTGCAATGGTGGAGAGAAAGGTAGGGTAAACGAGTGCTGTACCCCAGCCTAAAGCAGCAGAAATGGCGGCTACTGCCAACCAATCGTTGGCAAAGGGGAGTAAAAGAATGGCCAGTCCTTGGCTGAGCATTCCCCAGAAGAGTAACTTTTTTTTGGAATAGCGGTCAGCCATTTTTCCTGTAAAGAGTTGCCCAAATCCCCAAACTGTGGGGTAAATCGCCGTAAGAAGCCCGAGTGAGGATTGGGAAAAGTGGAGGGAGAGCAGAACGATGGGCAGTAATCCCCAGATCATGCCGTCGTTCAGGTTGTTGACTAGCCCGGCTTGGGTCACCGAGCTCAGGGTTTTATTTTTAAAGCTTGTTTCCAAAAAGACCCCTTTCAAGGTAGGGGTGGTGTCGGTATCAGTTTCCTTTTGCACAAAAGCTGCTGTGTCTTTTACCCAGATGGCAGTTAGCAAAAAGCCAATAACAGAAATGAAAATTCCTAGGTAAAAGGGGTAGGGAGTCACCCCGTAGTGATCTGCAATCCAGCTGGTCAAAAAGGCTACTAGTCCCACCGAAAAATAGCCTGCAAACTCATTTAAGCCCATGGCGAAGCCACGATCTTTTTCTCCTACCAAATCAATTTTCATGACCACCGTACTGCTCCAGGTCAGGCCTTGACTGATTCCCAATAGGACGTTTGCCGCGATTACCCAATTCCAATTGGGGGCATAGATGAGTACAAATGGGATAGGCAGGGCAATTAGCCAGCCCAATAGCAATAAGTTTTTCCTGCCCAGTCGATTCGCTAGTTTGCCAGTAAAGTAGTTGGCAATAGCCTTTGAGATCCCAAAAGCCGTAATGAAGGATAAGATGGCTGTTTTGGAGGTGATTCCAAATTCTTGTTCGGCAAACTGGGGGAAGAGTGTGCGTTCCATTCCAATCATTCCCCCTACAAAGCCGTTGACGATTACCAAGAGGGTAAACTGCTTCCAATTTTCTTTGAGGCCAAGGCGAAGGGTTCCGTTCATTCAGAATATGCTAATTCCACAAAGGTTCCTCTTTTCTCCCCCTTATTAGGTAATATGGGTCACATAAGGAAGAGCCAAAAATTGCTGCTCAACTGAAAAATCCGTGTAAGTGACGAGCAAAAATCGATTCTTTTAAGGATTTAATGGTAGGCTAGGCCCCGCTTTGCATCCAGCTTGATCACAGCTAGTTTTTCAAATCCATTATTCCGTGTAAAATTCGAATCACTTCAATTTCTTGTGCTGCTACTATTCGATAAAAAATAAGGTGTTGTCCAGTTTTGAATCCAAGGACATGCTGTTCAATGATTTCATACGATTTACCAAGCGTTGGTTCGGCGGCTAATTTTTGACAAGAATCGATCAGTAACCCGTAATAAATTTCCGCTTGATTCTCGGACCAGGTTTTTACGGTATACTTCCAAATCGCTTCTAGATCTTCAATAGCTTTGTTTGTGAAGTATACCTTAGCCATTGCTAGGGGTAGACTTTAGGTTTTCCAAATGGCGTTTTGGGTCGAAATCAACTGCGCGACCGCTTTCGATACCTTCTTGGATGGCTTTCCGCAAAATTTGGATCCGATTTTCTTCTTCTTCCAAAAGGCGAAGTCCGGCGCGAACTACCTCACTGGCGTTGTTGAAACGTCCATTTGAAACTGTAGATTCAATGAAGTTCTCGAAATGATCCCCTAAGGATATGGATGTATTTCTGCCCATGGTTTTTTACTTTCGTTCAAGTTACCAAATTTTGGTAATCTGGTAAATGAAATTTAAAAAACATGGTAACATCCTTTCTAGTCCTTTTCAGCTTCTGGTTAGTGATCTAAACTGAATCACTAAAATCCAAAAAATCGAATTAACTAAATTTTAAAACGCGGATGAAGGTAAAAGGACCTATTTGATGAAATACCTGGTCTTATTCAGTTTCCCGGAACTCTCAAATAAATTCAGCTCAATTCCTTTTTTAAGATCTCGGCTAGCCGTTGCAGAGGCGATGTCTTTAAAGACGCGCATGTAATCTTTGCGGCTAAAATCTGTAAATCCTTGAGCTAAAAAGTAGTCCAATCTATCGGTATCCTTTAGGATTCTCTGGGTATAATTCAGTAGCTCAGCCAATGATTTATCAATGACCCCAAGCATGTACTCAATAAAGGGTGTCGATTTTCCTAATTTATCGCTCAACGACAGCGATTGGTAATAATCGATTTGAGATTCACTAATTAATTTTTCAAAAGGCAGGAATTCAAAAACTGAAAAATCTTGGAGAAGGATTACGGTCTGCCACAATCTCCCCATTCTTCCATTCCCATCTAGAAATGGGTGAATAAATTCCATTTCATAATGAAAAACGCAACTTTTGATTAAGGTTAATTCGTCATCATCTTTCAAATAGGTGAACAACTCTTTCATCAAATAAGGCACGTTCTGATATGGTGGATCAAGATGTTCCAACTTGTCTCCTTTTACAATGCCAACGCTTTGATTTCTGTATTTTCCAACTGGATCTACTAGTCCCTTCATTAATGCCGCATGGGCCTTTAAGAAATTTTTTTCCGAATGCGGTTTATAGGTTATTAGTTCATCATACGCCTGGATTGCATTTAGAACTTCCAGCACATCTTTTTTGGGGCCTATCACCCTTTTTTTCTCAATCAATGCTGTGATTTGTTCTGTGGTCAGGGTATTCCCCTCAATTTGTAAAGAGGACTGAATCGTTTTAATTCTGTTTTGCTTCCGAAGTTGTGGTGACTGTTTGCTTAGGTAAGTTGCATTAACCTCACCAATTTTCTCGGAAATGGAGCTGATGAGTTTTAAAACCTTTGGAGTAATATCATAAGGAGGTTTCATTGATAAGATCATTTGATAGTATCAAAGATAAGCTACTTCATGAGGATGCCAAAAAATAAGAGGTTAGCAATCGGTTTTCCTTGCAGCGCTTGAAATTTGTGTGGGGAACTAAATGCACTACTTCAAATATTCTTCTTTGTAATCGCCGATGTGTTTTTCACTTTCCTTGATTTTCTTTGAATTGGAAAGAAAATTAATAATGCCAGTGCCAAAGACCACTACCGCCACTCCGATCAAAAGGAGTTCAACGACTTCTTTGTTTGGAATAGCAGTTAGGTTATTTATACTAATTCCAGCCACCAGAAAATACATGGATGTTCGGATAAAGGAAAGAAAGGTAGACTGATTGGCAAGTATGGTGCGCTGTAGGGCTAACTTTTCTCGTAGAATTAAATCCTTATTCATAAAAATTCAGTAGTCGGTTGCAAGGTAGTATTGCAGTCAAATTTAAGCTAAATTTGGTATAAAGGTTCCTTTTGGATTAATCCAAATTCCAGTTTGAGGTTTTCTTGGAACTGTAAGCGGCTCAAATCTAGGAAGAAAGGATTGTCATCGGGACCGCTAGTCCTTGATTATAGTTTAGGGGTATGACCTTTGAGAATTAATAAAATCTCAGAATCAGTTAACTCTTACTGGAGATCATAATCCCTCTTTCCTTGTCTTAATTTTGAATCCCAGTCTTTGTTAAATTGCCTCGAAGGAAGGGTTTTCCTTGCAGCGCTTGAACGAGCGTGACGAGGGCCAAGAGTCCATAAAGGACAGCGAGGACGATGGTTCCCTTGGTATTTTTAATCAGATAGTAGGAGAGGACCGGAAGTACTTGCAAGGCATGCATTCCAATAAAATGGGACACACGAAGATCTCCCACTGTTTTGCTCCATCCCAAGATCCAGAGATTCGAATTGTCGTTGAGGGCTCCGACGCTATGGCTCAGCCGGGAACCCATGGCAAAGCCTTCAAAGGAAAACACCACAAAAATCAGCAGGCTCAAGCGGATTGCCCAGAGGTAGTACGTGGGAAGTTGAGTAAAGGAATGCGCAAAAAACTGGTAGGCTATGTAGGCGGTATACAGGGTGACTAGAGTTGCCGCCAAGGCCATCATCGAAAAGAGACTTGCGTATAGGGGCGAACTCGTGTTGTAGTGGGAGATTTCCCCTTTTCCAGCCATGAGGGCGATGTAGACAATCTCAAATCCCAACAGTAGGATTACCGACCAGTTGAATAGCTGCGCATTGAAATCAGGCAAATAGTAGCAGTACCAGCCCATGGCCCAGGCAAAAAAGAAGGTGGAGAGGGCAAACTTGAACGGTTTGAGCCAAGCATTGACGCCATAGACCTGGGTAGTGGTCGTTTTGGACAACACAAAAAACAGGAGGGCCAAACCAAGACAAACTACCCCATAGTAAAATAAGGTTTCGTTCCTTGCTTTGAGTTCTGAGATAAAGGGTATCAAGGTATTTACGGCGATTTTTATTGAAGTAACACTATTTTTAAGTACTTCTCATAATTTTTTAGTTGACTTGCGCTTTTGGGTAGCTTTTTAGACGATGGTTAGTTATTCCACATAGTCTAGATCTTTGTTGAAGGTCTCTTCAGAACTGTAAGCCGCATAGATAGCCATCAGGATAACAGGGATCCCAACGATTGCGAGGCTGTACTGAATTCCTAACCCTGGCTTAAGTCCTTGGAATATGAAAGTCATGGGGATCAGTAGTCCACGGATAAAGTTGGGAACTGTGGTAGTTGCCATGGCTCGGATGTTCGTTCCAAATTGCTCGGTTGCATTGGACATCATGACCGCCCAGAAGCCAATGCTACAACCCAAAATGGAGAAAATGACGTAGACCTGTACCATCTGGGTAATGGGGTAGAAAAGGATGAGGAGGGTTCCCACCAAGGATATACCTAGAAATAGTAGTAATGGGATTCGCCTGGATTGGAGTTTCTGGCTAAGCCAACTGCATCCAATATCGGCTACTGCAATGGCGGTGTAGGTGACAATCACCAGTTTGGCAACTAAGGTGGGCTCCACTTCTAAGTTAAAGACGGTTTTCACCAGTTCAGGTGCACCAGTCAGCAGTAATCCCACAATAAAGTAGGTAGGAAGTCCAATTAAAATACATTTCAGGTATTTGATGAAGCGAGTTCGGTTGGCGAATAAGTAAAAGAAGTTCCCTTTCGGAACTCTCGATTGCTGTTTCATGTGTTGGTACATCCCACTCTCTGCTACGCCGAAGCGCAAGGCGAGCAAGAGAAAACCAAGGATTCCTCCAATTTTATAAGCAGTTTGCCAAGGGAGATTTAAGCCAATAATCGCTGCAAAAACGGCTCCCAACATGCCCACTGAAGAGATGATCATGGTGCCGTAGCCTCGTTTTTGTTTGGACATGATTTCGGACACGATGGTAATTCCTGCACCCAATTCGCCAGCAAGTCCAATTCCAGCGATGAAGCGACACCATTTGTATTGCTCTACGGAGACGATGTATCCGTTCAGGAAATTTGCTAGGGAGTAGAGTAAGATGGAGAAAAAGAGGACCGAAAGCCTTCCTTTTTTGTCACCTATTGCTCCCCAAAGGATTCCGCCTAGGATCAGTCCTCCAACCTGCCAATTTAAAATGGATAGCCCTACGTCTAGGGATTGTTCGGGAGCTACGCCGAGCGAGGTCAAACTGGATTGGCGAACAATGCTGAAAAGCAGGATATCATAGATGTCCACAAAATATCCCAGGGCCGACACGAGAATCGTCAAGGGAACAAGGTATTTTGGATTGACTTTCATTTGATTCAGGTGGTAATCATGTCTGGAAGGATATGGTTTCAAAATAAATCAATTGTAAAAATAAGGCACAGGGTCAAAGTTAAAAACCATACAACTAAACCTTCGCCTGTTGAATGGTCTAGATCGAAAGCAAAAAGAAAGTGAAAATAAAATTAATTCGGTTAAAGGACTTTGATCAAGGTTTAACCCTATTCATGGGGAATCCACTGGGCATCAACTATTTTTTAGTTGGTTCTAACCCACTCCACTACGTCCGACCAAAATTTGTCAGGTTCATTCATCATCGGCGAATGACCAGATGTAGAATAGATAATTTTTTCGACATTAGAACTTCCAATGTATTTTTCAATGTCTTCTGCTAGTTCGGGAGGACAAACAAAATCATATTTTCCCCAAAGAAGTAGTGTAGGCAACTTAACTTTGAAAAGTTGGTCAGAATTTGGATTCTGAAAAGTGGGAGCATCAATACTTTTTTTCCCAGATGTAATTCCATTTGACCATTTAGAAAGACGTGCATCGGCTAGGATTTTTTTAAAGTCTACACTGCTTTCAGGTACAGTTATATCCTCAAATAGCCCCTCCGCGCTATGTGCAAATTGGTTGAGTTTTGAGGAATTTTCAGACCCTTGGAAACCATTTTCTTTACACCAATCTACTATTTCATTCCAATCTGTTGCATTATTACCGGCTGCTAATTCAGCCTCTCCGTAGTTGATCAGCATTTCACGTGTGAGCGAATCATTCAAATTGTAATTATGTGCACCTCCAACCTGTATCCAACCTTTAACCATTTTTTGATTATCACCATCTACTAAAAAGTATGGGGCTAAAAATCCACCCCAACTATGACCCAATAAATAGATTTCACTAGCTGAACCATATTTATCGCCAAGAAGTAAAACCAAATTTTTGATGTCTTTACGGAATTCTGTAACGTCGACATTTCCACCGTTGCCTTGTGTATTTCCTGCAAATCGTTGATCCCAATAAACAACTACAAATTCTTTTTCGACTAAATCTTTTATATACCCATCTCTGTAGTCTAAACCATTTCCTCCGGGGCCTCCATGAATAATGACAATAAATTTCTTAGAATCAACATTGCCTGCCACAGTAATTGGCATATGCTGATTGCCACTTTTTAAGAAAAAATGATCCTCTGCCATTCCTGAAAGAGTAAAAGGATCTTTCTCACATCCCCATGAAGCCAAGGTGATTCCAATAACTAGTAGGTACTTAACAAACTTTTTCATGGTAAATTGATTCTGTGTTTTTTCCAAAATTTTCAACGCCGCTTCACTTTGTATTTTAATCGAGGGTTAGCTTCCCCAAGACCTGAAAAATTGTAGTTGTATCCAATTCCTATCGTTGGTCTAGGGGTTATAAACGTATTGTATGGATACATCACCATTAAATGGAGTTTTAAATAAACTGAATAGGGTCTTTGATTTTTGAGGTAAGCGTTGTACCCGATTCCTCCCCCGATGGAGGCAAGGCCATACCAATTGCCCGACAGTGACTGCTCCTCAATCTTTCCATCATCAGAAATAGAAAAGGTTGGTGAATTCACAAAAGTTCTACTAAAGCCCAAACCAAGTGATCTTTCGTAGTAAAACCCTTTATTTTTCTGCCTTCTCGCAATTAACTCTGCCTGTGGAAAAATATTGGTGTGGTAGTTGTTTTGATAGTACATACCCATGCTGTAGGATAAATACCGCTCTTTGTACAACCTTTTTATTTTGTTTCTTCGGTACTTCTCAATCTGCGTATAACTGAATGGTTTTTCCAACCCAATTTTGAAACCTGGAAAAATAAGTGAACCGAGAAGTTCAACTCGTAATCCGTTTTTTGGGATATAAATTGAAGAGTTTTCAAAGGAGTAATCCTCGGTAAATCCAGCTTCAGTTGTTGCAGAGCTACTGAATTCTTGAGCGTGAATCTGATTTTGAAAAAGTAGAATTACTAGCAGGACTTTAATCCTTAAAATGCTATTGATCATCATTTATCCGTTTATTGGCGCCATCAGTTTAATAATTCGGAATCTCTTTGAATCCCAACGATTTAGACCTATTGAAAGGTAGTGTTTTTTCATAAATTGTCAGCTGAGCATTTCTGTGACTCATTTAGCCAAACTGCTATTCACACTAACTTAGATTTAGTTGTTCAAGAACTTGCTTGATTATCATCAACATCTTTTGATTTGTTTCTTTGTCCTTAATCGCAATTCTAATGGTGTAGTCATCAAAATTGACCCCCATATTGGCGACATCTCTTAAGTACAAACCCTTTTCTTTGCATTTAGACACAATTTTTTTAGCAGTAGGTCCATTTTTCGGGAGATAGCAGAGAACAAAATTGGCTTTACTCTCCAAAACTTCTATTGAATTAAGTTTTCTTAATTCTTTGGTAAACTCCTCCCGAAGTACATGCGTTTCTTCATAGCATTTTTCATAATACAAACCCTCTTTTAAGGCTATCAATGCTCCAATTTGTGCAGGTAGACTTACTGCCCAAGGGGGAGAAATAGATCTTAATTTTTCAAGCTGAAAAGGTGAAGCGCACAAATAAGCAGCTCTTAGTCCACTTAAAGCATAGACCTTAGACATAGATTTGCAAACAATACAATTGCTCGTTTTGGCAGCAAATTTCTCCAAGGTCTGCTCACTCCCACAGTATTCAATATAGGTTTCATCAATCCAGATACGTGTACTAGCTGGGATTTGAAGCAAAGCATTCTCAAGACTTACCCTAGGTATATGCTGGCCTGTGGGGCTATTAGGATTGACAATAACGATTAGGTCGTACTTGTCTTTTGCACGAGTTACAAGTTCATTTAAGTCTACTGTGTAATTTTTAGCTTTTAATAAATTAATCCGATCAACCTTGCATCCAATAATGTTTTCCAGGACATGGAAATACTCACCATAAGTCGGATCAAGAATCAATACGCGTGATTCAGGGATTAACCATTCTCTAAATGCAAGAAAAATTAAATCAGAGGATCCAGACCCAGTAAGGATGTTTTCCGGCTTTAGCCCTCTTGCTTTAGCTATGCCATAGGCCATGCCTAGGCAATCGGTCGGAGGGGAAGTTTTACAGATCCAGGAAAGATGAGCTTCTAATTCTTTTACCAACTGTGGCGCAGGATTAAACCAAGCATCTAACACATCTGCATTAATGATCTCATTTCGTTTGCTTAGGTCATCAAATTCGTTTCCAATGGCATCAAAAAACGCTCCCCCATGGTAACAGCTCGCTGGTTTAAAGAAATCGATTCCTAATTTCCAATTGCATTGATTTTTTACCTTGATGAAAAAATTTTTGAAATTCTTTTCGATATAGGTGTTCAATTCCTCAACGTTTGAATTTATCAAAGTAAAGGTCACTTCACCTACCTTAATCGTTTTATTCGTGGTCTTGAATCCTAGTTTCAAATACATGTTCAGCACTTCTGACCGACCTATGGCCATGATAGTAGAACCACCATGGGATTGAATAAACCGAAAAGCAGCCCACATTAACGCAACTGCAATTGGTTTCCCTCGAAACTCTTTGATTACCGTTAATATTCTCAATTCAAATGTGTCGGCATCAACAGGGAAAGGAATGTCACCTCGAGAGAAATATTTATCAATGGAATACTCGTTTTTGGTAGGAGGAGTTACACAAATGAAACCAACAAGTACTGCATTTATTTTTGCAACGATATAGGTATTGAAGTCATCAAACTTATCTTGAAATAACCTTGCTTCATTCTCAGGATGCTGCATCAGTTCTGATGCATATACATCATGACGGAGAGAATAAATTTTACTCCTGTCATCACTTGTGGCAAACGAGATTTCAATTTGCTTATTTTCAATCATTTACAATTTTTATTTATGAGTTGAAGGGGTATCAATTTCAAACTATTTGGCTCTAATCACCTAGCAGTCATTTTGGAGCCAAACGATAAGGATTACTAAGAATACGAAGAATACAGTTCTCTACAATTGCCTTTTCTCCAAGATTTTTCGTTTTTCAGGAAATGCATTTAGTGGGTTTTCTTTTTCCTAGGAATCGATTTTTTGTAGGCCTAGGTTCTATAGAAAACTCTTAATTAGCACTTTAAGCGTACTGGCTTCTTTTTCCTTCGCAGTGTATAAGTAAATGTTTAAAAAGTTTAACTTCGTTAGGAAGCAATGGAGTTATCCGTCACTAGCCTAATTCAGTGATTACCAACTGGCAAAATTGAGGTTAATCCTGTAGTTCCAAACAGATTATTAAACCAAACCTATGCCACAGGATAGTTTCTTTAGCGGAAAATCATAGACTACATACAAATAAGTATAAGCAGTTTTTGATTTCGGCAAAAGGCTTATTTACGGCAGATTATCAATTGAAAATTTAGATTTCACTATGCAAAGAAGAGCTCTTCTTCCTTACAAAACCATAAAACTTCTTTTCGTTGTGCCAGTAGTGGCCCTTGCCTTTTTGGTATTTAATTCACCTGCCCTTGCCCAAGAAACGATTTCATCGGACGGAGAAACTACTTTTTGGCTTTGGCATTTTCTAGGAAGACTTCACCCGATGGTGGTGCATTTCCCTATTGCCTTTTTGATTTTTGCGGCGATTTTGGAGTTTTTTACGCTCAAAAATTTTGATTCTAAATTCCGTCCTGCCATTCAACTGCTTGTTTGGATTGGCGCCGTCAGTGCTGTCATGGCGGCAGTTTTTGGCTGGCTGTTGGCAAATTCAGATTCCATTGAGGGAGAACTTCTAGACTTACATCAACAGGTAGGAATTGCAACTGCAGTGCTGAGTTTGTTGGTATTACTTTTATCGCAGAGAATTTCAAAAGAGCAAAAATCAAATCAGGTTTTAGTTTACCGGTCTTTCCTTTTCCTCACTGCATTGGGAGTTTCGGTTACCGGGCATTTTGGAGCTTCGCTAACCCATGGTGAAGATTTTCTCACAGAAATACTTCCTTTCAATGGCAGCCCTGAACAGCCTGAAGAATCGATTTCTTCTCAAATAAACCTATCAGCTTATCAAGCTGAACTCAATCCCGAGACGGAAATGAAATTGATCGGAGAGGTAAGAATGGTTCTTGCGCACAATTGTTACAAATGCCATAGCGGAGCCAAGATTGAAGGAGAATTGAGACTCGATGAGAAAGAGTTTGTCTTTGCAGGCGGAGAATCGGGTAAGATTTTGGTTCCAGGTGACCCTTCAAAAAGTGAAATAATCAGACGCATCAACCTACGAAAAGGGCATGAAGATGTGATGCCTTCCAAAGGCAAATTGCTAACTGATTCAGAAAAACAATTATTGGAACTTTGGATTTCTAAGGGTGCTCCCTGGCCAGATGGGGCGGCCCAGCAATCCATTTATCGAGTTGCGGAATTGGCCCCTAGAAAACCAGTACTTCCTCGGGCTACAGGAGGATTGAGCAACCCGATTGACCTTTGGGTCAATGAATATTTTAAGGAAAACAATCTTGAATGGCAAGCCAAAATAGATGACCGAACCTACCTAAGAAGAATCTACCTTGATGTGATTGGATTGGTCCCTACGACGGAAGAATTTTTAGCCTTTTCGAAGGATACCCGACCGGAAAAGCGAACTATTTGGCTTCAAAAGCTTCTCAATCGAAACGACGATTATGCCATGCATTGGCTGACTTTCTGGAACGATGCCCTTCGAAATGATTATACTGGAACGGGTTACATCACCAACGGCCGCTTCAACATTACCGACTGGTTGTACACTTCCATTCGAGACAATAAACCCTACGATCAGTTTGTCAAACAGCTTTTGAGCCCTAATGAAAAGTCGAAAGGCTTTATCGAAGGGATTCGTTGGAGAGGAACAGTAAATGCAAGTCAGCGGACAGAAGTGCAGGCAGCTCAAAATGTGGCACAAGTCATTCTTGGCCTCAACCTGAAGTGTGCTTCCTGTCACGACAGCTTTATAAGTGACTGGAAACTCGAGGAAGCGTATGCTTTTGCCAATATTTTCGCGGACTCCACACTGGAAGTTAGCCGATGTGAGCAGCCAACCGGTACCCTCGCCAAAACCAAAATTCTCTGGGAAGAACTTGGGGATATCGACAGTGCTGCAAACCGTGCTGAGAAACTTCGTCAGCTTGCGGATCGCCTTGTGCAACCTGCAAACGGAAGAATGTACCGAACCATCGTAAATCGAATTTGGAAGCAAATGATGGGTAGAGGAATCGTTGAACCTGTGGATGAAATGGATAACCTCCCCTGGAGTCAGGATTTACTAGATTGGCTGGCGGTGGATTTTGCCGAAAATGGCTACGACATCAAGCGTTTGATATTTCAAATTGCCTCTTCCAATAGCTATCAGTCCCAATCGGTAAGTATTAAATCGGCGGACCAATTGATTGCGGATGATTTTCAATTCAAAGGCTTGATTAGAAGAAGAATGACTGCCGAACAGTTTTCTGATGCGGTGAGTCAGATGATCTACCCGCTTTTTGATTCAAAAGAGATGAAGTACAAGCCAAACGAATTGCTGGCTGAAGGAATTAAAGGACCTTCATTTCCACGCGCCTCTTTGGTAGCGAATAATCCATTTCTAACTGCTTTGGGTCGCCCAAATCGAGAAATCGTCTCCACGAGTAGGGATTCACAGGCTAGTTTATTACAAGCCCTGGAACTTACCAACGGAGAAAGGCTGAATGCTGCATTGCACAATGGTGCAGTAAAGTGGAAGGCAATTTACCCGAATCCAGATCAGCTCACTCAACAATTGTATCAAAAAGCACTTCACCGAAAGCCAAGTTTAAAAGAGCAAGAAATCGCAAAAGCTGCCTTGGGTAAGGATCCAAGTTCCGCTCAGATTCAAGATTTCTTTTGGGCGGTTTTGTTGCTGCCAGAGTTTCAGATGGTTTATTAACCCATAGTTGATAGATCCTAGTTAGTACCTGATGGTTAGTAGGCCCGAGCATATAGTCTACAGATTTGGACCAGGGTAAATTTTAATCGCTGTAAATTGAAGAGTTAAATTAAGTCTTGTAAAACATGAAACATCAGCTGAATCGAAGAGATTTTTTAAAGAAAACAAGTGCTGCGGCGATTGCAAGTATGGCGATGGGGGCGCCTATGTCAGGCTTGCTTTCTTCCTGCGGAACACCCCAAATGCCTTCTACTGCGGATTCAGTGATCTTACTTTTCATGGCCGGAGGAATGGCTCATACCGAGACTTTTGATCCCAAAAAATTTACCCCTTTCAGAAAGGGAATGGAAGCTAAAGAAGTGCTAAGTACCTTCCCTTCAGTACCTACTATTTTGGATGGAGTCCATTTTTCGGAGGGGCTGGAATCAATCGGAAAGATCATGGACAAAGGAACGCTGATCCGATCCTATGTTGCCGCTGATTTAGGTTTTATTCTCCATACAAGACATCAATATCATTTTCATACCTGCTACGAACCGCCACAATCTGTAGTTGTTCCACATTTGGGCGCCTGGATTGCCAAGGAAAAAGGTCCTTTAAATCCCGTGATTCCACCATTTATTAATATCGGTCAGCGATTTACGGTTGGTGAAGGTGAAGAACTAAAAGCTTTTCATAGTGCTGGATTTCTTGGTAGTGAAAACGGCCCATTCTTGATCCCTGACCCGACTGCAGGTTTGGACAGCGTGCGGCCACCTATCGGAATGGATACCAAGCGATTCGAGTCGAGAAATAAACTATACCAGGACTTGGTTTCAGCCAGCCCAATGGGAGAATTTGGATCTGATTACCAAAAGGAATCCCTCAAGCAATCCATGGAACAGGCTTACATCTTGCTGAATTCACCCGAGGCAAAAGCATTTGACCTAAGTCAGGAACCCAAAGAAAGTTATGACAAGTACAACACGGGCAAGTTTGGACTGGGCTGTCTACTCGCCAAAAGGCTTGTTGATCAAGGTGCTCGATACATTACCGTGACTACTGAATATGAACCTTTTTTCGGTTGGGATACCCATGACAATGGACATACTCGGTTGAAGGATATGAAGAAAATGATCGATTCTCCAATTGCGCAGCTGATTTCAGATCTTGCTGCTAGCGGTAAACTTGAGAGGACCATGGTAATCGTTGCGAGCGAGTTTAGTAGAGATATGCTGACCGAGGGGAGACCAGACCTGAAAGTGCAAGATCAAGTTCAAGTTCCTGACATCATAGAAGATATGAAAAACTACGGGATGCATCGCCACTTTACGAATGGTTGCTCTATGCTGATGTTTGGGGGAGGAATTAAACGTGGGCATGTTTTTGGAAAAACAGCTGATGAGCGACCTTGCGTCACTATTGAAAATCCTATCAAGATTGCCAGCATTCATCAGACAGTTTATCATGCCTTGGGAATTGCACCTGATAAGAATTATAAAATTGAAAAACGTCCTTTTTACACCACCCCTGATGGACACGGAAAAGCAGAACTCGGCTTGTTGATTTGATCAACTCAACTCGATTCTCTAAAGACGTTTCGTAGTTATTTTGTCTGAAAGGATTTGATCACAAAATAAAGTAGCGGCATAAAAATAAGGACCAGTGTCAGTGGCAAAAACCAAAGACCTAATCCTTCGCCTGTTCCATTTGCTTGTTGAATGGTCTGGTAAGAAATTCCAGCGAAAACAAGCGCTAAAATTAGCTTAAGGTACCGAATCATTCGTGTTGCGTTCGTATACTGCTTCAGCGCATTGTCTTGCGTGATGGGGGTAGGAAAATTAAAAATATGTGGGTATCGATTCAGTAGGGTCAGTCCGATGTAGAGTAGGGTAGCGATTACGGGCAAACCTACAATAGATGCTTTTCTTCCAAACCCATCTGCTTCTCCAGCGGCGTTAAAATGGGTAGGGATGGTATCTGGTAAACTGGAATAGCTTGTACCTGTCCAAACCCAAAGTGCCAAGAGTACACCCCAGCCAAGCAGTTCAAAGACCTGGTCCGTTGGTGTGAGTTGAATTTTGAGTTTGGGTCTTTCTTCTGGAGTCATGGATATTTTTGGCTATTTACCACTGTTGGAATCGGATGCCCACCTGCTTGTCTAAGATGGCAAATTCTTTGGCTCCCCAGGGTCTGCGTGTCACCTGATTGAGATTCGGATGCAGTAGCTGTGGATGGGAAGTGGATATTTGCGCATACACTTCTTCGATGTTTTCCGTTTCTATCCGTAGTTCGGGGTAATGTTCTTGGGCCAATTGCTTGTCTTGAAAAAGCATGATTCGGATGCCGTCTTTTCCCAACACGCAATAGGGCTGCGCCGTCTTTAAATCTTGGTGTTCAATTGTAAATTGAAGGCAGTCTACGAATAAGTTTATCCCGTCCTTTATGTCGGTATAGAATACGCTGGGCACTAATTTTGAAAATTTCATGGGTACAAGAATTAGTTGGTTTTCCCTTTGAAGGATGCAAAAATTGCCATGGCATGTCCATGGCCCAAGTCAAACTCTTCTTTGAGCCAGTTGGTAATCTCAGTCGCTTTGGTGGTAGGGTTTAATTTTCCGTCCACCATAAATCCTTTTTCCTCCGCTAACTTTTTAAAATCGTCCGGGGTCTTGCCAGTCTTGGCTTTGATGTTGTCTAGGTAGGCTTGAAATGACATCTTGAGTAATTTTAATTTTGGCGATTTTTAGATCAACTATTTTATTGAATTCTCCCTAGTCAGTTCTTTTTATTCTCCAAAAGTAATTTGAAATCCTGTACAAAAAGTGGGATGACTGTTTGGTCAGTCTGGAATTTAAACTTCACAAAGTGATCTTCATGTGTGCCACCAACCTGCCCCATTACCTTAAGCCGTCCGTTTGATTCAATTTCAAACTTTACAAACCCGTCCGAATCGTTGTCTTCAAGATGTGTTGTCCCGGATAATGTCACATGCATTTGTGTCAAGTCGGCGCATATTTTTTCTAATTGGTCACGTCTGACACAAAAGTGCGATGTTCCACTGAAACCATTTGATAAAACTGTCAAGTCAAAAGTGAAATTGAGTTGAACTAAATACCTTACAGCAAACGAAAGCCTTTCTGTTTCGGTGTTTGTTTTTAGTTCGATTGTGTTTTCAATTTCTAGCATGTTTTGTTTCTGCAGTGTCTGCCAAAAAGTACCCCTATCGGTTTGCTACTTTTGTCAAGCGGCTGGTTGCGGTAATTTTAATTTGTTAAATGGTTTGTCGTTTTCAAAGGGACTATCAAATAGTTTCCATTCTGTTGTTTTTAACGATTCCCCATCGCTATTCATTGGCGTGAATCGTACTTTGTATTTTCCTACATCCTTAAAAATAAACCCTCCAGCACACATGCCATGTCCAACATCTAGTTTGTTTTCCCTTTCTGTGAGGTAGAATGTCGTTTTTTTGTCTGTTGCTATTTCTATCACCTCAGTTTTGTACCATATTTCGAGGTTATTGCTATTTGATACAGTAAAAATAGCGTTTGAAGAGGGCCCACATCCGTATTGAACTACTTCAGAATTTTCATAGTCAATTTTTAAACCTGGGCTGATCAAATCGGTTGATTTTAATGCTGAAGTTTGCCAATAGACCTTTTCCCTTTGCTTCGATTCAGAATTCCATTGCTGCATTTCTATTTCTTCCCTT